>Ga0307515_10008718_pt1 | contig 19713 bp, 15 predicted proteins | sample 17_EM_MG_FD_194513 | JGI IMG/M metagenome (GOLD analysis project Ga0307515, IMG submission 194513) | Populus trichocarpa ectomycorrhiza microbial communities from riparian zone in the Pacific Northwest, United States - 17_EM | ecosystem: Host-associated > Plants > Roots > Unclassified | place... | reverse complement strand
CTGAAAACGCGATTTTGATAAGATACTATTAACACACTGCAAATACAACAGCCTTATATGAATCTATAGATGGACCCGCTGGGCGACCCACTGACAACCCGCCCAATCCAGACGGGTTGGGAGTTTACAATGGAACTGTACCCGATTGGGCAGTTCGGGTTTATTGACGACCCGGACTGCCGATTTGGCAACAGTTCGGTTTGGACCCAGACCCGGACCCGAAGTGATGGTCCGGAACCCTTGCTAACACTAGTCGTAACCCAGTCTCTACAAGGTGGAAGCCCTGCTCAGCGTCCCATATTCAATTGCGTAATTAAGTGCACACAGGCATTGTTAGAATTCTATATGTATGCTCAATATAAATCTCGCGACAATGCAACATTGAGCTACATGCAGGACGCCTTGTGTCATTTTCATACGTTCAAAGATGTTTTCTTACTCGGCCAAGCCGGCAGCAAGGCGATGGCCAAAGCCAATGCCCTGAGAACGGAACTCATAAAGAAGCGAAATGTAGATGAGCAAACAGATGCTGAAACTTGGACACCATCCAAGATGCGGCGCGATATGAATGCCTGGCGGGATTATATCAGCCATGAGATAGATGCTTCCAAGGAGTTAGATGCCGACTTGAACTTTCCGAAGATTGACTTGATGTCTCATGGGGTCGAACAGATTCATCAATACGGAGCCTTGCAACCGTATTCTGCAGAGAGACATGAACAAGCACATGAAACAAACCTCAAGGACAGTTGGAATGCCTCCGATCACAATCTCAACTACCTGTCACAAGTAATCACCTTTCAGCGTCGCATTCTCTGCTTCGAAAAGAGAGAGCTCAATCTCCAAGCCCTCGCTCAGCGTCAGGAGAACAGCGCTGCTGCCTGCAAAGTCCTCCCTTCCCATGCTGATCTGGCAGCCCCCCTGAGCTCCCAGTCATATGTGAAGCCCAAATTCATGGGACCCCAAAACTGCTGTGATGGAAAGCATCCTGACGCTATGATCAAAGACTTCAGAGCATTACTCGACAATACACAAGACGCAACGCACCGGGTGGCAATATACAGCGGCACGCGGGTGTTTATCAAGCATAAGAGTTGTAACCAGACGTATATGTCGGATGAACAACTGCACGCAATGGAGATCTGTATTTACCATGGTATTAAGGTTCTAGTTGAGGGTTTTGAAGGTGAACACACATCTCAGATGTGTCGATGCACAGGAAGCGAGGGCTGGCGTGGAGCGGACTCATGGAATGACTGGGTGTGGGTAAAGCAATGCCCAGGGAGGTGTTATGGCACGCTGAATGGGCATCACTCGTGGCAACTGCAATGACTATTCAAAACCATCCTCCTAAACGAGGATGGAGCTTTTGTGGAGTACTGGTTAGCCCTGGCGCTCACCACAATACCTGAAAACTCTTGTAACTAGGATCCCGTCTCGCAATTTGTACAATTGAGAAAAGCACCGGCAGCAGTTGTTTTGCAAGTTTTCAGCGTGGGAAACATCGTCGGCTGCGCTCACGTAATTCCAGAGATAGCTACTAGTAGTGAGACAGGAGATGGAAGGAACTAGTGTTGGATTGTCTATAGCCACATAGATCTGGCGACTTGGAATGATGTGTATATTTAGTAAAGAGAGAAATGTATTTTGCGCGCAGGTAGAAGGAACACGAGGAGAGATTTTTGCAGTGTCACCCATTGCATTGCAATCCCGATGCAAGCGCATACCCAATGAACCCATTGTGACGTATGGTCACAGTTGGCCACAATGCCAGAGTGTTCATTTAAAATAGGAGACCGACAGAGCGAAAAGAAACGGTGAAATGGCAATCAGAGGGCGATATGCAACACGACGAGTGGTAACAACGCCGGGCGCAGAGTAATCCGCCACCGGGGTGTCTCTGACAGCTCTGGCAGAGCGCATCCACTCTGACGTAGCCGTTCTGCCCAGATGAAAATGTTTTTTGCTGATGGATAAGATATAGATTTTTCCACCACCTTGTGTACACTCAACTCCAACTTCTACAGTATACCCACTATACAGGTCCCAAGCCGACTAGTATATCTCTCCAAGTCTCTGTAAGTTGGTACTATTTCTATGGCCAGAGCAATTATTGTCAGCTTAAAAGAAGCTTTCTGCTCAGCTATTTGAATTATTTGAAATTCAATGATGTCACCAAGTTCTGCTCTGATCACAACATGTTCTAGGGATGAAACATCCATAAATAGGTCCTATTTCACTTCCCAGTTGCCAATTTACTCCATTGCAAATTCTCCTCATACTACTGTAAAAAAACATTACAATAAAGGTATTAATCCACAACTACTCACCCAATATTAAAAATATCATGAATGTCAACCTGGGATGTGAAAGCAGGTAGAGTTATACACATTTCATGTATATCACACTTTGTTGTCAGAGTGCAACTTGCAGACTCAAATTAGTGGGTCGTTTTTAATTTGAGTTCTTGTGGTTTATACTTGCCACTATCAGCCACTCAGCCACTCAGCCACAGAATTCTGACCAATAAGAATCCAAAAAGACACATTCCGTGTGCTTATATGAATAATGGTACTGAGAAAACGATTGGGCCCAGTTTTCCGGCGTTAAACCTCCAGATCAAGCAGCGACCATTGAGATATATGTCTTAAGAATTATCTACTCAAGTACCCAACTTATCGTCAACTACCTAGCACTAGGTCATGACTAAATAAGCTAAAAATAGAAGTGATTGAAGGTATTATCATTGTACCAGCCTGACGGGGCCAAGATTAAATTATACAATTCAAGATGCTGCACGAGTGATAAATGGTAAATAAGGACACTACTCGCCGAATTTTCAAGTCTCCGGACACCCTGTCAATGATTAAATGACTCCAATAAGATTAGGCCATATCCAATAGCCATCCAAATTTGATGTGTAGTTACTAAAACTTTTGATGTGTCGCCAAGGGCGCTTATAATGGAGTGTCCGGAGACTTGAAAATCCGACGAGTAATCAATCCAAAGTGCCTTGCCGGACTATTCAGTCCCACTGTAGAGATACCCTTCATTGGTCTCTGTGATCATTCAAGTTGACCAATCTTTATTATCTTCAGATGAGGCTGAAACGATGACCATGCACAGTTCATCTCGTGGCTTGGCCTTCCTCAGCACGCCTTCACACGTGATATCGATGTTTGATGTTGAAACTAAGACGTATTGATTTCACTCTATCAACCTGAGTGCATGACTGGGTGCCCACATTTACACTTCTTCAGCGGCATCCACTCGGTGACCTCGTCGTCGGCCACTATCTCAACAGATGTTCAGTGTTCCTAACCGGTCAGATTGACCGTCGGGCAATCTATGGATCTATAGTCCAGTCAGATGCGGTCGAAATTTTTGATAGTTGCCCTTGGCATAGATTGGCCTGGCCGTGGCCATATCTGACCGGACTGACCGGTTAGGAACACTGCAGATGTTTATACGGAAACCTTACGAAAGCCGGTCCACAAACCAATGCTTCCGGCCATTAAAACGTATGGTATAAGTATATCTTTATGCTGAGGTTCGCAACTGCGAACACCTACGGCTAATCCTAGTCCGACAATAAAACCACCCTGCAACCGAGGGGTACTTGAGCTCTCGAGAGGATTCAATCCTCAGCCGAGCGTATGGGAGTAGGTAATAGCAGGGATAGTGTCATGAGACGGATATTTACAGAAAGGTAGGTTAGGAAGTCCCGTGAAAACGAGATGTGGCTGAGACAACTTACATGCGCAAGCAGAAACGATGGGATAGCTTTTAATGACTAACGAAATGTATGTACTAGTCTGTACTTAGTAGGTGAAGACACTTGTAAGAAGGAAAAGATATTAAGTGACTTCTATGGGTTAGGACTTAACCACGTGCACCTTCGTGCTTCACCAGCCCTACAACCTAAGTTACAAAAATGTCTAGCCCGCCCACCAAACATCTCCAATCCCCCTTTCTCCTTCCAACCCACCATACCCTCTGCGCTCGTAAACTGGCCGACCGAGCGAGCGCCGAACTCCTCTGGGAGCGAGAGCAAACACTCCCACCATCAACCAGTCGCCTTAAAACCCTTCCCGACCTCCCAACGGCTCCACCAACCCAATTATAGTCGCCATGTTATGATCCTCATCCTCTAGCATCTTATCATACTGTATCCCCCCTTTTCAAACAATTACGCAAATCGCATCCGCATCGTGGAAGGCCCAATATTAGCCTATTATGGCTGCCGCACACCTCCTCACGTGGCCATGGGGATTTGTAGTCTTAGATTTGTAGTACCCGATAGCTTGTGAGCACCTGGACCCATATAGTTAGGGAACGAACGAGAAAAACCCGATCTCGCCTAACCGCCTATGAGCATTTAAAATCCACTCACGTCAACCTTCTACAATCTATTGGACAAAGGCAATCAAGTTGGTTCTTAATTTGGAGTACGTATCGAAGCAAGTAGTACAAGAATGAAGCAAAATTAAAAGGAAGCTTAAACAAGATCTGTCCGACTATCGCCATTCACCCAGCTCACCAGTTGATGACCTGGAATTCAAGAAAGAAGTGATTACAAGAAATATCAACCTGACGGTGAAACATAAAACCATAATTCATGACGCATTAGACTGGATGGATTAGAACCAATCAATCCAGCGTCTTAAATCTTGTAGCCGATCCCGAATATTGAATCTCGCCCCGAAGATCGCGCCGCGCTTGAATGCCATAACTATTAACTTCAATACTTTGATATCGCGAGCTTTCTGTTGCCGGAAGGGACGGATAAGGATAAGGATAATAGAAATGAAATAGGATTACCAGCTGTCTCACAATCCACCTGTCGATCATTGATCTAAGCCGTTCTCTGTGCGCCAAAACTAAAGCTACAATTCCCAGAACGAAGGTAGCAGCAGCTAAGGTAACTTGCATGGTGTCGCTCCAGGTGGAAGCTTGGGGAGTAGGAAGTGTTATCCTTATGAGTTAGAGAGTTTCTCGGAGGTAGGAGTTGGGTTAGGTATTCTACCTATTTTGCCCGACCTGGAGGTCATGATCAATGGCATGTGTCGGTGTGTCGGTGGGAAGGTATTGAGTGGTATAAGTTGAGACTGGTGATGCCATTTCGGTCTTATTGAAGCGCGGTGCTTGTAGCTTGTGAAGGGTAATGTTGTTACAGCGAAAATGTTGACAGTATTGAATAGGAGCTATGGGTTGGATTGGTTAAATGTTGAACTGTATGCAAGAAATTCGCCTTCGAACAAGTGCTGAAACTAATAGTACTGAAGTTGATGAAGGAAGATAGACCCGGGCATACCGGTGGGTATTTATCGGGTGTCCTAATGTAGAAGCCTTGGAGATATCCGAATGGGAGCCGCAACTCCAAACACACTTGAAGACTTCCTAGGAAAGAAAGTTATCCCGGAAAACCCGGCAACCAGCTGTATCTTTGGCATCATTCCCAATAAACTGCCAAGTACATGTGGCCTAACTCCTGGGGTTCGTGCTTTGGTGTGGTACTGTTTTGGTGGATATCGATACATAATGGAATGTAAACCTCGCGGAGTTGTTATTTAGACTGACGTGACCTTCATTGGTAACACTCTCGTGATGGAACAGTTGGGACATTGTGGTAGTGGTGGTTGACGTTGAGTTGTAACGTTGTCCAGTATGTAAGGTGGTTGTTGTCGTTGTCGCTTAGATACTAGACCCTCGGCGCCATGACAGGTGGCATAAGGGCACCACCAATTCCTGTTGCTGAGCTACATTCTCGACTACTGACTGTCCATTCCAGCATCGCTTCGAATTCTCGCCAACAGACCCACGGTAATATCCCATCGCGAACGTAGGACATCGCTTCTGGACATCGAGCACGCGGAATCGCAAACCATAGGACTGTATGTACAGAGCGGGGTAGAATCGATTGTTCCCAAGCTTATGTAGACGTAGAAGTATGTTACACTCTCGCTTTGAGACTACCCAAAATCCTCTCAGCAAGCGCCACCATACCAACCGAGACTCTACCGCTCTGTCGGTACACCGTTAAATGGTACATGGAGATACAAGCCGTTACGTACCAACCTATGCCAACACTTGCATCGTCCCACGAACGACCCTAATAACTTCGATCAGAACTGAAATTCTTGCAGCAGATAGGGTCCTTTCAGAATACCTACTTAGTGTGTAGTAGCAAAACAACTGGGTCTCCACCCTCCAACACCGCATCCCTGGTGACCGTCCTTATCTGTACACAATCGTTGTTACTGTTAGTATTCCCGTGTTAACACGTTAGTGGTCAATACTCCTTCGATTGATCTTTGCTGAGCCGTGCCTGGGGTAAAATGTGACGTTCGTGCAATTTTGCAATTGGGGGAAGGGGGCAGTTCAATCGCATATGCTAAAGGTTACATAGAGGAATATGGGATATGCGCTGGAGCAGCAGACTTCCAGATTCTTCCATGTGGTGGAGAGTGCTGGCCACGAGCCAAACTCATTCGAATGGTCGCAACCTACACCAACTCGAATTCATCATTCTTGGTGGATGACCTAGTAAATTTAAAATGTCGAATTGATCCCTCAAATACCTACCAAAGATAGTAGCATCATAACCCATGCGCAGAACGGCACGAGTGATAGAACTGGCCAAATTCTGCAATCGCATGCCTCTTCCCGCACGCGCCCTCAGCAGTTACGCGGATCAATCGAAAGTCTCAGATTTTGGTGAACCGGTGCGCATTCGACTAGCTTCAAGTGCGGGTGTTCCAATCAAGTCAAGGTCGTAAAGTAGGTCTTGTTGTCGGTGGCAAGGATACGAGGAACAGCGATTGGTACGGAAAATTTCAAGGCGGACCACATCAAATGTATATTTTTTCTGCCTCTTCTTCTGAACCAATAATTGACTCGCCCCCACGCCCCAATCGATAGAGGCTGAGGATAACATCATATCGCTCCTGGCTTGGGACTCCGCACCTTTTTTGAACGGGGTTCTATGGCAGCGGGACGTTCGCCACGTCTTTGAATGATGACGCGGGGAACTGAGGTATAGGTCGCGGGTTGATATAGCTGTACGCGCGGCCGGATTTAGAAGCGGGGCAAGCAGGTGTCTGGAACTTACTCGTACCAGCGAAGTGTTCCAACTTCCATAAGCTATCTGTGGGACGACTACACTCGGATCGAGCGCACTGAACAGCACGGAACCCGAAATTATATTTTAATTTTGTCGGAGAAAGAATAATGACAGATTGGAATATACGGAAGCGGGAGAGGAGTATGACTCTTAAAAAGTCCAAAGCTTTGAACTTCTGGTGGTAAGCCACTCTGCGCCACAGTCGGATGGGCCACTACGAAAAACGCATTCAATGGAACTAAAATATCGTTCAGCGACTGGCTCGTCTAGCTCTCGATAAGCCGTTTGGACAGCCTAACTACTGGGGTATGCCCTGGTTGGTCAAGAACAGTGAAAGAACGAAATTCATAAGGGTTCGGTGCCGTAGCTGATATTCCGACCAACCGAGTTCGATGATTTCTCGAATGACCTTACCACCCCTGTAGCCCAAGGCGTTTTTCGTCGGTCCAATATCTGGAGATTTTGACTGCATGCAATATAAAGGCATTTAATATCTAGAGTTCTAATTACCCCATGGCATACAATCCAGTTAGTGAACTCCAGCACAGAACGCTGCCCATACGCCGCCGCGATTACTGGTTATGACATATATGAAATAACAGTCCACACAAGACTCAAAAGTAATTGATACAATTGAATGTCACTAAGAACGATGTACCACGAATGTAGAAGGTCCATGCTGAGCGCCCGATTGCTTCCCAATTCTCGAATTGACCTTTGATTGAATTATCGAGCGATCAGGCAACAAATGCAACGCAAAAAGATCTTAGCTTACAGAGCCTTGGAAAAGATATACCGATTTCGTAAATTGATTCTCAGCTATTGAAACTGCACCCCTCCACCTCCCCCCCCAAAACAATCCCAAGCCTTTGTATCGTATCTTCACATCACCAGCACATCAGTTTTCAGTCTTACGTGTTTAATCAGCGTCTTTAACATCGCACGCGTAGACAAGTCGATGTAGGCGCCATATCCTACAAATTTTCTATCGTACCACTTGTGCGGGGACCCGCAAGTGGAGTTTCAGGAAACCGCTGGGGTCCAAAAAACCGAATGATTGGAATGTTAGTAGATTTGTACATAATTATGTTGCTCCTCATGGTAACAGAATTTCCATTTGGATTTGGATTTTCAGGTGGGCAGGGCAGTCCGTAGATGAATTCTCGGTTCAGAGTCATTCGGATTCATCTGAAACACTTGCTACCAAATTGGCAACTACGGTCCCCACCCGAGATTCAGTCTGGTGGCTTCTCAGTAAACTGTTAGCGACGTAAATAGCGTGCGATATTCCACTGTCTAGGAATGAGACAGGAGCACTGCCATGATCGAGTGACAACCCACTAGAATCGGGTACGGAGCAACGGTACGTACTCCATTGCCGCCTCAAATCATTAATTCTTAGATAACTGGAGTTGAAGAGGGTATTAGTTTTTTCATTTTAGTTCAATCATTGAATGTGCATATCTCATATCACTACCCTCAAGCTTGGGACTGAAAGACCATGCCTACTAAGCATCTCTCATTCTTCCAGTTCCCCGCGTCGTAGCGGTAAACGATGTGGCGTATCCACTGCCATGGGAACAAAAACGTTTCTAACCCTATGGGCATCTCAAATAACTGGTTGCAGATGCCTGCATATCGATATCGTCCAGACTTATTAACTTCCCATGCAAACACGTTTTCCGGCCATACATCAAGAAAAAAGCAAAGCGGCCAAATGAGAGGTGCGAAGAGGCAGAAACGGACGGCGGTGGCCCCGCCTAAGATCTTGATCGTACTGCAAGATTGGGACCCAGAGCCGGATCAAATCTAGATATATCATCTCCATATAATCCGGGTAAATTGCACTGTCTCATCCCTACTCGCCTGCGGGAAAAGTGGGAACGACTTTACTTAACTGGGTTTCCTTGACTGGAGTACGAACCGAACTATTACCGCACATATACTAGAGGTGTTTGGCGCCACTCTAGACCGCTCTAGGCTAGATTTGTGAAACTAGACACTTTGAAAAACTTCTTTCAGCGAAATCTCTACTAACGAGATGAAAACTCCCACAGATTGAACACAACCCAGCCTTTCGATTCATCTACCGATCCACTCAGACTAAAGCGATGATTTGAGATGGGCTACCACTTCAACAGCTATCCCTGCGCATTCCTGAGGACAACAGAGGACCAAAAATGAACCAGATCTGTGCTGATATATCGTGAGAACGAATCAGGAGTCGTTGTCACCACATACTTTGATCCCGCACATACAAGACGTTGGTCGTGAACTCTGGTCAGTAAGAAGCACAAATGACCTGTTTGGCACTCGAGTTAAAGTTTCTTAGGGCCTATTTGGCTTGCGAACGGAAGCCGTTTGGAGTTTTTTGTGGCTGCAATAGCCGTGAAGAGATCTCGGGAGGACCTCACACGAACGGTCATTCATACCTTCTCACAACCACAATCAACTACAATTTTATAATTTCCCAAACTTGGGGTATTTTCTATACGCCCCCTAGAACGCCTATGATTTTTCCAAGATTTGTTGGCAGCGACGGCAAAAGCTGCCTCTCCTAGTGTGCAGGGCTTTAAATATTACTCATCTGCAATCGGTGCCATCCCAGTGTCCGATTGCAAGGGCTGTTATTTCAGCCTTAAACAGAGATAGAATCTGTTATTTGAAGCCTCGGCCGAAGTTCATCTGTCAGTAGAGTATTGCTGCGTTCATTGTTAAGCATCACCTTGCACTGATTATCACTCGCTACATTGGATACCACTGCACCCCAGGATTGTTTTTGTTAGTACAGGATGGACTTTGGGGCCGTAAAGATGGCTGGTGTTACAATCTTGCAGCAGCACCGTATATAATATACTATTGAAAGAGCGATTGGGTCGTTTGTCCGGCGTGAACCTCCAGATCAAGCAAAAGCTCTCCCAAAGCTATTAGCGCAAAGTATGACATTGCTGAGTACACATGGGTCAATTTTTTGCGTAGAAAAAGTGCTAAAGGACATCACACGAATAGGGCTGAGCTCTATGACTCCCTCGCAGTGAATGTAGGATGAGATTACTCCGAGTGTCTGTTAACATTACCATCCAGACTATCAGATGACTCGAAGCGAAAACAAACAAACAGAAATGAAAACAGAAGTGATTGCAGATGAGAATCGTAATTCATGACGAATCAAAACGAGTGACAAAGTATGAATAATAACTAATCAACCCAACGTCTCACACGTTCCCCACACCACCGAATCCAGTTCGGAGCGCCTTGCAAGTGACCCAAAATATTGAACCTCGCCCCGGGTAAATCATTGCGCTTGAAGGACACGGTAACTATTAGCTTCAATTGCGTAAATAGTAGGTTTGCTTTATGGGGTTTGTTACCAGCTCTCTCATAATCATAACCCACCTGTCGAACAAGGATTTGATCCATCCTCTGTACGACAAAACCAAAGCTACAATACCTAAGAGCAAAGTGGCAGCAGCCAGGGTATCCTGCATAATTTCTCCAGGTGTCCAAACAAAAGCTCCGGGAGTGGGCGGTGTTCTGCTCTTGATTTGTAAATTATGTTGTTCGAGAGCAGGTATTAGGTGGTGGTATTCTCACATATTTTGCCAAACTGCAGAGCTAACGGTCTGAGTAGGTGCAACGGTGGGCGAAATTTGAGAAATGTACGTTGAGACTGGTGATTCCATAGAAATGTTATTGAAAGGAGGGGCTTGTAGCTTGTGAAGAGCGAAGTAAAGGAAGTGTTGGTATCGGTGCGGCGAGAATAAGGAAGGTTGCTGATTGTATGGAAGATGAACTGCGTGTTGAGCTTGGTTGATGTTTGAACTGTGTCCAGTAGGGAGTCAGTGCAGCCGTCGTTATTGTGAGTATAATGAATAACACAGAAATTCTGTACTTCCCCAAACTGGGATAGTAGGAGATGGGGAGAGGCAGGAATGTACGAAACAAGAAGGCCGGGGAAGGTAACGGAGGGAGGCGTATACCAGCAGAGTTAGAGGTAGCATTAAAAGCTTAGGGAAGGTCTGTAGGCGAGGGATAAAGGGAATACAAGAGCTCGATATCCTCTGAAGAGATATCGCGCTTGACGGAGGCGGGATCTAAGGCGGTACAAGGGGCGGGAGGTATAAGGAAATTATGAACGATTTTTCTTCGAAGAGAATCCCTGGATAGGTGTGCTCATGACCGGACGTGGCACCTAGTAGCTCCCACAAAATTGTAACTCGAGAAAGGTCACTTGAATGTGCCGGGGGTGCATCTCTAGTGTCGATTTAGACGCACTTCCTTAGATGGAGTTGCCTGGTCTTAAAACGTGACCATCCGGCGAGGGCCTCGAAGATGAGATATATCAGATTATCTCTATGGACATGAGTAGGGACGGTAAAAGCGGAATGCATATGTATCTGAGCCATATTTCCGCTAGGAAGACAACTAAGTTAAACAAATGCGTTCCTGCCGTAGATAGAATGAAAGCGACGTGTTAGGGCTTTTAAAGGAAAGCTAGGCATAACCCTCAACTAAGAACTATGGGATGATTCGAAAGAAATTTTGAAAATACTAACCGAGGTACCAAGTATTTGATCAGGCCAAGTATGAATCCTAAGAGTATTGTAGTAGGTGAGCCCTGGGAAATGGATTGTTGTCTCGGGCAATCAGCTGAGACGATACTGGAAAGTAGTATAGCTGATGATGGAGGTAGACAGATCCCGGGCGCAATGGTGGTATTTATTTCTATCTTCCATTGCAAGGGGAAACATTAGCCCTAGATATAGAGAGACGGCTATTGTGTCTTCATTTACGCGCAAAGGTCAATTTCATTGCAAGAACGAATGACAGACTATGTACTTAGCATGTTGTCCTGGATTTCCGGTGAAGTCAATTCAGTTCCGATAAAGCCTCATGTGGCCTGACTTCTCAGGTTTCATGTTTTGAGTGGCATAGCGGTGGGGGGTTTACATTAGTAGTGTGCAATACAAACTTCTGATGGAGATGTTCTGAGGTTGTCGTGGCGCCGTATATACGGCGACGGCGGACACTGTCCAGTGACAGACCTGATACTATCGCCTATTGTCGAGCGGCTACTAGAATGAAAACGGGTTTGTCCGAATTTAGTTTTGTATGGCATTCATCAATGGATGGTATTCGTCATCGGGTGTTCGATCACTGTATACGCGTACCCAGTTACAGAGCGCTATACTGAATCGTGGAAAAGTGACCGGGCTACGGGCCATCCCTCGTGTGCGAGCGACGGGCAATGGCCTACGCCCGTTAATGCCGTCATTTGTTACCGGAGTTGTTGTAACTGTCGTGGTGGCTGTCGTAGGCTGGAGCTACCGAGCAGTGAGAATAACTAGTAAGGGTTACTTTGGCAAAATGTCCTGCTAAAAAAGTGGATATTGAATAACGGTTGACTCTTTTCCAACCTAATAGAACTTGCGCTTGGCAAGGTTAGGATGATTTGATTTGAGCGGTTTTGAACGGCAGGATTCGACCGTTACGAAAGGAGACCAATAGCCGGTGCTTCGAAACATGAATGGCGTCGTGTAGCCCTAACCCGAGCTTGTTTTTGTTTTGTTTTATTCATACTGTATGCACTCTAATTAGAGTATGACAGAGCCCCATATCCCCTCCGCCTCCGGGCAAGCCGGTTAAATGGCGGAGTTCCCCACCCACTACCCTTTGTCCCCTTCACACCAGGGGGCTGGCACTGGGATTCGAACCCATAGCATTGTGACCGTATACCCCGCCTATACTTTCAGGAGCGATACCACTGCGCCACGGGGCCAGCCCAAACCCGAGCTTGTATTGCATGGCAACGCTTAGCCAAGAAACATCAAATTAGAAGTGTACCTATGAGAACAAGCTAGAAACAACCTTGAAACGGCAAGAAATAGTGAAATAGAAATAGTTGCATGCAAACAAATGAACCAAGATCAGATCATGTGTCGCCCAAGGCTCCGACCGGATGCTAAAGTATCCGGACGTCTGAAAATACCCAACGTCTGCATAGTCGCGCCCTATTATTGCTCTTGTTCCCTGGATTTCGTTTCTGCTTACGGGTTTATTTCTTTACTGAATATAGGAGGAAATCTGACGAGGGTTTACGAGAGCACTCTATAAGAAACCAGAGGAAACCAACCCCAAAATCGTCGCACTGAAGGGTTGTCCAACTTTGGTGGGAAGGAAAGGAGATATGCAATAATCGCGAGTATCAACCACTCCGGATAGAACACAGCATTGCCTCGGGGCTTCTGGGACGATCTTGGTATAGGTAGCGAAGCCATAGTTTTGATCAGAAACTCATCCATGAGCCCAGTTGCGTTGCATTGAAGCTTTTGCGCATGCGTGGCAGATTTCGAATCATCTAATCGAGACTACCAAGCAAAACAACGGCCGTCCAGTCTCACCTACCTGGATAGACAGCCTCGAAATCTGGTACACCGACCTGGCGTTTGTTTAATTGTGTGTAGGCAGAGTAGAATGTTAATTCAACGTAATGTGTTGGAACAACGAACGTCCACATTTTTTCGCGCGATGGGGCACGACATATAGGGTTCGTATTTGACTGCATGCTTCCACATCCCAGGAATGCGTAGAGTGAGACCGCAACTGTAGGAAACGCAGCAGCCTATCTCAATCATCACCTGATCCACTGCCTACTGGTAAATCGAAAGACCAGGGTTTGGCTAATCTGTAAGGGGTTTTCAACCCGGTCAGTAAGGCGTTTGGCATTGATTTGAAATGCCGCCTTGCGAGCGTCTACTTTCAAAAATCTAGGAAGATCCATCTAGGAATAAGGTAGATGGATGGCCCAAAGTCCTCTAGTGAGAAGCCACACTAAGCATTATATCACTCCTAGCACGTTGCAGCGTTGCTCTCTGGGTGCATACATCCTACGTCTGAGACTAGGTTAACCAATTCCTTGGGTTCGAGTTCAACTTGAGGGAGCCAAACGCCTCTAGTGTGAGTGTGTGGTAATATATTTAGATTCGTCTCCGGTGTAAGTACTCCAATAAGGGTCGTTCCCACCGTTGTTGCAGGCGAGTAGCGATGGGACAGCTCACACTATATCGATTGTATGGAATGGGCCCTTGACTTTGGTTTCGCTTTGGTCCTAACCCCGTAGTGCAAGTGAAAATTCCTGGCCGGTTATACATCCTTATAGGTGGTAATATTTCATGATAAAATCTGCAACCAATAATTTGAACATGACCCCCACGCACCTGCGGATATTTCACCCCAAAAACGCTCAAGATAACGGCAACATGCGTTACGATAATTTTAATTGACGACTGTCTGCAATTGCGGAATGAGATCCGGTCAATCATTTAGGGCAACTACAAAGACCGGTGTTTGCCTTTTCTTGGTGTGATCGGTCGTGTCCGCATGGGAAGTATATAGACCTGAAGGTTATGCGGGGCATCCACAACCAATCATTTAGGATATTAACGGGTATTAAGTGTTTTCCCCTACGGCAGCGAATACGCCACGTCTGTTTCTTCTACGAGGCGGGGAATGAGATACTTGGTAGGCAGCTTCTTTCGCTTGAGGATCGTGATATGAGATTTGAGGTAAGTATTTTCAATGATTTTGAACGCGAACGACGCCCGGAACCAGACAAATCCCAAGTATCTAAGACCAGACCTCGTCGTATTGGCTACACGGTGCGCTACGAGAACAAGGCCCTCACCAAGTGCTATTGGTTAGTGACCGCTAATCTCGAAGATGTGAGAATTCCTAAGTACTACGACACGGGAGCATAAACGGTAATTCTGCAACCTAAAATTTCAATCCACAACCCCGAGACCCGCCCGTCTAAAAACTGAGTAGCATACGTTTTTAAAACTTGTTAAAGGGGAGATTTGTTGATAATTTCCTAAGTATTTGGCTCGGAAAGCTTACTTTCCCAAGCGATTTCTGAGAGGGCAGAGCTGAGAGAAGTTCCATGGGTCTGAATAAGTTAAGTTTCATGGAAACTTCCAGCCCGTTTGTAGAAGCGACCTGTGTAGTGCCAATTGCATTTAATACAGTAAGTTCGAATGAAAACTCCCGGGGTGTAGAGCTTCAACCCAGCCTCCAAATACCCTCAAATGTATCGATATATTTACTGCAGCCCAGTAAGTGACCCCCAGCAAAATCTCTGCTCATGCCCTCAATATATGTTTCTGGCTTGACGAAGTCGTGTATGCATGGAACAGCACGGGACAAACAACCGTGCAAGGCTCTAAGGTAATAAGCCTCAAGAACGACGACGCATTAGAATATTCGGTAGCCAGTGACTGGTGTTTCAAATAGTGCTACAGAAGTAGAAGGTCCATTCTGAGCACCTGACAGCTTCTCAACCCTCAAACCGGGTTTTGATCTAATTTATCGGCGATCAGGCAACGAAATGCTCTGCATATATATTACAAAGTTCCAGAAGAGATATACGGTGTGCAAAATTTGTGTTACTAGCTGCCTTGATGGCCCCCATTGGGACGCCGTGTGGTTCCCCAGAAACACAATATACGCCAGGTACTTAGTTCAACCACTTACGACCGCATACAGCCGGCGGTTATGTGCTGATCGGCGATTTCTGAGCTAGGGGCACAAGGCTCCATAAATCTCTATTGAGCTGGCGCTGCACCCAGACGAATCCTCTGGAGACTTGTTCAGGCTGCGGTAATTTCGGAGCGGTACCCACCAATGGAGGTTATCAAAAAGGATGACTTCGGGCACACGTGCAACTACTATGCCACTACCGATGTACTTGCGCACTACTACAGGTATCTGAGAGCGGCCTGCGGTACCACGGGCCGGCTAATGAAAGCTCGATACGAAGTTATGGTGCTAGATATCTGCGGCCCAGTTGGTCTAGAGTATTTGCTTTATTACTTGTACCGTGACACATGCGTAGCTCTCGTGACCCCTAGGCTACACTCATTCTACTTGGAACGACCTGCGGTGTAAAATTCCGCGAGTGAAGGTCTGGAAAATGCAACTATGTGATTGGCAGCTTCGACCCCACAATCCCTTTTTCGAAGTTCGACGCAAAGACTCGTAGCTAGAAGGCTTGTAGCTAGATATCTATGGCTCGATCTGTGATGGTCTGACACGCTTTATTACCTACACTACTTTCCTTCTAGCGTTCACTAAGACCTTCCACCCACTTCCTATGTCAGCCCATTATACAGAGTGCACAATCATAACCATCTCAGACTCACATCTAAGTCAGGCATGAGATATCACTCGATTAACTATTATCATCTTTTGTTGAAATATGTAAGGGGAGAACCGTGTGAATAGACTTAAGATACAGAGACTGGAGAGCAGGAGAAAGACTCGAGATATATACAAGGTAGTTGGGTGCCTTATGCCCTACCGGCTGTGTGTCTTGACATCAGCTCAGCTGAAGCTCAGCTCGGTCAGGTTCATGCAACATCTTTTGTTACTTTGGATGGTTCAGTGACTTCTTGATTGACTTGATTGATTCTCTCTATCTCGAGGGCCTAAGGCCCGTATATGTATAATCTCCCATATGCGTACGCGTATGCTCTGACATGAGACGCATCACCCTGGTCCTGATGCATATCCTCATACAGCCACCATCCTCATACAAGTCTTCATTCTCATACAAGACATCAGACGGTGCTGAGACTCACGATCCAAGTACACATGCAACATATTTATTGCATAAATAGATCTCAGCCTTCGTATGGCCGGAGATGATGCCTCGTATGGCCGGAGATTACTGTTGACTCTGATATGGGCTGAAGGTACTCAGCCGCATCTATGTATACATAGATGAGTACGTGCGCATTCGCATTTGTATGACCATATATATATGACCTTGTGGCCCTCTTAGATAGTACAATCAAGCTTCCCTATCTCTACTTTTAAAAATCTTGTGGAAACTCGAGTTTTGACAGTAGTTTTAATTGAACTATCAGTTGCAGTGGAGATACCCGAGTATGGGATGTGATTGGACCCATGCCTGAAGTCGTTGTCTATCAAATGGCTAGATTTTCGCTACGAAGCCTTTCAGCTTCACAAGACGAATGTGGTGTCATTAGGTTTAATCATAACTCACATAGTCTAACAGTATTATATGCACACCAGGCGCCGTCCTCGACGTATGCAATGTAACTTACACACCGTAAGCAAAATGTGAGTTCTTGGGGATTGAAGCCTAAGTTATTAACCCCGATTCGCGGATCTCTCCCAACCACCACGAATGAGGAATCCCCGGGATCGTGGAATCTCGCTCCACTCCGCCCCAAACCTTACTAGCAAATCCGCAATAAACCTCACAACCTCCTATTGACGGAAATACTGAGCTTTCGCCCGAGAGCATCGACGGGCATCGTGTCATTGCTTAGCTGTTACGTGGGTTGCCACTCTCAGTATAGTTATCTTAATATCGTGTACTTAAGCTTTTTCCTTGCTCTTCTCGCTCTTCAGAATTCAGACGATTGACGAGTTTTCCACGCCCGCTGCAACACCCGCGTGTCAACACTCCACATGCGACCCACCATCAGCTCCACCAACATCTCCCCCCCATTCATCACCCTCGCATCCGCGCCATTCTCCAACAACCGCACCACTTTCCAATCCCCTTCTTTACCGCAATCGCATGCAGCATATCACATTCCCTATTCTTCACCCCCACATCTGCTCTACGCTCCATCAACAAGCCCACAAACTCTGTCTCGCCGGTCCTAAACCCCACCGCCAAATGCAGCAGCGTGTTTCCGGCCGTGTCAATAGCGTTGACATCAGCACCATGGTCAAGCAGTAACACCGCCGTCTCGAGCTCAGCGTCTTTCATCGCCTGTATTAGGAGAATGGGTTTTCCGCGGGATGTGGGATCGCAAGAGTCGACGGGTAGACTGGCGGAAAAGCGGTACCAATAGCAATACATCATCTTCATGGACTACCATGAACCAGAGTAGTTGCGGACGGGCGTGAAATCTTTTGATGTAGCATTTGTGGTGACTGCGAATTGATATAGGGATTGGGAGAGGTGGTAGAAGTGGCGGCAGGTGCGGAGGAGTACGTTGCGGGAGCGGCAGTTAGGGACGAAGGTGGTGTTTGTGAGAATTGGTTCGTTGGGGAGGGAGAGGAGGGTTGGGCGAGGGTGGTTTTGAGGCGAAGACTTGTGGTGTTGAGTGGAGTGTTATGGTGTTCGGAGCGACAGTTTGTGGAGTAGCGTCAGGTAGGACAGAATGCAAACAAACAGGCGGTGCGGTGATCTAAGGGATATTGAATTGATAGGGTGGAGACGTCAACAACGCCAAGACTGCACCTGCAAGGGCCCTATATGTGATGAAATCATGGTTCGAGTTTGTGGCGGTGTAAAGTGGTCAAAATTTGTCTCGAGCCAGCCGTCAAATTTGATTAAATGACTAACCCTAATCGCCATCGACGCACCCAGGTAGCCGACGAGAAAAATGATGCTTGGCGCTACTGGATGGGCACGAGACAAGGCCAAAATGTCATTCTACGAGTCGACATCGTACATGGAATTAGTGGAATTGGGTAAATTCATGTGCACCAAACTCAATTCCGCTAATTCATACACAGCATCATCAATTTAACATTGCTGTAGCACAATGTCGTGTAGTGGTCAATATTATTTGATAACATCATGTACCCACTATAGTACTAGCAGAATTCAGTGTTAATGCACATGAATTAGGAACTTTAGAACCTGATGCACATCAGATGCTGAAATATTGCAAATTATTTTGACGCATAATTTAGGAAATTGAGAAGTTAATGTGCATCTCCAAGTCTTTATTGATGTGCACCAGCACCAAATTCTACAAGTTTGTACACTACATTATCAACAATATACAACATTGTTAAATTGACAATGTCATGCATGGAATTAGCACAAGTGGGTGTTTGTGTGTGAAGTTGCCCAATTCCATTAATTTCATGCACTACATCATTTAAAATGGGTATTTTGACTGCTTTACCGCACCATACGAGTTTGCATGCAGCAATTTGATTCGGCAGTGGAGTCATGTGTACCAACAGCACAGCTGCTGTTTCAGTATCCTATCACAAGCTGTGCACCGCTCGCTGGTATAACCATCAATCTGAAAGTGATTATAATTGTTGTTGAGATTGGATCTACACCCAATTCATTGGTATCAACGGCTAGATTTAATGTAAATTTCGTCAAGCGTTAAAGTCACGAACAGTCCCCATATTACACAGATTCTATCTATCAACCCGTATGTTCTCATTCCACATCCAAAACTACATTAGAACATCCATACTCCCTCCCACCGTTAAACATCACACCGAAATCCTATACTCATTAGTAATCCTCTTCACCTAGGCCACACAGGTATACATACCACCGACCCATCCAGGTCTTGGTAATATTCTTCGCCTCATCCACCAACCCCAACTCCAAACATAACTGCACTGACCCCCTAATCGCCGACTCCAGCGCGGACGCAATCCACGCATGCGTATACGACGTATGTTCCCCGACAAAAACCGTCCCATTAACCGTCTTAAAGTACTCGGGAATGAAAAGCTCATGCTGTCCCGCATGCGGATCCGCCCAGCCCGCGCCAATGTTTTCGTCCATGACCCAGCAT
>Ga0307515_10008717_pt1 | contig 19718 bp, 4 predicted proteins | sample 17_EM_MG_FD_194513 | JGI IMG/M metagenome (GOLD analysis project Ga0307515, IMG submission 194513) | Populus trichocarpa ectomycorrhiza microbial communities from riparian zone in the Pacific Northwest, United States - 17_EM | ecosystem: Host-associated > Plants > Roots > Unclassified | place... | reverse complement strand
TTAAAACTTAAAATATAACCTATAAGGCTCTAATAGGGAGATATAGAAGACTAGGTAGAGCCGTGCTATAGTAAATAAAAGCTTTAGTTTATATACTTACTGCCCTACGTGCTCTAAGATCTAAAACAGTTCTATAAATTTATAATTAAGCTTCTTATAGGGACATTTTATACGGATATTTTTAGAGGAAAGTAGGACTTATTTACTAATAGCGAAGTACTTAGCTAGATAGTAATAATTATAGTATTTTACCTAAAGCTTTTAGGTATATATCACTAACGCCGCCGCTGCCTTATATATAAGGCGTAGGCGTTATAAATATATCTCTACGAGTTAGATATTTATTAACTTAGATCCCTCCCTACCTTGCTAGGCGTTTTAAACGCTATTTAAAACTCTATCTAGGGCATTTAGTAACTAGCTATAACGGCGCTATCGCACATTACCTGCTAAATTCTGCTATATTCTACTAACTTATAATTAGCCCACCCAAAGCTAGCGCCTTAGCGGCTTACCCTATATATTTGTTTACATTAGTCCTAGCAACCCCTTTTCCTTCTCTTTAGCTTAGTATCTTTATAAAATAGCATTCTATAAGCTTTAGTTTAGAAGCATTTATATAAGCCGTTATATTATACTAAGCTCTCTCTATATTGCCTAGGAAGGCCTTAATAATATCCCACCTTAAAAAGAAAAAACTTTGACTACAACGACGCGTTAACGCGCTATACTTAGACACTAAAACAACTCTATATTACCTAGAAAGGCCTAGATAATATCCTACCCCATAAGCTAGATAGGACTAGACCTATACCCCCAGAATTAAAACTAAAGCATATAATACTAACGAACCCTAAGAAGCTAATAATGGTACCTAAAGTAAGCTTATTTAAGAGAGTTGCCTCTACCTAAGAGGAACCTAAGATCCAATTAGGATTAGAAATTAGAGATAATAATAATATCGTAGACGTACGCGAGCAAATTCGCGCCCTTATAGCCAGCTAGGAAGCTAATTGTCTTAAAGTAAGGAATATATAAGAGACCCTATAAGAGATCCTAGAAAGCCTCGCGGCCCTATAAAATAGCCTAGCTTCCCCTTCTTAAAGCCCTAGCTAATATACTTACTCTACTAAATGCAATACACTAGGGAGTACGAATATAATGACGAAGTAATTAAAGTCTATTAAGCTCCCTAACCCTTAATTACTATCTAACGGAATAGACCCTACCTTTAAAAATTAGAGGATTTAAGTATAAAGAAAGCTCCGCGTTAACTATAACTATTTCCTCCCTAAGAAAGCCAAAATACTCTACCTTTTTAGTCAAACTACTGGGGACGCCCAACGGCACCTTTAAGCCAAGTTTAAGGACGATTCCCCTATCCGATTTATATCTATTAACAAGATAATACGGCACCTAGCGGCTATTTATATTAACCTAAATAAAGTACAGAACGCCCGGTATAACTATAATTGCCTAATAATAAAACTAAACTAACCCTTTGCTAAATTTTAGACTTAATTCCTACACCTTATAGGAGAAGGCTAGGTTCCCCTTAAGAACTACTAATTAGACCTATACAATAAGCTAACAATTCAGCTATAAGAAAAGATTGCTATAATCTTAAATAACCTTCTAACGTATAATAAACTCGTAACTTATTACCTATTACTAGATTTAGAACTAAAGTAAATTAACGCCCGCCCTAATCGGTAGAAGCGACCCTAGAATAATTAAAACTTATTAGCTACACTTATAGGAGCTAAAGTAGGAAGATAAGCTACGACCGCCCTTATACCAAAAGCGGTTATATTTACGCATTAGCGGGCCTCGCCCGACCAGCTACGTACTACACCCCCAACTAGTACTTATTGTAACACCCCAATTAACCCTACCTTAGCTACTTACTATAACAATAATAAGGAGGGTTACTTTGCCTTATCTTGCCTAGAGCTAAAGAATATAGGCAATATTAAGGAAATAGAGGAAGAAGAAACGTCTAACAAGTTGGGAAAAAAAGAGCCCTAGAGAAAGACTCCCCTCTAGGGTACCCTATTAATCTTAAAGAGATTAATCTTAGTTAGTTAATAGGTGGGAAGCATTTTACCATTCTATATATAGTATCTTAAAATAGATATAAAGTAAATATAACTGCCCTTATTAACACTAAAGCAAATAGCTTTGCCTTTATAAATACTGCCTATATAAATAATGTTGCTAAATTTCTAAATGCAGAAGCCATCTAACTAGAGAAGCCTGTCTAGGTAAAAGGCTATAATAGCTAAGCCGGTTAGCCGGTTACCCACGTTTTAAAGTTATATATTGCTCTTAACGGATAACGCTAATATAGTATCCCTTTTTATATCCTAGACCTAGGGTTATATAATATAATCCTTAGACAAAAATAGATGTCCTATTTTAATATTTAGCTAAATATATAATAAAGACAGTTTATCTAGCTAGAGGATAAACTAAAGTTGCCCTCTTTTATTAGGGAAATCCGAACTAACCGTAAGACACTAGCCGTAAGGGCTAACCCTACCTACTAGTAGGATGTCCGGGCCTATAACCTAGCCTTTACTTAAGAAGACGCCCGCCGCAAAGCTAGAAAGAACTCTATACCAATAAAAATGCTCTTCTAAAGCGCTACGTTTAAAGAAAACTCTACGTATAGAAGCGGGATAGATAGTAATGTAAACGACGTCCAAATCGCGCAGATTTAATCGGTATAGAAAAGAACGCATTAATAGGATATAAGGGGTAACCTCTAAAAGATATAATAGGAGCTAAAAGGAGTAATAATAACGCTAATACCCTAGAAGTCTATAAAGTTATATACGCCCCTATTATTATATAACCCCCCCGCCGTAGATATTGCCGTAATTAGCGCGATAGCGTTCCACTTTAATATGTACTAGAAGGATAATGAGGTCTTTATAATAAGCTTATATAAAATTAACCGAATTATTAATAATAGGGAGGAAGAGCTAGCTAAGGAGACTAATAAGGAACTAGTTAAACGCCTCCTTTTTACTATTTATATAAATTATAAGGATGCATTCTTAAAGGCAGCTTTAAATAAGTTACCCCCTTACCAGATATACGATTATAAGATTTAATTAGAAGCTAATAACTTGCTAGGTTATAGCCCCCTTTACTAACAATTAACGGACAAGCTAAAAGCAATAAAGTAGTACTTAATTAATAACCTGGATAAAGGGTTTATTAAGCTAAGTTAAGCCCCTTTTACTTCTCCTATTTTATTTATAAAAAAGCCTAATAGAGGCCTTCGCTTTTATATTAACTATTAGAAGCTAAACGCTATTACTTAAAAGGATTAGTATCCTATTCCTTTAATTAATAAGACCCTTACACGTCTAAGCTAGGTAAAGATCTTTACTAAACTTAATATCCGCTAAGCTTTCTACCGAATTAGGATAGACCCTATATCTAAAGATTTAACAACGTTCCGTACCCGTTATAGTTCCTATAAATATAAAGTTTTTTCTTTTAGACTAATAAACGGACTGGCTACGTACTAATGGTATATAAATAACGTTCTTTTTAATTACCTTAATAAGTTCTACACGGTATACCTAGACGACATTTTTATATACTTAGATAACGAACTTAAGTGTTAAGTTTATATTAAAAAGGTCCTAGAGAGACTATAAAACGCGGGCTTATAAGCTAATATTAAGAAATACGAGTTTAGGGTAAAACGTATAAAATACTTTAGATTTATCGTAACTATAGAAGAAATTAAGGTTAACCCTAAGAAGGTAGAGGTAATCCGTTACTAAAAGCCCCTTTATATAATAAAAGGAATCTAATCCTTCCTTAGTTTTTATAACTTCTACTATTAGTTTATCCGTGACTACGGAATTATAGTAAAACCTCTTATATAACTAATTAGGAAGGATACGTTTTTTATCTTTAATAATAGCTATATAGAGGCCTTTAAAGAGATAAAGGATCGGCTTATCTCTTTCTTAATCCTTTATTACTATAACCCGGACCTTAAATTAATGCTAAAAATAAACGCCTCTAATAGGGTCGTAGTGGGAATCCTATTATAGTTACATCCAGACGGCGAATAGTACCCTATTACTTTTTTCTTAAAAATAATAGACCCAGCTAAGTGTAACTATAAAGTATATAATAAAGAAATACTAGCTATTATTTAATTACTCTCCTAATAGCGTGTAGAGCTTAAAGGTATAAACTCCTAGATTAGAGGATATATAGATTATAAAGCCCTAAAGTACTTTATAACTATAAAGCAGCTTACTAAATAATAAGCCCAGTAGGCTAAAATACTCTCCTAATTCTTTTTTACGATTATATATCGTTCTAGTAAGCAAAACTCTAAGGCTAATACCCTAACCTAAAGAGAATAAGATATAGGACCCTAGGATAAGCTAAAGACCTAATATTAGACGCGCGCCCTCCTCTATTTAGAACAGCTCGACCTATAAATCCTTAAGGAGCTAAACTCCTAGTAAAACGAGCTAGCACTAATAGAGGAGTCCTTAGATAAGCTAATAGGGCTAATTAACCGCCTCCTAACTATAAACCGCATGGCTAATACCCTAAGGGCCCTTCGCAAATAAGCCGTAAAAGGAGACCCCGATTTTAAGATGGAGAAAGGATTGCTCCTATACTAGGAGCGGCTTATAGTCTCTAATATTAACAATTTATAGACTAAACTAATCCGCAAAGCTTATTGCTAAGTCTTTACGGTATACCCTAGCAAGAACAAGACCCATAAAATTATTAACTGCCGCTATTACTGGCTAAGAATGTGTCACGGCACTGACCTGACACGTTGTTATGATTCAGTGTTATCATGACACGAGCACGGACCTGACCCCTGAACGACGTGTATATATACCACCTCACCTCCTACATAGATCCTCACACGACATCGTTTGTCAATTATACACAGTCACCTCGTACATCGTACCTTGACAGTCCGCACGTACTGTGACAGAATGGTTGCGGATATTAATTAATATATATAGAACTGCGAAGACTGCTAGAGAGCTATAATCCCACGGAATAAGACCCTAGGACTACTTAAGCCACTCCTAATACTAGAGCGCCCTTAGTAGTATATCTTTATAAACTTTTATAAACTACTTAGGGACCGTAACGGATACAATATAGTTATAGTTATAGTCAACCGCTTTAGTAAACGCCCGTTTTTAATTCCCTATTACAAGAACATTAATGCCAAAAAGGCAGCCCGGCTATATATCTATTACGTTTACTAAATCTATAAACCACTAAATACTATTATGTCTAATTATAGGCCATAGTTTATATCGGCCTTTTAGAATAAGTTTACCTAAATCCTAGGCATTAAGCTAAAGCTTTCTACGGCTTATTACCCCCAGATAAACGGTTAGACGGAGATTGTAAATTAGTACCTAGACCAGAGGCTTAGGCCCTTTATTAACTATTTCTAGGATAACTAGTCTAAACTACTACCCTTAATAGACTACGCGCAAGTATTCTTACTCTATAACTCTATAGGGTTTGCCCCAATTTAGCTAGAAATAAGATACTTATCCTATATAAGCTTTGATTAGAAAAGGCTAGAAGAACCCTAAACTATATAAGAGAAGCTATTCTATATTAAGGCCTAGCAGTACGCTAAATAATTAAAGGAAGCCTAGATGGTAGCCCGCAAGAACCTAGAAAAAGCTTAGAGGTTAATAGAATAGTAGGTAAATAAACACCGTTAAGAGCCTAACTTTATTCCTGGCAATATGGTCTAGGTTATAATAAGGAATTAAAAGACTAAATAACCTAGCCGTAAGCTAGACTACTAGATAGCAGGACTATATAAGATTTTTAAGAAGATAGGCAACTTATACAAGATAAAGCTCCTAGATTTAATTAGGGTTTACCCTATTTTCTTACTAGATAAGTTATAGAAAGTTATAAATAACCTATTACCTAGATAAAAGAATAAGCCTCCCCTACTAGTTTAAGTAAACGGTAATAATAAATAGGAGGTTAATAAAATACTAGCCTATAAGATAGTATAGGGAACGCTAAAATACTATATTAAATAAAAGGGCTATAATATTAACCTAACCTAGTACTCTATATAGAACTTTATAGGCTGCCCCTAGAAGCTTAAAGAGTTCTATAACTAATACCCTAATACGCCTAAACCCCTAAAGTACCTAGACGAATGGACGGAATACTAGTATAATAAAAATAATAAGTTATTGGAAAAATATAGGGATAAAAACGCCCTAAAGCCCTAATACAGCTATCTGCCAAATTCTGCTATATTCGGCCGTTTTCTACTAGTACTATAAAATTTCAGATGTCTAGGAACTTTAACCAGCGGTTAAAGTTGTCTAATTGGTTAGATCCGTACTAAGACTTTTAGCAGCTACTCTTTCTAGCCTAGTGCTTCCACTTAGCCTACAATCGCCTTTTGTACTTAGTCTGGACGTACTTATATCCCCTTTTTTATCTCCTTATCTTATATTTTATAATCCTACGTTTATAAGCCTAGTACTACCCTATTTCTAACTAAGCCTAAAGGCAGGCTTTCTTTTAAAGAGGGGGGTAATGTAACGGCGCTATCGCACGTTACCTACTAAATTCTGCTATATTCTGCCAATCTATAATTGGCCCGCCCAAAGCTAGCGCCTTAACGGCTCACCCTATATATTTGTTTACATCAGTCCTAGAAACCCCTTTTCCTTCTCTTTAGCTTAGTATCTTTGTAAAATAGCATTCTATAAGCCTTGGTTTAGAAGTATTTATATAAGCCGTTATACTAGCTATAGGCAAGCTTAATAGGGGAACGCTTTATTATAGTATAGACCTTAAAGTTATAGGTAAAGGCTACTTCTTTAAGTAGGGAGGCCTAATTAGACTATTCCTAGTTTATAAATATATGTAGGTATACCTTAAGCTTCTAGTTCTAACGCTTTATCTAACTATTTATTTATGGGTAGAATGCAATATTAAGTTTACGTTAAACGCGGAGATAGTAGTATATAGTGCTTTAGTACTTACTTATAAATATACTACCCGTATTAGAGATAATATTATCTAAAGGCCCTATTTACGTAAAGACTCTAAATAAAAGTTCTACGAGTTACGTAGTATTAATTATCTTATATACTAGATAGTAGCGTACTAGCTTTATAAAATAGTCTATAAGGATAAGGACAGAGTTATACTTTATACTATTAGGAGTTTTAGACTTTAGAAGATCTATAATAAAGTTAATTAAATAATATTACTAGGCTTAAGTAGGGACCTAAAAAGGCTGCAGCTTACTATAGGGTTTATAGCGGCGCGATTTAAAGCGTTAGTAAGCATTATAGTTATCTAGGTATTTATAGAGGTTTTAGGTAAGGCCATTCTAAGCGTACTTTCGTATAATTACCTTAAAGGTATAGTTAAAACTATAGTGACCGCCTATAGGATTATTATAATTCCGCTTAAGGATCTCCTATTATAATAGTATATAATTTAGTACTTAGACCTTATTATTTTACCTTAGGAGTTCTTAATTATTAAGGGTATAGTTCTTATTACTAGTAGGAACTCGCCCTTAAGTTAACTAATTATATATAGAGCGTATAAAGGCGTCCATTTTTTATACTTTATAAATAAAATTAACTAGTAACTTAAGGGGGTGTTTTATAAACGCCGTTTTGGCTAAAGTAGCTACTACTACCTCTTACCATAGCACGAGACTTTGCGTAAAGTTAGTACTAACGAAGTAATATATAATATATAGGTAACTTACTAGGTTATTACGGGGACTACAGCCTAGGCTAAGGGGTCTTTTCTAAGGTTAGGCGCTATTAGGCCAATTAAAGTAGTTTTAAAGAGAATGGTAGAACGCTTTAGTCCACTAGCGCTAAGTTTATAAGGGTTGCTTATATACTATATATATACTACTTACTAGTATAATATAGTAGCACTAGGGCCGCCTATAAGGCCTATAATCTATAGCTTTTACTATAATATAGGCAGTATAGTATTAAGGACTATCCTTTTACTACTATCTTTAAAGCCTTTAATATAATTTAGGTACTAAAATAGTATATTAGCGGGATTTACTTTACCTAGCTTATATTTAATCTTAAAATTAAACTTAGCTAGTTTTTTAGTGCACTAGGCCTAGTAAGTAGATAAGCTTTTAGTGGTTATAAAGTACCTAAGATAATTATAATTGTAAAGCACGCGCGTTATATACGTGGCGTATTTAAGATAATAACGCCACGTCTTAAAGTATTACACTATTAGCGAGCAGTCCTTTATTATACCGTATTTCTAGGCTAGTAAGCTTCTAACTATAATAAGCGATTAGGTACTAGTGGAGTTAATCTTTTTACTTTAAAGGCTGTAGAAGCACACCGCTATAAGCATAATTAGAAGCATTAGTAATTACTATTAGGGTTAAAGTAGCGAAGTAAAGGAGCCTATATAAACGTAGTACGTAGCTTATAAAACGCCTACTAAGCGTTATTAGGCTAGGACCAAGGTTAGTACTATTTAGTAGGCCCTTTTAACTTACGCTTTTCTTCTTCTTCCTATCTAATATTAGGTTATAATGCGCCTATATAAGATATATATATAGGGGGTATACAGTATCTAAGTAGTTCTAGATAAATTGCTTATAGAAGTTAGCAAAGCTAAGGAAGACCTAGATATCCCTATAGGACTTAGGCTTAGGCTATTCCTTAATAGCTTTTATACGGGCAGGGTTTATTATAATACTCCTAGGGGTAATAATAAAGCCTAGGAACTTAACGCTCTTAATATAAAAGATATATTTTAATAGTTTAGCGTATAAGCCCCAAGCGCGGAGCTATTATAGTACCTACTTAATATACTTAACTGTTACGGCACTGACCTAACATATTGTTACGGCACTAGCAGAAAGCGGCAGCTATAGTAGACGTTATAGTAGACGCAGGGCTTACGTGACTCTTACATGACTAGGGATTATATATAACTCCTTACGTTGCTGCTTATCCTTTCCTTTCCTTTTCTCTAGCTTTAGATTCTCGTTTATAGACAATCCAATCGTACAGGCTTGCACGACCCTTTTGCCGTGCTTATATCTCGATTGATTAAGTCGCTAACATTATCTAAAGCTTACTCTACTCTTTCTTCCTAAGAAGGAACTTAAATATATCTGCAAGAATATAGAATAGGACCCTAAGGACATTACTAGGACTACAAGGATAGGACCTAAAAGAAAAGAACAGAACCCCAAGGAAAGAACCTACAAGATACACACAGACCAGAACCCCTAAAGAAATTACCTAGAATTACCCAACACCCCTACCACTATGCCACAAACTATAGCAGCAGGCAAAGCAGCTACAGGACCCTTAAATACTTTAGATAAAGAAACAATTAACGTTTCAACCCCCTAGGCGGAGCTTACGGCTGCTAATACCGAAATTAAACGACTGCGAGAGCTGCTTAAAGCCAAAGATACCCCTATATCTAATAATAAGTCATTATTAGACAACTAAAGACTTGCTATAGTCCTTTAGGCCCTATCCTAGCGCCTTAGTAGACCTACTAAGGCCTATACAGCACTAAGGCGGTCGGTAAAGGTTGCGGATCCCCCGCTACTTATAGACGGAACCGACCCTATATTTAATAATTGGAAGCTTTAATTACGGGATAAGCTTAAAGTTAATGTAGACCACTTCCCTAACGCCCAAGCCAGAATGGCCTATATTTTCGGCCGTACTAGCGAAGACGCCCAGACGCATTTACGCCCGCGATACACTAAAGACTTAGTAGACCCCTTTATCTCTAAAGAAGAAATAATTAAATACTTATCTTCTATTTATAAAGACCCTTTTAAAGTATAGAACGCCCACCTTAGCTATAAAAGCCTAAATATAAAAATAACGGAGACCTTTTCAGCCTTCTAAACCCACTTTCTACACCTAGCCGAACAGGCCTAGATCCCCTAGGAAGACCTACTACCAGACCTCTTTAATAAGCTTACCCTAGACCTATAGCGGGCCGTATTACCAGCTTATACTACGGCATAGACGTTAAAAGAACTTACGGACTATTGCCTAGCTATTAACTAAGGCCTCCATTAAATTAAGGCACGCGTTAACCGGCTAAAAACTAAAAACCTTATAAACCAGGCCGTAAGTACTGCGAGTATAGCCTATAGTGCCCTAGCATAATCGGCAACTCCTACAATTAACCCGGCAGCTAGCCGCGCAGCTACCCCTACTGCGGGCCTAGTATACACCCGGCCTATATACAGCGACCCCCGTATATAGGCCCTCAGCGATTAAGGAGCTTACTTCTTGTGCGGTTAAATAGGCCACCCTATAAGGAACTGCCTAATAAAGGTAAAGATAAACGAGGTTCTATTAATTTAGGAGGACAGTATAGAGCCGGAAAAAGAGAAACCTTAAAGGAAGACTCCTCTCTAGGGTTAAAAGGGATTAATATATTACATATCAATCTAGGTCGGCTAGTTAGTGGAAGAAGCTACACTATCCCTTATACTTTATTTTATAATAAATATTAAGTTTTAACCTCTACTTTAGCTAACTTAGGAGTAAATACCTTTACCTTAATTAACATAAAGTGCGCTGTAAAACTAGCTAACTTTTTAAATATACCCCTTAAAGAACTGCCTAAACCAGTTCCTATTTGCGGTTATAACGGATAAATAGGACCACCTATTATAACTATCTTGCGGATCCACCTCCGCGTTAATAGACGAAGGCAGTATAACGTCCCCTTCCTTATTACGGACCTTAAAAGCCATAATATAATCTTAGGGAGAAAATAGCTAGCCTACTTAGGCTTATAGCTTAACGTATAGAATAGGCAGCTTATCTAGCCCGAAACTATGCCCCTAACGCCTTCCTTTATAAAAGAGATTAGTATTATAATAGAAAACCTTATACGGCCGTAGATAAACACCGTTTACTAGGCCAATGTGACGCGTAAGAACTAGGCTTTTAAGAAGGATATACAGCTTAATCCGCAACAGATCCGTATACTACGCCGCCCCTAAACTACCTATATTACACCACCCGCACCAGAGACTTAGGAAGTCGGTAGTAGCCTAGCTAAGTCCCTAATAGAGAACTTAGGCCCTACGCAGCCATAAAGAAAGGCTAGGGATATTAGATGATACACTGAACTAATAGACTAAAAGGACAACTTGCGGAAAATGGAATGTAAGCTAAGGAAGACCATAAACCCTATACCGCAAAATACGGCCCAATAAATATCCGTAAAGAAACCTATAGACCTCCCGCCAGTTAATATCTGCTATATTAGCGCTATAGGATTCTACTAAAACCTAGTTTAGCCTAATACCGTTGCCTTTATAACTAGCTTATACGAAATTAATTAAATAATTAAAGAGAAAGAAGCCCTAGCCTAAGAGAAAGGTAAACTTATGGATAAGGAGCTAGTAGAACAGAAACTACCCCGTTAATACTAGAAATTTAAAAACACCTTCTCCAAAGCAGCGTCTGATGTACTCCCGCCTTACTGACTGTACAACTATAAGATTAAAATTAAGCCGGACAAGGTGGTTACCCTTAGCTATAGCCCCCTCCAACAGCAATCTACTACCGAATTATAGGCCATAAAGTAGTATCTTATTAATAACCTAGATAAGGGCTTTATTAAACCTAGTTAAGCCCCTTTTAACTTACCTATTCTCTTTACTAAAAAGCTAAATAAAGGACTTTATTTCTGTATTAACTACCGTAAGCTTAATAATTTAACCCTTAAAGACCGCTACCCACTGCCTTTACTTAATGAGACTTTGGCCCAAATAAGTAGAGCTAAGATCTTTATAAAGCTTAATATCCGCCAGGCTTTTTACCGGATTAGGATGGACCCTAAATTAGAAAACTTTACTACGTTTTGGACCCGTTACGGAACGTATAAATATAAAATACTACCTTTTAGACTAACTAACGGACTGGCTATATACCAACAATATATAAATAACGTACTATTTAACTACCTTAACGACTTCTATACAGCATACCTGGATAATATTATAATCTACTCTAAAAACGAACTGGAATATAAAGAGTATATCTATAAAGTCCTATAATGGCTTTGGGAAGCTAGCCTCCAAGCCGATATTAAGAAGTTAGAATTCAGTATTAAGCATATAAAATACCTAGGGTTTATTATTAGTATAAACGGGATTAAGGCAGACCCAGAAAAGACGGCCGTAATTAATTAATGGGTACCCCTAAGGACCGTAAAGGGGGTGTAGTTATTTTTAGGGTTCTATAACTTCTACTAACGCTTTATTAAGAACTATAGCAGGATTACCCGGCCACTAAGCCTACTTACCTATAAGAACCGGCCCTTTCACTTTAATACTGCATGTAGGTAGGCCTTTAACGAGCTTAAGAAACGACTGGTTTCTGCTCCCTTACTCGCCCACTTTAACCTAAAACGGCCCTTAATGCTAGAAACCGATGCCTTAGATAGTGTTATAGCTGGCGTTTACTCCCAAAAGCAGATAAACGGAGAATGGCACCCTATTGCTTACTATTTAAAGACTATAGTAGATGCTAAGCTAAACTACCCGATTTATAATAAAGAAATATTAGCTATTATCTATAGCTTTCAGCACTAGCGAGCATAGCTAGAAGGGACCCCCAAACCTATCTAAGTGGTTTTAGATTATAAGGCCTTAGAATATTTTATAACAATAAAAGCCCTTACAGCCCGGCAGGCGCGCTAGGCGGATATCCTATCTTAGTTTAACTTCCTAATTATATATAGGCCAGGCGCTATTAACCGTGCGGATACTCTTATAAGACATAAACAGGACCTAAATAACCAGATAGCCGCGAAAATCTTATTATAGACCTAGACGCTACTATAACTAAAGCACCTTAACCCTTAGATACAGAAAGAACTAAGTACTAAATCTTTAAGCGCCGAGATATGTCCTATCAACCCCATAGAATTTAACCTTATTAATAAACTACTACAAGCAAACTATACGGACCCTTCTCTACAGAAGTACCGCGAAAAGGCAAAGGATATTACTAGCCTATAGTCCCTTAAAAATGGACTGCTTAAGCACTAGGAACGGCTAGTAGTAGTAAAAGAACAGAACTTACAAACCCGGCTTATCACCAAAGCACATACCCAGGTCTTTACGGCTTACCCCAGAAAAAATAAAACCCGTAAGATTATTAGTAACCGTTACTACTGGCCCGGAATAGTTATAGATATTAACCGTTATATACGGAACTGCAACAACTGCCGTAGGTTTATAATTCCACGAGATAAGACCCCAGGACTATTAAAGCTACTCCCAATACTAAAGCGCCCCTAGTAGTATATCTCTATGGATTTCTATAAACTACCAGTAGACCGTGACGGGTACGATATAGTTATAATTTTAGTTAACTATTTTAGTAAACGCCCTTTCTTAATCCCCTATTATAAGAATATCGATGCTAAAGAGGCGGCCCAACTATATATCTATTACATCTACCGAATTTACGGACTACTAGATACTATTATATCAGACTACAGACCGCAGTTTATATTGGCTTTCTAGAATAAGTTTACTCAGATCCTAGGAATTAGGCTAAAGCTTTCTACGGCGTACCACCCTTAGACAGACGGTTAGACGGAGATTATAAATCAATACTTAGACCAGAGACTCCGGCCCTTTATTAACTACTTCCAAAATAACTGGGGCGAACTGCTACCTCTAATAAATTACGCCCAGGCGACCCTACCCTATAACTTTATGGGATTCGCACCTATCTAACTAGAAATAGGGTATCTACTATAAACAAGCTTTAACTGGGATAGACCAAAAGGACTACGGACCGTACGCGAGAAACTGTCTTATGAGGAAGCCCAGCAGTACGCTAAGCGCTTAGAGGAAGCCTAGATAGTAGCCTATATAAATCTAGAAAAGGCCTAAAAATTAATAAAATAGTAGGCAAATAAGTATAGGCGCGAGCCTAACTTTATTATAGGTGATATAGTCTAGGTTATAACAAAGAACTAGAAGATGGAACGGCCAAGTCGTAAGCTCAATTATTAGATAGTAGGACTATATAAGGTCCTTAAGAAAATAGGCAACTTATACAAAGTAGAGCTTCTAGATTTAATTAAGGTTTACCTTATCTTTTCGCCGGATAAGCTACGGAAGGCAATAAACGACCTATTACCTAGACAAAAGAACAAACGCCCCCTACCAATTTAAGTCAATGGCGACAACGAATGGGAAATTAAAGAGATACTGGCCTGTAAGCTAGTAAGGAAAACGCTAAAGTACCGCGTTAGTTGGAAAGGCTATAACCTAGATCCTACCTAGTACCCTATATAGAACTTTATTGGCAGTCCCCATAAGCTTTAAAAATTCTATAGCCGTTACCCTAATGAACCGGGACCGCCAAAGTACCTAGATAAATGGATGGAATGCTAGTATAATAAAGATAATAAGCTACCGGAAGAGCATAAAGATAAGAACACCCTATAGGTATAATACGGACATACAAAGCCTAAGGGCAGGCTTTTGCGGAGGGGGGGGTAATGTTACGGCACTGGCAGAAAGCGGCAGCTATGGTAGACGTTATGGTAGACGTAGGGCTTACGTAACTCTTACGTAACTAGGGATTGTATATAACTCCTCGCGTTGCTGCTTATCCTTTCCTTTCCTTTTCTCTAGCTTTAGATTCTCGTTTATAGACAATCCAATCGTATAGGCTTGCACGACCCTTTTGCCGTGCTTATGTCTCGATTGACTGAGTCGCTAACACATATACTGTTTTATACTATCTCATACTATCTTATACTATTTCCTACTATTAGCGCCTTAGCGGCTGGCCCTACTATTTATATATAATACCCCCTTTTACCTTCTTCTCCTCTTTATACCACAATATAGTTATTTAGTCTACTTTATTACAGCACCGTAATAGTTTATGGTATCCCTAATTACGCCCCATTATAACCTTTATTTTTTTTTCTAGTCTATTATTTCCGTTTTTCTAGTATAATTGCAACCCGGCGCGATAGATAATACTATACTATAAGTCCTAAACAACCCTAGTACAGTTATAGATAATCTTAGTACCACAGCCAGCCTTATAGACTTTAATTACCTTATATAGATCCCTTAAAATAGGCGACCATAATATAAATAATGCCCCGTTAATAAACACACGTAAAGCACTCGCCTGCCTTTTTAATACCTCCTATACCTATATTACCTAAGCAATTAGGAGTAGCCTAAAGTACCCTAAGGACCTTAATATAGTAGGAACCTTCTAGTACCTCTCTATATATATAACTTTCCTAACTAGCGTTAAGAGCGGTCTTTAAGCCGTCTATAATAAAGGCCGAACTATAAAGTCCTAACTTAAAGAAGCTTAGTACAGAATCGACTCCCTTAAGACGCTTAAACTATATATATAATAATACAAATAATAAGCCTTTATAAATACTCAGACTATATAAAGCCTAAGCCTTTAGATTACTATACTTACCCAAACTATTACTAATAAGAATACTATTACTGGCTCTCCTTTTCTAACTAAGCCCCGTAGAAAAAAGCGTAAAGTAAAAGATTTAACCCTATTTAATAGCAAGGGATCACTAACTAAAAAGTAAGAAATTTTTAAAATATGGGAAATAAAGATCTAAGGCGTTTTCTAAAGGGATATAAAGTACTTTAAGACCCTAATGAACGAAGTCCTCTATATATTAGATATGCTAATAGATAAAGCTTATAACTATATTAAGCATAGCCTTAATATGCTACGTATACACCTAAACAACTTAAGTAAATAGACCTTCTCTAACTAAGAGTCTATATTCGGGTATATAAGGAAGCACTATAAAACTATAGATATAACCTAAGCAGCTAAAAATAAGCTAGATACCTTAAGCTAAGGTAAGCGTAATTACTAGTCCTAAAAAGCAGAGCTTAATAAGTTAATAATTAAAGCAAATAAGACTAAAAAATAAAAAGTGGATCTACTTAAGAAGAATATCTCCTCTAAGATAAAGGACCTGGCCCTTACCCTTAGCTGTAAAATTAGTAATACTAACTATAAAGGCTAGAGTAAGTAGATAGATATATTTACTTATAACTTATAGAACTATACCTACTATACTAAGCTAAATATCGCTAAGCTAAGTACCGCTAGCGGCTATTAACCTATATTACTGCAGAATGACCTAATAAACCTTAACGCCGTTAAGTTCGGTAGTGGTAGTAATAGTCTTCCTAATAACGTTTAAAGATATTGCATAGATAATAAACTTTATATAATGTATGGTTAACCTAGCTACTAGAAATATATTTATAACCCCTAAAAGAACCTAAACCCCCTTTTAATACTACCGCGCCAACCCCCTCTTAGCCGCGGCGGATTCTTTAATAGAGGGGATAGTAATTAAGGCGGTAACCGTAGATAAGGACGTGGGTTCGGATATAGAGACCTACCCCTATAATTCCCTTCCCTAATATAGCCTTAGCCGATAGTCCCGTACGTAAACTATAAATAAATACTCTATACTACTACCAATTATAAAACCAGCTATATTATTAGTAAAGTACCCTCTAGTATATATACACCGTTAGAGACCAATATATTAGGATATACTAGCTAAGACTACAGCTACTAGCTAAGCCCTATAATTTAGCTATTAAAAGGCTAACCCTTAAACTAAGTTGCCTTTAAGGGTTAGAACTATATGGGGAGGAGGATAAAAGGATTAGATCTATACTACTAGATTAGTTAAACCTTATTTTAAGCTAGCTACTACTTAACCTTAGAATAGTAAATAGCGATAGGAATGCTATCCTTATTTAAATCTACCTCTCCTTACCACATAACCTACTCCTATAAGTTCTTATTAAAACAGTAAGCCTTATTAATACTAGTAGTATAGCACCAGCGTTTATAGATAAAGACTTACTTATAAAAAAGCATAATATTATAATAAAAAGACTTCTAGGTTTAAAACTACTCCGCCTTGCTAATAGACTCCTATCTAGGTTTATTACCTACTACTTTATAGTAATAATAACAATTAGCCACTATACAGAATCTATACTCTTCTATATTATAAAGTTATTACCCTCTATACTAGTAATTTTTAGAATACCCTAGCTTAAAAAGCATAACCTAAGGGTAGACTTCCCCGCTCTAGAGCTTAAGTTTAACTCTAATTACTATACCTATAACTATCTTTTATGGTATATTCCTAACTATAACTAAGTAGTACTACGCGGACGCATCACATAGCCAACGCTTAAATACTATTAGTTAATAATAGAAGAGGTACCTAATACTAGTAAGCTAATATATATAACAAACTAAGCAAAAACTTTAGAAGACTAAACTACTACCTTATCCCCTAAAAAATAAACACCGCTAGAACCTTAAGCCCCCTATATATACCCGCTTAACCTAGATTAGCTAATAAAACACCTAACTCTAAGTTATTTACTATATATATATGCGACTATATATATAACAACTAAGGGCGTTATAGCCAAGACTAAAACTAGAGTAATTAAGACCTCTCCCCTATAATACCTAACCTTATACCTATCTCCCACACGTACCGTATAGGGCCGCTGCCTTGTTTCCGCCCCCCTAGGCTAACTAAGCCGTACTAGCCTAGCTATAGTACTGGAGAACCAAATACGCCCTAACCTAAACGATATTAGATATACTTATGCCGTTAATTTTACCTAGTTCTGTAAATAAAAAGATATAAAGGTAATAAGGATCTATATAGCGGAGCTAGTAGAACTAGTTAAATAGGAAGAGTATTAATAGCTGCTTAAGGAGCTACCTATAGGCCTAATAGAAATACTAAACCTATTAGAAAGGTCTTTCTACTAGCTAGTAGAAGGTAATTATATAATAGACGAAGCCTACAAAGCGCTACCCCCTTATTTTTATAACTTCTTTAAAATAAACCTAAAAATAAAGTCTAAGTTTCTACGTCAAAAGATAGTTAATACTAATATTAAGAAATTTCTAAAAGGTAAACCAAGATTAACCTATAAAGATATTTTATAATGCTTATTAAAAGAGTTTCGCGAATATATTAAACACTTCCTCCTTAAGAACGCAGATAAGCTGCCCCCTTACTAACTATAAGACCATAAAATTAAGATTATACTCGGAAAGTAGGCCCTATATTACAAAAATAGACCACTCTTATTTACTAAACTTAGCTATATAAAAAAGTGGATTAACGAGATACTAGATAAGGGTTTTATCCGCAAATTAACCTTACTAGCCGCTATACTACTCCTCCTTACTATAAAACCTAGCGGCGGTATACAAATCTATTATAACTACTAAGGCCTAAATATAGTTACTATTAAGAACTGATATCTATTGCTACTAGTCCACAAGACACTTAACGCACTTTATAGTGCTAAGTACTTTACTAAGCTTAATATAATTGCTACGTTTAACTAGATCTAGATTGCGGAAGGCTATAAGTAGCTTATAGCATTTATTACCCGGTTTAGGCTCTATAAAATATTAGTTATACCATTTAGTCTCTATAACGCACCCGCTATATTTTAAAACTATATTAACTATATTCTATATAACGCCCTTAACGACTACTACACTATATATCTTAATAATGTCCTTATCTTCTTAAAAATACGTACTAAGCACACGAAATATGTAAATGAAATTATCTAAAGACTTAGTAATGCTGGACTCCAAATTGATATTAATAAGTCTAAGTTTTATGCTACTAAAATAAAATACCTTAGCTTAATTATCTTAACTAACGGCATAATTATAGACCCTAAGAAGGTGCAGGCCTTATAGGAATAGAAGGACCCGACGTTAGTTAAGGAACTATAGCAATTTCTTAGCTTCGCGAACTTCTACTAACGATTTATCTAAGGCTACTCTAAGGTAGTTAAGCCCATAATTAGGCTACTAAAAAAGAGCATTAGCTAGTTATGGGGCCCTGACTAAATATAGGCATTCTAGACCCTAAAAATAGCGTTTATTATAGCACTGGTCCTAGCGTATTATAACTATATAAAGAAGACTATAGTAGAGATAGACGCCTTAAACTGGGCTTTAGGTAGAGTGCTTTATTAAGCTGACGAAAGTAATAAGCTTAAGCTAGTCGCATTCTTCTCTGCTAAGTACTTAGCCCCTAAATATAACTATAAAATATACAATAAGGAGCTCTTAGCAATTATTAAGGTACTAAAAAAATGGCGCCCTAAACTATAAGGAACTAAATAGCTGTTTAAAATTATTATAGACTATAAAAACCTCCAGACCTTTATAATAATAAAATAATTAAACTAGTGCTAAGTCCGCTAGGCTAAGTTCCTTTCTTAATTTAACTTTATTATTACCTATAGGCCTAGCACTAAAGCTATAATTCTAGATGCTCTTAGCCGCCTCCTAGGTATTATATCTACTAATGCTAATAATAAACGTCTACGACACTAAGACTGTATTATCCTACTACCAAAGAAAGTTAACCCTACTATCCTAGAAGAGCTACTAAGCGAATCCCAAGACTAAAGCATTAAAGACTTTATTATAGTAATAGACCTAAAACCTAAGAAAAAACCCCTTAAGGAGCTTATTAAGAATGCCTATATAGAGAATAAACTCATTAGGAATATATTAGCTGCGCTATATAAATAGGAA
>Ga0307515_10008716_pt1 | contig 19718 bp, 22 predicted proteins | sample 17_EM_MG_FD_194513 | JGI IMG/M metagenome (GOLD analysis project Ga0307515, IMG submission 194513) | Populus trichocarpa ectomycorrhiza microbial communities from riparian zone in the Pacific Northwest, United States - 17_EM | ecosystem: Host-associated > Plants > Roots > Unclassified | place... | reverse complement strand
GGGAAAATAGTAAGTGCACGGCTATAATGCCACCAGAACTTGCAGGGAGGGCGAGTGGCCCGCTCAGGTTGCCCCCTTGTACGTGTAAAGACTACGTGTAAGCGCTAATGGACGCACACAGCGGACGGCACCAGACAGCCCCGAATGAGTTGTAGCACACTTTCTAAATAAGCGACTCCTTTGGAGCGGAGTAACAGCTATTAAGGGGACACAAAAAAAAAAGTACTTGAATAAGTCAAATTTGGCAATTTAAATAAACTTGGCCTCGGGTTGGCGGGTGGGGAGGAGCGGATTCTCCAAAAGCCAAAGTCACAACACCAGGCCTCGGCTACGGCCGAACAGTTCATGGGTTCCCGGAAGTGGACCGCAAGGCTGAGATGGAGGATACCTGGCGTGGGAGGATGATAGGTCACCTTGTAGTGTCCTTGTACTAGTGCTAAGTCTATGATTATATGTCCACCAAGAAGCTAACTGCCTCTGAAACCTCCGGCGCTGTTTTGGTCGTCGCCAATACTCTGCAGAGTTGTCGCCTTTATTGCGAGAACTCACCTTTTCCATGGAGCATTTCGAAGCCATATTTCGATATTTACATATTGTAGTATAAATTTGATTAGTTGCAAAGGAAACAGACGTCCCTTTCCGATCACTACGGCTTATGCTCATCCATCGAAGGGATAGGCACAAAAATACGTCTATGAAGGGATTGTCCAACGAGCTGGGAAAACAACCCTCATGTTTTGCTTTTCAAGCCCTACCCACAAAAAAGCCTTGAATCACCACGGTACGGTATCTCATTGGCGGATCTCGCAAGCCCGAGCTGAAGGAGAACTCAAACACACCTGCAGCTGAACACGACGCTACGAAAGCCCGGCTGAGACACAGAGTAACTGAGATAATGCATTCCATATGCAAGTGATCATGTGAAGCTAGAGTTAACAGCTCGCCCCTCTAATATACATAAGAGCGTCTTCTCTCCACCATTCGGCCCCGAAGCCAAGACCGGTGTCAACCTTCTGAAAAAACTCCATTGTTGTTTAGAAACACGGCTTCAATACAGCAAAAATGCCTAGCAAAGGCGTTCAGCTATACGCATACATAGCCGTACCAGGCTGCCAGGTGGAATTCTCCGTCCCTAAGGCTTCGATCCAGAAGCATGACCTCAATACCTGGTCGAATGACCACCTCGAAGTAGAGAAGAAGAACCTCGGGTCACCTTTCAAGTTTTCTGGGCGCTTTTCCTTCAAAGTAACACGCAATGGAAACGAGCTTGCAAACCAATGGGTCGAAGTCAATACGCTTACCGGCAGTCTGGAAGACGGAACCATGAAAGATATGGAGACCACCCCGTCCATCCTTAAAGACAATGTGATTATCACCTATGGATTCTACGATGCGGGGTCGGGCGTCGCCGGACTTCCCAAATCCCACCAGTGCTATGTGACAGTCACGCCCAACTACTCGGACTGGATGGGCTCCATCGCACCCCCTAACTCGCCGCAGGCCGGGAAAGCGTTCAATCGCCTCGTTTTGCCATCCTCGCACGACATAGGCATGAACAGCATGCAAACCTCTGAGGCCATGCTCCAGCATGCTGGGACTGAAATCATCAAATCCGTCCTGGGTACTCTTCGAGGCGCCACTTCCGTCCTCGACAAAGTCTCAGACTCGGCTATAAATGCAATTGCGCCCAACATCATCCGTGGGCTAGCTATCACGCAAAAGGACACCCTACCCGTCATCCTAGCCATCGGGGCGCGTTACTTCGAGTTCCGTCCAGCGCATTGTCACAGGCAGATGCAAAAGGTATCCCCGCTTCCAGATTCGCTGTACTTCCAGCACGGCGCAATCCCCGGCATGCCCTATGCACAGTTCCTGCACGACATCATCTCTTTCCTCGCATCTCACTCCAACGAAATCATCGTGGCACAGCTGCGCTGGGATGGTGTGCCAGCGGATTGTCCTCGGCCTTCAGACCAGGAGCTGAACGACGAGCTGAATAAAGCGCTTGCGGCATTCGGTGGCGATCAGTCTATATCAGTCGGAAACCTGGACGATATGAGAAACCGCACCATCGCGCAGCTCCGCTCCGACCGCAAACGCCTCATCCTAGTACGAGATATAGATCAGGTGTCTAATTACGACGACAAAGCCAATGCCACCCTCGATGGGGGCAGCATTGTCACTGCCCTCTCTAATCTTTCCGAGAGACCTCACGGTGGTCATCCGCTTACATTGCTGCAGTGCCAGGCCACGGCAACGAACATACCCGATGTGATTGCGTACAGTGTTCTGGCATCTGATGCATCAACATCCTGCCTGCTGGCGACAAAGGCAATTTGTGATGCAAAGACTTTGCCCTTGCTGAGAGGGCAGGTGGGTAAGAATTTGACAAAAGATGATGGACTAGTGGCGGTTATGAACGATTTCTTCGATGGTGGCACAGCGGATGTGGCTATAGGGATGAGTAGGGATAGGTTGGGTTAATGCGGACATGGAGTTGTTGATGAATTACGAAATAAAGGATATCGTGAAAGCTGCGATGCTCATATCTTTCCAACTCAGAAAATTCAACTGTGGCTCGAGAAAACCTTGTCATTTGCCTTATCGCTTAACTTGGTCGAATTGCTACCCTCTCTCCTTCGGACAGGATAGCGTAGGTCGGCGCAAAGGGCATCAGTTTCAGCCGCTAGTAAGACAAAGGCACAAAGACATATGTCAGACGAAATAGATTTCTTCTTAACCTCTAGATAATCTATATGCGCTGTGGTGCCAGTGAAAAGAGAAATTGCTAAGCTGTTATTCATCACTAGAGTTCCAAAAGGTAAGAACGCAACACAATGTAAGGTCCCCATGTGTCTTAGCTTCATCATTCACTGCAACACGAGCGAATGAGAGAATACGTGAAGCGAACGTCGAAATTATCAGCACGTGATGGTAACGAGCAATTGATAAAAACCCCGAAGATATATCATACTTTTTTTTGGTATCTAGCACCTCCACATGCTGCCGAAGACAAGATAGACAGTTAAGATATGCCAGTGCTAATTTATTAATTGGAAGAGGATCGTGAGATATGTGGGATCTAGACAATGAGGTGGTTTGTTGAAAGGTACTGCATAGCCCGAATTCTGTTGATGTAACCCAGCATGACTGAACGAATGGGATTTCGTAACGGCGGGGGAATCCAGTCTAAAGTCCCGTCCATGGAGTTTCGGCGAATGAAATATCTGCGGAAGGAATCTTCGATTCAGAAGGCGATAGTGGGCATTACTAATATCGGCATAAGACGGTGGTTAGTATGGTCTTCATCTAGTAGAATAAGGCCGAACTACCGAACTGAAGGTGGAGATAAAAGGGATATAGTGGCGCTGAGGGCCGGCCGCAATGCTCGCTGGCGACTCCTAAGCTTCAATTTCGGGAAGCAGCCCACCTTCTCTTTGATCATCTTTGACAAAGCGAAGGTAAATACTTCTAGCACCCAGAGAGAGTAGACAGAGGCAGAGCAATGCTAACAAGCCTTCAAGCATGAGAGTGATGAGGCATGGAAAGTTGGAGGCATAAGTCGTGATAGAAATGGTACGGGCGAGTGCAGCTTGTCGGACTTGGTCAGATGCTCCACCGAGCCGGGTCAGAACTCCAGCAGCGTAAAATAGCCAAGTAATTCCTTCGAATGAAAGTTTTAGCAATGTATAGGATTCTTCAAAGGTGGAAACATACCAGCAATGAGGCACACGGTAACTCGTTTACTAGCAAACCAGATACCAGCAATGACAAAAAGCATACCGCCCCATCGGCTAAGCATGGCTCCAATGCCACTGAATATTGCTATCTGCTGGATCTTTTCGGTAGTTTCATCGACCGTAGACTTTAAATTGGCGGCAGTAATTTGGAAAGCTTCGAGAGTGATATCAAGATTTGCTAGACGCTAACCGAATGTTAGCTTCCTGTAATGTGGGGAGCAGAGTTATCAATTAGTTTACCTGATCGAGGAGGTTCTGACGTTGGTACATTTGTGTCATGAGCTCAGAGGAGTCATGCTAGATTAGGTCAGCGACTGAAGATCATGCAAGAAGTGAGTAGCCACATACCACTGCATTACTTAGGCGTGCAAACGCCTCAGATAGAAGTTGCAGTTGGTTTGTCCTGACTAGGTCAAGCGTTTGCTGGATTCTCAAGGCACTCTCATGGCTTAGTTGCCACTGTTGGATTTGAGAAACCGTATGCTCCGAGTTCGCAATTGCCGTATCTTCGAAGAGGTTTAAAATAGCCTCGCGAGTTTCATGGAGATTAACTCTAGAGCGGTAAAGAGTCTGGATTGAGTTAGAAACAACGATGGACGAGATTTCGAAGCTAGAATCCTACCTCATTTAGCTCGTCAACCCGAGCCTCGGCAGCCATCCATGCCTGAGACATCGTATTAATCATACTCTGAATACCGGATCGCATATCCACCATGAGCTCGGAAAGAGCAGACAGGGTTTCGTTGCGGCCATTCTTAAGGCCACTCAGGGCCTGTGCTTGAGAGGCCCTTACTGCCTCCGCGAATGCCATCTGCTCTGCATGCTGTGCCTGAGCTTCTTGCACTGACTTCGCGAGCGCAGAAGTAATGTCTGATGTTACTTCAGCCAAAGACCTGTACAAGGATAGCTTCTCATCTGTGACATAAATGTGAGAATTTAATCAATCTAAAAAATTGACAGACATACCTCGTTCAATAGCGTCTCTGCTCGCCTGGCACATTACCACAGCATTTTGCTTGGCATTGCTGTAAGATGTCCACGACTGAGGTCTGGACTCCAGTGCCCGTAGACATTGTATAATCTGTGAGCCAGCTGCTTCAGGATAGCATAACTCATCATGTGAACGACTTTCCTGTCGAGTAAACAGCGATCGAAAGCGGAATTTTCCGCATGCATAAGAAGATGGTATAAAAACAGCGCATTCCCGTGGAATGTTTACCTTCGCACCATTAAGCTCACAGACAGCCAACCGTACTGCATACTCCGATTTCACCTCGTCTAGGATGAGTTCACCTTTAGTTTTGGCATTGCTTGAGCCTTTAACCGACATCTCGAGAGATTGACAAGAGTTAATTAGTGTGAGAGCTGCTAAGTGATTGCATGACGGAGATAATTCCATGGAGTGAATTATTCGTAAAGCATGAGAAAATATCTCCCGTTGCTGGACAGGTGGATTTTGTAGCATTGAGGCTAGATCGGAAGAAAGAGTCTCTAGAACTACGCTTAGTTAGTCAAAATTCCGCTTACATCAGCGATACTCAAGATCCAGACTGACCTTGAGTCCCAGCATGAGCATCGTGAGCGAATATAGTTGATCCTAGGGAAAATAAAGCAATGGTCAACGCTATGGTTATATCATTAAAAGCTGAACGAAACCGCATCTTGAAAAGGGCAGGTCAGAGGTAATTGAGAAGTCAAGTCAAGTAAGATGAGACTGTTAAGTTGAGGGAAGAAGATGTTGTTTCTTATAGGACCAGCTGAATCAAGCACAGCTAAATGAGCAGAAAGGTGTGAGTCTAGTTGTCAAATGAGTGAGCTGTCCTCATTAGTCGGAGTTCCTCCTTGGAGCAGAGTTCATTCGAATTAGCAATTAAATCCAGCGTTACGCTGTCTAGCTTTCTAAACGACTCATTAAATGAAAAAGAGCGGTAGGGCGGAAGGATGATCCGTGAGATGAGTGAGGGTTAAAGACCAACAACGGAACCGCAGAACACGTGATGGGAGCTTGGCGCAAGTCAATCGGTCCTCATTCGAAAGTTCATCTGATGAGAATTGCAAAGCTTCAATCTAAAAACCACAGCTATGTTCTGCCCTGTGCGGCGGCGTTGTGCGCAATACGTCACTACCACTTCTACTTCGAACAATTCTGTATCTCTGCCTTCATTCCTTCTTCCGGCCTTCCAGCCGGCTTCCCCGTTTAGAAGCTTTGCGACCTCATCACCGCGTCTGTCGAAGATTGGGAAAGCGCCGCTGTCAATTCCACCCGAGGTCACGTTCAATGTTATTACGCATAAACAGGGAAATAATGGGAGAATAAGTAGGACACAGCCAATGTCAACAGTGCACATCAAGGGGCCGCTTGGTAAGTAGGTTTCGATGATGGTTGAATTTACCGAGCTGATGAACATCTAGGGGAGCTGTCCATGTCTATTCCACCGTACATCACCATTGACCGAGACTCGTCTCTAAGCGGACCTACTTTGAAGGTGCAAGACTCGAGTGAGAGGGAGCAGCGAGAGATGTGGGGTACGTTTACTATACCATATTGACCATGCCGAAGTACATTGCTGACAGCCATAGGAACTGTCCGCGCTTACCTCCAGAATCATATATTAGGGGTATCAGAAGGTCATACTGCTATCTTGCGCCTAGTTGGTGTTGGATATCGTGCAACAGTTGAACCAACCGCAACCACCGTTACTCCTGAATATTCAGGGCAACAATTCGTGAACCTCAAAGTTGGGTTCTCACACCCGGTTGAGCTAGGGATACCGAAAGGTGTGAAAGCAAGTACGCCACAGCCGACCCGTCTCTTATTGGAAGGGATCGAGAAGGAGGTGGTTATGCAATTCGCAGCAAAGATCCGTATGTGGAGGAAACCGGAACCTTATAAGGGCAAGGGTATATTTGTGAACGGGGAAACGATCAAGCTGAAGAACAAGAAAATTAAGTGATGCATGCAAGGTTTTTTGGATTTTATACAGTCTATGTATGTATATCATATTCTGTACAAAGCTGACTGGGATTCAGCTGTGTATCTATTTGTTACTAAGAACCTCTATAACTACTTTGGAGACCTCAGTGTGTATCGCTTTAGGCGCGGCGACGACACCTTTGTTGGCTGACAATGTTCGCCCGATACTGAAGTCGAGCTTCTTCCCAAATGCGTCAGTGACCGTTCCTCCAGCTTCTCCCACGATGACAACACCAGCAGCGTGGTCCCAGATCTTCTCCTGGTAGGTTTTGCTGACCGGCAGTCGAAGATACAAGTCACCAGCGCCTCGAGCAATTGAGGCGTACTTAGCTTGTGAATCCATTCGAACGCTTTGCTTCGTGATGCCAAGTTTGTTGGCAATAGCGGCTTGATCGCCGTGTGAAGAGTGCCCCGCTTCAACGCTCTCGCAGAAAGTAGCCTGGGTGATATCTGATAGCGGTTTCATGGAAATTGGTTGACTAGGTTGGAGACCTGCACGACTCAGAGGACGACTCGTAGTGCCATGTCCGAGGACGGCACTGAACAAAACTCCCTTTCCCTCCTTGTCGTTTTGGTCCGCCCCTATACTGGAATCTAGCGGCGCTGTGTTATCTACTGGGAGATTTGGGCAGCCAAGAACTCCGACAGTCACTTCTCCATCAACCATCAAAGCCAAGCAGACAGCGTATTGACCTCCGCGCAGAAAACCCTTTGTTCCGTCAATAGGATCCAGAGCCCATATCCTTCCTTTTGCTCCCCCAGCGCTTTTTCCAGCATCAATTGCGTCCAACATATCTTCCACACTCTTCAGAGGACCTCCAAGAACTGCTTCGGCGGTGTCATCGTCCAGCTTTGTCTTCTGCACAAGTTCCCAAATCTGCGAGCGCAAAGGCTCATTCTGTCTGAGATCATCTGCGTCCTCCTCGCCCACGATCTCGTCATCAGGGAAGTTTTTACGTATAGCGCTGATGATGAGAGCTTGTGCACCAAAGTCTCCAATAGTGACAGGAGACTTGTCGTCTTTCGAGGTTGTACCCTTAGCCTTTTCGTGGAAAACACGTTTAGTGAGGAGCGTAGCTCTCTGAACGGCTAGCTCCGCAACTTGGAGCTCCTTAGCGTACGACATGTTGGAAGCAGAGTGTTTGGAAGAAAAGGTGCGAAGGGCGGGGTTAACGTGTTGTATTAGGAGGGTGAGACGAGAGGTGATTCTAGAAGGAAAGGCGGAGGAGAATGTAGCTAGGGCGGTTAATGCCAGGACTGCGACTGAAAGAAAGAGGATATAGGGAGTCAATGGGTTGCATGGCCGCTGGGTATACTGCATTTATGTAGAGGGAGATTTCGGAGATGACGCCTGGCGCGGAGCTTACACCGCGGCGTCCGTCTGCCATTTCTTACCGCCTTCGTTGCGTCTCCGTGGAGCGAGCTGGATGAGCTCAACTTTAACTCGCCCGGATTCCACACCACACCCGCTCTGGGGTATGTACTCTTGTGTATGCATTCAACTTCATATCCCGACGAGCTCAAACCTTATAGGGAAGCAGCGGAGCACTTTGGGTCGCACGAGTTAACCCTGCCGCAGCTCTCAGCAACAAACTCGACACCAGCAAAGCCCTAAACTCGTGCCCTCAAAGCAGACTACGTCCTACACCCCCCACAATCTTCCGTAGTCCAAAATAACTTCTCCGTGAGCAGTGTGCAGCTCTACTCATCATGGCAACTCCTGTGGCTTTGAACACAACGAAACGGAAGTTCCATAAGCTCCTAGACAATCTTACCGCCAGCAAATCCCAAACAAGCTTGGTCTCCGTGCGTGACAGCCAAGATGGATCGACTACTTCACTCACTGCTACCTCAGCAGAGCCTCCACCTAAGCGATCACGACTGTCAGATCTAGGTATGGAAAGGCCTCCCTCAGCTGCTGGAGGCAAGCCTCGCCCTTTCAGCCGGGACTCTCTCCTTCCTAGAAAGAGTCTAGAGAGACCGGGCAGCGTACGCTTGGTAGGACCACAAGCCGCCGAAAGGCCTTCTACACCACGCAAAACGCCCAATTATGCTCCGTATAGCCATGAGCAGTTCCTCGCACGACTCAAAACTTTCGCGGATGTGAGACTTTGGTCGACCAAGCCAGATAGGATTGGGGAAGTGGAATGGGCAAAGCGAGGATGGATATGCGAAGGCTGGAACACTGTTGCCTGCAAAGGAGGGTGTGAGCAACGTGTTGTTGTTATATTAAGGCCAAAGAGGGGGGATAAGGATGGGAAGGAGATTGACAATAGCGAAGACATGAGTATGGAAGTCGGTACGTGCCACCTTATATATTCCTGTCCTTCCACACCTTCTGTCTTTGGTTCTTCAAATTCCACCGTCGTTTTCACATACAACTGTCGCTTTTGAAACCAACCATTTCCTAACTCATTCTTTCGAACTGCAGAAGACGAGCTCGTGAATCGATATTCTGATATCATCGTTACTGGACATACTGAGTATTGTTTATGGCGAAAGGCAGGCTGCAAGAGTAAGTGTGCCTTGTTCCGTCCATATCACTCCCACGTCACCAAACCCCCAGTCTCATAATTAGATGGATTCACTTTAACAGCCCTAAGACGTTCACTACTAACCTTGTGCTTAAGAGGACATCTATCACATTCCCATAGCTAGACGGGATCGCTGTGAACAGGACCTCTTACGTCGCTATCGGTCTTTAATCTCCATTGAAACACATCTGCCGCCACCCGAGAGTATTACTTACCCTGGTGAACCACCAGAAACGCTCATTGCACTCTTGCCGGCCTCCTTTTTCGCAGTTACTGATAGCACATCTGAGACACCAGCTACATCAGACGGAATAGCATCACCCTCCCCACCGAGAACCACTACACTCGCTTTTGCAATCTTCGGCTGGAGCGGTGTTCAGCAGGAGGGTCTCAACCTTGTTGTCTGTGACCACTGCTTTCAACGTGTCGGACTGTGGCTATACACGAGAGAACGCATTCAAGAAATCAGCCTCAAAGTCGACGTTGAAGAATCCCATCTTCGCCTCAATCTTCTTGAAACTCATCGCGAACACTGTCCTTGGAAGAATCCCGAGTCCCAACATAATCCTGTTGATGGTCAATTGGCAAACTCACCCGCTTGGAAAACACTACAATACATACTGGGGGCTTCTAAACGCAAATCGCCAGCTTTAGATCAATCACCCGCTGACCAGGGAAGCCCGGTACACCATCCTCAAGTAGACAAGACAGACAAGATCACGGATACGTGGAAGAAGCTCAAATCCAAGTTGAAGAGCACGACTAGCAAGCGGTCTAGCACGATTAGTTCTTGATTTCTTTTTAAGGGTTTTAGGTATTGCATTGCTAGTTCCATACGAGCCTCTTCCTGCACAGAGACTTCTCAATCGTGTATTGTCGATCACTGGTTAGCGTCTTCAATCCTGCAAGAGCTGAAGATTTCCAACTAAATTAATAAGCATCCACCGAGGCCTCTTTGAAATCAGCAGTACAAACCCGAGAGCATGGATCCCAGGAGTCATCAGGAGAGTAGTCAAGCCCCTCGACCTGCACGTCAGGATGGTGGTCATCACTCTACTAACAGTGCGCCCCTGCTAATCCCGTTACCTCAGACGTGCCAACAGCTAGCCACCCTGCTGGATGGCAACTGCTGACTAACTTGTTTGGTGTAACTCAGTCCATCGGAGTTGATAGGAGGAGCAGCCATCCCAGCCCATTACGTTCAAATCCCCCAGAGCAAGGCCTGCAAAGATCTTAAAGTGTTGACAGCCGCCACCCTCGTAGTAAGGGGCGACCGCCTACCCCAGAGCCATACTCGTACTACAGTTCAGACATAAGGTAAGCTATCTGAGTCCGACGTTCCCTATCATTGGAGCCACAAAGCGCATAGGCCGACATGAACAATGTCTTGACACACTTGACATATGTAACAATTGATATGACCACCTCCCAATCGGAAACTATTATAGCACCCAGGCGCAGCGTTAGATCTCGGTTTATGATTCTCCCGCGCTCACACATTCACGCACCTTCAGATGGCAAACGCCATGGCCACGTCGGACCTCATTTGCGAGCTCCTAGGCGAAACAGGAAGTTTCAGGCTTACGTATACTGCGCGCTGCCGCAACAATTCTTTTCCCTTCCTTCGCGCTAATACTGCGTTTCGGATCCAGGCTGCCTTCACTCCGATCGGCAACGACCGTCCTGCAAGTGGCGAAGAGAGGAAAAGATTTTGGTTAAGAAACAGCTGAAGGCATTCTAGACCCAGTCCAAGGACAAGTTCAAGAGACGCGGTCGCGATCGTTCATGGTGACAGCGATGACAGTAATGAATACAGCCCGCGTAATTGCGGTAATCGATCCGGGCCTACAGGTCCACCTGCAGTTCAACGCGTCGGGGCGAAGCTCAGCGGGACTGGAGGCGGCCGGAGAGTCCTGACAAAGAAGGGACCTGAAAACGCAATCTAAATGGTCACCGTTCCCTACGAATCAATTGAGGCCACCCCAACACCAGTTACAACAGAAGAAAGCATGATCGAGGAAATGGTTCAGAACGCGCTGGACATTCACGATAACGGTTGGAGCGGTGAGGCTGAACGCAATGACACACTCACGATGTCAACGGACCAAGCGTTTTATGAGATGTTGAGGAATAACGCGTCAGCCCATGACGGTAACGAGGAAAGCGATCAACCTGGACCGGCATACAAGAAAGTTCGCTCCTTTCCCGAAACCTTCGAAACATCCACCAGGGCATAAGGAAAATGGCGCGCACATTAGCTCGCCAACAGCAAAGGCGCACAATCGCAACTGAGCGAGCGCTGTTTCTGTCGCGAGGACGACGACGAGGGGGAGAGGAGCCGTCAAGCAGTCGACTCGTGTGGGTTAATCACGTGATTAATCAGGCGTCGGCCAGAGCGGAACACCTAGGGAGAGGCTTCTGGGCACGCGAACAGCATCGCGAGCCTTGCTGAGAGGATCGCAAGCGAGACACCAAGGCCGATCGAAGATATTATTCCAGATGCGAATATTGAGCGGGCCAGAACGTGTTTGCAGGCGGAAGTGTTGTGGTTTCTAGCGGGAGTGGGATTGACGTGCTGGGCTTGGTTTTTGTACTCTTAGCTCTCGTGAAGTATTGATTTGTTCCCAGCTGTTGAGTTTTTCACATTCTTGAGGAAATCAGAACGCGAACAGGAATATATGACTGATGATTGAATGAATGATCCGTGACGATGGCCTGATAAACTAGCCTGCAAACTGCGGCTAGTATTCATGAGAACGACGATTAATCTTTAGCATGCTATCCTGAAAGGAACCGAAAGAACAGCAGCCCAACCGCGCCGAATCCTAACCAGAAACAAAACATTGCCAGTAACAATTACACTCAACCCAAACCGTTCACTGTTGCCCAGGAAATACACGAAGGTCATACGCCCTCAACGCCGGCCATACACCGAATCATCGCTCCGGCCTTCCCTCCCCCCAGCCTTCCGTCCCTTCGCCATAACCGTAATCCCCATATCGACACCTCCTTTAGGGCTTTCCAGAACTCTCATCCGCTCAAACAGGCCCTGATGCTCGAGCTCCGCCTCCCTTTCGTGCCTGGTGTCGAACTCGGCATCGCGTTTGAACAGGTTCATGATGTCCTTCATGCTAAGTTTGGCGACGGCCTTGCCACCCTCGATGGCCGCACTGGCGAGCTTGCGCTTGGCGTCTTGCAGATCCAAGATGCGGGCTTCGACCGAGGAAGCAATGGTAAGTTTGTAGACTGTTACGTCTACGGTTTGGTTCAGGCGATGGACGCGGTCTATGGCTTGTTCTTCCACGAACTAGATTTAGACAAAGTGTTAGCATTATTATCCAATTGGCAAGACTGGGTTGAAGGTATGTTGTACGAGGCGGGGACTTACAGGATTCCAGAATGGCTCTAGAATAACCACTCGGCTTGCAGCGGTAAGGTTGAGGCCCAAACTGCCGCACTTCAAACTGCAGAGTAGTACTCTTGTCCTCTTGTCATTCCTTAATTTATTCAAACTTGCTTCCCGGTGGTCATTGCGCATGCTCCCATCGTAGCGCGTGAAGACGTAGCCGTTGCGCCTGAGGAATGGTTCGATGAGATCAAGCATCGATGTGAATTGCGAGAAGACAATTACTTTGTGGTCGGGGGTTTCCTTTTCGAGGATCTGGAGGAGATGGCGGATCTTTGTTGAGGGTGTAAGGTGGGAAGCGGAGTATACAGGATCAGAGTCTGATTCTTCTTCTGACTCAGATTCAGATTCAGTCTCCGAGTTTGAGTTTGAGTCGGATTCACCCTCAGGCTCGGATTCGGAGTCTTCCTGCTCATCATCTGACTCGAGGCTAATGACTTTCTTGCTCCTTTTCTTTTGGCCAACCGGGGATCCCTCCTCGTCAGTCTCAGAGTCATTAGATTCGAGCCATTCGCCTCCGCCTTCCACATTTTCATCATCTATACCACCAGCCTTTCCTAGGTCTGGTACTTTTTGCTGAGACGCAGGGACAACCCAATCACCTTCTCCCTCATCTTCGCCATCACTATCCAGGATGACCCGGCGGTTTCTAGCAAGCTTTTGGGGTTCGGGGCTCGCACTCTCCTCTTTCTTGGTATCTCGATGCTTCTTACTCTCCTTCTTACTCTTGTGGTGTTTTGAGCGGTGCTTATGTTTGTGCTTCTTCCTCTGTGACATTGACAGATCATTCTCGCAGTCTTCGCACCGAAGGGCACCAGCAGCCATTTCAGACTGATTCAGGGTAGCTTGGCAGACATCGCATTTCTTAGTTTCTACGCTGAGTCCACCAAGCATAGCAGCCATGTCGTCCACATCCTTGTCTGCAGTATCGCGAGAGCGTCTAGTCTGCGAACCAGCACCACGGGGCGAAGTTGAACCTGTAGCCAGAGCATCCTTATCATTCTTGACGTTGCTTTTAATCAGCTCTGGATGGTTGCAAGCCTGACGGAGGCGAAGCAGCAAGACCAAAGCACCAATATAATCAGCCTTCTCACCACCCATCATTTCCTCTAGTCGATCCTGTGCTCGGGATGCGAGGCGGTCGTAAAACCGGCGTTCTTCGGGTGTGAAATGTGCCACAACAGTCTCAATGTTCCTAGCCACAATCCTGAAGCCGCCAGACTTGTCTCCACCCTCTTTCACCTTGCCGCCCGGATTGAGGGCGCCCTCTTTCTTGAGGACGTCCTTGGTGCGTCGCTTCATGAATGCTTTCAGGAAATATTGCAGCCGCTTCATCGCGAGTCCACCGCGTCCATTCTTCATGGGGCCAGTAATTGAGTCTTTCCAGTTTTTAAGTTCGTCGTATGGCTTGATACGCAGGAACTTAATCAAACTCTGAAGCTCGTCAAGATTGTTCTGCATAGGTGTACCAGTCAAGCACCAGCGGTAATGCGACCTTAAATCATAACAGGCCTTGGTCATCTTCGCATTGCGGTTCTTGATGCTGTGCGCTTCATCCAAAATAACACGATACCAGTGCACCCCAAAGCAGCCAGCTTTGAGCCCATCCTCGCGCTCATCACTATTAGAATGCTCCGAAGAAAGAACATTGTAGGTAGTGATGACCACATCATAATTTTTGAGTTTGGAGAAATCCTTAGTTCGGGAAGGACCATGATGAACCAAAACACGTAGGCTGTGAGATTTATGGACTTTGGTATTGATCTCGGACTCCCATTGTTTAATTAGTGCCAGTGGAGCCACGACTAGCGTACCCTTGCCAACACTTGAAGCGATCTTGTTCTTAGGATTATCAGGTGGTGCGTCTACTGGTGGTCGAGGATTCGAGAGAATTAGAGCTAGAGATTGAATCGTCTTGCCGAGACCCATCTGAAAACAAATTAATACTTAGTCTTAATGAATAGAAGAGAGGGGAAAAGTAATAGCTCACATCATCAGCAAGAATGCCACCTTTTGGTAGCACACCATTCTTCTTCCGGACTCCAACCTCTTTATCCGTCATCCAAGCCACACCATCGACTTGGTGGGGAAGCAACCTGACAGTCAAGCCCTCGACACTACCATCGTCTTCCTCGTCGTCTTCCTCGGCTTCGGCTTCGGCTTCTTTCTCCTCGGCCTTCATATCTAGAGCTTGAAGCTTCTTTGCCAAAGCATTTGTATCAGCATCTTCAACTTTTTGCTGTTGCTGCTTCTTCTTGCGGCCTCTTGTACGACGTATCTTTTCTTCCTCATCATCGAAGGCTCCCTCCAGTAGAGCCTTGATGTTCTCGTTGGCCTGCGCAGCATCAACATACATGTACGGGTCCACTGCGCCGAATTTATCCTGGCCCTCGCGCAAAGCTGCATCAGGATCGAACTCATCGTCGTCATTCTTCCTCGTCAAGTCAATCGCATTTTGTTGCCCAAAAAAGTTGACGGGTTGAAAGCCATGTGTGCCGCCCATAGAAGAGTACACCGGTCGGGGAGCTGGCTGCGTTGTGTAGGTCGGATAGTTTCCCGGTCTTGGAATCTCAACAGGAGTCCGGGAGTTTTGTGGTGGGTTGGGAGGGAAGGAGTTAGCAGGACGTGGAATCTCCATTATATCGGAGCTGTACGACCATCTGCTAGCCGTAGAATTGGGTTGCGTCGGAGGCACATACTGGCTGAAAGGATGTACCTTTGGAGGGATAGTGAAAGGCGGTGGTGCCTGGGCTTGTTGTGGTTGTGGAGCCCGATGGTGTTCTGGACGAGCCTGACTTGGCTTCGGAATGTTGAATAGGTGCGAAGATTCATCCTTTCGGATATCTTTCTTTAAAGGATTTCTGAGCGGACTCGTATCCCCAAATTGCGGTGGATTGTTTGTTAAATCTTGTAGTGCTTTTGGGACTGGTGGTTGTGGTTGTGTGCTAGGCTTTTGTGCCTCTCGTTGATTAACCATGGCGTCCCTTTTCTGTGATATCTCTCTGGGGCCTCTTCTAGCTCCCAAAGGCTCGGTATGCTCCTTCTCAAACAGAGAGCTTGGATCACCAATTATTGAGTCTCCTCGATTATCTCCTTCGGATGACTCTTTATCCACAGCTTGCCGCCTGCCCCCGTATCCACTAGTCTCTGTTGTCACAAGTTTGGCCGCACGCGGTAGGGAATTGGGATCCGTCTCAGAACCGCTGGACTGTGTATGAGGTGTTAAAGTAGCTTTGTTGTTTGTAGATGGAGTAAATTTAGGCTTCTGCGGCGAAGTAAAAGTGTTAACCGGACGGCTCCCGGCGTGGATCTTGGCTATTTACCATACCGTGGTCAGTTGCGTCTTTGGGCGGAGTTTTAAAGGATAGAGGAGCTTAAGGGTACGTACAGTTTCACGATGCAGGTGTTGGCTCGTTGAATTCAGTTTTGTTGATGGAGGGGCGCAAAGGTCTTGGCGTTCGTTGCTCCATAGCAACCAACTCCATAGCAACCGTACAACAGAACGCGTCCTTTCCTATTTCACGTCTGCGACGCCGCGTCACGCGTGCTTCTAAACGGCAAGTCCTTGGTGTCAGCTCTAGGCCAAGTTAAAGCAGTGAGATTTATCTACAGAATATGGTTATGCGTCTGACTAGATGATAACATGTTGGCAATTCCTATTCCACGTCTGAGAGTCCATCCATCATTCATCACCCCTCCTCCACAGAACCAAAATCCATTACAGGATAGTCTGCATATTTTAGGTCGACTTTAGGCCTATAATGCCTAACATGGTGAAAACGAACGCGCCTCCACCAACCAACGCGGCTGACGGCACGCTCATGGTTCCATCCATGAGGCCTACCAGACAACTGCACAGATCCACGGAATCGGTTATGATATTTGCCCAAAGACCCCGTCGAATCTCAGACTGTGTCGCGTCAGTGGTCCTAGATGCGTCTTTCGCAGTCCATAATAAACCTCCGAGAACGGCATCACGAACGCCGAATAGTCGAGCTAGGATCATGTCTTGCGGCGCAATCGACAGCTAAAAAAGCTCGCCTACAAGTTTAGGTGCAAATAGACATGCGGCGCCACTGATAGCTCGAAGCACAGCCGTTGTCTTTATGACGTGTAGGCCGACTTTGCTCTGGTTGTCCGGTAATGTCCTTGCGCTAACTCCAGGGATTAACGGTTCTGTAGAATCTTTGGATGCGGATGATGCCATAGCAGCACGGTGAACTCAGATAGTTATTGAAGAAGGAGATATAGTAGAGATATTTAAGAAGCCTTATGGAGAGGATGGATGATCAATACGCAGAGGAAACTGTGTTTGTAAAGTCTTGAGAGCAAGGGCAATCATTTCTATATAAAACAGAGCCTTACGACATGCACCTCGCATCTATAGCAGAAGCCCCGAACTCTTTTCTCTTAGTTGGGTGAGCTTATTCTCGTATTCAAGCCTCTCAGCAATACGATCAGATTCGCCGAGTCACACGCCACAGCATAACGTTATGCTTAGCCCCGCACAACGTTATTACCTGCGAAGAGGCCGCTCTTCGAGACCTTCCTCAGAATCTTTATTACTTTGAATTGGTAGAATAACGTTTTATCATATTTACATTGACAGCGCACAGGGATCCATCTTGACCACAATAACGGCGTGATGTCTTCTCCACTCCCAACACCAGGCGACCCTGATCGAAAGCGTGTTCTCAATGTCCTCGCTCAGCGAAGATACCGTACGCCACCATACATCACCTTGCCTACCCAAAAATTTTAACATTGACTCTGCTGGCCTTAGGGCAAAGAAAACGCGAAAAGCTTGCGGCGCTAGAAGCCAAGGCGAAGACGGTATCATCTCAAGCATCAACACAGCCACAGAACCTAAGTAATTCTGCCGTAACTACATCGTTACCGACCCCATCATCAACCCAGTGTGAGCCACAAAATGAGAGGCTTGATGCTGAAAATACTCCAATGCAAACTCCTGCCCCAGAACTTGAAGTATCCAAAGGAGGATTCAACGTGGATCTCTTTAGTTCACTGTACAGTGATGAGGATTCCATGCTGCTAGGTTTTGACCAATATATAACTTGTCAAGCAGGAGAGATAGAGTTGAGTCCGTATGACGCTGCGTATTCTGAAGATGGTATATTCAATTCTCCTAATTCTCTTCGTTGCACAGAGCTAGAAAGTGCTACATCTAACAACAACAGTTGGATGTCACGGAACCAACCTGGCAATTCAAGAAGTCCGTCCTGCAACTCCACTTAAAGAAGGGTATTCAGCATTCTCTTTCCCACTCTCGAATGATGCCGCCCTAGAAGTCCCAGTCCTCAATGCCCTCCGTGCCGGACTGACTGTCGCCAATCTCCTCGACTGTGCAAATTCCATATTTGACCCGTTCGCCCTCCGCACGCTCACTCCGCAACCCCAATCCGTCCCTCTGAATCTACAGCCAACGGACGTGCAGCAGCGCATCCCGCATCACCCGCTCTTGGACATCCTTCCTTGGCCCTCCGTCCGCACAAAGCTCATCTGTGCCCTCTCGCTACCAGCACCACTGCGACCACCGCCTGCTCGCGACTCGATGGCCATCATGCAAATCGTTTTCGATATCGATGATACAGCCGAAGGATTCCGTGTCAATGGAATGAGCGAGTTTGATGGCAAGACATGGGAAGTTGGCGAAGCGTTTTTCCGGAATTGGTGGTGGGCTTTGGATCGGGAGGTCCTGGAGAATACGAACAGATTAAGAGCGCAAAGAGGCGTTGGGCGTCTAAGGCTTGAGGCAGCAGCGTAGCGACAGAGGCGTTGGGCTAGGCTAAGCTGCATGTATGATATATGTTTCAGGATACAAGAACAGGGACGGCCCGCATCCTTTCTCTCTCCCGCTCTCGCCTGCTTTGCTCCATCTCTGACATCGTTTGCGGATGGCATGCTAAGCAGAAAATGCCCTGTCTTGTGCGAACGTACCGAAGGTTCTTAATCCCCTTGTGGCATTCGTGGCAGAAGAAGACGCCGGGACAAGCCAGCTCGCCCGGGGTATTTGTAAGAGTTTGGATTCTGGCGAAGCTGCCAGCCAAGCCATCTTCCTTAGCGCCATGCTCTTCCACACGTTGGTGACAGGATTGACAGCTGTAGCCGCAACTATTGCAGACCAGGGTACCATCATAGAAGAAGAAGACGGTGGAGCCGTCGGACTGGAGAGTCACCCGACAAAAATTACAGCGGAAACAGCGAGTGTGCCAGCAGTGGCTGCTGAGATTATAATGCTTCTCTTCCTTGATTGGATCTCTGCACCCTTTACAGGTCTTGTCAAGATCTCGGCCTTCTACATTTTGGCCCGAAGCCGCTGAAGTCCCCCCATTAGCACTTTGAGATTCTGATGCCGCTCTTCTTAGAGAACTGAGAAGGGCATCCCGATCCGTCATAGCAGGAGTCGCTGATGTTTTTCCATCAGGCTGGTCATCTTGCTGGCCAGCTCCACTGAAGTGATATGGATTGTGCTGAGCCGATAAAGAAATCGTGCTCATGGGGGTAGTCATAGTCCGATGAGGCACAGCTTGGGGTGGCCGGAGGCTGCTTTGATGTTCTTGATGGAGAGTTGGAATAGACGGAACGCTGACAGACTTCTGAAGCTCGCATCCCACGCTTGAGGCTGCTCTTTGATGTGGTTGCACCTGCGTTTCTTCCGAGTTTTCAGTGGCTCGCGACTGGGAAAGATGAGTCTCATCAATGTCCCCGGACCACTCAGTCGTTAGGGCCGAGCTTCTATCCGCAATAACATGATCTGTTGCTCCAGGAATGCTTGATTGTGAATAAATATCAGCTTCCACGACAGGCTCGAGACCTGGACTAAGCATATCTCCATTCTTTTTCGTTCGTCTCTTAAACCAGTTCCACGAAGGAGGCTTCTTTGGCTTATTGGTAGTTTCGAACGGAGCATTCGGAACGCTCCTTTTTTGGGTGGGCTCCTGCAATCCCTCCGAAGGGTCAAATTCGTCTCGATGTTCTTGTGGCTTGGTTTCTCTTAAATTCAGTATATCTTCATTGTATTGATCCTCCTTCAAGGATATTTG
>Ga0307515_10008715_pt1 | contig 19718 bp, 9 predicted proteins | sample 17_EM_MG_FD_194513 | JGI IMG/M metagenome (GOLD analysis project Ga0307515, IMG submission 194513) | Populus trichocarpa ectomycorrhiza microbial communities from riparian zone in the Pacific Northwest, United States - 17_EM | ecosystem: Host-associated > Plants > Roots > Unclassified | place... | reverse complement strand
AAATTGGTACCAAAGATTCCGGTGAAGTGAGCCCCTAGCAAAGTTTTTTTTTTTAATAAAATCCCTTAATAATTAATATATTCTATCTCAAGCTTCTTAAATGAAAATTTAAATTTAAAGTCAAAAATCAAATCATCATCGTACTACCAAAGACACTTAAAATACCCAAAAACCTCTCCTTAATCTCTCCGAACAAACCAAGTTATAATAAATATCTCTTTACCCGCAGATTCTCTTTTTCCGTTCTCTTATGAGACGGAGATGATTTGTTTTCAGCCAAGCAGCACAAAATCAGTATGGATTTTTCTTCCGCCTCCGCCTCCCCTCTCTGCCGCTCGCCGCCCCGCACTCGCAGTCGTAGATGGCGTCAGAGTCGGACTTGTACCGCTGTTGTTGTGGTGGCTGCACTTGTGATTACCACTACAGCCTGGCTGTCTCTTGTTTTCTCCGGCACTACTGCTCGGTGGTGTTGGCATAGGCTTAAGAACTGGGAAGGCAGTCTGCATACGCTCCCGTGGAAACCACTAAGTCAGAATCCAAATGGGGTTGAGGAAGAAGATAAGGATTTGTCTCTAGAAGGAATTGCTCCGTCTCTTCCATTAGGAGGAAACAGGAGCCTATCGGAGGAGGAGAGACGAAGAGATGGAGCAGGGCTAGCGTTAAATCATATAGTTTTCGGCATTGCAGGGTCTTCTCAGCTGTGGAAGAGAAGGAAAGAGTTTATAAGGCTATGGTGGAGAAAGGACTCTTCAATGCGGGGTCATGTTTGGGTGGAAGAGCAAGTGGATGATAAAGAATGGGATGAGTCATTGCCAAGGATTATGATTTCGGAGGATACTTCTCGGTTTCGGTACACGAATCCGACCGGACATCCTTCTGGGCTTCGGATTGCGCGCATTGTGTTGGAAACTTTTCGACTAGGTTTGTCTGATGTTCGATGGTTTGTTTTGGGAGATGATGATACTATTTTTAGTGTAGATAATTTGGTTGATGTATTGAGTAAGTATGATTGTAATGAGATGGTTTATATCGGCGGTCCTTCAGAGAGTCACTCTGCTAATACTTATTTTAGTCATAATATGGCTTATGGAGGTGGCGGGATTGCTATAAGTTATCCTCTTGCCAAGGCGCTTTATAGTGTTCTTGATGATTGTCTTGAGAGATATCATAGGTTATATGGAAGTGATGATAGACTCCTCGCTTGTATTTCCGAGCTTGGCGTTCCTTTATCAAGAGAACATGGGTTTCACCAGGTTTGTTTATCTACTACTGCTGCCCTCCTGCTCTTAATCATTTTCTAATTGTCACCTTTTAGAAAACTTGTATTTTATTAGAAATTATGTGTTATGGCTTGTGCTGCTAAGAAGTTAGTGGTTTTATGTTAAAGTCTGGAGAATTAGACCCCTTGAATTCTAGGATTTAAGTTGTGGTTGGTTTGTTATGGCAGTGGGATATCAGGGGTAGCGCTCATGGTCTTTTATCTGCGCACCCGATTTCACCCTTTGTGTCAATTCATCATGTAGAGGTCGTGGAGCCTATTTACCCTGGGATGAGCTCTTTGGAGAGTTTGAAATTGTTCACTAAGGCCATGAAGGTTGATCTTATGAGCTTCTTGCAGCGATCAATCTGTTATGACCATGCACGCCGCCTAACTTTTTCTGTCTCGCTTGGTTATGCTATTCAAGTGTTCCCAGGCATCGTGCTACCCCGGGTCCTTGAGCGCTCAGAAATGACTTTCTCTGCTTGGAACAAGATTCATAATCTGAATGAGTTTGATTTGGATACTAGGGATCCCTCCAAATCTGTTTGTAAGAGTCCAGTCCTCTTCTTCTTAGAAGATGTGGAAAGACAAGGCAACACTACTCTGGGTACATATGTGCGGGCGGGGAGATTGAAAGATGATTTGAAAAGAAAAGTTCTCTGCTTTCCTCGTTCGGCTCCTCTTCCTTATGTGGGGCGTATTCAGGCTTTGGGGTATCCTCTAAAGAACTGGCATTTGGTGAGTTCCCTTTGTATTTTTTTTTTATTCTCAGCATCGTCTGCTCTGATTTTCAAACTTTTCCTTACAAGTTAAATGTTGACATTTTAAATATATATCATGGACAGTCACCACGTCGCCTGTGTTGCAAACTGAATCAAACAAGTGATGAACTCCTTACAATATCAGTTAGACAGTGTGGGAAGGGATCTTTTGGTTCTTTTGCTGATTCCGTGTGAATATGAATGGTAGCACTTCGTCTACTCGATATCATTGCTGGGGGGATTATTTTATGCTTGAAGAAGGCCCTTTCCCAGCCTGTGCTTTATATTGTACAGCATCATTGTTTGGCTCCTTCTTGCAACAGTGGTTTACCGAATGGCATCTGGCATTTTGAAAACCATGCTAACAAATTGAGTTTAAGATGAGATCACAGACCTTCACTTCATGGACCACATTCTGTGCCTTCCTTTTTCTTCGGAAGGTAAATAATTTGAAGTCTATATCTAACTTGTAAACATTGCTAATGATGTGAGAAACAATTTTTGTTAGTTTACAAATGAAAACTCCAAGATTCATTTGTCCTATTTTTAATTGTCTGTGTTTTGCTGTGAACTCTAGTAATTTTATTTTTTTCTTGTACCTTCAACTCTCTGTTGAACACTATTGTTCGAGCAATTAGATCTTTGATTGTGCCACCCACTCATTGCAGTAGATGTTCAGTTAAATATCATCCCAATTATTTGGTGTTGGTTTGATATGTCCTTTTTACTTTATAAGGAAAGCCCTTGATAGGATTTTCGTGCATCTGCTTGGCATTCTGTTCTAATTAGAACCTAGTTGACTATCTTACCACATTGTTCTGCTTTTCTGCTGATATGTTGGATCCAACACCATGGGTTTTACCTTAACCCCATGCAACTCTTTGAGCACATCCCTTACAATCTTGTATTCAATTTCTGTACTTTCAGTGCTCATTAGTGCATATTTTTTCTGTATTATTCAGCTTGTATCATACTTATTACGGTCTAATGGTATGGATAATACGCAATATTTGGAACTAGTAAATTTGAAGGGTTTGCTGATCTACACAAACCCCCCCCAACCCCATTACTCTTTCCTTAATCTCGTGCAACTTATGAGCACATCATCATATGGATTCATATGAGTGCATCATACACAACTCAACTTGCATCGTGTCTCCAATTTGTGTACCTTACAAGGACACGTTAGAAAAAAGAACAATGTGTCAAAAGTTATGTGGTAGTGTTAGATAAGTCTTTGGGGGAGCCATGTCAGCAATTCAATGCTGTTTAATTGAGATGTGTTTATATTTTCTCACATTTAAATGCCTCCCGCCTTGTGCAGTTTTTCTCTTCTACGGTGGACCTGCAATGACTTGGAGTTCATTGCCTCCGGTCAGCTGTTGTTATGCTAAAAAGAGCTAAATCATCCAATTAATTCATTATGTTTGTTGCCTTATTGGTCCAATTACGACCTTATGGAGTTCATTATTCTAAAGCTCTCACGCTCTCCAATTGTGTCATTTTTTCTCTTCGGAAACCTTGGTAGGTTAGGGATGCAGGGTTTTTGTGAGTGAGATGAAAGAACATTTTGGTAATCTTGTCAACAACTTTTTGTAATTTGTGATGATTGTATCTCATTCTTTTAGTCTGAATCTTTGTTTTTTATTCTACGAGTTGCTAGTTAAAAAATGCTTTAAGGCATACGTTTTGACTTTTGCATTAAGGAGTCTCTCTTACCTATCTTTGTCATAAACGAATGAGATATTTGGGCATCTCTTAGTTTGTGAGAAATTGTTTGAGCAAGACCCTAGGAAGCATGGAAATGACAAAGTTCAATGGGTCTACGCAAAAAAGAATAGTCAAAGTCATGTTTCAGCTCGTTCTTCAATAAACCTATCCTCTTTCTAACCTTTTCTGGAGTGATATCAAAGGCTCAGACTAGCATCTTAATGGAGCCTTTTTTTTTCTCTTCTCATTGATTGTGTTGATGTGGTTGTCCTCTTGCGTTATAGATTTCCTAGGTGGTTTAACTTTGAATAATCTCTCCGCATAGGACTGTCCGTATACACAGCTGGTTCTTGATTTGATCCCTATACCATTTCCAATCATTCTTCTTGAGTGAAATAGACAACTAACGCAAGATTCTCCGTGTAGCCGTGTTACTAGAGGCCCTGTCGGTTTTCTTCATTCTTTTCTGGAGTAGATCTTCCATCTTTTCTTCCTTATGGATCTTTACTTGAGAGTTCTCATGATTTTGGTTCATTGGGTAAATTGCATGTTCTTTTTTTCTCGTGCAGTCCATCCTATGTCAATACACCTGTCTCAAACTACAAATGCAAGTATAAACCATAGCATGAAGGAAAAACTGTCTAACACCAGCGATGCTTTTTAATAGCTTTACATTTCAGTGCTTTAATCTTTATCCATCAACTAATATGGTTTAGTTACTTCCAGATTGCATAACTAGCAAATCAGGTGGGATTTGTGGCCGAGAACCTCTCTCAGGAACTGGGAGGTTAGCTGCATTTGAAGTTGCAAGTTGAGTGTGAACTAGTGCATGCACTGTGCATCCATTTCATTAGTGACTAAAGCCAGGGGTTTAAAGTGGCTTTTGAAGGGCCAGAAACAGTTTGATGGCACAGCAAAGCATTAAGTGCCAGAAGTGCAACTTGTTCATTCTGATGGGTGCAAGTCCTTTTAGTTCTAGTGGGAGCTGTCGCCTTGATAAAGTGGACAATTAACGATGCTTTAGGAGTCGTTAATAGATCACTTCAAGTGATGGTGACCCTTTTTTGACTTGATGGGATTTTGCTTGGGAACCTAAATTTTATCCTTATTGTTTTCTTTTTCATCCTAGAATTTCTTCCACTCGTTCACAACTTCATAAGCATGTTCTTATTTTGCTGTCTAATCAACCATGGAATTTACTTCCAAGGGAGCCCAAACTCCAATGGTTAAGACTCGAGATTTCTACCTGGAGATCTCACTAATGTTTTGGGGATAATCTTTTCGCTACAGTCATTGCTGCCGTGGACATGCAAGACCATTAATGTATTAGCCCAGCAAGGCTCGTTGGGTTTTCTTTCTTGGAAAAGAAGACTCGCATGAGTTGACTGCTGGCTACTAAGGGTTAAAGAGTGTTACACATTCTTGTCAGAAGAGAACATGTTGGCTAAAAACCTGGAACACAAGCTGCTGAGATACCGAAAAGAAGAGGAGGTGGGCGTGGGCAGTGTCATGCGGCGCGGCCGTGTAGGACAAATTTGGATTTCAAGCAGCGGGAGGACTAGGCGGGCGGGCTTTTTTTTTTTTTTTTTTTTCTAGTGTGAGGGATGAACCCTATCCTCAAAACGTTGAATTAGGGTCATCTTTGAGTTGCCGTAGGTTTTTTTCTTTCCTTGGAAAAGGAAAAGGACCTTCGTGTTCTGTCGGGCTTGCATTTTTCACTCCAATGCACGGAATATGTCGTTGTGATATGTTTTGCAAGGTTACGGTGATGGCAAAATATTTATGTGGTAATTAAGTTCCGATACATTTCAGATTTTATTTGTATTATCTGGTTTAATATGTCATTTTAAATATTAATTTGACTAGCTTCATCTGAATGAAATTAAAAAAAGTATATATCGGGGAATATATTCTTAATCAATCAATCTCAAGACGACATCACATTTGCCCGTTTCAGAATCCTCGTGTCTGCCTTGAATTCGTGGCCTTGCATGAACCAAGTAAATCTAGGAGGACTTTATACATCACACAACATGACATTTCTATTTGCTATTATTATGACTGCCTTTCAAGCAATAACTTTCAATCCTCTAATCACATATTAATCGTAAAACCATTCGTACTTTCATTGTCAATTGGGATTATAACATCTTTTCCTTGGCAATTACCTCTAATCCTAATTGTATTAAGAGCATAACTCTCGGCTAGAGCCTTAATTGATAGCCCAAATTCTTCAATCTTGTTATTCTTCCTTTATCATTACACTTATATCCTCACATATTTATCACAAGTCCATGAATAATTAGTTTTGAGAACCCGTTTCAAAGACATAAGCACAAGAAGAAACTTCCTGATTATGATAGATATGATCGATGTTATAACTTAAAATTTTGATGATTCTAGTTTTTTTATGGATTGAAATCAACCATCAAAATTCAACGAGAATGGTAAAGATGATGTTGAAGGAGAAGATTTTGATATAACCTTTTGTTTTGCTTGAAGTCTTTCTTTTTTTCTTTATCACGCTTGTCTTGACTCTTTATTGTTTTTCATAAATTGAAGTGATTTTATTAATTACTAGTCAAAAAAATATCTTTAGGTTAATTTTTATACATTATTTTTTTTTCAATAATATTTGAAGTATGCCATTGTTTTAATGAAAGAAAAATTCTTTTAGTATTTTCTTAAAATTAAAACCAAGTTTAAAACATGGGAACTAGACGAAGATAGTGTGTTTGAGATTGTGGCGGCGGTTGATTTTCAAAGTATTTTTTGCTTGAAAATATATCAAAATAATTTTTTTAATTTATTTTTGATATCAACACATCAAAGTGATATAAAATCATAAAAAATATAATTTGAAGCAAAAATACATTTCAAAAATTTCAAAAATATTTTTTGAATGCAAAAACAAACACACTCTTACTATATCCAAGTTCATTGTTAATGACACAAGCTATGACAAAAATTTACTTTATAATCATGATAGGAATGGATTAGAGGTGAGCATTGGTTCTGGTTTAGATATAAAAAAATTCAAATTAAACAGATATTTTTTTCAACAAAATTTTGAACCAAGACAAATCGAATAGGTTTAGTTTTTCATTTTTAAAAGTTAATTAAGTCCAATTTAATTAATGGGTCTTTTAGTTGAGCTATATTTGAAAAAAAAAATCTGAATTATAGGTCTTTAGTTTATAATAAGGTTTTTTTTTGTTTGTTTGTTATTATCTGGTTAAATGTTTGGTTCGGTTTTTATTATTAATATTATTTTAAAAATCAAAACTAAAACCAACATGATTTAAAAAAAAACTGAAAAAAACACTCAATTCAGTTAATTTTCAATCAAATTCTTACATATATTTTAAATAGTTTGACAAGTGGGTGTATTGGCAAGAAATTTGAGACAAGGGAGGGTTTTACAGGTAATATGAAGTGGATGAAAAAAAGAAGGGGAAGCCATGTGCGCACCCATTTGGCCAGAGACTTAACGGAGAGAGAGGACGGCGTTGGTGGGCTGCTGCGAAGGTTTCACAGACTCAGGAGAAACGCCACGCACGTTCTAACACCTCACAAAATGGGCCCCTTTTCACAGCTGTTCCAATCTGTTCCTGTCTTTTCCTTCTTTTTTTTCCCACCCCTCCACTCTTATTTCATCCAATTTTTATTTCTCATTTTCTTGATCCGTTGAAGATTTCTTAGGTGAAATGGAGATTAATTATGATAGATTTTGGGGAATTCTTAGAGTAATTAATGATCCCTTTATTAACCTTATTTAATACTGCATTAATCACTTTTATTTTATATACACAATATATTTTTACATATATATTTTTGTTTTTTATATATCCGTCCATTAAATTTTATTTGTAAGATGAGAAATATTAATTATACATGGAATAGTTGAAAGGATCCGAGTTTAACTCAACTTGAGTTCATTCAATTCATTAAAATGATCATTGAGTACTCTTGAGAATTAACCAAACAAGTTAAATTTAATTATATTAATGAATTAATGCGAATAATTAAAGATTAGATTCGAAATATATATTCCCGAATGTAGAACCTATTGTTTAATAATAATAATAAATAAAAAAAACTCTAAGTATGCAATGCAAAACCATAGATGTATCTATGAAACTAAGCTAGCATACGCAAAATAAATAAATTATATATAATTAAGAATTATATAATATAGTTTCCAATTAAGTGGAGTCCACAAATCTTGAAATCATGGAGGCAGTAAGCTCGCTCCTCCTCATCATGTAATGCTCACCATGTTATATATTCTCTTTTAAACCCTAATTTAATCTGCCCTAATGTCATGTGGGTATGATTAGAGGCTTGATGAAACAGCAGCTTCGAAAAGTATATATATAGTAGTAAAAAAGATGGGGAAAAAGAAATAAATAAAATAAATAAATAAATGGACAAGAGCAATGTGCTGTCAAGAATTGTGTGTGTCATGTTCTTGAAATTCTAGTTAAAAATGTGGTGATGATGAGTGGTACAGAAGAGCAGTTGCCCACAGCCATTAACCTACAGACCCAATCACATGGAACTTATTAGGATGGGTCCGATGGGACCAGACATAAACTTTCCTCTCCTTTCTTTAACTTTCCTCTCATGATTTCAATACCAAAATTAAATAATTCAATTTTACCTCTTTATTATAATTATTTTCAGAGATGATTTGAGCAAGGTTGATGTTAATGGTAGTTCGATTTTATATATATATATATATATATATATATATATATTGAGTGATTTGTTACATACGTGTTTATTTTTCTATAATTATTGACTTAATATATAATAAACTAGTTGTTAATGGGGTATACAGAATATTTTAATATGTTTTTTTTTATATAAAAAAAATTAATGTGTAAATAGAAAATTTTATTCAATTATTTAATCAAATAAATTGATAATTATTTATTATGTAAATAAACAAAGAAAATCGTTAACAATAACTAAAAAAGAAACTAGAAAAATTAAGAGATTGATGTAGATTAAGATATTTGATCCCTTAAAATGAGACATTTAATTGTTTGTGTCTGCTAAATCTGTTTCTTAAAGTTAATAAAAATATAAATAGATAGGAAACTAATTGAATGAAATAAAAAGAAAAAAATTATTATGCAAGGTCGAATATATTAAAAATATTATTTAAAAATAAATTTATTTTTATTAACATATTAAAGTTAATAAAAATATAAACACATATGGATTTGCCATCGTTATTTTTTTTAATTTGCTTTCTATAAAGTTGACATGACCTCACGACCCAGGTTGCAAGTTTTCCTTTCGAGCTTGGGTTGACTCGAGGAGCTTTATTTTGTTATTTTTAATTTTTTTTCAATTTTATTATTTAACATTGGGTTACCTTGGAATTCAACTTTGTAATTTCTTTTTCCCTTTTAACAAACGTTATCGTTATCACCTTTTCTCTTTTAAAATTTTGTCCATTTAGTATTGTTGTTTTTTCTATCATATAATTGAATGGAGTCATCTTATTGGAATGAGGAGGGTCTATGACTCAAGCCGTAAATTTATTTTCCTTTTTTAAAACATATTTGCAGCATCTAAGCATTTTTTTATGTTAAAAAAATAGTGTAATCCACAGCAAAACATGGACCATTTATCTAGTTTACTACTAAATATATAAGAATTGAATAGATTGGACATGTGTAATGGATCCAAACACCAAATTAAATATGCATAGGCATGGGCCTAATTGATGGAGGTAGTTTTTAGGAAAAGCTATTTTTCTTAGTTATTATTATTTTCTATTTAGTTTAGAAAAATATTTTACTTTATGATATTTTTATATATTTTTTTCTTATTTAGTTTAGGAAATCAAATATTAAGATTGGTAGTTTTATTTTAGTTTTTCTTTTTAGTTTATGAATCCTAAAATAACTCAATAATTATTGACTGAGACTTTTTTTCTCTACAAGGTAGACTTAGGACTAGTATAATTAGGGTTGTTAAATTTTTATGAATTAGGATTCTGTGTGATAACCTTATTCAATTTCAATTATGCCTTTCAAGCTTGTTGCCTTCTTGTTTGTGTTTTTATCTGTATTAGTTGATATTAGAGTCTAATGAACCTAGTGGTTATTTGCTTGTTATGTGTTGAAATAATCATGGCTGAAAGAGATAACAGAACATCATGCTTAAGTATAAGAAGATGACGAGGTTCCTCATCGAGAAAGAAACGTTCAAGAATTGATGATAAAAGAAATCTAGATACAAATTATAGAATTGAAAATAGATGTTTAAGAACTAATGATAGAATATATGCTAAGATAGATTGCAAAGTTAACATGTCAATTGACAAAGGTGAAGAGCAGGAGATTATGAGAAGAGTGATCACAAGTCCATTGATAGTTTTGAGAACTCGTTTCAAAGGCATAAGCACAAGAAGAAACTTCTTGATCATGATAGATACGATGTTATAATTGAAAGTTTTGATGATTTTAATTCTTTTATGGATTGGAATCAACCATTAAAATTCGATGTTATAACTGAAAGTTTTGATGATTTTAATTTTTTTATAGATTGGAATCAACTATTAAAATTCAAAACGAGGATGATAAAGATGATGCTGAATGAGAAGATTTAGATGTAAAATCCTTGGTTTGTGATGTCCATGGAAAGACAAACAAAATAGATATGGTTCCATATGTGACTTTTGATGAAGCATATTGTAAAAGATGTGCCTCATATTTGCTTGAGGAGAATTTTGGAATTGACGAGGTCACAGTTGATGTTCTTATACTATAGATAAAAGTTGTGAATCAGATTTTCAAATTTTCTTCTAATTCTAAGATTAATTTTATTATTAGAGACACTCAACATGTTGACAGATATGATGTTTTTATTGGAAAGGTTTATTATGTAAAGGGAATGAAAATTTTTTATTGGACATTCACGAGATCGAGGTAAGAGCAATTTAAACTTGAGGATGAGTTTTTTTCTAACATAGAGAGACTGATGCATAAGTATTTTTAGGAAAAAATAGTTTTCTTAGTTATTATTATTTCCTATTTAGTTTAGAAAAATATCTTACTTTACGATGTTCTTATAATTTTTCTATTTATTTTAGAAAATAAATTATTGTGATTGATAACTTTATTTTTTTTATTTTTAGTTTAGGAATCCCTAAAATAAATCAATAATTATTGATAAGGATTATTTTCCTCTTCAATATTTTAAGCCTAAGACTAGTATAAATTAATGAGGTTGTTTAATTAACTTGTATACGCATTTACTTTCAAATAACTTCTGGTTTGCATTATATTAAATAATATCAGTAATGGTTTTATTAACATATTATATTATATTAAAGACAATAACTTTTTTTATTACATGGGAAATAATTACGATGTGAATATAACAACAGTGTGTTTTTTTTTTTTTTTACCAATGCGTACGTGTAAAAAAGAATCTTGTATGATTATTTATACTTTCAAATTAATAATTACGGACTAGATATATAAGACATGCAATACATTCAAACATCAAATCATAGAGGCTTAGAAACACAACCATTCATGTTGTATTAAAAAAACAAAAATAATTGTTTCATTAACATAAAAAATAATTACATTAATGTGTGATTTAAAAAAAAAAAACTCAACGATCCATACGTGTAAGGAATAATCTTGAATGATTTGTTATAGATTTATTTATTTTCAAATAATTACTAATTAGACGAGACATTTGCAATACATTCAAATATTGAATCAGACATGCATACAATCATATCATATTAAAAATAAAGAAACAATAATTATCTTAGTGAATAAAACAATGTGTGATTATTATTATTATTATTATTTGAAAACACACTCATGAAATTAAAGAAGAATCTTGAGTGATTTGTAATATACTGACTGTATGTGACATATTTAATACATTCAAATACAGAATTTATTATTATTATTATTATTATTATTATTACACACAATAAGATATCAAATTAGATATGAATAGACACACAACAAATCATATTATTTCAAAAAATAGTAACTTATTTTTTAACATGAAAAACAATTATAATGTTGAATATGAAAACAATGTGAGGCACACCTATAAAGTGTATGTTTTGTAACATGGCTTATTGTATTTTTTAATTAAAATAATATTTTTTTAATTTTTAATATTAGCATATTAAAACTATTAAAAAATACTAAATTATTATCGGTAACTAATCGGCAATGAGTCAAATGTAATACATTCATACCAAATCACAAGATCATTTACATTGAATTTAAATATTAATACTTAAATATTAATACGAAATATAATTATATAGGTTAACATAACTTCGGTTTATATATGTTTTTTTTTCAAGTGATTTATTATATATTTATTTATTTTTAAATAATTACTAATTAGATAGAACATACATGATATATTTAGACCGGAATCAATAATCCATCTCACTACGGTCGTCGATATGATCTATATACATAATTTATACACTAATTAACAATATATTTTTTTCGTTTTGTAGTTATTACATACCAAGAACAAACGGCTATTTAAGGTGTGTCCAGAAATGATGCATATTGTATAAATTAAATTAATGAACATCATTTTAGCCTGATTTAGTTGGTTTGGGTTGGGTTAATTTTGAACTATGGTTAAGTTGGAGCGTACATATTATTATTCTTGTATTTCTGTATCTTTGTCCAGCTCAAATCTTACAAGGAAAACACATAAAAAAAGGAAAATAAAATAATATTAAGTTTGAATTGAAATTCTTTAAGAAATAAAAGAAAAAGGAATATTGTGTTGCCAATCTTAATAAAGTTAAAGCAATGGACCCAATTGGACACGGCCATGTCAATGCTGGTGGAATTTATAGGTAGATATTAAATATTATTGGAGATTAAAATGGAGATGGTTTGCAGAGAATTTTAATCTCAGAGATGAGGTGATGGGTGTGTACTTGTGGGGTGACTGATCCTTTGAATTTATAGGTAGATATTAAATATTTATTATCTTTTTTAAAAAATAATTTTATTTTTTTCAATTACTTTAAGGAAACAGGATAGGGAATTAATCTTTGTTATATAACTTAATATATGCTGGACCTTCAAATAAATATATATAAAAAATAGAGTTTAATCAATATTAAGAAGTAATTATGTTTGAAAAATAAATTATTTTTTATACTCTATAATTAATGACATATTTCCATTGTTTTTAGCTAATTAATTATAATAATTTATGTCAATCTTTGTTATATAACTTAACATATGTTGGATCTCAAGATGTATTTTTCATTATAATAGCATGGGCATTTTTATTTTTATTTTTTGATATTTTACCAAAATATATTTAAAAGGGAAAATTCAACACAATATATATTCATTTTTTTTTCCATCTTAGCCCAAAAATACTTCCATCCAAGCCCCCCACCCCCAAAAAAAAAAAAAAAAATTTACCTACAGAAATGCATTTATATTGATCCATCTCCAATTGAATAGGATCATATACTATACCTTGGATAAAACATTTATTTATCTTGAGTAAATAAAAATAATGATCAAGAAAATGTTGGTAATAAAAAAAGAGTCAGAAACAATTATTAGCTGCAAAGTGAGAGAGAGAGAGAGAGAGCTGCTGACAACACAACACACAAACTCTCTCTCTCTCTTAATCATCAACATCCTCATAATTTGCCATCTCCATTCATTCATCTCTCTCTCTCTCTCTCTCTCTCTCCAGCCCCATCCTTCCGTTTCTCTTTTATTTTTTACACACTGTCATGCTTTGTACCAGTGTATAGTGCAGCTGATGATGATGATGATTATTATGCTCTTCGTCTGATATTCTTTTTTTTCTCTTCTTTACTGCTGGCTTTTTTTTTTCCTTGAATTAAAAACAAGAAAAGGGTTGTTTTTTTAAGAAAATAATAATAAATCAAATCTGAAGAAGAGGCAGCAGCTGCAGCAGCAGCTAGCACTAACTCATAGGAATTCTTTCTTTCTTTCTTGGCTTTTATTTTATCTTTTCCAGTTGTCTACTCTCTCCCTCTCTCTTTTTTTTGCCCTTTCTTTTTAACATCACCTCCATCTTTCACCAGAACTTCCCTTACTCTCTCTCTCTCTCTCTCTCTCTCTCTCTCCCTCTCAATTCTCTTATCTTCTTCCTTAATCCCTTTATGCTCTGGTGAGGGAGGGGACAGAGGGATCAATAAACTATTGCTTGCTGAATTATTATCATAGATGAAGAGAGATCCTCAACCTCGAGAATTGAAAATTTAATATCAAGAAAAGTACTGGAGAGAGTTAAGTTCAAGGATGCAACAAGGAGGTGGAGAAAGAGGGTCATCACAGTCACAATATGCAGTGCCACAGCAACAGCAACAACAAGGTGATATGCCTTTACCTCCTTCTACATCTGCTGCACTGGCAACCCACATGCAGCAGCAGCAACAAGTCGTAGAAGAAGCATCACCCATTAGCAGCAGACCTCCTGCCACTGCTGCCACAACAAGTGGTGGTGGTGTTATGAATTTGGATGAGTTTATGAGACTTTCAGGTGGTGGTGGTGGTGCAGAAGAAGATATTGCTGGAGAAGATGCAGATCGAACAGGAGGTATTGCTAGTGGCAATAGGTGGCCAAGGCAAGAAACACTTGCCCTTTTGCAAATTAGGTCTGAAATGGATGCTGCTTTTCGTGATGCCACCTTAAAGGGTCCTCTATGGGAGGATGTTTCAAGGTAAATGATAATGATAATGATAACAACAACCCTTTTTGCATTTTTTTTCGAAAAAAATAATATTTTTATACCATTTTTGTCTTAGATCTCCATTTCTCTTTAATTCTGTAAACAGAAGAAGCACATGGCTTCTTCTATCTCTTTCCATCACGATTCACGAGTTAGCCTTGCATCTTTATTTAAAAAACGAGAAAAAAAAAAATTATAGGCTGCATGAATTCTAGCCAATTGGCTTATAACCCATCACTTGCTTTCCCTTTCTTATCAATCTCAATGGAAGAAAAATTGAAAATCCCAAGAGGAATATGAAAAAGATCGATTCGTTTTCTTTTGCAATTTCTCATTTTTGTTTTTACTATTAAAACCAGCAGCTTTTTTTTTTTTTTTTTAAAGTTTTATCTCTCTCTGCACTTATTAAAAGGATTAGATAATTGGTATGGGAAGTGGAGAGGAAGTCAGTGGGCCTATAGCTATGAAAGTGAGTGAGAGAGAGAGAGAGAGCACCATCTTCTTGTTTATTAAATTTAAATTAAGGTCAGAATTTGGATTGCATAAGCAGAGAAAGGGTTTATTAATTTTGTATGATTGGATCATTGGCAAAAATTAATTTTTTTTTTTTTTTTATCATCGAAAACTACTCTGGTACTACTTGTGGTAATAAAGTTGAAATATGATGGAACAGGAAGCTAGCAGAGATGGGATACAAGAGAAGTGCCAAGAAATGCAAAGAAAAGTTTGAGAACGTGCACAAGTATTACAAAAGAACAAAGGAGGGTAGAGCTGGTCGTCAAGATGGGAAAAGCTATAGGTTTTTTAGCCAGCTTGAAGCTTTGCAGAATACTGGTGGTGGTGGTGGTGTTTCTTCTAGCATCAGCAATGTGTCTGGTGTTGCTCCTCAGCTGATTGGCACTGCAACAACAAGCAGCCTAGATGTTGCTCCTGTTTCTGTTGGGATTCCTATGCCTATAAGAACTCCTCCACCTTCTTCTCAGGTGCCTCAACCAGCTTCAAATATTGGTTCCATGTTTCCTCCTGATTTGGGGGCAACAGTGGCGCGTGCAGCTGCTGCAGGTGCCCCGGTTCGAATCAGCTTCTCGTCGAATGAGTCTTCTTCCTCTCAAAGTTCTGAAGATGATGACGACGACGAGGATGAAGGTATATTAGGAGGACAAACATCAGCCATGGGTGCTGGTACAAGTCGAAAACGTAAAAGGGCATCATTATCATCGTCGAAAGGAGAAACACATCGTATGATGGAGTTTTTTGAGGGGCTAATGAAGCAGGTTATGCAAAAGCAAGAGGCAATGCAACATAGATTTTTGGAGGCGATTGAGAAGAGGGAACAAGATAGGATGATAAGGGATGAAGCTTGGAAAAGGCAAGAAATGGCTAGATTGAGTCGTGAACATGAGATTATGGCTCAAGAACGGTCTATTTCGGCTAGTCGAGATGCAGCTATTGTTGCCTTTCTACAGAAAATTACTGGCCAAACTATTCATTTGCCTACGCCTGTATCAATTGCTCCTCTAGTTTCACAACCACAACCACCACCACCAACACAGCCACAACAGGTTCAAATAGCGCCATTGGTCACTGTCTCAACACAACCACCACTGCAACCGCAACCCATGCCACTGTCACAAGTAACACCACAACAAAATAAGCAACTACCCCAACAGCAACATCACCAACAACAGCAGCACCAACAAGTTCATCATCAACACCAACCACCATCCATTTCTTCAGAAATAGTAATGGCGGTCCCGGAACAACAAATAGCACCACTGGAACTTGGAAGTGGTGGGAGCGAACCAGCATCATCAAGATGGCCAAAGCCAGAAGTTCTTGCACTTATAAAGTTGAGAAGTGGGCTTGAAACTAGATACCAAGAAGCTGGGCCTAAGGGACCACTTTGGGAAGAAATCTCAGCAGGGATGCTAAGGTTGGGCTATAAAAGAAGTTCCAAAAGATGCAAAGAGAAATGGGAGAATATCAATAAGTATTTCAAGAAAGTTAAAGAGAGTAACAAGAAACGGACAGAAGATGCCAAGACTTGCCCTTATTTTCATGAACTTGATGCCCTTTATAGGAAAAAGATACTTGGAAGCAGTAGTGGTGGTGCGGGAAGCACCTCCACTAGTGGCTTTGACAGCCAAATTAATAGGCCACAAAAACAGCAGCACCAGCATCAAGAGAGCTTAGAATTGGATCCAATGCCACCTCCAATGCAGCAGACAGTGCCGCAACAGACACAAGCCACAGAATCACAAAACAAAAATGGGGCTAGTGTTGATGTTCAAGCAAGCAACACAGTTTTAGCAGGAAGCCCCTTTGGAGAAGGAAATGGAGGAGCAGAAAAGAAGGTAAACCTTAGTTTTGTTCAACAAAAAAAAGAAAGAAAAGAAAAGAAACGAACTTATAGTGTTATATAGTTATATTGCCTGAAGTAATCAATGCTCAGTTATTTGATGCCTACTGATTCTTGCTTTCATATTGAAGCCAGAAGACATCGTGAAGGAGCTGATGAAACAGCAGGGGACTCAACAACAACAACAGTTAATGGTGGATGACTATGATAAGATGGAGGAAGGTGACAGCGAAAACGTAAATGAAGATGAATATGATGAGGAAGACGACGGCGACGAAGATGAAGAAGAAGATGAGGCATTGCAAGAGGAGAGGAAAATGGCATACAAGATAGAGTTTCAAAGGCAGAACACAAGTAATGCCACCAATGGAGGAGGGTCTGGGGCACCCTCCTTTTTGGCCATGGTTCAATAGTACCATTGTCAATATCCTCAGATCCCAAAATGTACCATATGTGTGCAGAAGCTCAAATCAAACAAAAGTTATCTAACAAAAATATTTGAGTTCAAAGCCTGACAACCTTAAAAATTCTTCCTTTTTGTTTCCTTCCCTCCCTTTAATTCCATTTCCCTTCACCCCATAAATTCTTTTCTCATCCTGTCCCTTTCCTTTCCCTTTTCTTCTATCCTTCTTCACCATAGTAGCTTTGTTGCGATGAAATGTCATTTTGCATGGCAATCATGCATCACCACTATTTGTATCACTTTTTCTTTCAATTTATTGATTTGTTGTTGAATAAAGCACCTGTTTGTTCAAGACAAGACAGGAGGATTGATCAAGGAATTAAGACCATAATAAGCTTGCCTAGCCTATCTGGCTAGCTAGCAGCCAGCCAGCAAAAGCTTAGTCATTTATTCATGTCAACATCATCAAAGAGATCATCGGACTGAAGACAGCAGCTAGCAAAGAAGCAGCCCAGAAGAAGAAGATGTGGAGTGAGAGCAAGAAATTATACAAGTTAATTAGAGCAATTAATATGCATGCTGGTAATTTGTGATCGTATAATCATTAGAAGAAGCTAGCAGATCTTGTGACTTAATTAATTTTAATTTTCTTTGATTCATAAGCATTGCTTAAGTACTTTCTCTTGCTTTGCATGAGCTTAATGACCAATCTTGGGTGGTTTTCTAGGAATTCTTCATCTTTATTTACAATGTAATCAAACTCTTTTTTTTTTCTTTTAATTCAGCATTCTTACAGTGATTAATTACAATAATTATTCTCTGCTTGCTTATATTAATTAAATCCATATTAGATTTTTCAAAAAGATAATATTTCATTACTCTCCTTAATTAATTTTTGAGTTAATTTAGTAGTGAAGTGGATGACTAATCAAACTTGTAAGATCAAATTCCATTAGAGCATAAGTAAAGCCAATTTGATTTGGTGTTATTAATTAAGTAATAATTAACTGTGGTTTCCTAATCTTAAAAAATTATTGCTTCTTTTTTTGTCTGAGAAAATACTTAATATATTTTAGAGTGCTTTAAAATAATTATCAATACTTGCTTAACAAGAGAGAAATAGATATACAAGAAAAAAAAGATAAATAAACATAAATTTTTGAGATTAGATGGAAATACTCTTAATAATTATTAATACTTACTAAACAAGAGAAAAATACGAAAAAAAAATAAAAAATATATTCATGTTTTTAAAATTATATAAAAACAGGCCTTTAAGTCTTCTTTTTTAATAACCTAATTGGATGCATTGCATTAAAGAAATTAATTACAATTTCGTGCCCCTTTGGCCAGAGTGAAGCTCCCAAAGCTCTCTTGATTGATGAAACTGTCAGAAATGGGAACATGAAATTGGTAATATTGGCAATTCTTAGGAAAAAATTAGATTTAATTAATTAATAAAGATAATCCATCTCTTGTTTAGTGTTAATTTAATTTATAGGATTTTTAATGAAGAAGGGTATGATATATGTGTGGAAGGAATAGTTAAGAAAGTATATTGTACATTTATTTAAATAAAAATAAATAAATAAATATTGCACTATCATGGTCTGGGGACAAACAACATCATTGACGCATACAAACATTATTATATTACAAACAAAATAATGTATTTCCAATCAGAACAGCTGTTGATGGACTCTTTTTCTTTAAATAAATAAATAAATAAATCTCCAAAACCTGATGATCAGCACAGATTAAGCAAGAAACTGTCTCCCTCGATCACTTTCTTCCTGTAGGGTAGAAATGAAGTTAGGAATCTGAATTTCAGCGGTCCAATTTATTAACTGACAGCGAGGTATAGTTTATCCTTTAATTAATTATTATCTGACGGAGAAAGAACTATTTCTTATACTATGTTTTAAACTGTGTTTGTGTTGCATTTTAAATTGTATTTTAAAAGTGTGTTTATCTTGGAAACATATTAAATTGTTTTTTAATTATTTAAAATAATTATTTTGATATATTTTCAAGCAAAAATTATTTATAAAAAAACAATATACATCAAAATATTAAACACAATAATAACCTATTGGGAGTCCAGCTTTTAGATGTTTTTTAAATTTGACTTGAAAAATTATTAAATTGATGTTTTTGAAGTGTATTAATATCATTGATTTTTAATATATTGATACGAAACACGATAATTTATTAATCTATTATCCTTGTATTGAACTTATATTACAGTACCTGATGGGATATAAATAAAGTTTGAGCTAGAACTGAGATTGAGAGAGAGATTAATCTGTTTTTAAAAATACGAAAACTAATCAAAATTAAATAAATATTATATATGGTGTCGGCTAAACTTCAAAATAAAAGGCAAAAAAAGGGAAATAATTAGAAAATGGAAGAGCTTCGCAGCAGTGTAATAATGGGGGATCTGCATTAATTTTGACAAGAACCAAGAGCAA
>Ga0307515_10008714_pt1 | contig 19719 bp, 18 predicted proteins | sample 17_EM_MG_FD_194513 | JGI IMG/M metagenome (GOLD analysis project Ga0307515, IMG submission 194513) | Populus trichocarpa ectomycorrhiza microbial communities from riparian zone in the Pacific Northwest, United States - 17_EM | ecosystem: Host-associated > Plants > Roots > Unclassified | place... | reverse complement strand
GGCCGTGCACTTCGCCGCGCAGGCGGTGGCCAGCGGCACCGCCGACCTCATCGTCGCCGGCGGCGTGCAGAACATGAGCCAGGTGCCGATCGCCAGCGCGATGACCCCGCCCGGCCCGTTCGCCGGATCGCTGGGCTGGACGGCCCGCTACGGCAGCCAGGAGATCTCCCAGTTCCGCAGCGCCGACCTGATCGCGGCGAAATGGGCCCTCACCCGAGCGGAACTGGAGCAGTACGCGCTGACCAGCCACCAGCGGGCCGTCCGGGCGATCGACGAGGGCCGGTTCGCCCGCGAGATCGTCCCTTATGGAGGGTGCGCGGTCGACGAGTGCCCGCGCCGGGACACTTCCGTGCGCCGGATGGCGGGCCTGTCCCCGCTGCGCCCGGGCGGGGTCACGACCGCCGCGCTGTCCAGCCAGATCGCCGACGGGGCAAGCGCGGTGCTGGTCGCCTCGGCCCGGGCGGTGCGCGAGCACGGGCTACGCCCGCGGGCCCGGGTCCATCATCTCAGCGCCCGCGGTGACGATCCGGTCCTGATGCTGACCGCCCCGATCGCCGCCACCGAGCATGCCCTGCGGCGCAGCGGTCTGCGCCTGGACCAGCTCGACCTGATCGAGATCAACGAGGCGTTCGCCAGCGTGGTACTGGCCTGGCAGCGGGAAACCGGGGCGGATCTGGCCAAAGTGAACGTCAACGGCGGAGCCATCGCCCTGGGGCATCCGCTCGGCGCGACCGGCGCCCGGCTGCTGACCACGCTGCTGCACGAACTGGAGCGCACCGGCGGGCGTTACGGCATGCAGACGATGTGCGAGGGCGGCGGCCAAGCCAACGTCACCATCATCGAACGCGGCTGAGCCGGTCCAGGGTCTCGGTGGCCTCGGCCACGATCCGGTCGATGAGCTCGGCGCAGGAGGGCAGGTCGTCGATCAGGCCGACCACCTGACCGGCCGACATCACCCCGAGATCCGAGCGGCCCTCGACCATGGCGGCGCGCAGCAACACGGGCGTATTCGCGGCCATCAGCGTCTGACTCCAGCTCAACTCGCGGCCGTGCCGGGCGGCCCGGCCCTCGCGGAGCATCGCGGGCCAGGACAGGCCGGACAGCCGGCGGAAGGCGGCGGCGTTCCGCAGCGCCCGAGCCAGCCCGCGAACGCGTCCGGAGCGTTCCAGCCGCTCGATGAACGGGGTACGCAGCACCCGGTGCGGCACCCCGTCGACGCCGGTGGTCACGACGGTGTCCAGGACGGTCCGGTCGAGATACACCCGCTTGACCGCCGCGCTGACCGGGCTGTCGCTGGTGAGCAGGAAACGGGTGCCCATCGCTATCCCGGCAGCACCGTAGGCCAGCGCGGCCACCAGCCCCCGCCCGTCGAAGAAGCCGCCGGCGGCGATCACCGGGATGTCCACGGCGTCGACGACCTGCGGCAGCAGCAGACTTGTCGGCACCGAGCCGGTGTGCCCGCCGCCCTCCCCGCCCTGCACGATGACGGCGTGCGCGCCCCAGGCCGCCACCTTCTCCGCGTGCCGGCGGGCGCCCACCGACGGGATGGTGACGACTCCCGCGTCGCGCAGCCGGGCGATCATGTCCCGGGTCGGCGCCAGCGCGAACGAGGCAACCCGTACCCCCTCGGCGATGATCAGATCCACCCGCTCCGGCGCATCCGCGGCGTCGGCTCGCAGGTTGACCCCGAACGGGGCGTCCGTGCGGGACCGCACCTCGCGCACCGCCGTGCGCAACCTCTCGAGGTCCATCGTGGCCGACGCGATGATGCCGAGCCCGCCGGCGGCCGAGGTGGCGGCCGTGAGGCGGGCACCCGCCACGTAACCCATGCCGGTCTGCACAATCGGGTGCGCGATGCCGACCAGCTCCGTCAGCGGGGTGCGCAGCGGGCTCACGACACCTCCCGGCCCCGCAAGCCGTCCGGGTCGAGCCGGTCGCGGATGAGCTTGAGCTCCGCGGCCGTCGGCGACCTGGTCTCGGGCACCTCGTCCGGGATGCTCAGCGGGAAGCCGGTGGCCGCGACCACCTCGGCGAGCGACACCCCCGGGTGCACGGAACGCACCCGCATGGTGTGCTCGGGCGCCGGGAAGTCAAGCACCGCGAGGTTGGTGACCACCCGGCGGATCTCGTGGAACCGGTTGCCGGGCGGGCCGAGCGCGGCGGCCCGGTCATAGCCGATGCCGCCGACCATATCCACCCGCTCCACGAGCACCCGGGCCGAATGGCGCGGGATCCAGTAGCTGGTGGTGTGGTTGATGGTGTTGCCGGGCGCGCCGCGCACGCCGAGCAGCTGCCGCGTCGGCCGCGCCCAGTCGCCGACACAGGAGATGTTCTGGTTGCCGTGCCGGTCCAGCTGGCTCGCGCCCATCATCACGTGCCGGCGGCCCCGGGCGACCAGCCGAAAGACATCCCGGTACGGCAGCCAGCCCTCGACGGTCTCGCCGGCCATCAGGTACGCCTCGCCGTCGCTGAGCAGGAGGTCGGGCGCGAAGGTGAGACGGGCGAGCTGGGCGCCCAGCCGGGGGATGGTGCCCATCGGACTGGCCAGGATCTCACCGTCGCCACGCCACGCCTCGGCACAGGCGAGCACACAAACCTCCGCGCGCGACGGCTCAGTGTCGGTCATGCTGTGCCATCCTTTCGCATGCCCTTCTGGTCCTCGCCTGTGATGTCGTTGTTTGGCGGCGGCGTATGCCGCTCGGTGCAGGCGGTCATGCAACAGCCTCCTGATAGCGGGTCTCGTCGCCGCTGAGGTACGTGTCGCGGAACTGGGCCCAGCTTTCCGGCGTGCTGGCCGACTTGGCGTACACGCGTTGGAAGGCCTCGTCGCGGTCGTAGTCCGGCACACAGCTCGTGAAGTGGGCGCCGTGCGGGGTTGGTACCACCCCGTCGACCATCATCCGGCTGATCAGCAGGCTTTGCGGCGGCCCACCGGCCAGCAGGTCGGCGGTGTCGACCAGGCGCTCGCAGGAGAGGAAGCTGCGGGTGGCGGCCAGACAGAACAGGTCGTCGAAGTAGGGATCCGGCCCCAGATACTGCCCGTTGCCCTGCCGGTCGGCGCGGTTGAGGTGGACCAGTGCCACATCCAAGGCGAGCGCCGGCATCGCGATAAATTCCTCGCCATCCGCGTACGGGGATCTGACGGTGCGCAGCTGCGGGTTGACCCGAGGTAGGTCGGAACCGAGGCCGGCCCGGATCGGCAGAAACGGCAGCCGGTGCGCGGCGGCGAGCAGCCCCCAGTGCAGCATCCCCTCGTCCAGCTCGGTCAGCTCGATCGTGCCCTGCTCGCGTGCCTGGCGATAGTGCGGCTCCAGCGCGATGCTGTCCAGCGATACAAAGCCGGTTACCACCCGCCGGGCCTGCCCACCGGCGGCCAACAGCCCGACATCGGGCCCGCCGTAGGAGACGATGGTCAGGTCGCTCAGGTCGCTGCGCAGGATCGCCCGGATCAGGGCCATCGGTTTGCGCCGCGAGCCCCAACCGCCGACGCCGATCGTCATCCCCGGGCGCAGCTCGCCGATGACCTCGTCGATGCTCATCACCTTGTCCGCCATGCGGTGCGCTCACTCCCTGTCGGTGAACCGTTGCCGGGCCCGGTCGGCGACGCCGTCGAGATTGAGCTCGAAGGTGAATCCCTGCTCGAAGCGATACGAGCGCTTCACGTCGACCGGGTCGATGCCGTTGAGCGATTCCTTGGCGCGCCGGATGATGACGGGGTCCTTGGCCGCGATCTCGGCGGCCACCGCGCGGGCCGCGGCGGCGAGGCGGTCGCGCGGCACCACCTCGAGCACCGAGCCGAAGGCGTGCAACTGGGCGGCGGTGACCGGGCGGCAGGTGTAGACCATGGCACGCATCAGGTGTTGCGGCACCAGCCGGGCCAGATGCGTAGCCGCGCCGAGGGCGCCGCGATCCACTTCGGGCAGGCCGAAGGTCGCGTCGTCGGCGGCGATCACGATGTCCGCGTTGCCAGCCAGGCCCACGCCGCCGCCCAGGCAGAAGCCGTGCACGGCGGCGATCACCGGAACCGGGCAGTCGTAGACCGCCGCGAAGGCCGCGAAGCAGCCCCGGTTGGCCCCGATCAGCGCGCCGTGCCCGGCCGTGCGCTGCATCTCCTTGATGTCGACGCCGGCGCAGAACCCGCGGCCCTCGGCGGCCAGCACCACCGCCCGGACGCTGTTGTCGGCGCCGGCCTTGGTCAGCGTGTCGGCCAGGTCGAACCAGCCCTGCACCGGCAGGGCGTTGACCGGCGGAAAGTCGAGGCGGATCTCGGCGATCCCGCCGTCGGTATGCAGCTGGATGCCCATCGGGCCAACCTCAGAACGGAATTTTGTGTCCGGGTTTGTGGGTGGTCTGGGAGGTTGCTACAACCTAGCGCTTGCTTGGTTGGACACTATCATGGCTTGATGGACCCCCTCGACTACTCCGGGCGTGCTGTCGTCATCACGGGCGGGACCAGTGGCATCGGGGCCGGCCTCGCCCGGGCCTTCCTGACGGCGGGGGCCGGGGTGCTGGTCTGCGGCCGCACCGAGCCGGCCGCGCTGCCCACTGTGGACGGACGATCGGCTAGGTTTGTTCCCGCGGACGTGCGCGACCCGGCGCAGGCGCGGGCCCTCATCGACGCCGGGTTGGCGACGTTCGGGCGGGTGGACGTGGTGGTGAACAATGCCGGCGGGGGCCCGCCCGCTGCCGCGGCCACCGCGTCCCCCCGGCTGCACGCCAAGATCATCGAGCTCAACCTGATCGCGCCGCTGCACGTCGCGCAGGCCGCCAACCGGGTCATGCAGGAGCAGGACGAGGGCGGGTCGATCCTGATGATCGGCAGCGTCAGTGGCATGCGCCCGTCACCGGGCACCGCGGCGTACGGCGCGGCCAAGGCGGGCTTGCACCACCTGGCCACGAGCCTGGCCATGGAGTGGGCGCCACGGGTGCGGCTGAACACGGTGGTGGTCGGGCTGGCGTCAACGGGGGAGTCCGATGCGCACTACGGCGATGCGGCCGAGCAAGCGGCGATGGCGGCGGTCGTGCCCCTGGGGCGGATGGCTCAGCCCGCCGATGTCGCAGGCGCATGCCTCTTCCTCGCCTCGCCGCTGGCCGCCTACATCACCGGGGCGACCCTGACCGTGCACGGCGGCGGCGAGCGCTCCGGCTATCTAGGGCTCCGCCACACCCGATATCCCTAGTAGTCGTGGCGGCCATGCACTCAGCCTGACCCGGGTTCCTTCGGTTCAGGGTTCCGTTATACCCGGTATCGCTGGTGGTCGTGGCGGCCATGCGCTCAGCCTGACCCGGGTTCCTTCGGTTCAGGGTTCCGTTATACCCGGTATCGCTGGTGGTCGTGGCGGCCATGCGCTCAGCCTGACCCGGGTTCCTTCGGTTCAGGGTTCCGTTATACCCGGTATCGCTGGTGGTCGTGGCGGCCATGCACTCAGCCTGACCCGGGTTCCTTCTTAGGCCTTCCTGGCGTACCCTGCAAAAACTAGAACGTGTTCCACTACTAGCTGGCTATTCAGGGGTGGGCGATGGTTCTCTCGATCAAGCCGCGGCGCGACGCCGTCGGTCTCAGCCAGGGGCAACTCCTCATCGACGGCGTGTGGCAGCCGGGCCGCGAAGACCGGTCCTGGCGCCACGCGCACCCGGCTACGGGCGAGGACGTGGGCGGGTTCGCCGTCGCCGACGCGGCGGATGTGGACCGGGCGGTGCGAGCCGCCCGCCGCGCCTTCGACGAGGGGCCGTGGCCGCGCTCGCGGGCCACCGAGCGGATCCGGGTGCTGCGGCGCATCGCCGAGCTGACCCGTGCGCACAGCGACGAGCTGCTCAGCCTGCAGGCGCTGGACAACAGCGTGCCGTTGACCTTCGCCAGCGCCTACGCGATGTCTATCGACTGCGTGGCCGACATCTTCGATCATCACGCCGGCTGGGTGGACAAGCTCGGCGGCGAGACCCTGCCGCCGTATCAGGGCGGCGACCACCTGGTGATGACCCTGCGCGAGCCGGTCGGCGTGGTCGCTGCGGTCGTACCGTGGAATGGGCCTTTGCTCCTGACGGCGCAGAAAATCGCGCCGGCCTTGGCCGCCGGGTGCACGGTGGTGCTGAAACCGTCCGAGTACGCGACCTTCGCGGCGCTGCGGCTGGTGCAGCTGGTCGAGGAGGCGGGACTGCCGGCGGGCGTGCTCAACGTGGTCACCGGGCCGGGCGACCCGACCGGCGACGCGTTGATCCATCACCCGCTGGTCGACAAGATCACCTTTACCGGCAGCCGCGCGGTGGGGCGCCGGGTGATGAATGCGGCCGCCGACGGATTTAAGCGGGTCAGCCTGGAGCTGGGCGGCAAGAGTCCGGCCCTGGTGTTCCCCGATGCCGATGTCTACGCCGCCGCGGCGATGACGATGGGCACGGTGACGATGGGCCTGTCCGGGCAGGCGTGTGTCGCCCAGACCCGGGCCCTGGTGCACCGCGACGTCTACGACCAGTTCCTCGCCGTGGCGCAAGGCATGACCGCGCTGGTGAGCTACGGCGACCCCTTCGACCCGGAAACCACCGCGTCACCGATGATCAACCCGCGACACCTCGAACGGGTGCTGGGCTACATCGCGCGCGGACAGGAGGAGGGCGCCCGCCTGGTGTGCGGCGGCGAGCGGGGCACGGGCGACCTGGCGGCTGGCAACTTCGTCTCGCCGGCGCTGTTCGCCGACGTGGACAACGACATGACCATCGCCCGGGAGGAGATCTTCGGCCCGGTGCTGTCGGTGGTGCCGTTCACTGAGGAGGATGAGGCGGTGCGGCTGGCGAACGACACCGAGTATGGGCTGTCGGCGACGGTGTGGACCGCGGACGTGAAACGCGCCATGCGGCTGACCCGCGCGGTGCGGGCCGGCACGATCGGCGTCAACGGCTACCAGTTGGAGCCGCATGTCGCGTTCGGCGGCTTCCGGCAGTCGGGGCTCGGCCGCGAGGGGGGCCGTAGCAGCATCGAGGCCTACACCGAACTGAAAACGGTACTGATTCCGACCGGCGACGAGCTCATGTAGCCGAGCGGCTTACGGTGCTCCCGGGTGGTGGGCGGCTCGGGCTTGACGAAGTGGGCGACGAGCTCCTGTAGGCGAGCCGCTTGCGGTGCTCACCCGTGGTGGGCCGCTTGGGCTCTGCGCGGTGGTGAGTTCAGCTGGGTGACAGTAGTTTGCGGTGTTCCCAGGTGATGAGGCGCTCGGGCTCGACGATGTAGGCGACCCGCTTACGCGCGGCCCGGGCGACGTACTCGTCCACCGGCGCCTCCGGCACGCCGGACAGCCGGGCGGCGATGGACCGGCCGATCTCGGCCACGTCGCCGGGATCGTCCAGCCGCCGGGCGATCCCGCGGACCTGCACCCCGCGCAGCTCGAAGTAGTCCTCGCCGTCCTCGACCAGGCAGGTCAGCCGCGGGTCCCGGGCCAGGTTGCGCGCCTTCTGCGAGGCCCGGTAGGTCCAGAACGCGATCTTGCCGGCCCGTAGCACGTAGAACATCGTGACCAGGTGCGGGCTCCCGTCCGGGTTGATGGTGGCCAGCTGCATGCGGCGCGACCGGGCCAGCATCGCCGCCGACTCCTCGGGGGTCATCGCGGCCGCCGAGCGCCCGGTCATGAGCCCTCGCCGAGAGTGGCCGAGGCGAGGGGCAGGGTGGCCTCGCAGACGAAGCCGGGCCGCGGCTCCGGATCCGGAAACAGCGGCCCGAACGCCTCGTGCAGGCCGGCTACCGACCACGTCTCGGCGTTGCCGGAGTGGACCGCCGCGCGCACCGTCGGCGGCGCGAGGACCGCGGCCACGTCGCCGTGCACCACGAAGACCTCCCCGGTGATCCGGGCCGCCGCGGGGCCGGCCAGATACACCACCAGCGGCGCGACGTGGCTCGGGGAGAGCGGATCCGGGGCGTCCTGCGGGCCCTCGCCCATCAGGTCGACCGTCATCGCCGTCCGGGCGCGGGGGCAGATCACGTTCGCCCGGACGCCGTAGCGGGCGCAACTGCGGGCGGTGGCGAGCGTGAGGGCCACGATTCCGGCCTTCGCGGCGGCGTAGTTGGGCTGGCCCGCGGAACCGAGCAGGAACGCCTCCGAGGAGGTGTTGACGATTCGGGCGTACACCGGGAGGCCTTTGCTCTTGCTGCGGTCTCGCCAGTAGGCGGTGGCGAAGCGGGTGGTGATGAAATGCCCGCGCAGGTGCACCCGCAGGACCAGATCCCACTCCTGCTCGGACATTGTGAAGACCATCCGGTCGCGTAGCACGCCCGCGTTGTTGACCAGGATGTCGAGGCCGCCGAAGGTATCGACCGCGCTCGCCAGCAAGGCCGGCCCGGTGGACCACGAACCGACGTCGCCGGGGCAGACCGCAGCCTCCCCGCCGGCCGCGGTGATCTCGTCGGCCACCTCGTGCAGCGCCGTCTCGGCGAGGTCGTTGAGGATGACCCGGGCGCCGGCGGCGGCCAGCGCGAGGGCCTCGGCCCGGCCCAGCCCGGCGCCCGCGCCGGTCACGATGGCCACTCTGCCGTCCAGCCGCAGATCTTCCACTGTGGACCTCCGTTCAGTAGCCGGGCCCGCTCAGCAGACCACCGTCGGCGACGAACTCGGCGCCGGTCGAGTACGAGGACTCGTCCGAGGCGAGGAACGCCACCAGCCGGGAAATCTCGACCGGCTCGGCCAGCCGGGGAATGGGCATCGTCTTGAACAGGGCGGTCGGATCGACGTCGGCGAACCCCTGGGCGGCGGTGAGCGCCATCGAGGTCATCACCCCACCCGGATGCACGGAGTTGACCCGGATGCCGTGCCGGCCGAGCTCCTGCGCGGCCGTGCGGGTCAGTCCGCGGATGCCGAACTTGCTGGCGCTGTAGGCGGAGAGGCCGGCGGCCCCGGCGAGGCCCTCGATCGACGAGATGTTGACGATCGAGCCGCCGCCCGCGGCCGTCATCGGCGCGATGGCGTGCTTGATCCCCAGCCAGCAGCCCACCAGGTTGACCTCCAGCACCTGGCGGAAGTCGGCCAGCGTCATCTCGGCGATGGCCGCGTGCTGGAGGATGCCGGCGTTGTTGACCAGCACGTCGAGGCGGCCGAAGGCCTCCAGCGTGGCCGCCACGGCGCCGGCCCAGTCGCTCTCGCTGGCGACGTCGTGGTGCACGTATCGGCAGGCGGCCGGGTCTAACCCGGCGGCGACCGCCGCGCCCTGCTCGTCACGCACGTCGCCGAGGACCACCCGGGCGCCCTCGGCGACGAAATGCCGCACATGCGATTTGCCCATGCCGCGGGCGCCACCGGTGATCAGCGCCACCTTGCCGTCAAGCCGCCCCACCGCCGCCCCCCTTTGCTTGGGGTACCCAAACCAAACGCTTGCTTGGTGGGAGCGTAACAGGTTTCCGGGCGAGACAGATCGCTGCGATTACGCCGTACGCCGGCGGGTGCTCTTGGGTTTGGCGGCCGGTGCCGGGCCGGTGGTGATCCCGTCGAAGACCAGCCGGAGGAACGCCTCCACCACCTGATCGGTGCTCCAGCCCCGGTCGCCGCCGGGGCGCCAGTGGATCGGGATCCACAGCACGTCGCGCAGCAGCCGGTAGGTGAGCCGCGCGTCCAGGTCGGTGCGGAAGAGCCCGGCGGCCTTGCCGGCCTCGAGCTGGGTCACCCAGATCTGCTCGATCTCGCGCATCGCGGTACGCAGATACGCGAAGCGGGACTGCCCGTTGAAGTGGTTCCAGTCGTTCTGCAGCATGGTGAGCGCGGCCCGGTGCTCGATCAGCGTGCTGGCGCTGGAGCGAACGATCCGCTCGATGGTGCTACGCGGGTCGCTTCCGGCGGCGACCGCCTCGCGATAGCCGACCAGCACGTCGTTGAGGAAGCCGGACAGGATCTCGTCGCCGATCGACTCCTTCGAGTCGAAGTGGTGATACAGGCTGCCGGAGAGGATCCCCGCCGCGTCGGCGATCTCGCGGACCGTGGTGGCGCGGAAACCCTTCTCGGCGAAGAGCTCCCCGGCGAGCCGGACGAGATCGGCCCGGCGGGCGGAGGCAAGCGCGGCGACGGGCCGGTCGGCGGCCTTCTTGGCGATGGTCACCGGGTCATTATGGCCGAGCGTCGGCGCCGCCGCCCAATCGCTTGCTTGGTACGCTCCTCCTCCCCTAAAGTAGAACAAGTTTCAATTCCGGAGGTGGCGTTGTGCGTGCCGCGGTACTCCATGCGATCGGTGACGACAAGCTTGAGATCCGTTCTGACGTGACGGTGATCGGACCGGCCCCGGGCGAGGTCCGGATCAGGGTCCGTGCCGCGGGCGTCTGCCACTCAGACCTTTCGGCCCGCGATGGCGGGCTCCCACAGACCGTTCCCGCGGTGCTCGGCCACGAGGCATCCGGCGACATCCTCGAGGTTGGCGAGGGCGTCACCGATCTCGCGATCGGTGACCGGGTGATTGCCAACTGGCTGCCGTCCTGCGGCACCTGCAGTTCCTGCCTGCACGGCGAGCCCTATCTCTGCGTGGCGCACGTGATGATGGGCTACGTCCAGCCCCGTTTCCTCGCCGGTGACCTGGCGGTGTTCGGCATGGCCGGGTGTGGCGCCTTCGCCGAGGAGATGGTGGTGCCGGCCATCGCCGCCGTGCCGATCGGCGACGACGTCCCCTACGAGGTGGCCGCCCTGGTCGGTTGCGGCGTGATGACCGGCGTCGGCGCGGTCGTCAACACCGCCCGGGTCGAGCCCGGCGACGCGGTCGTGGTCATCGGTTGCGGGGGAGTGGGCATCGCCGCGATCCAAGGCGCCCGATTGTCCGGCGCCTCGGTGATCGTGGCGGTCGACCCGGTTGAGTCCAAACACGACATTGCGCTGCGGTTCGGCGCGACGCACGCGGTCACTCCCAACGGGCTCAGCGATCTGTCCACCGAGGTCCTCGGCGGCGAGGGCTTCGACTACGCGTTCGACATCGTGGCCGTGCCGCAGACGCTCCGGATGGCCTGGACGGCGGCGCGTCGCGGCGGGGCCGTCGTGGTCGTCGGCGCCGGCCGGGCCGATCAGCAGGTCGAGTTCAGCCCGTTCGAGCTGCTCTTCGAGGGCAAACGGATCCTCAGTTCGATGTACGGCTCGGCCAACGCCCGCCGCGACTACCCGCGACTGCTCAACCTCTGGCGCGCCGGTCGGCTGGACCTGTCCGGCATGATCAGCCACCGGCTGCGGCTCGACGAGATCAATGAGGCGCTGGGCGCGCTCGGCCGGGGCGACGTGATCCGCCAGATTATCGTTCACGACCCGGTCGGCTGACCCGGGAAACTCCGCGGCCCAGTCCGGGCCGCGACACGCTGATTTTCATCCGGTGGCTGCAAATCGTCCCCCGACGCGGCCGGCCCCGGTTGCCAGAGGGAGCAATCATGCGCAAGATCGTCGTGTTCTCCGCCAGCGGCGCCGTGGTCCTAGTGGCCGCGGCCGCTGTGCTGAGATTCGCCGTATTGCCAGGCCTCGCGCAGGTCCCCGCGGACTTGGACACCACGCTGCACTACGCCGGGACCGCCGATGTGGTCGATGCGTCGGCGTTGCAGTCCGGCAACCTGGCCGCAGCCCTGCACACCGGGGTGCCGGTGACCGTCGAGCAGCGGATCAAGGCGGTCTCGACGAGCGGATCCACGGTCGTGCTCAGCGATGACACGACGGCGACCGCGGCCGGCGCCACCCTGCTGACCGCGAAGCACACCTGGGCCGTCGACCGCACTGGGCTGGACGCCGCTCCGGCGCCGGCGGGCAGCACGGCGGAGCAACACCAAGGGCTCGTCGTCGGCTTCCCGCTGTCACCTGCGGCGAAAGACTATCCCTACTGGGACTATCCGACGCAGAGCACGGTGACCGCCGACTATCAGCGCACCGAGGAGCACGGCGGAACAACAACATACGTGTACGTGGTGCACGCCAGCGGCGCGCTCAAGGACCCGGCGATCCAGGCTGGTGTGCCCACGGCGCTGCCGAAGGCGACCCTGCTCGCCCTGGCCGCCACGCTGCCGGCCGCGGTGCAAAGTGGACTCGCTGGGCAGGCGGCGCAGCTGCCCGACCAGATCCCGCTGACGTACACCGCCACCAACGACGCGACCTTCTGGGTGGACACGAGCACCGGCTACGTCGTGGACGTCAATCAGAAGCAGACCGTGGCGGCGGCAATCGCGCTCGGCCCGACGAGCGTCCCGCTGGCGAACGTGTTCGCCCTGGACGTCAAGTTCACGCCGGACACCGTCGGCGCGGTCGCTGACGATGCCGCCGCGGCCCGCAGCGGGCTCTTGCTCATCGGCGTTGTGGCGCCGCTGGTTCTGCTGGTGATCGCGGTGCTACTGGTGCTGCTCGCGGTCTGGCAGTGGCGGCGCGGGCGGGGCAACCGGGCGGTCACCTCGGCTGGCGGTGCCGGATCGTCCGTTCCGGTCGACGCGTCGACCGGGGACTGACGCCCGCGTTTCGCGTGGGCCGGGTCCGCGTTTCGCGTAGGCCGGGTCCGCCGGGGAGCCGGCGGGCCGCCGACAGGAAGGGGGTGCGCACGTGCGGCTCGGGATGATGCTGGGCTACAGCGGAGGATTCATCCAGGCGGTCGAGGAGGTGGTGGCCGCCGAGGCGGCCGGGCTCGACCTGGTTGTCGTGCCGGAGGCGTACAGCTTCGACGCGGTCAGCCAGCTGGGGTTCGTCGCGGCGCGGACCAGCCGGATCGGGTTGGCCTCCGGCATACTGCAGCTCTACACGCGTACGCCGAGCCTGCTGGCGATGACCGCGGCGGGCCTGGATTACGTGTCCGGCGGCCGTTTCTCGCTCGGCCTCGGCGCCTCCGGACCGCAGGTGATCGAGGGTTTCCACGGCGTGCCGTACGACGCGCCGGTCGCTCGCATGCGGGAAGTGGTGGAGATCTGCCGGCTGGTCTGGCGTCGCGAGCCCTCGGTGTACGCGGGAAAGCACTACCGCCTGCCGTTGCCCGAGGGCCTGGGCACCGGGCTGGGCAAGCCGTTGAAGGTCATCAACCATCCGGTACGGTCGCGGGTGCCGGTCATCGTCGCGGCGATCGGCCCGCGCAACGTCGCCCTCGCGGCCGAGATTGCCGAGGGATGGCAGCCGCTGTTCTTCGTTCCCGAGCTCGCCCAGAAGGTGTGGGCCGAGTCGCTCGCGGCCGGCGCCGCCCGCCGTGAGCCGCAGCTTGGACCGCTGGACGTGCTAGTCAGCGTGCCGTTCGCGATTACCGACGACCCGGAGTCGTTGCTCGGTGCGCACCGAGCCCAACTCGCGCTCTACATCGGCGGGATGGGCGCCCGGGGCCGCAACTTCAGCAACGACCTCGTTCGCCGGTACGGCTACGAGCGGGAGGCGCACCTGATCCAGGACCTGTATCTCGGCGGGCGCCGCGCGGAGGCCGCTGCCGCCGTGCCGGGCGAACTGGTGCGGGACACCGCGCTGGTAGGCCCGCTCGACTACGTCGAGCGGCGGTTGGCGGCGTATGCGGCGGCCGGGGTCACCACGCTGCTGGCCGCGCCGCTCGCGCCGACACCCGAGGAGCGCGGCGCGGCGCTGGGCACGCTGCGCTCGCTAACCGAGCGGTGTCAGCCGGTGCAAACTGAATCACGTTCTACTTGTGGAAACCTTTGACACAAAGTCGTAACGGGTAAATAGTAGAACACGTTACAGCACGTGTGTTAGCCCGCGCGGCAGCGCCCTCGTCCACGCGACCTCCGATCGCTCTCGGACCTGACCGCGGCCTGGGCCCGTCATCGCCTTGTCTCCCAGGTAAGGACCCCCGCCATGCCCCCATCTCTGAGTAGGCGCCAGGTTCTCGCGGGCGCTGCGACCGCCGGTGCCGGTGCGATTCTCGGCTCTGCCCTACCCGGCGCGGCCCGGGCCGCTACGCAACAGTTCGACGTGGTTGTCGTTGGGGCCGGTGCCGCGGGGATGGCCGCGGCGCTGCGGGCCGCCAAACGTGGCCTCAGCGTCGTCGTAGTGGAGAAGGCGCCCACCTTTGGCGGCTCCGCCGCCCGATCCGGCGCCGGGATCTGGATTCCCAACAACGAAGTCATCCTCGCCGCCGGTGTGCCCGACACCCCGGCGCTGGCCGCAACGTATCTCGCCGCCGTGGTGCACGGCGACGTGCCGACAGCGAAGCAACAGGCGTTCCTCGGCAACGGTCCGGCGATGATCTCGTTCTTGCTGGCCAACAGCCCGCTGCGGTTCCGTTACATGGACGGCTACTCCGACTACTATCCCGAGTTGCCCGGCGGGATGCCACAGGGTCGCTCGATCGAGCCCGATCTGTTCGACGGCAAGCTGCTGGGCTCGGAACTGGCGAATCTGAACCCGGCGTACCTGCCGACGCCCGCCGGGGTTTCGGTGTTCAGCAGCGAATATAAGTGGCTGGTGCTCTCCCTGGTCAACGTGCGCGGGCTGGCCGTGGCCACCGAAACCGTCGCTCGCTATGCCAGCGCCGTGTTGCAGGGCAAGGTTCCACTCACCATGGGCCAGGCGCTCGCGGGTGCGTTGCGGGCCGGCCTGGCGAACGCCGGGGTGCCGGTGCGGCTCAACACGCCGTTGCAAGAGCTCCAGTTCGACGCCGCGGGCCGGGCGACCGGCGTTGTCGTCGGCGGCTCGGGCGGCTCCACCGTGCTTACCGCGAACCGGGGAGTCCTCATGTGTTCCGGCGGCTTCGAACACAACCTCGCCATGCGGGTGGCCTACCAGCAGCAGCCGATCGGTACAGATTGGACGGTCGGCGCAAAGGAGAACACCGGCGACGGCATCCGGGCCGGGTTGAACGCGGGCGCGGCGACGGACTTCCTGGAGGACGCCTGGTGGGGCCCGGCGATCCCGCTGCCCGGGGAGCCGTACTTCTGCTTGGCCGAGCGGACCCTGCCGGGCAGCATCTTGGTCAACAGTGCCGGCACACGATTCGTCAACGAGGCCGCGCCGTACAGCGACGTAGTGCACGTCATGTACGAAAAGAATGTCATCACGCCGGACATCCCGGCCTGGTTGATCTTCGATCAGAACTACCGCAACCGTTACTTGTTCCGGGACGTCGCGCCGACGCTGCCGTTCCCCGACGAGTGGTATTCCGGCGGCGCGGTCTTCAAAGACTGGAGCATCAGCGCCCTCGCCGCGAAAATCGGCCTTCCGGCGACCGCGTTGTCATCGACGGTTTCCCGGTTCAACGGCTTCGCCTACAGCGGCAAGGACGCCGACTTTCACCGCGGTGACAGCGTCTACGACCACTACTACACCGACCCGGCGGTCATACCGAACTCGTGCCTGGCGCCGTTGTGGCTGCCGCCCTTCTACGCTTTCAAGATCGTCCCTGGGGATCTGGGCACCAAGGGTGGGCTGCGCACCGATGCGCGCGCTCGGGTGTTGCGCCCCGACGGCACGGTCATCGCGGGCCTCTACGCGGCCGGCAACGCCAGCGCCGCGGTGATGGGGCACAGCTACGCCGGGGCGGGCTCCACCATCGGCCCGGCCATGACCTTCGGATACATCGCCGCCAGTGACGTCTAAACGCGGTTGCGGCGGCACACCTCCCATGCGAGTTCCACCCCTGAAGGCGAAGGAAAATCCCGTGACCAGACCTCCTCCACCGTCCCATTTAGACGATGCCCGCCACGGCCTGTCCCGACGCAACCTATTGAAGGGTGGCGCGGCCACGGTCGCCGCGCTCGCCGCGTCCTCGACACTGGGCGCGTCTCGGGCGTCCGCCGCACTGTCCACAGGCGACCACGTTGCCGCGCTGGTCGTCGGTAGTGGCTACGGCGGCGCCGTGACGGCGGCGCGGCTGACGCAGGCGGGCATCACCACGCACGTGGTCGAGATGGGGATGTCCTGGACCACGCCCGGCTCGGACGGCAAAATCTTCTGCAACATGCTCAACCCGGACGGGCGTTCGTACTGGCTGCGCACGAAGACGGATCAGCCGGTCGGCTACATGCTCGGCTTCTCGATCAACAGGACGATCCCGCGATACACCGGTGTGCTCGACTCCGAGGCCTTCGCCGGCATCCGGGTCTATCAAGGCCGGGGTGTGGGCGGCGGATCGCTGGTGAACGGCGGCATGGCGGTGACTCCCCGGCGCAGCTACTTCGAGGAGATCCTGCCGTCGGTCAACGCCGACGAGATGTTCACCAAGTACTTCCCGCGTGCCAACACCGGGCTCGGGGTCAACAATGTCGATCCGGCCTGGTTCGAGTCGGCGGCCTGCTACCAGTACGCCCGGGTGAGCCGCGACCAGGCACAGGAGTCGGGCTACACCACCACCTTCGTGCCCAACGTTTACGACTTCTCCTATATGGAGCAGGAACAGGCCGGTGCCGTGCCACGGTCCGCGCTGGCCAGCGAGATTATTTATGGCAACAACTATGGCAAGAGGTCGCTGGACAAGACCTACCTCGCCGCGGCTGCGGCGACGGGCCGGCTGAACATCACCGCCCTGCATACCGTCACCGCCGTGGCCCCGGCGACCGGCGGCGGCTACACGGTCGCCATGACGCAACTCAGTACCGCCGGCGACCCGGTCGCCTACAAGATCATCACGGCGGACCGGGTATTCTTCGCCGCCGGCAGCGTCGGCACCAGCAAGCTGCTGGTCGCCATGAAGGCCCAGGGCAAGCTGCCCAACCTGCCCGATGCGCTGGGGCAACGCTGGGGCAACAACGGCAACGTCATGGTCGGCCGGGCGAACCACATCTGGGATCAGACGGGAGCCCTGCAGTCGGGCATGCCCGCCATGGGCATCGACAACTGGTCGGATACCGCCGGGCCGGTCTTCGCCGAAATAGCGCCCTTCCCCGCCGGCACGGAACTGTGGATCAGCCTGTACCTGGCGATCACCAAGAACCCAAACCGGGGCCAGTTCGTCTACAACACCACCACCGGAAAGGTCGACCTGAACTGGCAGACGACGCAGAACCAGCCGGCGATCGACGCGGCGAAGCGGGTGTTCGACACGATCAACGCCAAGCAGGCCACGGTTTACCGCACCGACCTCTTCGGCGTCTACAAGACCTGGGGCGACGACCTCACGTACCACCCGCTCGGCGGCTGCGTGCTCAACCAGGCGACCGACAACTACGGCCGGCTCCCCGGCTACCCGGGCCTGTACGTGATGGACGGCTCGCTGATCCCCGGCAGCACCGGCGTCAACCCGTTCGTCACGATCACGGCCCTGGCCGAGCGCAACATCGAGAAAATCATCGCAACGGATCTCGCCTGATTTCCGCTGTGCACGACGGGCCGTGCTGAGCGCGGCCCGTCGTACGTTTAATTCAAGCGGTTGACTTAAGCTCGAGCTTCGGGCGCTGACCTATGAACGGCGAACGACCGGGGACGAGCGATGGCTGACTGCCGGCCGGTGGGCTGGCTCTGGGGTGCGGCGCTGACCGGGCCAGGCGAGGCCGGGCTTGTCGGCGTCGCGGGCGAGGCCCGGGGCGCGGGGCGGGTTGACGTCGCGTGTGGGCGTGGGGTGTGGTGCTGAGCGGGGCGGGCGGGAGCGCGCGGGCCGGTGTTACGCGCGGGCAGTTCCTCGCTGCTGCGGAGCGGTTGTTCGCCGGGCGTGGCGCGAATGTGGTATCCAATCGCCAGGTCAGCGACGCCGCCGGGCAGAGCAACAATGCCGCGGTCCTCTACCATTTCGGGACCAAGACCTATCTGGTACGCGGGATCGCGGGCACGCATGCCGCCGAGGTCGGGCAGCACCGCGAACGGCTGGTGGCCAGTGCCGGTGACTCCACCGAATATCCGGGCTGGATGGCCTGCCTGGTGCGCCCGCTCACCGACCACTTGGCCACCCTGGCAGTCCTACCTGGTACGCCCGCTGCCGCGCCCAGGTGATGAGTGATCCGGGGCTGCAACGGATCATGATCGAAGAGGCCCCCACCGCGTCGGCCCTGCAGCAGATCCTGCTCGGCGCACAGCGCTGCCTGGCCCACGTGCCGATCCCGGTGCGCGCCGACCGCGCTGTCATGGCGCGCCAGCTCGTGCACATGTGTGCCGAGCGGGAACGCGCGCTCGCCGAGGGCGGCCCCGCCGCCCGCTATCAGACGTCCTTGCAAGACCCGCCCGGCGGGTGGCCGCCGTCAACATACCAGGTTCCTAGGATGCAATAGAGGGTGTGCGGCTGGCGTCGGGGAGGCAAGACGAGGCGGGCGGGGCGTGAAGACGGGGTGGGCGACGGTGTAGGCCTGTAGGCAGGGCCCGGGGACGGGTTCGCTGCGGCTTGGCTTCATCACTGAACCGATTAAGTGAACGATCGGTGGATCGGTCGGGGATAAATGCGTACAAGGTGGGCTTGACGTTCAGCTGTCGGTCAGTGTTTCCGGGTTTTGGATGGCGACGCTGTCGATGCAGCTCACCGGCGATGTACAGCTGTGTTCGAACGAGTCCTGATGGTTTGGACCCGAGTATCGACGGGCCGCTGTTTCCGGAAAGTTTCGCGAACTGGGTACGAAGCGCGGCGCCCGATCTCGTCGGCCATTGCGTGAGTATTGCTGGATGACCTGCTGATACGTGCGACGGTGCCCGGTTGGCATGATCGCGTTGGCTGTTGGTGGGTGACTCGGGGGCGTTGAGGTTCCGGAAGTGTTTCGATAATGTTGCAGATCGAGGCACTTCGATTGTTGCTGTAACGGTTCAGTAGATGATCGGCCGCGAGTTCAGACGATCTTCAGTCCATTCCGGAATCCGAGAGGCAGCGGTATGACCAACGAATCCGCCCGCGACGGCGGGCATGTGACTTCACGAATCCGGCCGCGCGCCGTGCTGGTGTCCATCGCGGTCGGCCTCGTTGCGGCGAGCGTGACGATGACCTTCGCGACCTCTGCCGGTGCCGCCACGACACTGGGCGCGTCGGCGGCGGCCACGGGCCGCTACTTCGGTACGGCCGTCGCCGCGTACAAGTTAACCGACACGACGTACGTCGGGATCCTGGACCGCGAGTTCAACATGGCCACGCCCGAGAACGAGATGAAGTGGGACGCCACCGAGCCTGCCCAGGGTCAGTTCAGCTACGGCAGCGCGGACCAGATCGTCAGCCACGCCACCGCGCACGGCCAGCGCATGCGTGGGCACGCGCTGGCCTGGCATTCTCAGCAACCCGGCTGGGTGCAGAGCCTCAGCGGCAGCGCTCTGCGCTCGGCGATGGTCAACCACATCACCCAGGTGGCCACGCACTACAAGGGCAAGATCTACGCCTGGGACGTGGTGAACGAGGCGTTCGCCGACGGCAGCAGCGGCGCCCGCCGCGACTCGAACCTGCAGCGCACCGGCAACGACTGGATCGAGGTGGCGTTCCGCACGGCTCGGGCCGCCGACCCGGGCGCGAAGCTCTGCTACAACGACTACAACACCGACGGCCAAAATGCGAAGAGCAGCGCCGTGTACGCGATGGTCGCCGACTTCAAGGCGCGCGGTGTGCCGATCGACTGCGTTGGCTTCCAGTCGCACCTCAACGCCGCCTCGCCACTGCCCGGCGACTACCAGGCGAACCTGCAGCGCTTCGCCAATCTCGGCGTCGACGTGCAGATCACGGAACTGGACATCGAGGGCTCGGGCAGTACGCAGGCGGACACGTACGCCAAGGTTGTGCAGGCCTGCCTCGCCGTCTCGCGGTGCACCGGGATCACGGTCTGGGGGATCCGCGACAGCGACTCCTGGCGGGCGAGCGCCACGCCGTTGCTGTTCGACAACAACGGCAACAAGAAGGCCGCGTACACCTCGACCCTCAACGCCC
>Ga0307515_10008713_pt1 | contig 19719 bp, 4 predicted proteins | sample 17_EM_MG_FD_194513 | JGI IMG/M metagenome (GOLD analysis project Ga0307515, IMG submission 194513) | Populus trichocarpa ectomycorrhiza microbial communities from riparian zone in the Pacific Northwest, United States - 17_EM | ecosystem: Host-associated > Plants > Roots > Unclassified | place... | reverse complement strand
ACCGACGGAATGATTCCGTCGGTATATACCGACAGATTTTGAGACGGAATTATGTCCGTCGGTATAAATTACCGACGGAATATTTCCGTCGGTAATTCCGTTGCTTTTCTCCGGTTTTCTGGTAGTGTTTGCTGTACCTGAATGTCTCAATCCCCTCGTATGTAAACAAACATAGGTGGGAATTGATAGTGAATATGCCATCTAACTAATAAGTTAATAAATTAGTTATACGTTACACTAATTTTATTAATGTAAACTATATTTATTATTAATAAAAACTTTTTTTATTTTTAATATTCATTTATATTTAATTAATGAATCTAGAGTAAAGATAAAGTTTATAGAACAAAAATATTTTGCAAATGAAATTATAAAGTTGTTATAATTATGAGATTCTCATTGCATCAAAACATGTTCCTAAATGTTTTCGATCAATGTTCTATTAAGATTGGACATCAATTAGAGTTGTTGAGACCGATGCATATTATGTTTCTTTCCTTATAAAAAGAAGCAGTTGCTCTTATAAACTGAGGTTTATATGTGCTTCTCATAAGACATGTACACTAAACTAATTCGCATAAGAATTTCATATGAAGAGATCACTTATGTCTATGGAAAAGCTCTTGTGATAGTTGTGTAAGTGATCCTTAAACTTTAGATCACTTAGTTATTTTATATAGAGAGTGTTATGTTTGTATCCTAACCACACATTATCCTAATCAAGGGTAATAAATGGGTAGATATTGGGTATAACATAAACTATATGAAGATATTTGAGTAATCAAGAGAGAATTCATCACCCTAGATGAATTAGAAAAAATATTTCATTTGTTATCAGATAGTATTAATTGTAAAACCCTTGGCCAATGTGGAATGAGTTTTGAAAAGTATTTCAAAATCTTATTAAAAAAATCAATGACAATAATGTTTAAAACTACCATGATTTGACAAAACATATATACTCTATGATATAATATTTAAATTAGAACATTCTTAATCAAGGGATATTATTTACACTGAGAAATTAGTTACTAAAAGGTTAAGTCAAACCACTTATAACTTTCCTAATATTTAGAGGATTATGACAGGTTATTAGACATTGTACTTAATTTTCAAATATAAATCAATCAATTATTGAATTGATAATAAATTAAATTATTTAATTTATTTAATCTTATTTTATTTAGGATTATGATTTATATTTGGGTCAACTTATTAGAGAATCTAATGGGTCACACAGATAAGAACCTTTGGTTAAAAATTAAAAATGGAATGATTAATCAAGTGTGGCATGAATGTAAATAAATTTAAGAAATTGAGGGCTAGAATGTAATTAATATAAGAGATTACAATTTTAGATCTAGAAAAAATCAAGTAGGGACTTGATTGAATAAATTTTTAAAATTATCCTAAAAAATAATATATGTGATATTATTTAAGGGGAAAATTGATATTTTGCTATTTATAAGGTGTTTAGATTTTTCTATAAATAGAATGTTAGGCCTCTTATTTCCTAAGAGAATATGAGTAAAATACAGTACAGAAATACCTAAAATACAAAAGAAAAGAGTTAGCACTCTAAAGAATAGCAATCCCTCTCTTCTAAAAATGTTTTAGAGATTTCTCACTGGTGATTCATATGGATTACTGTTAGTGGCCGAATACTTGAACGACTTGTAATTTGTGACAACCCAACCTTAAAATAAATATTCAAAACTGAAAAGAACATCTGATATTCAGGAAATTTTTGCATAGGCTCTTAACAACTCTAGATCTGTCTAACAGAATCCTTGTGACTCCCGAAAAAATCTTAAATATTGTTTTTATTATGCGTATGTGTTTCGAGAAACCCAATGATAATGGATTACTCTCTCTCTCATAATTGTGTGGTTAGTCTCCTAAGATAAATGGATAAATTCCATTTTCCACCTTGGATGAGTTCTAATTCATGAGAGTAGAAATATTACAATTCATAAGAAGGTTGATTAAGTTCTTTTGATTCTAACTTTGTTTTGCTTATTTAGATCACAAGAAAAAATATGTATCATCTACCAGTAAAAAGTAGTCTAATTGATTCAGGTTCAGACACAACTAAGAAATGTTCTGGAGGCAATAACCAGCTCCTTTGTCCGAAACCTCGCTTGCTTGGACCGCTGTATCTGAATCTCTCAAGCCCCTCAAATGTAACAAGCATGGGTATGAACTTGTTCATGAATGTATAACTATTCTTCCTATCGTATCACTACTATAATCTTATTTGTTACTTTTCATCATCAACTAACCAATTACTGGTGAAAGAGGTGGGATTCAGAATCTTGTTGCTGATGCGGTTAGTACTTGGTACTAATCCCATTATAATTTCATGTCTGGTCATGTTGTTAGTGACTAATTATGATTTTAATGATATGGATGTGGATTTGTTATGAAATTGATGGTAGAGAAACTACATATGCAGGGTACCATGTTGTTACTCAGGATCTCCTGTAGTTCATTCATCAAATAAAACGTTTTTCACTATAATTCTATCTATCCTAGTCTTTCAGAGTCTGTTATTTGATCTATTCTTTAGGAGCATACTCTGTTAGTGGAGTAATGCAGAAGTTTTTTGTTGATTTATTTATTTATTTTTGTTGTTTAGTTAATTTACTTCTCTATTTAAACTATAATTATTAATAAATTTAGTGTCTTTCTTCTCCAACCACACCTCTCTATAATATATATTCTATCATATGATATCATAACTTGATTTTAAACAAAGAAGTAAAAGGTAATTGATCTATTCTTTGTTAATTCTGGAAAAAATAGCAATTCTCTGAATGACAATAGAGAACTTTGTGCAAACTGCTATACCTAAGTTTGATAACCACTACGATCATTGGAAATGCCATGGAAACTTTTTTGACACCCAAAGAGATTTGGAATCTCATTGAAGTTGGTATTTGACGCAGTCAAAAACATAAAACACAAGAAGATAGTAAACAAAACAACATAAAATTGATGTCAAAAAGGGTTATTACACAATAACCTTAATACGCACATTATTATTGGAGAATTGTCTCTGACATGATATGCCTATAAGGTCTTACAACTCCTTAAATATGCTATAAGATAAAAATATTAAAAAAAAACACAAAACACAATATGAAATTAAGCTAAAAATCCAAGAAAAAAATAGCTCAAACATCATCTTTCAAGCTTAATTTTAATGTTTTTAAGATCTTGATTGGTTATAGCTAACCGGTCCTCCGATAGATCTAGGTTCTAGAATTACCTGGCAAAATTTGAGTTCGATCTAACAGTCAGATCGAAAATTAATTTTCTTCACTTATTAACTATCTTCAAGACACGTTTTAGGCCATATCTTCTTTCTACTCCCCATGGCTTACAGTACCAATTTATACAACTCCCATAACATCAAGTTATCTTGATTTCCTTTGTTAGTAACTTTCCGCTACACCTAAATCACTCCTAATTTTCATACAAAATCTTAAAACTTCCACTCCCCCTCCAATTCCCATCTTAGCCGAATATAACCCAAAAGGAACTAAAGGCTCCTTTTTCTTCTTTGGTGATAATTTTCTTTTCTAATCATCATTTACATCACAGCATTAAGAACAATCTAACAAAGAAATCACAACTTCTACCCCTTTCATTCACCCTCCTAATGGCTGGCTACCTTGAACCCCTTTTCTCTTTTTTTGTTGTTGTCCTTACATAATATCATATCCAAGATAATTTTCAGCACTCTAATTTATCAAATTTTAGGTAATTCACATTTTCCCTAATTTATGTTCAAGAACCCTAATTTTCAATTCAATAAAATTGTGCAATTTCAACCAAATTGAAGTTAAATTCGTAGAAATTAGGATTATAACTCCTTACTTGGAAGAAATCAAAGCTTTACTTCTCAATAATTTGGAAAATCTTGGCTCCCTTTTCCTTGCATGTAGCCAGCCACACACCCCTCCTTTCTTCATAATTTTCACACTTGTTTCTTGTAATTTCTCTTGTATAAATGATATTTTTCTCCTATAGATTTGTCTAGGACTTATAACTTGTTAAACCTTAGTGTTTTCTCTCCCAAATTTGATTGGAAAATCTTAAAATCTCCCCCCCTTTTGATGTGTTTTCTACCGGCCTTGCGAGTGAGAAAAAATAGGGTATTTATAGTCTAATTTCTTCTTAATTACATTTTAACCCCATTTCTATTCTTTTTCACAATTTGGGCCTCCCCTAATAAGGCTTTCATACTTGTTATTTTTTTTTTTTGTATTTGTGTTATCTCTATATTTATTAGAATTTAAATTTTAATAAAACTTTCTTTGTATAAGTTTGTTCTCGGGGTTCTACACTAATGGATCTATATTGGGTTGCAAACCGTTGGCTTTTAGCTAACACAAGTTTAATGCCTAAAACAAACTTAAAACACTTAATTGAAGCCAAAACAAACTCAACTAAACTTAAAATACTAAACTGAAATATTATGGCTCAAATAATACTTAAAATAACATAAAAACTAAGTAAAATATTCAGAATAATATAAGAATACAATCAACCCCCAAAGCCATCCCTAGCTTGATTAATTTCCTTGTGTAGGGGTCTGACTTACGTAGGAATAATGTGTGCTTACCACCCATTTTAGACCATTTTCCATGCTTGGAACATGTTGCCTTCAATGCTTGATCTTTTTCCCTTGTTTGGTCGAATTAACGCTTTAAAAAATAGGGAAGAGAGTTGCTGAATTCTTCTTTTTTAAAAGGCTTCCAAAATCTCCCTTTAAAGAAAGGAAATCTTGCAAGAGAAAGGAAAGAAAACAACAAGGAAAGTCCTTCACATCTAGCTCCTATTCTCATTGAAAGGAAAAGAATCCTTACTTGTAGTGAACAAATAAATAGGGGAATTTACACCAACATGCAGCCGCCCCTTGGTTTCCATGTTAGATATGGAATCTTTGTCCAATATAGAGACACCATAATGCCTCTCCAGTTCAGCCTTGTGACCGCCTATCATGTACCCAAACTTAGCTAGGATGTTTGGCAAATCCTTGTAAGAAAAGGACCCCAACACCCTAATTAATGCTAGCCACTTTAGGACCATATGCACATCCATAAGGCCCAAATCAGATTTAGTTGAAACCAACTTGTCCATAATTAGGACAAACCCATCAACACCAACAAACCCAATATGGCTGAATGCATCCCAAGGTGAAAACCTAATATGACTGAATGTAATACAAGCTAAAATGATGCAACCATATTATTTGATAGTTTTACCCATATTTACCTAGTATTTTGCCCATGTTTTATATATAAAATGCCTTGATTATCTTTGTTTTATGTTTTAAAGGCACTTTTGGATGTAAGATTTGAAAATGAGTAAATTAAAGATAAAATTCAGACCATATTCCAACCTATGTCGAATATTGGTAGATTTGACATCTGATCGATGTTTTATGCAGAACTTAAGCTGTAGCAGTTGAAATGAAGTGATTCTAGTGGCATTAGAAAGCTAACATCCATACCTGTCTATACATATATGGTAAAGAAAAAAAAAGAGCATGAAAATCACAGCCTTTAAAGACAAGTTTCGTATTCTACTAGTTTTGACTTCAGCCATTCTGACATGAATATCTCGAGTTAGAGAAGTTCATTTGATGCAAACTCAATATTTTTGGATTTCTGACTCAAAGACCTATCAAACTTTCAAATTGCAGCAGAAAAAGAGCTCATATGAGAGAGATATGATTTTTCTAAGATAACCACCCATAAATTCTACCAGCAGACAGGTTTTGTGCACAAGTCCAACTTACTTCCAAAGTATCCAAACCGACGTGGAAATTATTTCATTGTATGGAAAGATTTTATTTCTTCATATGGAAAAGGTCTTTATTTTTTCTTCTTTTAGGAAAATAGTTATTGTACTACTTAAATGTAAATTGTCTTTTGTGGAAAGGACTATTATTATTTTTGGAGGATACAAGTGAATTGGAGGGTGTGGGGATTAGGGTTTCTTATCAAATAAAAAGAAAGAAAGAAAGAGGATACAAACGACCAAAAAGAAGAAAAAAACTCTCACCATTTTCCCCTATACCCGAAATTATGTTTTCATCTTTTCTTTTCCTTAGTTTTTCGATTGACATGCAAGACTAAGTTATTTTTCTTGGTTGAAAGGATATTGAAACCTTAGGATTTCAGAAACTGTGAGATCTATTTTATCTTTTTTTTTCCAGTTTGTATGATGAGTATGAATGTTTTTCTATGCTTATTTTCTATGATTTTTTAGTTTGATTTTTAGAGCAGACTCTAAGTTATTATTCTAATCAATCTATTGCTAAGTTTGCTATCAAAACCAGAATTGTGATATTTAAACTTGTGAAACAACTAAGTTTAATAATTATGATAGATGTATGTTGTTAATTTTACGGAAAACATTCAATTAAATCTAACATAGACTGCATATAGTTATGTTGTCTAGATTTATCTACTTATATAGTTCTTAAGGCTGCCATTGAATTAAATTACTAGTGCGGACACTATGGTTGTTTAATAGTTAGGGTTAGTTACACTACGGATCAGTTAACTGACTAATGTTGATGCGATCCAAGCACTAAAGGATCCATAAAGGTTCTGGTTGGTCCAGTTACAAGGCATAGAGCTAAGAGGTTCAAAGAGGTTGTCAATGGACTTCTTCAAGATACATGGGCTAAGGTGGACTTCAAGAGGATATTAAATAATGAAGAGCAAACCGTGATTAATCTTATTCATTTTCAAGAGGGGCTTGTTGGTGGAACCAAGACCATTACACAAGGATTAGGAGAAAAAGACTAGATTCGGACAGTTTGACCTTTCACTACCTTTTTTTATATATAACTAAAGCTATAGGTCGAATTTGGAGGTGATTTTAATTGGGCTGGAAACTAGACTTTCATACCTTTCCAACGGTATATAGTACACCTTCTAATTCTTTAAGACGAGAGATAACCATCCATTTAAAGTTGAGTTTTACTGCTGTCAGACAGAATGCGGAAATAATTGAACTTGTCTTATTAAATTAGTTGGGCTATTAAACTTTTTTTATTTTGTGAGGAAACACTTGTTTGGATTTTAGACTTGTTTATTTTATTTATTTTAATTAGTTTGGGCTAGTTTTAGCTTGGGTTGATTATTATTTAAATTGGGTTTATATGTGACTCATTAGGGAAACTAGGGTTTTAGCTTGGGGTATAAATACTCTTGAGAATAATTTTCAGCACATTTTTTTTTTGCTAATAATATTCTGATTTTTTCCGACCTTTGGTTGTCAATCTTGGTTCTTGATTGAACTTTCAACTCTTCAAAGAATTGACCAATCTTTGTTGTGAATTTATACTCTTTTTGCTCGTCTTCAAGTGGAGGTGTTGTGATTGAGTTGGTTTATAGTTTTGTTGCCTTAAAGCAGGTCTTCCATTGTGATAAGCTCATCCTATTTTCAGTAAACTTGGATTAGATAGATCTTGGGTTCGCAAATTTCATTAAATTCCGCTAGGGTTCGCATCAGTTGGTATCAGAGCAAATCTAATCACAGGTTATATCCTTCAATTTGTGTTTTTTGTTTCTTGATTCTTTTTTTTCTTAATTAGTTTCGACCATATATATTAAAAAAAAATAGGGTTCTTGCATCCTCTTGAATTGTTGAACACAGAATCATAAGGTAGTGTTCTTATATATGTTTGTGTATGATGCGATTTAAAAAATATAGTTGGTCTTGAATGAGATGTGGTTTGGGATGGTTGGATAAGGAATAAGATGTGAGAGTTAATTGTGACTAGGAGTGTGAGTGTCAATAACTTGTTATGTCTAAAATGTAGGGGTAACTCTAGTGGATTTTTTGGTAAAAACTTATGGAATGTACTTATAAACTCACTAAAGTTGTGAAAAACAAATCTCATGGTTTATAAATGAATTGCAAATAAACGATTAAATCTATTTTTGAATTTGAGGATGTTACTGTTGGGTTCCCAAATATCAAATACGCAATGGAAATTATGAAACAAAATTATTCAGGAGTCCTTAGGATCCTGTTAGATAGATCTAGAGTTTTTTAGGGATTTATTACCTAAAGATTTGATCTTCTTTGGCTTTGAATAATTTCTTAAAGGTCGGGTTGTCGCAAACTATAAGTCGTTTAATTGTCTGGCCTCTAACGGTAATCCACACGAACCACCCATGATAAATATCATAAATTCCTATTTAGGAGAGAAGGACTGCAATGCCTAGAGTGCTAACTCTAATATTGTGTTTATATAATTTTTCTGTCTAATAGACAACCACTCTAAATAAGAGGTGTCATAATCCATTTTTGGGTTATTCCCCAAAATTTACCATTTTTCCTTTTAAAATAAAAAATAAATAATAAATAATAATAGCAAGAAGACTGGCGATTTAGAAAAAATAAGTTCAGGAGGATTTCAAACATATAAAAAAATCAAGCTGGAGTTTTGGATGGAATTAAGAGCTTAATTGTACCCCATTGTACCCAAGACTGGAGAGACAATGTAGATTTAAGGTCAAATTAAATGATTATTGAATAAATCTGCATAAAAATTAAGCCCAGAGACATAATTAAATGTTTAATAGGCCAATCTTGCAATTTAGGCATGAAAATCAAGTAAAACACATAAATGATACAAGAGATATAGTTATGGGCAAAATGATCCAAACAAAAGGGGGGGAAATCCCGCCCTTATAAGGGTTGTTTCTAGGAGCACACCAAACGAAAGAGAAAGAAAAAAGAGGAATGAACTTTATTTTTCTTGAAATTAAAGGTTCTCTGAAGGGCTTTTAAGGATCAAATTAGAGGTTTTGAGCATAGGAAACAATTAAATAAGGCTCGGGAAGTGAAGGATTTTAAAGAGATTAAAGGGTGCAAAAAGAAAGTGAAGAGAACATGGTTCTCTCTTGAGTTTCCATCTTAATTTTCCATCTTTTGGAGTATGAAATCCTTCTAAAATGGTTGATTAGAGTGGTGTTGTGTTTATTATGCTAGGGTGAATATTAGTGTTATTTAATTTTGAGTTTTGATGAATTGTTGTTTAAGCTGATGTTATTGTGTTATAATTATGTTTATGGAGGTGTAAAATGGATGGGTGATGAGTTAGTTTCAAAGAATTGAAGAGAAAACATACCTCTTTATGATATGGAATATTCAATTAGGGATTAGAATGGGATTTTGAATTAAATTGATTTAATTTTTTATAGAATTTTTATAGAATTATCTTAGTTTGAGTATGTAATGATTGAGTAATGGATTAATTGCAAGAAATTAAAAAGAAATCCATGCCTCCTTTAGAGAGGAAGTTTCAACATTAGTATGTGTAAGAGTTTGGGTTTGTTTGATTTAATTGCCATGAAATTTGGGTAGAATTGTGTTTATTAACATGAAAAATGAATGGGCCAAGTGGTAATTGTGGAATATTTAAATAAAATTCTATGTTATCCTTATAGGTAATAATCGGCCATAATACGGAGGGAGAGATTGAATTTGTTAATTGAAATTGACATGAAATTTGTGCTAAATTATGGCATGTAATGGAATTAAAGAATGAATATTAATTTAAATTGTAAGAGAAAGAAAGAAAAGGCCATGATCCTTGAAAGGGAGGATTTCAGCCTAAACTATTAGTTTGCGGATGGGCTGTGTTGAAATAGTTGTTATGAAAAATGAATTATTTGTGTTATATAAAGTGTAATGTGGATGGTTAATTGTGTTACATGACCATATAAAAACTTAAGGGAAGAATTGAGAACTACTCGTGATTTTCATGGTATTTAAAATCTAATTTTGAATCATGGCATGGTATATAAATGGCTATGTGGTTAATTTGTTTATGAATGAAGGAAATTTGTACCCCGTAATGAAGGAAATTTGGTTGGACCAAGGAAATTAATTTAAATTTGGTTGGACCAAGTAAATTAATTTAAAAACTTTTGGTTGGAATTAATGATTAATTATGTGTGATGATAACACTAATGATTTTAAAAGAGAGCTAACTACATGAAAAATCAGAATGGAACCTAAACCTTATTAAACAAAAGGTTCCACCATCACATGAATTAAAGGAGAGGTTTGAATTGTTGATTTAGTTGACATGAAAATGGTGTTCAATTGTGTTAATTGAAATGTGAGATGAATGGATAAATGTTAAATTTCATGAATGACAATTGAAGAAAATCTATACTCTTATTTTTTAGAAGGTACAACAAGACTAAGAAGATATGTTTGGAATGGTTGGTTTAAATTTCCATGAAAGGCATGATTTGACTAGCTGCCCGAATTGAAGCTAGTGGCGTCAGTTGCACTGATGATTGGATATATGATTTGACTAGCAATCTGGAGAGAAGCTAGTGATGTTAGTTGCATTGATAACTATGATATATGATTTGACTAGTTGCTCAAAGTGGTGTTAGTTGCACTGATGATCGGGATATGTGATTTGATTAATTGCCCTATACAAAGCTAATAATATATATATATATATTGGATTATTGTTGAAAATGTTTGGGCAAAATCAAATTGTTGATATGAAAATAAAAGATTTTTTAATTGAAATCATGGTAATGGTTGTTTGATTGATAAATTAAATTGATGAATGTTTAATCCTTATAAAGAATGGAGATGAAAATTGTATCACTTGAGAAGAATGCTTGGAAGGGTAGATGACCAAGTAAATCCAAATAGTGATAAGAAAGATGTTATCCATGATGATGAAGGTGATATTGTAACATAAAAGTCAGTTTAAAGGTAAAAAAGTATTTGAGATAACCAAAAGTAGTACAATGAAGGGATGTTTTGGGACAGTCCATTGTAATATAGTAAATGATTGTTATGGACAATCAATTGTAATATAAGAAAGGTCTTGATTGGAAATGGTCTTGTTTGATTTCTTATCGGGTTAAGCTGAGGAAGTATTGAAAGCCTGTTTAGACAACTAAATTATAGATGAATAGAAGCTGCTTAATAGTAGGTGTATTATGTATCTGAAGATTTTTAATAGTGTGTGTAAAATATGTATTGAATTACTTTGATAAAGCATACATGTAAAGTGGTATAATACATGTTCTAAATAACATGTATGTAATGTAATGATGTAATAAATAAGAGTAAGATTGTTAATGTGTTGTGTGATTTGTAGCTGCATTAACAGTGAAACAACATACTAATAATAATGATGGCAGCTATATGTTGGCACATGTCTGCCAATTGTTCAGTCCATCATTAGTGGACGAGGAAAATTGGTTATATTTATAAATGTATAATAAAAGGAAATGTAATATTACCTTAATTCCTTGTTATAATGGATTACAAATGCCAAATTTTATGTATACCTTATGTATGATATACCTAGTGGTATATAAATATATAAATGTCCAAGCACTTGTGTAAGTATAAAATAAGATTGAAATGAAATGGATTAATGCATTAGTGTAAGCTATCTTAAGATGAGTTGATCGTTATGCAATCAAGCTGTGGTGCTCGAGGTTTGAAGCATGGAGTTTTTATGTTAATCTATAATAAGGTACACAAAGTAGTTCTTATTCTTTTAAAAGAGTGAATCTTTGTGGTAGATTTTTATAGAATATATATGACCCAAAATGAGAGACTTAAAGGAAGAAATAAATGTATAAACTCGGATTAGAAAGTTGAGCTAGTTTGTCTATAAGTCATCTGAAATCATGCATGAGTTAAGGTTTTGATCATTAATTGATATTGCTTTTAAATGATGTAAATCAACTTCTTTTTAGGCTATGAGGTCAAAGTTAATATAATTATTGTGTATTCCAGGATGTTTAATTCATGTGACCAGCCAAGGAATGAAAAAGCCAAGTGTAAGGAAAACTCGTAAATAGAATCAAGTATTTGTAATGATCATATTAAGCAAATCAATTAGTAAATGTATTATGGTAAAAAGGAAAGTAATTGTTGCACTAGTAAATAATTGTAAATAATTGTATTGTCACTTAAAAAGATATAATGATCTCATAAGGGAATTCTATATGAAGAAATTATTGTAAATTCTATCGGGACGTTGAACATATTGAGACCATTATAAAAAAAAATAATTATGAGGCGTTACACTTTTAGAATTATGCATTTTTTTTTAAATCCTTTGATTTTTTTTTTGTCATTGAACTCATGAAGTCAACTAGGTTATTTCGTGATAATTTTCACACTATTTAATTTAAAATTTGAGCTAATCAAATAGTCAAGTTGGCTAGTCTAGAGTTTTCAAATTTAACTTGTTAGATAAGGCTAAATGATAATGCTAAAACTTTTCTAGTTAATATTTTTGTTGTGTTGAAATTTTTTTAATCTAACATCAACCATATCGTTAAAGTAACTTAGTCTACTCTAAAAACAATTTGGTTTCCATACGCAAAAGCTAACTGAAAGCAAATGTCACACTATTACGTCCTGATGATGCACTGGACTTAATACTTATAGAGAAAGGTTAACTTTAAATGATGTCATGGTAGAAGATGAGGTCACTCAGGTGAGTGTAGGAGTTGCATCTAGTCATGTTATTAATGAGTCTGAATCATCTAGTAGACGATGTAGATGTAAATAAATAGATGGGTTATATTTATATATTTTGAGATTTCAATTACTTAATATTGTATTATTGAAGTATTTGATATTCATTTTGCATGCATATATGCTGTTTTTTTTCACTCTTGAGGCTATTTGTGATTATGAAATGTGAGAATTTATTGAGTTTAGTGAGAATTTGTTGAGTATTAATCTTGCAGATCAGTTTACACTTAACAGCAGAGATAAACTTCTATGTGAATAGTAGATTTCAGATATTTTAATTGTAATTGAATTTTTAGTCACAAGTTGGACAAAGATGTATGTCTTGACACATAAAATATATTTGAAAGAAAAATTTTATAAAATCCATAATTTTTTTGTGTAAACAGGTCTACTACTTTAAACAACTGGTTGAACCAGAGAATTGGTAATGAAACTTGTTAACTCTCTAAAATTATTAACTAAATTAAATGTCAGATTAATAAAGTAAATAATAAATCTCATAAAAAAACATATATATTTTTATCTAAATATTAGAGAAATTTGTTGTTGCTAGGGGCAGTATCCTCACTACCAATTTTCTAGCTCAACCAGTCGAATGGTTTATCCAGTTGTTTAAACTAGTAGACTTGTTTACACAAAAAAAAAAATTATGGATTTTATGAAAATTTTCTTTCAAATATATTTTATGTGTCAAAATATGCATCTTTGTCCAACTTGTAACTAAAAATTTGATTACAATTAAAATATCTGAAATTTACTATTCACATAGAAGTTTATCTCTACTTTTTAGTGTAAACTGATTTGTTAGTTTAAATGACTATTGTGAAACAATTAATCGATTTATCATAAAATTTGATTATATGTTATGGCTGTGAATCACAACATCAATTATAATTTTATTATGATTCACAATTATAATATTTAATTAAATATAATATTTCTAAACTACAATATTAATTAAATATTACTTTTCTGAATTATTAAATCCTTGAAACATACTGTTTTACCAAAATTTTTGCTCCTAGTTAATTTATTATGTATTTGCATTTTGTATGCTAGAGTCCAAATTTTTCCCTGAAAAATCTATGAATCCTTATTACTAAAAAAACAATAATGTGGACCCCATATCTCACTCACACGCAGGAAAAAACCTTAACTACTAACAACTTTCTATACTACAACTACTCAGGTCACTTTCACTGATAATACACATAAAACATCCCCTCTTTCTCTAGAATCAAGATCTTGCCTTTCTTAAGCAATGCAATTATCATTTCATTTCATTTCAAAATGAGATCTTCATCGAAACTAACCTTCTTCTTTTTGTTGATAACAATCTGGGTTTTCTCTAAAACCTGTAAAGGCCGCGTCTTTACTTTCAAGATGCACCACAGATTCTCTGATTCATTCAAGAATTGGTCAGGTTTGACCAGAAACTGGCCCGAGAAAGGAAGCTTTGAGTACTATGCAGCATTGGCTCATCGTGATCAGATGTTAAGGGGGCGTAGACTCTCTGATGCTGATGCATCTTTAGCTTTTTCTGATGGGAATTCAACCTTTAGAATCAGCTCCTTGGGATTGTATGTTCTTTCAACTTTTTGCGTTTTATTGTCAGTTACTGTCAATTTATTTTTGTTTGTTTTTGTGATTCTTCAATTGGGTTTTAAGAAATGGGTTCTTGTTTCAGTGATTCTTTAAGTGGGTTTTAAAAAATTTATTGTTTTAGTGATTCTTGAATTGGGTTTAATTTTCCAATCCTTTTGTGAGTGAATGTGTAGCTTGCATTACACAACAGTGGAATTGGGGACACCAGGAGTGAAGTTTATGGTGGCACTTGACACAGGAAGTGATTTGTTCTGGGTGCCTTGTGATTGCAGCAGATGTGCACCTACTCATGGAGCTAGTTATGCCTCTGTATGTATCTCTTCTCAGTTCTTACTTTTATTTGGTAAATAGGATTTTTTATGGAATGTGGCTTTGTTGATTCATCTTGTTTGGCTTTATCTTGTCCCTCGTTGTAGAGTTTTGTAAGTCTTTGTTATCTCTTATTAATTGGATACTAAAGTGGAGACTAGAGGTTATTTGCATTTAATCTGTTTGACAATGCTTAGGTTATTAGACAGCTAAAGGAGCACTTGGTGGTATGATGAATCGAGATGAATGCATTTTTACCGCTTCTATATCAAATGCTATTAGATGCTCATGGTTGATTTTCTAGCATGTGTGACTTATTCTAGCAGGATTTTGAGCTTAGTATATACAACCCAAGAGAGTCATCGACAAGCAAAAAGGTCACCTGCAACAATGATATGTGTGCACAGCGTAATCGCTGCCTTGGAACATTCAGCAGCTGCCCTTACATAGTCTCTTATGTCTCTGCTCAAACGTCTACTTCTGGGATTTTGGTAAAGGATGTTCTGCACTTGACAACAGAAGATGGTGGACGAGAATTTGTTGAAGCGTATGTCACATTTGGGTGAGTTAGTTTGTCTTCTAATAACAATTTTAACACCTTGCCTCTGGATAGCAATGTTCTCTCATCATGCTTTGGGTATAGGTTGAGATGAATATGCAATATGAAATTTGCAGTTGTGGCCAGGTTCAAAGTGGTTCATTTCTAGACATTGCTGCTCCCAATGGTTTATTTGGGCTGGGGATGGAGAAGATTTCTGTTCCTAGTGTCTTATCTAGGGAGGGATTAATAGCAGATTCTTTCTCCATGTGCTTTGGACATGATGGAATTGGAAGAATCAGTTTCGGGGACAAGGGTAGTCCTGACCAGGAAGAGACCCCATTTAATGTTAACCCAGCACAGTAAGTGGTAATTTGTCCTTTACTTGATGCTGATAGTCTTATATAATTGTCTTGATGGAAGGATAGTTTTTCCCTGACCTGTGTCTGGAACTGTTATGCAGCCCAACCTATAATGTTACTGTGACTCAAGCTCGAGTAGGAACCATGTTAATCGATGTAGAGTTCACAGCTCTTTTTGATTCTGGGACTTCTTTTACATACATGGTCGACCCAGCCTATTCAAGGGTCTCGGAGAAAGTAAGTGCTTCAGAGGATGAAGATTGATTTTGCTAGTCTATCTGAATTACCAAATCCAGTACTGAAATTTTGTTCTTATGCTCCTTTACAGTTTCATTCACTGGCACGAGATAAGAGGCGTCCACCTGATCCCAGGATTCCTTTTGAATATTGTTATGATATGAGGTTAGGCATTATAATATAGTGAAATAAAGTAGACATGAAGCCTTATCCATCATCACCTGCCTAGTCTCTATCCTCCGTAACTGTATCCTTTTTCTTGATGATGGGCAGTCCTGATGCAAATGCAAGTTTGGTACCCAGTATGAGTTTAACAATGAAAGGAGGAAGGCATTTTACTGTCTATGATCCAATAATTGTGATCTCCACTCAGGTAATGTTTTACTCTATATCCTTTTACCATGATTTGTGTTGTTTACTGTGATACTAATAGCAAATAATTTTCCTTTCAAATAATTGCAGAACGAAATTGTATATTGCTTGGCCGTTGTCAAGAGCACAGAACTCAATATAATCGGGCGTAAGCATTGCATTTTTATGTGTTTATAAATAAGAAAATGAACGTGTGTTTCAGTATTAAATCAAATGAATGCTACACATGGAATCTAACTGATTTATAACAGGCACAAGTTTGAATTCTTTGTGTAGCAGTCCATGGTTAAGGAAAATTATGATTTTCAATCAAGGATAAATTCTAATTTGTTTCATTTCTCCTTTTCCTAATCAATACACTAGGAAATTCAACTTCTGTTTTTGAAAATAAAAGAATGATATGCTCTTAAATGAATTATATGAATTCTTGATCCTTGTGCAGAAAACTTCATGACTGGTTACCGTGTTGTATTTGATAGAGAAAAACTTGTCTTGGGATGGAAGAAGTTTGATTGTAAGTGTTACTTTCATATATGTTCTGACTGTTAATACATATATAAAATGGCATCACTGAATGGGGAAACTTCTTGCTCTAATGCAGGCTATGATGTGGAGGATTATAACAATTTCCCACTGCAACCACATGCTTCCATGGTGCCTCCTGCAGTTGCTGCTGGACTAGGTAGCAACTCTAGCACAGGCTCAGAAAAAGAGGCCAGTAATAAATCTCCAAGTTCAATTGCATCTACATATTGCTATAGCCATACTTCTGTTTTCACTAGCTTGATATCAGTCTTCCTTATATGTCTCTTATTATAATCACTGCTTTGTTCATTTATCAGGCCAGTTGTATGATCATTCTTTAGGGTAGCTCTAGATCCTTTAGGTTACAACACCTCTGTATCATATTGATAGAATATCACCACCCCTTTTTGATAATGAGATTATGTAATACTGCTTTATGTAACTTCCTATTGCCCATTTATTCTCTTATTCTAATCACCTTTTATTGACCAAGAATATATGGTCCTACTTTAGAATTTCTTATTGAAAGGAACAGCTTCCTCTTGTATTGTGTCGAGTTGCTGTACAGAAAACGTGTGCATAGGATGCCTTTCCCCGGTTACCTGCCTGGAGAAATAAAAAAGGACTATATTGGCTTACAAAAGTCTTCAAAATGAAGCAAAGCTTTTGGACTTTTTGATTAAGACATCAGCTTATACAAAGCTCAATTTTAAAATCAGCAGCCTTAAGTCTTGCCGCTGTTTTAGGGTTTAATGACTAGGAATCCTGTTACCAGAAGCCATTTCGATGACCATAAGATATATATATATATAGAGAGAGAGAGAGAGAGAGAGAGAGTGTGGGGGGAATCACTGTTCACCCACATCCATTGCAATAATAATCCAGTTTTTTTTTTTATTGAATTTTGGTTATGTTGTTTTTGTTAATTTTATTTTTTTAATATTGAGGTGATTGAGAATTTAACTTTATAATTTATTTACTTTTATATTTTCTTTTTATAGAGTTAGTTTGGTTTACGGATTTGTCAGAGTAATCTAAGTGACCTTGATTTATGGGTTTGGTGGGATTTCTTTTTTTTAATTGAACTTGATTTTTTTTATCATCTATTTTTTTCTCGTATAGTTAAAAAAATTAGTCTATGAAAAGAGTCATGTTATTAAATTTTATAAAATATATGGACTTGTTTACAAGTTTGATTGGTTGACTTGGTTTGCGGGTCTTTCGAGTTTAACTTCTTTTTTTTTTTTCGATTTCATCATTGGATATTGAGTTAATTGGAAATGACAACTTTTTAAAAAAAATATTGAGATCACGACAAATTGGATCAATCTCGGCCCTCTCATAACTCGAGTCATGAACTTTATTGGATTTAATAACTTTTTTTATATAAATTATCTTTATTTAATTATATGATAAAAATAGATGCTTGTAAAATTGAGCATCAACCCTAAAATAAACATTTATTTCAAACATTGATAACCTTAAAGAAAACAAACAAAAAGAAAACATGAAGTCTATTTTCCAACCAATCAAATATTGAAGGAAGAAATAGAAAAAAAATCAATAAAAAAATTTATAGGACAAAAAAAAAAAGCATATTTAGCTTGTGGGTAACTCATCAAACCTGTGAATTAGGTAACGCAGGCTAGCACGTTAAACCTGTGAACCAAGTTATAGATTCTACTCAGATTATAATTCTTTGAAACTATTTTTTATTTAACTATATTTTTGCAATCATTTAATGAAAGCATTACTACGCAAGTACCATGTGACTCATCGCACTTCCACAAAAGTATCATTCTCAAATGAATGGCCAAGCTGAAATTTTCAATTAAGAAATCAAGTTTATTTTGTAGAAGACAGTGCAACCTAACTGGCAAGATTAAAGTCTGCGAATGGGTGATGCACTTTGGGCTATCAAACTGCTTATAAATCACCTATAGTAATGTCATTTTATAGAATGATTTACGGGAAAACATGTCATCCCGCGAGGCTAGATCCATTAGGGTTTTTATTTTCAATAGTATAAATACTCTTTGTAAGGATAAAATATTCATACTTGATAATATTAGTGCTGCCAAATTTATTCTGCTTGTATGAGAGATATTCTCGCATTTTTTGTTTCTCTAATGAACTAAATTGACTTATCAAAAATCAACTAGTTTCATGACGTCTTTCTTATACTTCTTGTTCGTGAACTAATATTCGTAGGGTGGGGTTTTATTTCAATAGTGTTGGTGTTTTGGGACATATTTTCATTGTATCATATTCTTATCAGACCTGTTTTGACTTTTTAGGATTCATTGTCAATTATGTTATAGGTTGTGTGCTACATGATCACGAAGTTCACATCACTTTGATTCTTGATTCAATAAAAAAAGGGATTAATCCTCTCACTCGTGTCCCATCAAAGATGATGTGAAAGAAGAGGGAATGATTATAAGCCCAACACCAACTAAGCCCGAAAAAAAGTGCCCAACAATCCCAATTGAGAGGACAAAATCAGGCATAAAATGACACATGAAAACATGGAAAAAGAATAGGCAACATGGAACCAAAAGAAACACTTGTCTAGTTCAATGATAACAAGACTTGAACAAGAGCAAGAAAGAGACAAACTAGGAAGAGATGCAAACAATTCCAAACCAACAAACTATCAAATGTAAACCCACCATCGCAGCTCTCCCAATACATAACTAATGACAGAGAAGCTCAAAAGTGGGAGGGTGTATTTAATGTACATTGATGGCTAATTTGCATGAGTTGTAATCCTACCCAAACCATAGCAAAGACAAAGAGCAAAGTTATGGAGCACACCTACCAAACTAAACCCATCAGTAGCCAACTTTCCCAAGCACGAAGCTACATCCTAAAAACTCACCTCAAATAGAAGACAACTAGATTGATGGCTCGCGCGTGATGGAGCAATTATATAATATATTTGATTAATCAATAATTCATTTAAAATCACTAAATTTGACATTATGGTAGCTCTTAAAGTTATAGTTTTTTAAGAAATACTTTAAGTTGATGGTAGTTGGATTAAAATATATATATATGGTTAAAATTATTATTGAAATTGTTGTTGAATAAAAAACAATTCAATAGTGTTTGATTAAAATTATTCTTGAAAATAAAATGATTAAAAAGAACATGCAATAATTTCACAACTTATATAAAAAGTATGTGATTATTAATACA
>Ga0307515_10008712_pt1 | contig 19722 bp, 17 predicted proteins | sample 17_EM_MG_FD_194513 | JGI IMG/M metagenome (GOLD analysis project Ga0307515, IMG submission 194513) | Populus trichocarpa ectomycorrhiza microbial communities from riparian zone in the Pacific Northwest, United States - 17_EM | ecosystem: Host-associated > Plants > Roots > Unclassified | place... | reverse complement strand
GCCGCCCAGCACGACGAGCAGGCCGAAAAGGTGGCTATAGGTGTTGAAGCGTTCGCCGTAGACCATGGCTGGCACGATTGATGTTTCCGTATTTCGAGACAACCCCATCCCCGTTCGCACTGAGGCAACCCTACCCCCGTTCGCACTGAGCTTGTCGAAGTGCCTACATACCCGGTCATCCTGAGCTTGTCGAGGGACGGCAAGCGCAGCCCGAACGGGGGGCCTGGTGGCGTGATTTTTGGAAGTCTTAATAGATCACGACTTTGCGACAGGGCCGTGACGCCGTGTCACAGGCCGGTCGTTCGAAGTGCCGGGGATCCCGGCCCGCATCCTGCAAGATACCGGCCATGTCGATCAGGTTAATCCTACGGCGTGGTCACTTGCCCAGCCCTGTGTCAAAGCCAGCGTGCGCGCCTGAACTTCCAATAGACCAGGCCGCAGGCGATGGCGATCACCGACAACGCCACCGGGTAGCCATAGCGCCATTTCAGCTCGGGCATGGCTTCGAAATTCATGCCCCAGATGCCGGCAAAGGCGGTGCACACGGCGAAGATACTGGCCCAGGCCGCCAGCCGTTTGGTGACCTCGCCTTCCTCGATGGTCACCATCGCCAGATTCACCTGAATGGCCGTGCCGATGGTGTCGCGGATGGTGTCGATCGAGCCGTTGATGCGCGCCAGGTGGTCGACCACGTCGCGGAAGTAATCCTGCACGCCCACGCACATCTGCGGCACCCGCCCGCCGTGCAGCCGGCTGGTGCCTTCCAGCAGCGGCGCCACCGCGTGCTTGAGCACCATGACCCGGCGCTTCAGCGCATACAGCAGCTCGATGTTGGTGCGGGCCGCGCCGGTGGTGAAGATCTGCTGCTCGATGGTTTCGAGTTCGGACTCCAGCGTGTCGATGACCGGAAAATAGCGGTCCACCACCGCGTCCATCAACGCATACAGCACGAAGCCCGAGCCGTTGGTGAGCAGCTCGGGTTCACGCTCGCAGCGTTCACGCACGCCAAGGAAACCGATCTTGCTGCGGTTGCGTACCGACAGCACGTAGTTCCTGCCAGTGAACACGTCCACCTCGCCCACGTGCAGCACTTCTGGGTTGTCCGGGTCGATCTCCACCAGATGCAGCACGGCGAAGATGGACGGGCCGTATTCCTCGATTTTCGGCCGCTGGTGGCCGTGCTGGGCGTCTTCGACCGCCAGCTCGTGCAGGCCGAACTGCTGCTGCATTTCCGCGAGCTCTTCCGGCGTGGCGTCCTGCAGCGCCACCCAGACGAAGGTGTCCGGCCGGGCCAGGTATTCGTTGATTTTTTGAACGGGAATGTCAGCCAGCTTGGCGCCTTGCTGGTAGACCACGCAGTTGATGAGCATCGCTTGCTTTCGAGGGGAACGTCTGAAGTGGGGAAGCCATGATGGCACATGCAAACAATGGTTGCGTGGCCTGAAAAATGGCCAGATTTTCCCGCAAAATACGCAGCGTAGTTGTGGCTCGTTTTATGGCCCGTTTCCGTGAAAGCCGATGACAAAGAGTTATTTTTTTCGTTCCCTGGCGGATGAGATCCGCCGTTTTTGGTTGGCCCGTCCCCCGCAGCGCAGAACGCCTTCCTGCACCGAGGAGTTTTCGTCCGAACTCTGGGTGTTCGGCCTGCATGCAGGCTCCAGATTTGATCTTCACCGGGCCCAGGTGGTGCGAGCCCTGGAGCCCTTGCTGACAGCGCCATCGGAGGCTGATCCCAGCTTCGAAAGCTAGGGCCTGTTAACACGATGGATACAAGATGCATCCATAGTGTTAACAGGCCCTAGCCTTCCGGTGGCCGCTCAGGCGAACGGATAGTCGTAGCCGTATTTCTTGTAGATGGCCTTGAAGGCCTCGGCCTTGTGCAGGGTTTCCATTTCCCTGTCCCACATCTTGCTGAAGCCCGCGCCGCGTTCCGTGTCGGCAAAAGCCAGGTACAGGCCCAGGTTCATGGCGAACACCATGTCATACGGGGCCATGTTGATCTTGTCCTTCTTGATGCCGTCTTCCAGGTCCGACTTGGCGCCGACGAAATAGTCGAAGCGGTCGTTCTCCAGCATCAGGAACGCGCTCTTGATCGAATCCACTTCGTTGATCTTCATCGGCTCGGTGATGTAGCGGTCCAGGCCGAAGTCGCGCAGCCAGCCCACACGTTTGTTGCGCAGCGAGGGCAGGCCCGAGAAGCCGCCTGGCAAGCCCTTCTTGAACACCACCATTTGGGCGTTCTGATCGAAATGCCACTTAGGGTAGAGCGGAAAATCCTTTTCCTTGAGGAAGGACGCGACCCAGCCGTCGGCCTTTTTCTCGCGCACCATCTGGACGGTGCGCGCGTACGGAAAAATCTCCGTCTTGAGCTTCACGCCCTGCCGCTCGTAGACCATGCGGATCAGCTCGAAATACAGGCCGCTGCCGTCGCGGCGCGTCAGGTCGTGCCAGGCGTCGGAGACCAGGTAGATTTCGTTGGAAGCCTTGGGAGTTGGCTGGCCGATCGCGGGGCCGGTGATCGCGACACCCAGCGTGGCCAGCAGGCCGCGTCGTGTCACAAGGAAGGGGTGGGGCACCTGGATTGGATCTGGACCGCGCATCTTCGACTCCCGGTGACGTTCGATTCGGAATGCGCCAGAGGCCGCTGTTTGAATACGTATGCTGCGTACAACTCACAAATCGACTCAGCCCGGGCGCCAGTCCATCGTAGTGAAGACGGCAGCGCCTGACAAGTGCGGTGTTTCCCCTGTCCGTTCAATAGGTCTTGTACGGCAGGAACTTGCCTGACAGCACCACGTTCACCCGGTCACCCTTGGGGTCGGCGGTGCGCTGGATGTCCATGCTGAAGTCGATGGCGCTCATGATGCCGTCGCCGAACTCCTCGTGGATCAGCTCCTTGATCGTGCTGCCGTAGACGCTCACGATTTCATACCAGCGGTAGATCAGCGGATCGGTCGGCACCGGCGTGGGCAGCGAGCCCTTGTAGGGCACGACTTGCAGCCACTTCTGTTCCTCGGCGGAGAGGCCGAAGATCTTGCCGATGACCTTGGCCTGCGCGGCGTCGAAAGTCATCTGGCCCAGGCAGCCGGCCGTGGTCCATTCCTTGGACAGGCCGACCTTCCTGGCCACATCGGCCCACTGGATGCCTTTGGCCACCTTCACGGTGATGATTTTTTCGGTGATGTCGTTGCGGTTCATGGATAACTCCGTTGGGTTGGGTATGAAAATCAGCTTGCCTTGGCTCGCGTGACGAGGAAATCGACGATGTGGTTGCGCAACGGGTAGTAGCCTGCGAGGTGGTGCAACTCGGCCCGCGTGCGGCCGCGTGGCAGCGGGTTGACCACGGTCTCGGCGATGTTGCCGGGCTTGTAGCCTTCGGCGGTTTCGCTGCCGTTTTTCATGAGCAGGATGCGATCGGCCAGCAGGATGGCTTCGTCCACATCGTGGGTGATCATGAACACGGTCTGCCGCGTCTGCCGCACGATGGCCATGAGCTCGTCCTGGATGGTGCCGCGGGTCAATGCGTCGAGAGCACCGAAGGGCTCATCGAGCAGCAGCATCTTCGGTTGGATGGCGAAAGCCCGCGCAATGCCCACGCGTTGTTTCATGCCACCCGAGAGTTGTGATGGCTTCTTGTCGATGGCCGCGGCCAGGCCGACCAGGGCCACGAAACGCTCCACGTGTTCGTTGACCTGCGCGGCCGACCAGTCGGGCCAGCGCGAGACCACGGCGAAGGCGATATTCCTGCGCACCGTGAGCCAGGGCATGAGCGCATGGCCCTGGAATACCACGCCGCGCGACAGGCTCGGCCCGAAGATTTCGCGGCCGTCCATGAAGGCATGGCCGGCCGTGGCGGTGTCCAGGCCCGCCATCACGTTCAGGATGGTGGTCTTGCCGCAGCCCGAGTGGCCGATGACGCAGACGAACTCGCCCCGGTCGATGGTGAAGGACACGTCGGCGAACACCGGCTTGGCCGGAGCGAAGGCCTTGGCCAGGCCTTCGATGCGCAGCAGCACTTCACTCTGCATAGGTGACTTTCCGCTGCAAGCCGGCGAAAGCCAGGTCGAGTAGCATCCCCACTACCCCGATCACCAGGATCGCGAAGATCACATTGGTCAGAGACAGGTTGTTCCATTCGTTCCACACGAAGTAGCCGATGCCGGTGCCGCCGACCAGCATCTCGGCGGCCACGATCACCAGCCAGGCGATGCCCATGCTGATGCGCATGCCGGTGAGGATGGTCGGCGCGGCGGCGGGCAGGATCACCTGGAAGGCCTTGCGCATCGGCGCCACCTCCAGCGTGCTGGCCACGGCGAGCCATTCGCGCTTGACCGAGGCCACGCCGAACGCGGTGTTGAGCAGCATCGGCCAGACCGAGCAGATGAAGATCACGAAGATGCCGCTGACCGACGAGTCCTTGATGGTGTAGAGCGCCAGCGGCATCCAGGCCAGCGGCGAGATCGGCTTGAGCACCTGGATGAACGGGTCGAAAGCCTTGTGCAGCAGCGGCGACATGCCGATGACAAAACCCAGTGGTACCGCGACGAGGCAAGCCAGCGCGAAGCCCAGCGCCACCCGACCCAGCGACCAGGCGAGCTGGATGCCGATGCCTTTGTCGTTCGGCCCGTTGTCGTAGAACGGATGGGCCAGGTGTTGGAACGCCGTGGCGCCCAGGTCGGCCGGCGTGGGGAAGCCGGCGGACTTCACCTGGCCCGGGTCCTTGCCGAGCATCTTCTGGTACTCGATCTGCTCGGCCGTCATGCCTGCCTGTGATGCCGCGACTTCCGTTCGCATCGTGGCGAGTTGCCAGATGCCGAGGAAGATGGCTAGCAGCACCAGCGACAGCAAGGCCGCCTTGAAGTTCAGCCCCTTGCGCATGATGTCACACGGCCATCTTGTTGATGGCGAAGCTCTTCACATAGTCGTCCGGCTTGGCCGGATCGAACACCTTGCCCATGATGGTGAACTTCGGGTATGCGCCTTCTGGTGGTGTACCGCCGATCTCCTTCATGTGCTTCTTCGCATCGGTGATGAGGAAGACTTTTTCGGCGATCTGTTTGTAGTCGATATCGCCCTTCACATAACCCCAGCGTTTCATCTGGGTGAGCATCCACACCGCCATCGATTGCCAGGGGATGGGGTCGAAGTCGGCGCGGTCGGGCACCGTGCGGATGTTGCCCAGGCCGTCGGCGAAACGGCCGGTGAGCACCTGGGTCAGCACGGTTTCGGGCTGGTTCAGGTACTGCGCGGGTGCGATCACCTTGGCGATGAGTTCGCGGTTCTCGGGCTTGCGCGCCATCGCCGATGCGGTGAGCACAGCGCGGTACAGCGCGGCGAAGGTGTTCGGGTTCTTCTGGATGAACTCGGTGGACGAGCCGAAGGCGCAGCAGGGGTGGCCGTTCCAGATCTCCTTGGTCAGCAGGTGGATGAAGCCCACCTCCTCGAACACCGCGCGCTGGTTGAACGGATCGGGGCCGAGGTAGCCGTCGATGTTGCCGGCGCGCAGGTTGGCCACCATTTCGGCCGGCGGCACCACACGGATCTGGATGTCGGTGTCGGGGTTCAGGCCGGCCTCGGCCACGTAGTAGCGCAGCAGGAAGTTGTGCATGCTGTACTCGAAGGGCACGGCGAACCTGAAGCCCTTCCATAACTTGGGGTCGCGCTTGTCCTTGTGTTTGTTGGCCAGCGTGATGGCCTGGCCGTTGGTGTTCTGGATGGTGGCCACGTTCATCGGCGTGGCATTCGAGCCCGCACCCATCGAAATCGCCAACGGCATCGGCGACAGGAAATGGGTGGCGTCGTATTCCTTGTTCAGCATCTTGTCGCGGATCAGCGCCCAGCCGGCGGTCTTCACCACTTCCACGTTCAAGCCCTGCTTTTCATAGAAGCCCAGCGGCTTGGCCATGATCAGCGGGGTGGCGCAGGTGATCGGGATGAAGCCGATCTTCAGGTCCTTCTTCTCGAGCGGGCCTTTCTCCTGGGCCATGGCCTGCAACGCGCCGAGTGGCAGCACCGACATGATGGCGGCGCGCGCGGTGCTGGCGCCCACGGCGCGGATGAAGTGGCGGCGCACGCTGTCGATGGGGAACAGCGCCTTGATCAGGCTGGCTTCGAGCTTGGCATCGGACGCCTGGATGGCGTCCGTGTGTTCGCCGGGCGCGTGGTTCTGGCCGCAGGCGCAGCGCAGGGCCAGGGGCCGGTCGGCATCAAACGGGTCGTTCGCTGGTGAATCAGGCAGTCTGGACATGGTGCACCTCGGTTGGAAGATGCAGTGGTGTTGCAAACCGCAGGCCAGAAAGCGGCTTTATCGCGCGTACAGGCCGTCCGGCCTGCAGATCGCACACGCGGCGTCGGCGGGGTGTAGGGCTGGCACTACACGGCGGTGCAGATCGGCGGTGTTTTCAGCCGCCCGGGCTCAGTTTGGCGTGGCGCTCGGCATACAGCGCGAGCTCCACGTCGTTCTTGGTGCCGGTCTTTTCGAGGATGCGTGCACGGTAGGTGCTCACGGTATTGGGTGCGAGGCCGAGCTGCGCACCGATTTCGCTCACGCTATGTCCGGCGCTGAGCAGGCGGAACACCTGGTGCTCACGGTGCGACAGCGCTTCTGTGCCTTGCCGCATCGAATGGCCAACGGCGGCCGCCAGCGCTTCGGCGGTGGCGGCGGTGACGAACAGCCCACCGCCGGCTACCTTGCGCACCGCGCGCACCATGTCGTCGGCGTCGGCACTTTTGTTGAGATACCCCGCGGCGCCGAGCTTGATGCAGCGCACGGCGTATTGTTTTTCGGGATAGGTGCTGAGCATCAGTACCGGCAGCGCCGGCCAATCCCTGCGCAGGGTCTGCAGCACCTCCAGGCCGTCCTGGTCGGGCAGCGCGATGTCGAGCAGCACCACATCGAGGCCGGCGCGGCCGTCCTGCGCGCGCACGGTGGCCAGCACTTCGGGACCGGTGGGGGCCTCGGCCACCACGGCGATTTCTGGTGTGCCGTTGGCCACGTCGCCGAGCACCTGCTTCAGGCCCTCGCGCACGATGCGGTGGTCGTCGCCGATCAGGACGCGGATGGGCTTGGATGCATTCATTTGGCGGACTCCGACAAGGGCAGGTGCAGATGGAATGTGCTGCCGCGGCCGACCTCGCTGTGGATGTCGATGCGGCCGCCGAAGTGGCGCGCGCGTTCGCGCATGCCGAGCACGCCGTAGGCGGTGGGGGCTTCGAAGGCTTTGGCAGGCGCGCCCACACCGTTGTCCTGCACGGCAATGTGCAGGCCAGCGGCGGCGTCCACGTCGATGCGCACCGCGATCTTCGTCGCCTGGGCATGGCGGCCCACATTGCTCAGCATCTCCTGGAAGATGCGGAACACCGCCATCGCCACCGGTTCGGGAAATGCGACGTGCTGCGGCACCCGCATGTGCCAGTCGAGTATGAGCTCGGCCGACTGCACGAATTCCTGGGCCTGCCACTCCAGCGCGGCCCACAGGCCCTGGTGGTCGAGGATGCTGGGGCGCAGGTCGGTGATGATGCGGCCCACGTTGTCGACCGCGCGCTCGATCAGCCCGCTCATGTTGTGGCATTTGGCGCGCATCTGGTCGCGCATGGCCTGGGCCGCGTCGGGCGTGCGTTCGGGTTGTTCGCCCAGGCGCTTGCCGATCCAGTTCACGTCCATCTTCAGCGCCACCAGCAGGCTGCCGAGCTCGTCGTGTACCTCGCGCGCGATGCGGGTGCGTTCTTCTTCGCGAACCTTGTCGAGCCAGGCCGAGAGTTCGCGCAGCTGAACCAGCGCGTCGCTCAGTTCGCGCGTGCGTTCCTCCACGCGCAGGCCGAGTTCGTCCTTGGCCTGCTGCAGCGCCTCGGCCGCGCGGCGCCGCTCGGTGATGTCGACGAAGGTAATGACGGCGCCGCGCACCGTGTCGCCGTCGAGGATGGGGTGGCTCGAATATTCGACGGCGAAGGCGCTGCCGTCGGCGCGCCAGAAGACTTCGGTGTCGATGCGGCAGGGCAGGCCGCAGCGAAAGGCGTTGAAGATCGGGCAGTCGGCTTCGGGGTAATGTGAACCATCGGGGTGCGAATGGTGCGTGAAAGCGTGCATGTTGTGCCCGAGCACCGCCGCCGCTTCATGCCCGAGCATGCGTGCGCCCGCGCGGTTGATGAACATGCAGTGGCCTTCGAGGTCGATGCCGAAGATGCCTTCACCGGTGGATTCGAGCAGCAGCCCGAGCTGGCGCTGCCACAAAGGGTCGCGAGCGGAAGAGGGCAGCAGCGGTGGTTCCATGCGCAGCCGATTCTGCCGGAGTTGCCGTTCAGCTGTCGAGCGGACGAATCAAGCCGGAACTTGAAGGACCTCGTCGGTGGTCACGTCGAATCGAACCAGCGCGTTCTCGCCGAAGGCCATGGTGATCGGCACGTCGGCGGCGTCGCGTCCGCGCGCGATCACCACCCGGCCGATGCGCGGCGTGTTGTGCCGCGCGTCGAAGGTGTGCCAGCGGTCGCCGAGGTAGACCTCGAACCAGGCGCTGAAATCCATCGGGTAGCGTACGGGCGGAATGCCGATGTCGCCGAGATAGCCGGTGACGTAGCGCGCGGGGATGTTCAGGCAGCGGCACAGCGAGATCGCCAGGTGGGTGTAGTCGCGGCACACGCCCACGCCTTCACGGAAGCCGTCGAGCGCAGTGCGGGTGGGGCGGGCCGCCATATAGTCGAAGCGGATGTGTTTGTGCACGAAATCGCAAACGGCCTGCACCCTTTGCCAACCCTGGGGCACGCCGGAGAAGTGGCTCCAGGCGAAGGCCAGCAGTTCACCGTCGAAATCGCAGTAACGGCTGGGCAGCAGAAACTGCAGCGTGGACACCGGCAGGTCGGCCGGCGCGTGTTCGATGGCGTTGGGGTTCACCGGGTCGGGCAGGCCGCTGTCGTGGATGGTGGCGTGGTTCTGCAGCCGCACGCTGCTGGTGCCCAAGGGGATGTGCACGCGGGCACACTGGTTCTCGAAGGCGTCCTGGTAGTGGTCGGTCCACAGCGGCGGGCTGATGGTGATGGCCTCGGGGGCGACCAGATCCCCAGCCCTGGAGGGGTGAACCTGCAGCATGTAGATCAACGCGGTGGGAGCGGTCACGCTCAATTCGATGTCGTAGCCGATCTGGATGAGCATGGGAAAACCTTGGTTGCGATGGACAGTAAAGCACGATGGGTGCCAAGCGACGGTAAATGCCGCCGCCGTTGATGGGTGAAGTGCCGTTTCTCTATGCTGTGTAGGCCATCAGGCAACGTTATGCACCGCTTGTCGGTTTGGACTGACAGGCGGTAGCCAATAACCGAGATAACCGAGATAACCACAGTGGCTCAGGGCAGGCCCGTGGCCGTCACCAGGCATTGCAGCGTGACGACCACCTGCCCGCCCGCTGGCAGCGTGGGTATGGTCACTCCGCCGCTGCCCAGCAGGCTGGCGACCGGTACCGTGGCAGACGGGCAAGCAGCGCCAGCGCTGGCGCTGCAGCCGGCAGTGCTGGGCGTGCTGCAGTTCAGGCCTGCGCCCGGCGCGTCCCTCAGCACCGCGCCATTGGCCGCGCTGGGTCCGTTGTTGGAGACCACCAGGGTGAAGGTGATGGTGCCTCCGGTCTGCACGCTGGTCGGCACGGCGGTTTTGGTGATGCTCAGGTCGGCCCTGGGGATCGTCATGTTGGACAAGATGCAGGTGAGGTCGTCACCCGCCACGGGCGTGAGCGTGAAGCTCACACCATTGCCGCCAGGCGTCTGGCCGCCGGCCAAGGTATTCGTACAGCTGTAGGTGGTGTTGTAGTCGGTGAGGCTGCCGCCCGCGGCACCGGCCTCCGACAGCGTGTATGCGCTGCCGATCGTGGCCGGGTTCAGCGTGGCGATTTCGGTCGGGGCCGTGGTGCTGCCGGTGGTGGTGGTGGTGACCGGGCCGCCCGTGCCGGCGATGGTCAGTGCGAATTGGTCGGTGCCGACCAGGCGGCCGCCGGGCAGGGCCTTTTGCAGGCGGAGGACAGCCTGCTTGGTATTGGTGAAGGTGCAGGTGATGTCGGCGGTCAGGGCCAGGGAGCTGCTGGGGATCGTTGCCCGGCGGTTGGCCAGGTCATAGGTCGGCGCCAATACGGGGCCCGTGCCGGCGTTGGTGCAACTGATGGCCGAGACGACCCAGCCGGTTGGCAAGCTGGTTTCGGTGACCACCACACTGCTGCTGATCGCGGTGATCGACACCGGTGTGCCCACGACGGCCGTGCCCACCGTGGCGGTGCTGAGTGCCGCAGGCTGGGCCGTGGTGTTGGTGGTCGAGAAAGCGAAGGGCCCGCCCACGCCGCCCAGGCTGATCTTGGCCAGCCGGATCTTTGGATCGTAGATGGTGATGGCGTAGTCTTCCACCTCGCCGGAAGAGGCGATGCCGGTCGGGTTGACGATGTCGGCCGCGCTGACGGCCGTGCGCACACGCAGATAAGACTGGCCGGCGGCGACGTCGGCGTTCACCGTCCAGCTCAGCACCGCCGATCCGCCGCTGCAGTTGACGGTGGCCGAACGTTCGTCCGTATCGAATGAGCCGCTGAGATCGAAGTCGATCCAGCCGGCGACGGGGGCCGCGCCCACGCAACTCACCGGCACCTGGTAGGTCTGGCCGGCGAGGATGCGGGTGAGCGGGGCGAGCGCGGCCAGGTTCACGCCGTCTTCGTCGTTGGTGCCTGTGGTGCTGTTGGTGTCGTCCAGGGTGGCGCTCGCGCTCGCGAAGGGGCTGGGTTCGACATCGACCCTGACCCCCAGCAAGGCGGTCGACGGTTGTACCGGCGTGGCCAGTGCGAAGGCTGGTGTTGCCGTGGTCGCCGGGTAAATGGTGTTGGTGCCACTGACCAGGGTGCCACCGCTCCAGGTGAACTGTGGAAGGTGGCCGGCTGTGCCATAGCTGGCCGGCGCGTCGCCATAGTCGGCCACGCTGAGCATCACGCCCAATGCCACCGCTTGCTGCCCACCGCCATTGATACGCACGGTTGCGCTCGTAGCGCTTTCCAGGTAGGCCACCGCCATGGCGGCCGGATCACCGGTCAGGCTACAGCTGTTTCCTCCATCGCCGGAGTTCGGTGCCAGGCCGGTACGGAAAGTGTAGGACGTGCCATTGAAGTCCACGTAATACGGTTCGTCGCACCCGGGTCCGCGCAAGCGTTCGATGACGCGCATCGTGGCGCCGGCTGGCGGCGTCACCACGGTCGACTCGCTGTCGCTGGTGGTTTCCGCGTCGGCAAAAACCAGGCCGGACAGGGGGTAGGCGCTGCCGCCCAGGGTGGCCGAGCAGCTGAAGGTGAAGTTGGCGCTGGAGCCGTAGCTACGGGTGCGCAAGCCGATGTCCATCGTGTTCGCGGTGCCAGCGCCGCCGATGTTGTAGAGATAGTCGAGTCCGTCTTCGAAATAGCCGCCCGGCCTGTAGATGTCGACCTGGGGGGAAGTGCTGGTTCCGGTGATCCCGCTCAAGTTGCAGGTCACAGCCAGTGGCTGGCCTGCCACGGTGAGGGTATTGGTCTTGGAGAGACCCGCATCCGGGATGGTGCCAGGGGCCGTGCCCCAGTCAAACCACAGGATGTTGTTGCGGTACAGGCCGGAGCCGCCGGTGGCGAACTGCGCGTGCACGGGCAGGCTCAGCGCTGCTCCGAGGAGAGCCGCGACAACGGTTGCGCGGCGGATTTTTTTGAATTTCATGCGGATGTGGAGTGTGTTTTATAAATTGCATACCATTTTTAAATAATGTTTGAAATTATATTTTGTGAACTTAAATTTAAATACATTTAAATTGAGAACATTGCATGAATTAATTTTTTGTGGATGCTGAAAATGGAGGTGCCACTGCCCATGTTTTTGGGGCATGGCAACTGGGCGTGAACGCGGCAACGCTGCGCCATGCCCAGCGGCAGGCGCTGGGCAGAGGCATGACCGCGCGGTGGGCGGTCAGAGGGGGCGTTGTGGTTTTGCTGCGCCGCCGATGCGGTGCAGGTTCGGAGCAGGTGCGGCGCGAGTACTCAGTCGCCGAGCACGATGCCTTCGCGCCGCGGATCGGCGCCGCCAAAGTAGCCGCCCGGTATTTTCTGGATGGCCTGCAGCCCGCTGGCCATCGGCTCTTCGCGTACTTCGACACCGCGTGCGCGCAGCGCCTCCACGGTGGCCGGTGGGAAGCGTTTTTCTTCGAGCAGGGTCGTCGGGCCGTTCATGGCGCCGAAATTCGGCAGGTTGATGGCAGTCTGTGCATTCATGCCCCAGTTCAACACGCCATACAGGGTCTTGGCCATGTAGTGGATGATGACCGAGCCGCCCGGGCTGCCGCCGCTCATCACCAACTGGTTGGTGGCCTTGTCGAACACCAGGGTCGGTGCCATCGACGAGCGCGGGCGCTTGCCGGGCTGCACGCGGTTGGCGATCGGCAACCCGGCGGCATCGGCTGGCGCGAAGCTGAAGTCGGTGAGTTCGTTGTTCAACAGGAAGCCGCGCACCATCTGGCGCGCGCCGAACTGGTCTTCGACGGTGGTGGTCAGGGCCAGCGCGTTGCCGTAGGCGTCGACGATGCTGATGTGGCTGGTGCCGTATTCGGGCTGGTCGGGGTTGGGCGCATAACTGACCTGCATGGCACCGGGGTTGCCGGGCTTGGCCGTCTTCATGCTTTGGCTGGTGGGCGAGGTGTCGATGAGCTTGGCGCGGTCGGCCAGGTAGGCCGGGTTCAGCAAGGTGCTCCAACTGCCGCCGGGGGCTTGCACGAAATCGGGGTCGGCAACGAACTGCCCGCGGTCGGCGAACGCCAGGCGCGAGGCCTCGGTGTAGAGGTGCAGCCAGTCGGCACTGGGCGTGGGGCCGGAGAAGCCGCTCATGCCGGCGGCCAACGGCAGGCTGGCCGCGTTGGTGTCGTTCAGCAGGCCGAGGATCTGGCCCAGGGCGATGGCACCGGAGCTCGGCGGCGGCATGCCGCAGATGCGGTAGTCCCTGGGCCCCGAAGCCGCCTTGGCGGTGTAGTCGTAACACAGCGCGGCACGTTTCTTCGGCTGGTAGCCAGCGAGGTCGGCCATCGCCAGCCGGCCGGGGTTGGCGGGGTGGCTGCGCACCTTGTCGACAATGGCCTGGGCTACTTCGCCTTCGAGCAGGCCTTTCGAGCCTTGTGCGGCGATGCGCTGCAGCACATCGGCCAGCGCCGGGTTCTTCAGCACATGCCCCACCGGCCAGGGCTGGCCGTTGGCGTCGTAGAAATACCGGGCCGCCACCGGGTCCTTCTTCAGATGCGGTTCGCCGGCGAGCAGGGTGTTGAGCCGCGCGCCGACCTTGAAACCGGTGGTGGCGAGCTGGATCGCCGGCTGGAGCAGCTGGGCCCAGGGCAGGCGACCATACTGCTGGTGCGCCAGCTCCAGCATGCGCACCGCACCGGGTGTGCCCACCGAGCGGCCGCCCACCACGGCGTCGTAGAAAGCCAGGGGTTTGCCGTCGGCGCCGAGGAACAGCTTTTCATCGGCCGCGGCGGGGGCAGTCTCGCGGCCGTCGAAGGCCTCCACCTCCTTGCCGTTGAAATACACCATGAAAGCCCCACCCCCCAAACCACTTGATTGAGGCTCCACCAGCGCCAGCACCATCTGCACCGCGATCGCCGCGTCGACGGCCGAGCCGCCGGCCTTCAGCACCTGCGCGCCGGCCTCGGTGGCCAAAGGGTTGGCCGCGGCCACGGCATAGCTGCGGGTGGCCCAGCCGGTTTTTTCGGTGTAGCCGGAAGAGGCTTCGGGTTGATCCGGTGTCTTGCCGCTGAAGGGCGCCTTGCTGGGGGGCGCGGCGCAGGCGGCCAGCAGGGTGGCACAGGCCAGGGCGGCGGTGCGCAGCACCCAGCGGGTGGATTGCGGCGCGGTGTGATGAGGGCGGTGTCGGGTGCGGGTTGCGATGGGCGTCAAGATGTCTACAGGTTGTGAAAGGGCGCCTTCAGTTTAGGGGGCGCCCAGCCCGCCCCGAGCTTCGCTTTCACATGCTTACGACTTTTGCGGCGCCTCGTTGCAAGGCGGCCACGAAGGGTTCACAGATCGAGTTCGAGAGTCACCGGCGCATGGTCGCTCGGCCGCTCGTTCTTGCGCGTTGGCTTGTCGATCACGCAACTGCGGGCCAGCGGCTTGAGCGCTTCGCTGATGAGGATGTGGTCGATGCGCAGGCCGCGGTTGCGGCGGAAAGCGAAGTCGCGGTAGTCCCACCACGAATAACTCTTCTCGGCCTGCGGGAACAGCCGGTAGGCGTCACTCAGGCCCAGCGCCACCAGCGCGCGCAGGTGGTAACGTTCTTCTTCGGTGCAGTGGATGGTGTCCTTGAGCAGCACCGGGTCCCACACGTCGGCGTCGTCGAAGGTGATGTTGTAGTCGCCCATCAGCACCAGCCTCGGGTGCGTGGCCAGTTCCTCGCGCACCCAGTCGCGCAGGGCCTTGAGCCAGTGCATCTTGTAGTCGAACTTGTCGCTGCCCGGCGCCTGGCCGTTGGGAAAATAGGCGCCGATCACACGCACGCCGTTGACCGTGCCGGCGATCACCCGCGCCAGCTCGTCGCTGAAGCCGGGGATGTTCTTCTCCACGTCGGTGGCCTCGGTGCGCGTGAGCAGCGCCACCCCGTTGTAGGTCTTCTGGCCGAACCACTGCGCCTGATAACCCGCCTCGGCCAGCGCCGCGTGCGGGAACTTGTCGTCGGTGAGCTTGGTTTCCTGCAGGGCCAGCACGTCGACGGGGTGCGCGGCCAGCCAGTCGATCACCTGGGGGAGGCGTACGGAGAGGGAGTTGACGTTCCAGGTGGCTAGTTGCATTTTTCGCGCATCCATTATTTGATGTTCAAGTCATTGTTTTCCGGCCGCGACTGGTGCTGTCGATGTGCGCTGTGGCTGCTTGTAGAGCACCGTCTCTCACGCATGGCCGGGACCGCATTTTCTCATCACGCCATCGAGAAACGCTGGAACCGCTGCAATCATGACCATGGCCGATCGCGAGGGCACAAGGCGTGTTTCAGCGAAGGAAAAAACCTTCGGGCAGAGACACTGCGACCACACCGTAGCGGTTGGGCTCGGCGGCGTTTTCCTCCAGTCCCCTGGTGCCGGTGATGTCGCGCAGTGCGTCGTAGATGAGTTTGCTCAGGTACCGGTCGCCGTCGAGATTCAATTCGGCGTATTTGGCCTGAGTCAATTTCTCGGAAAGCTTCTGGACCAAAACTGCCTTCTGTGCTTCGAGGGAGGTTGCAAATTTTTCTGCATCGATGCTGCCGATTTCCACTGTCAGCGCGGGAATCGACAAGATGTGCCTGCGGCCTGTTGGGTCTTCCGGCAAACCATCGCCAGCGAGGATTTCCACTTTGAGATCGGATGTCAGCAATGCTATTTTTCGGGTGCTGGGGATTGGGGCTTCGGTGTCCTTGGTCACAACGGCCACGGTGGGGCTTGTGTTTTCCGGCTTCTCCGTGGGCGACGGAGTTTCAGGCTGCCGCCGTGCGGCTTCATTCGGGATGGACGGTGCAGGGGAAGGTTTTTTCCCCAAGAGTGAAAACATCAGTCCACTCGATCCCAGGATCACGCTGACCAGCAGCCAGAGGTACCAATTTGATGTTGAGGTTGGCGCGGCGGGCCGGCGGCGATAAGCTGCGGATGGCGGCAGCGCAACCTCATGGGCAGGGCGACTCCGAGGCGATGGCGTCGAATCCAGCGACCTTCTTAGTAGTGCATCGTATGCCGTCCGCCGGCCCGCATCGGACAACACTTCATAGGCTTGAACGATCAGGACAGCACGACTGGCCAGGGCACTGTCGGCTGGGTTCTTGTCGGGGTGGTAACGCTGCATCAGGCTTTTGTATGCGGCGCGAATCACCTCCTTGCTTGCGTTCTGGCTTACCTCCAATAACTCGTAGTAATTCATCGGAAGCTTTTATAGTCGAAACTCAATTGTCAAAAATCAGCCCTTCAGCGTCGCATCACTTCGCGCCATTCGGCTTTTTGCCGTTCAATGCGGTAGCGCTCCATCTGCTCTTTGACACGGGTGTCCTCTCTGCGCTGCCATTCTTTGCGTTCGTCTTCTCGTCGCGTTTGTTCAGCGGCCTGCAATTCCGCCCTGCGCAGATCAGCGGACACCTGTTCGCCGCGTCGACGGGATTCCTCTTCAAACCGGTGGGCGTCCTGCTCGGCCTTGTTCTTCTCGCGCTCCGCCAAACGCTGCTCGTTGTCCTTGCGGCGATCTTCGGCTTCCAGCAGGGACAGCTCTGCCATGTTGGCGGGACGCACGCCGTGTTTCAGGTAGTAATCCTGCAGCAGTGTCTTTTCGTTGGCTTTGGCTGCAGCCTCTGCATAGCTGTCGGCGCGACGATTGGCGCTGATCAACGAGACGACTTGTGACACGATGACGATGGCAAGGAAAGTCCCGAGGACGATGAGGACTGTCCGGATCACTGGGACGGAGCTTGTGAAACGCGATTCACTTTGTGTGGCAAAACTTCTGCTGGCCTGGAAGGGGGCGGTACCCGATTTCAAGGCCAGGGCATCGGCCCGCAGCGTCATGGCATCCGCACGCATTGCCAGGGCCTCGGCTCTGAGAGAGAGCGCCTCTGCATCGGTTTGAATGGGCGCCAGCGACAGGCCTGGTGCCGCCATGGGGGAGGGCGTTGCCGATGCCGCCAGTTTGGCATCGTATGCATGGCGGCTGCTCGAGGACGACAGGGTGGTGAACGCCAAGTCGATCACCTTGGTCTTGAAGGTGAAATCTTCTGCGCTGATCCGATCTTTTTGCTGCTGGAGTTTCGCGGTAAGCGCTTCATGGGCGGCTCGGATCTCGGTATCGGACGCATCCGCCGCGACGGCAAGGATCTGGTACAGGTTTTTCTTTTTTGAAGTCACATTGGGCTCGGCTGGGCAGGACTGAATAGACGAGCCCTCAGCCGGAGGCTGGTTGAGGGCTTGTTGTTAATTGTTGCCAAAAATACCGATTCTTCACAATGCTTATTTGCCGGAATTTTTAACAATTTGAAGCCGCTACCTCCGTGTCGGCTTCATCCGAATCCGCTCAAGGGTGTCGTGACGGCTGCAGCCTCCCCGTGCCAGCAGACTCAGGCTCAAACTACAACCAGACCCCGCCATGCGGCATCTGAATCGTCGTCGCCGGGCTGTCCCCACCCAGCAAAGCCCCGATGGCGATGCTCAGCAGCGCGATGAAGATGCTGGCGAAAAACGCCGTCCAGAAGCCCGAGACCTTGAAGCCGCGCACCAGTGCCGACACCAGCAGCATCATCAGCGCGTTGATCACCAGCAGGAACAGGCCGAAGGTCAGCAGCGTCAGCGGCAGGGTCAGCACGATCAGCAGCGGCTTGACGATGGCGTTGGCGAAGCCGAGCAGCAGCGCCGACACCACCAGTGCCCCGGTGCTGCTGAACTTCAGCCCGTCGAACACGTGGCTGGCCACCCAGAGTGACACCGCGGTGATGGCCCAGTGCAGGAGGAAGGTGGTCAGGCTGTAGGACATGAAGGATGGTGGTGGCTTGGGTCGGACCGATCATATCGGGCGGCGTGGATGCAGGCGTTCTGTCATGCAAATGCCATCAATCCGACACGCGCTCGACACGCGCGGCTTTCAGACTCCGGTCAACACAAGATCCAACAGACCCAGGAGCCGACCATGAAAGAGCTGCCCAATCCTACCTTCCCGCTGTCTCCGGTCACGCCGGTTTCGCTGCTTCGTGCGGCGTTTCATCGCCGCGACTACGCCGTGGCCCCGCCGCCCATGGTGCACGGCGCCGATACCGGTGCGCCGGTGGGGCGGCAGGGCATCGAAGTGACCTGGGCGAAGCACCAGGACGAAGTCCGACAGGCCCAGCGCCTGAGGTACGAAGTATTCGCCGGCGAGATGGGCGCACGCCTGTCCACCAGTGTGCCGGGCCATGACGTCGACCTGTTCGACGACTACTGCGAACACCTGCTGGTGCGCGACGCCCAGACGCAGGAAGTGGTCGGCACCTACCGCGTGCTCACGCCGGTGCAGGCCCGGCGCGTGGGCAGCACCTACAGCGACACCGAATTCGACCTGACCCGGCTGCGCGCGCTGCGCGAACGCATGGTGGAACTGGGCCGCAGCTGCGTGCATGCCGACTACCGGCAGGGCGGCGTGATCATGGCGCTGTGGGGCGCGCTGGCCGAGTTCATGGTGAGGAACCAGCTCGACACCATGGTTGGCTGCGCGAGCATCCCGATGCTGCACAACGGCGTGGTCAGCGGCGACGCGGCGGCCAGCATCTGGCAGCAGCTCAAGCAGACCCATCTGGCGCCGATCGAACACCATGTGCTGCCGCGCCTGCCGCTGCCGGTGGAACGGCTCGACGGCACGCTCGACATCGAGCCGCCGGCGCTGATCAAAGGCTACCTGCGACTGGGCGCCAAGATCCTCGGCGCACCGGCCTGGGACCCGGACTTCAACACCGCCGACCTGCCGATGCTGATGCGCATCGCCGACATGCCCTCGCGTTACCGCAAGCACTTCCTCGGCCGCGGCGCGCAAGGCCAGCGCGCGTTCTAGGATGAAACCCCCATGCTTATCGCTTCGCGTATCGCTGCCCCCCGAGGGGGTGCATCAGTGCCTTCGGGCGGCCGGGCGCCACTGACATGCGTGCCGCCTTCGATGCCACCGCACCGTGGAGCAGCCTGTTGAATGGGGATGCCGGTGCCGGGAAGGACGCCGATGGCGACGCCGGTGAAGAGGCCGGCCCGCCGTGCTACCGTGCCATCTTCGTCTCCGATATCCACCTGGGCACACCCGGCTGCCAGGCCGAGGCCCTGCTCGACTTTCTGAAGCACCACCCGAGCCAGAGCCTTTACCTGGTGGGCGACATCATCGACGGCTGGCAACTGCGCCGCAAATGGTTCTGGCCGCAGTCGCACAACGACGTGGTGCAGAAGCTGCTGCGCCGGGCGCGCAAGGGCTGCCGCGTGTTCTTCATCGCGGGCAACCACGACGAGTTCGCGCGCGGCTTCCTGGGCCTGCACTTCGGCGGCATCGAGGTGCAGGACGAGATGGTGCACACCACCGCCGACGGCCGCCGCCTGTGGGTGGTGCATGGCGACGCCTTCGACGCGGTGATCCAGTGCGCCAAATGGCTGGCCTATGTGGGCGACGGCCTGTATGAGTTCACGCTGAAGCTCAACCGCCACCTGAACCGCCTGCGCAACCGGCTGGGCCTGCCGTACTGGTCACTGTCGGCCTACCTCAAGCTCAAGGTGAAGAAGGCTTTGAACTACGTCACCGACTTCGAGGAGGCCGTGGCCGCCGAGGCGCGCAAACGCGGCCACCAGGGCGTGGTCTGCGGCCACATCCACCGCGCCGAGATGCGCGAGATCGAAGGCACCTTGTACTGCAACGACGGCGACTGGGTGGAAAGCCGCACCGCGCTGGTCGAGCACCTCGACGGCCGGCTCGAACTCGTGCAGTGGAACGGCCGCATACGGCAGAAAGACAAGGACAAGGACAAAGCCGTTCAGGTGGTGATGGAGCACCGGGCCGACGAGGTCTCCGCTTGAGGATCGCCCTCGTCACCGACGCCTGGCAGCCGCAGGTCAACGGTGTGGTCACCACCCTGGTGGAACTGGTGCGCGAACTGGGCCTGGCCGGCCACCAGGTCGAGGTGATCCACCCCGGCCTGTTCCGCACGCGGCCTTGCCCTGGTTATGCCGGTATCGACATCGCGGTGCGCCCGCGCCGAGCCCTGGCC
>Ga0307515_10008710_pt1 | contig 19724 bp, 24 predicted proteins | sample 17_EM_MG_FD_194513 | JGI IMG/M metagenome (GOLD analysis project Ga0307515, IMG submission 194513) | Populus trichocarpa ectomycorrhiza microbial communities from riparian zone in the Pacific Northwest, United States - 17_EM | ecosystem: Host-associated > Plants > Roots > Unclassified | place... | reverse complement strand
CCATTCCACAAGTCATTCCCTGACTTTATCACAGACCCCTCATGCTGCCTCAATGGGAGCTTCTACATTTCCCCCAGAATTCTCCACCAAGGGCTTACCATCAACTGCCTGAGATTGATGAATGGCAACTTGAAACAGAACCTCCTATCACTTCCAGCCTATGCCTTGAACCAAGAGGTTGAGGATCTGTCAGAGAGGATTAAGGATCACATCAGCCCTGCATTAGAATATGCCTGCAAGTCCTGGTACAATCACCTCACTGATACAAGGGAGGACATCACCCATGTTCTTAATGCTCTCTGCAACTTTCTGGAGCAGAAGTGACCAGAAGCTTATTGATACTGCCAAAGACTGTTTTCATTTTGTCACCAAGTTTTGTGTGCTCATCAAGGTCTCTGCCCCCCACATTTACCATTCTGCATTGAACTTATGCCCTCATTCATCAATCATCTGAGAGGAATACCTTCAGAAGTTTCATGATGATAGCACACCATTGGTGATATATGGGAATCCCTGGTCATGGAATGTATCTGCAGCTGTTAATGGCAATCATAGATCTTATGCTTGGTCACCTTGTGGTCAATTATTCTCAGCACAAACTTCAACTTCTGTAGAAGTCTTGAATTCCCTCACTCTTGAAAAATGTTCCAGTATCTCACCACAACTTCGTTGAGTGGGCGAGCACCAGTGCGGAAGATCCCCATCCTCAAACATGCAGCAAAGCCTTCCGGTCACTTCCTATCGCTTCCGAACACTTCAGACCTCTCCCAACGAGTTCCTAAGGTTGAGACGACCTCAGGATAGCCAGGAAACCCCCCCCCCCCCGATTCTCCAAAAGTCCGCCATCTCCAAAAGTCCGAACTCTTTGAATATCATGCCATCCTTCCTCGAGATCTCTAGAAGGCGTTCCAGAGCCTTTTCCGATCAAGCACACCAAATCTCCGACAATTCCTAAAGCCTAGAACTCCGGAAACTGCTCTCAAACTCTGCTGCAAGACTCCAAGTCTGTCGATCAACGTCCTTCCTCTTTTGATCGAGATTTTCCCACAGTTGCTACATCTGGCTCACTTCTTCATCTCCTTTCCCCCCTGAACCACCCCTTTTCTTCTATGTTATTCTTATGTTAGTTTCTCTGCCTTTTTTCTTGGTCCCCCATTTCTTTCCGTCGCTTTAGGCTTTACTGTTCTGAGAGCACCAGCCAATGGTTGTTCCCCTTTTTCCTCCCTCTTTCTTTCTCTGCGTAGCACTCCCCCTACCCTATATAAACCCTGTAGTAGCTACCCAGAAAGGCAAGAGGGCGCAGTTGCCCCTTCATCCCAGTCTCTCGTCTCAGTTGCTCAAAGTTTTCGAAGTCCTAGTCTCAGTCCAGGAGTCTCACTATCGTCTTAGAAGTCTTGCTACCCTCGTCTCCAAGTTTTCTTTATTGTCGCTATCCCTCCTCAGCTCTCGCTCTCGTTGTTCTATCCTCAAAACTATCTTCGAATCTTCCCCCTAGCTGTTCCTCACCCCTATACTCATTCTCGAGTGCTCCTCAGCCTCTCGAACCTCTTGTCCAGTTCCAGGACCCTCAGACGACCCTCTCTGCACTCTCCTCCACCCTCTTAAGCCTTCAGAAGTCCCTCAGAGCTCTCACTACCTTTCAAAGATTTCTTCGAAAGTTCCAAACTAAGTATCCTTTGCACAACCAGTCCAACCCTACCTTCACCTGGTGCCTTCTCTCTCCCCTCTGTTCCCACTGGCTGAGAGTTGGTGTCAACTCACCAGCCTCCAGCTTACTAAATCCACCACCAACTTCCAGGATGTGCCATACCATATGCCAGATGTGCTTGCCTATTCACCAAATAAAAGAAATTGGGTTCAGTGATATTGGTGTGGTCATTAGATGGAGCAACAGTTGGTGCTGTTTTTCCAGAAAAAACAGGGACTTTGATATGATGTTGCTTCAGGAGCAGACATCCACTAGTACAATCCTATTATCACTTGAACCATACCTTTGGCCAGACAGGGAATCCCTTCATGTAATGGCAATTTTGCTAAATAAGGGTTCCCAGGCTACTGTTAACATCTTTGAGATTTAGCCCACCTTTATAAAAAACCCATTCAAGTCATTCTCCATTGAAATCTACCCCTATGACAAGCTCCCAGTGATACCCCTCTCCCCAGTCACATATCGGATTTCTGCCATCACCTATGAACCCTCCAACCCAGGTGCACTTTTTGCGTTTGACATTCAAAACTCAGAGATCCTACTGCAAGTAAAGGAACACTTTACAGCAAGCCACCTCTCTCCTGATGGAAGTTTATTGGTAGCTTCCAGGCTGAGTGGTGATATCTCTCTTTGGAAATACACTTCAGACCAGGGTTATACTCTACTGGAGGTATTCCCAATTTGGAGCCATTCAATTAGTTTGCCACAGGGTTTTCAATTCTCACCAGCTTTATCATCAATGTTGTTCTCAAGACATGATTTTCTTGAGGTGCAGCATCTGGATGGACTTGCCATTAATCCTCCTGTGGAAGCAAACCATCACTATGATGAATTTTCCACTGATGGTGCTTATGTGGTAACTGCATCCTACCATGGGCAGTTTCAGGGCCACTCTACCCCAATGCTCTCAGAGTTTACTGCATCTCCTAGACCAGCTGTAGTCCAACTACAGCTCACTGGTAGGTTGTTCCTGTGTCCACGAAAAGACAAATCGAACAGGCGGTCCAAGTAATTGGAGTCTTTACCGACCAGAGACCAATGAGTGCTTCAACCCAAATGAAACATGAGGCTCACCTGGGATTCTAAGAAGGGATTCACCCTAATAGCCCGGTGGCTTTGCGAGTGCCTTGAATGGAAGGAGAACAGAGTTGGTGCGAAGGGTCTCTTGAGGAAGAGCTCTAGACTTGACCTAAATCACAGCGAGGCAAAGTAGGGCAGAGGATTTCCTAAGATAACAAAGCTGAGGAAAAGGCCCAGCCACTCTAACTACAACAGGTATATATACTAAGAGTGGCCTGGACAGATTCCGCAGAGAACTACCCTAAAAGGAAAAAATATCCATAAAGATGAAAACAATAGGGAGTGTGTGAATGATGAATCATCAATCAGAACAATAGTGGGTTGTGAGAACAAATGAATCAGCAAGAACAATAGTGTGAGAAGAAAATAGTCCCAAGGGCAAAGGGTTAGGCTTAATGCAGTCTCGAAAACTGATAGACATGTAACACATTATGCAGGTTCCGTTTCTGGAAACAGTCGAGCCAATATCTAGGCCCAGCAATCTAGCAAGACACCTATCTCATCGCCAGTATTGTCTCATCCCTCCCCAACAACTGAAATCCACCTTTGCGACCCTCAACACTCATTCACAATCCCGGCCAGTACCCTGGCCAATGACCCCCCCCCCCCATTTGCAATCACGCTTCACCCATCGCGACATTTTAGCAATACCCATTTGCTTGATATCACCGCGTCCCAGGCCTCCCGCATTATCCGATTCCGTCATGTCCCTTCCTCTCCTTTGGCTCTTATACCCTCCTACCTAGCTATCCCTCTGCTGTCCCACACTACTCCTGCGCTCCAGCACTCGCGCCGCCCTCAATCAGTGTCTCTCACACTGGGTGTAAGGGCACACTCTAGCCCGACACAGACGAATGCCTAGATAGTGTAGTCACAACTCACACTAACAAAACCCTGGAGTGCACCTGTTATTAGTGATTACATGCTGGGCACATGTTGAGATCACAGTCTAAATGTACCCAAAATGTGATTGGTAGATACATTGGGGGAAAAATGATCCAGAGCCCACAATTCACCCAAGATGTTCCCACTGGTTTCCAGGTCACCTCGCCCCCAGTGTTAGTCGTTCAGTCTAAATAGCTGATCGAAAAATCACCGACCTGATCCTCGGGCATTACGACGGTCGCGAGTCTCCAGCTCGGTGTGGAACCAGGCACGATTGTCTCGATAGGCTTGACGAGACATGGAGCGTGGGTGATGGGTGGAGGAGCAAACAAAGTGGAACAGCATGGCAATGATGAGGAAGACAATAAGGAGGAAGAGGCAGAAAAGCAAAGCGATCATGAGATTGCTGAGGAGACTGTGAACCCCTGAGTCTCCCTCTCTTTTATCGTTCTCTGATTGGATGCACGGACCATCTGATGTCATCACTCTAGACCCATCCAGTCCAGGGTCTATGATGTCATTGGTCCAGACTTGACCCACCATTCCCAATTACTTTGTCACATTTCTATTATGCATTATTCATCATTTTCCCATGACCCACTTTCATTCTTATTATTCTCTCACGACCCACTCTATGTTGAGTCATTCATTTCTCACGACTGTATTCTCTATTTTCATTTTGGGAACTCTTTCCTTTTATATTCCTACTTCTTCTCACGCCCGTTTTTCAGCATGGTCTGTGCGCAGGAGCTACAGTATATATAGTGGTCCTTGACTGTAGTAGCCCCTTAGGTTTATCAATCTAGGTCTTCACTCTTCTCTTGTTTCCTGCCTTGCAGCCCCTTCAAGAACTAGTGTAGAAAGACCAACCTTTCTACTGAATCGATCTCCTCAGTCTACCCAACATCCACCTCAGGCTAATCCCTATCTATCCTCGTTCCCTGATTACTGGTCATCACTGTATCAGTGTTTGATTGCGGTTCCTCTGAACCCCCCCCCCCCCATCTGAGTCACCTCATGCCTTGCGTTCGTTGTGATCAGCGTTACTGCCGATAGGAGCTACTGATCTTCATGATTGTTTGGTCAGTGCAAATGGAGTCATTTGGGTAGGGTGCAAGAGTTGTCCTGACACTCAACTCGTTTGAAATGGAAGCTCATCAGCAGCACGTGGACCTTCAGAAATATCGCAAAACCTCTTCTTCAGCTGCACATATACTCCCTCTTCACATTATCTACCCTGTCTTCGCTCCTGGAGTTACTCCCGAGTGCATTCTCAACGGCGGTGCACAGATTGTTGTAATGCGAAAAGATATATGGGAACACGTCCACGCTCCTATCGCGGCCAACAAAACCATGCCCATGACATCGGTGAATGTGGGAACGACCTGGACTATTGACGTCGTTGAAAATCACCCCGTTAAAATTGGTCCAGTCACCGTCAAGCTTCAGATCCAAGTGGTCAAAGATGCTCCCTTCGAAGTCCTCTTAGGCAGGCCTGTCAGGGGCCACCCTCCTACCTCCCGGTTATGGAAGGCAAAGGTGAATGGTCCAAACATATGGACGTAGGGGCTTACACTCCTGTGGGTTGGACACGACTCTTCAAGGGATCAGATGTTGAAGGGGATTCCACAAGCCAAGTGGAATATCAAAAGGGCCTCCCATAGGGGATGGTAGAGGGGAGAAATCCCAATTATATCAAGACTAAGGAAATACATGACTATCTAGGCTTGGTATATAAGGGATACCAAGAGCATGCACAGACCAGGGAATGATGGCACACAGACCATATTTGTACATGTATGGTCAAGACATAACCGAATAAAAGAAAGGAATAAAGGAATGATAATAAAGATAAGATAAGGAGAGATAAGGAAGTCACATGACAAGTCACAATCACGGAGCGTGTGACTGAGACATGTGACCAGTCACATGATACAATCACGTGGCCTCCAACGGTTCAACCACTACACCATAGAGACCACAGAAATTGCAAAAGTTTGAACTTCCCTGGTACGAAACCAGGCAAAGCCATGTAACACTGGGGGCGAGGTGACCTGGAAACCAGTGGGAACATCTTGGGTAAATTGTGGGCTCTGGATTATTTTTCTCCCAATGTATCCACCAATCACATTTTGGGTACATCCAGACTGTGATCTCAACATGTTCCCAGCATGTAATCACCAATGACATTCAGGCCGGCTCCCACAAATGCTGTCGAAAATGTTCTTGGGATATGTTCAGTGGATATATTTTGGGAACATGTCACTCGTTCTGGGTACATTGAAGGAACATGGCAAACAATGGAGTAATATGCTGGGTACATTAGAACTCCATCCCTGGCTATGGCTGGGCATATCACAGGAATATTTTGGATCCATTTCTGGTAAAATTTTGAATGTTATTTGGTAGGTACATGCTGGGTACATGTTGAGATCACAGTCTAAATGTACCCAAAATGTGATTGGTGGATACATTGGGAGAAAAATAATCCAGAGCCCACAATTTACCCAAGATGTTCCCACTGGTTTCCAGGTCACCTCGCCCCCAGTGAGATCCTGGCTGAGCACATGGTTGATGCACTGGTGGCAGACGTCGAAGAGAATGGAGGTTCCGAGTAGAGGGTTCGGGTACTCGTTGGACTACTAGGAATAGTAGTCTTCTTCATCTACACATCCTGTACATGTTTCGTAGTCCAATAAACAGACTGTCTTCTGTTTCCTGATGGGTGACTCTGTGAATTGTAAGTTGTAATCGTGAAGAGTGAGAAAGAGTCTGATAAAGAAAGTGAAAGGAAGTCGTGTAGTCCAATAACGAAAAGACTTCAAGAAAGATGATAGTTCATTCTAGGGAGAAACATAGGGATAAACGGGAAGGCATGGTGGTGTTACAATGCAAATAAGAAGAGAAAATGTAGTGTCAGTGTAGTGAAACAAGCAAAATAAAAGTTTTCAAAAACAATGTCCTGACAGGCAGACCATAACAATCACCAACCTCCACAAAAATTCCTTGCAGCTTATTGACACTGGGTTTGATATTCATAAGCTAGCCCTCATTGGCAATGTTCTCCTGGTAGAGTGGTCTTCTGAGCTGGCTGGGTGGCACCTCACAGCAGAGGGCACAGTAGGTGGAGCTATGGGTAATAGGAGGGCAAACAGTAGTGACAGACTTTGGACCAAGTCAGTTCCTAAGGAGGGTATACAATTCTGGGCTGAGGACCACATTAGGGCCATTAAATCCTCTGCAGAATATGTTATATGCTACAACATGGAGACTGGGGAGGAGCTTGAAGCTGTGCTAGTTAGAGCACCTTCACCTTCTTCATCCTCCTGGAAGGACATCCATAAGGGGCATGATGAATTTGGAACCTACTGCTCTTTTAGCCACCATGATTTCATTGAGTACAACAACTCCTCTGAGGATGACCTTCTGAGTCCCATTCCCTGGTATGAGAATGGATGGGTTAAATATCCTGAAGGAAAATACTAGCACCGGTTTTGGCTACCCACTGTTTGGAGGCCTTATTGGAAAGAGGCACATTGGCTTGACAATGTTGCAACTCTCCAGATCAAGGCAGACAAGGGACTTCTTATTATCAAGTTTTAGCCAGAGTCACATATTTCCCAAGTACATGGATGATAAAGTTGGATTAGGCTGAGCTCATAAGTGGTGTTTATATTCTTGGCTCCTTATGCTCCTCCTTAGTTCCTTGGTAGATATGTTCCTACTTTGTACCTTATCACTCTTTTCAATCCAATAGTGCCCTTCTGTAGTCCTAAATGTATATTGTAAACTGTGTTTATAATATATATCCGTCTGATCACCAAATGTGTAGTTTGCTCAACTTCTCTGATACATGAAGATTTAAATAATAGGCTATATAATTATGGCTGGACACTGGAGACATGCATGACAAGTGCTGTCTCTTAATGTGGCAACAACTATCCAATCATCAGGGAGTCTGCCTTCTCTCCCCTTGCTCATCTCCAACCCCCTGGAATCACAATCCCTCCCCAGTCATCTACATCACCCCTGACCCCCCAATCAAGAGGGAAAGCTATCAATAATGGTTCAATACATGGGACTATGATACCTAAAATGCACAAGAGTTACTTCTTTTTGGAACATTTGAACCACATCCTCATCAACTCCCCACACAAGCCCTGAAAACTAGGAATTTAAAACAAGCTGCTTCTTCAGCCAGCCCCAAGCAAGCACAGGTATATAAAGTGAACCACCATTATTAGCAGCATGTCAACAAAACCCTAACCAACATTGGGAGCATGTAGGCTGCTGTTGTCCAGAATCCCATCATGGGGGGAACAACAGTACATCAATGCAGCATTCTCGCCGGGGCCTTGGCATTCCCTGGGTCCAAGACCTAAGTGATCAGTGAAGAAATTGGTTAGGATGTAATATGATGCACTGTTTGGCCTTCCCTGACTCGTGACTCCACCATTTCCACCTTCTCTACTGATACACACCAATAGCGGGTGAGCAAGGTGAAATTGTGAGACTGAGGGAGGACTTACCCTTTCGTTTTGATCTCTTTCAGGTCCGTCATGATATCGCAGATACCAGGGCAGGTGGATAAGGAGACACTAAGAGTGAGAGGGACAAAATGTGGCAGGCGCTGAGGGAGCCAGAGTCCTCGTGGGTGGTCAGCGCTTCAGCCAACGGCGTCGGAATACCCCAATTCCACACAAGAAAGCGTCCCAGGGGCACCTGGTCGGACTTGCGCTGCATAAACTGGTGGAACGCGACGGTGGAACGGGTTCTCATTAGAATGTATGGGTGTCGGTGTGAGGTGGATGGGATGCCAACAATCAGGTGAAGAACAGAAGGGAACCCCAATCTCCAGGGTTGATCACTTCTGAGGTGGTGAGGAAAAAGAATCGAAGCGATCACGGGCTCACGCGTCACCTCTCGAGGACGTTACTGCTTCTTGTAGGCGTGCCATCTAAGAAATCACACCCAACAGCGCTTCGGAAAACGTCAAGGGCGGGAACCTTTACCACAACACCAAACAGGTTGGGGATGATGGAGGGCCGCCCGGAATGCCCGAATACGACAGATATCGTAGGGCAAGATGGTTTCCAGATGCGACGTGTGGGAACCCCCTCTAAAGCCGAGTCGCAGTCGGATGGGGTGTAAGTACAGTGTGCGAACACACGGAGGATTACAACTCTCTCCAGCCCACAGCTGCTGAGGGTCAGGTCGTAGAATGATGACAATCCTACAAGGCACCTCCGAGTCGAAGGTACTGAATCAAATCAATCTTCCCACGTTAACGTAAATCGAAGAGTTCCATCAACCACACTCCATCCACAACAACAATCCATCTCCCTCGACGATGCCGGAGACCTCGACCGAGAAACTGGTTGAAGACGTTGACACTGCGATACGCGATGCTTACCACGCTCTCAGGACCGCTCTACATAAAGTAGAGGACTTGAAGATGAAGATCATCCGGCGACCAGATGTTAATCCGTTTGGGCCGGAGCACGACGAGATGTACAAGATGTACCTCGATCTCTCAAAGCGATTTCAAACGACGCGTGAGGAGATATGCGGTCGCAGTGGCGTGGTTCAACCCCGACTTCCTACTCAGGGGCCTGCTCCCCGTACGGATGAACCGCGTATTGGGAAACTTCCGTCCCAACGGAGCAAGAGTAGGCCATATGTCCTCGTTCCTGTGGGTTTCGTTATCTCGTCTTCGTTCGCCGTGAAAGGCCAGTACTCATCCATAGCAGCCACGAAGGTCAGTTTTCAGCACTCCGGCCCCACCACCCAACGAAAGTACCAGTGGGACAAGCGGGTCGCTCAAAGGCAAACGGAAAGCGGCGGAACCAAAGAAGGACGAGCCCTCTTATTCTGGGAGTGAAAAGGGTATGAGTAGCTGTTCTGATCGTTGCACTCGCTGATGACCGTCCAAGCCATAGAACGTGACTTACCCACCAAGCGGATGAAGACATACCACAGCATTCAGGGAGTCGACAGTGGGGTACATGAAGTGGTGGTGGTCGAAGATTCTGAGCGCGCCAGTTCGCCTCTGACAGAACTGAGTTCTTCACCCCTGATACCCCCTTTAACTGATGCGCCGCCGCCTAAAATCCCGTGGACACCACACGCCCATCCTCGCATTCCACCAGTCCCAGCACCGAGGCCAGCATCAGTCCGTCAACCGGAATCAGAACTAGTACCGTTGGGGGAACGGGCAACAGTACCGGGGGTTGACCTTGAGGAACCAAGATCGAAACCCGACACTCCTCACACCGTACTCGAGCCGTTGCCAAACCTTGATCTCAAGTTGGTTCCTGCATCAATGGGGTCCCTCGTGACCTCCGGATCCCGTACAGGCGAGGCGAAGCCGTCAGTTGGTACCGATAAGAAACCCAAACTGAAGGGCAAGAAAAAAGGTGGCCCAGACTCCCAGTTCACCATGGACGACGTTCTGCTCGACAGGCGACTGCTGGCGGTGGGACCAGATTTCGAGGTCGACAACGATAGAATCACGCACCAACAAGTTGGCCCGAACTCTCGCGCAACCATGTCGTATATCTTCGGGGGTAACCCGCAGCGGATGATATCCTATCCTTCGCCGGAGAAGAGGCGGGCACATGGATTCACTTCTGCGCTATTGTTCCCGAGCCGGAAATTCAACCCACGTCTCCCTACGAAAATCGGGGAGCGCGGGTTGTTGTTCAGACTCGATCAGAAGCTAGAACAGTGGGTCGACAACGAGAGTGGTGTTGGCCCCTACCACCTTATGATGCATCACGCGTCCGACGATTATTGTTATTTTGGAGTCTACGAATTCGTGCGGGTTGACCCTGTAACCAAAGATGAGTGGCTGGTTCAATCGTCTCAGGTAACGTCACCAGGCTTCATACCATGTACCATTAACCTAAAGCATTTTTGCGGGTAGGTGAAGGATAATTGGGTGAACCATTCGCTTAAAACCGGTACTGGGGAACAAACGCGCGCAAGAGTTTTCCTTCGTAGGGACCGGGGCCGAGAACCAACTGTGGCAGAAGTCAAGGCAATCAAGGGGGACAAAAGTCTCAAAGATCGGGTCACTGCGGCTCAGATCATGGAGGACTTCAACTCCGGGGCAGAGGTACTTCCTTCCTGCATTCCCATGTCCCTGATGAATAACATTTGGGGTTAGCAATTGGTTATCTGGGGCATGAAGTGCATCGAATATAACTACAATTTCGAGAAGCATTTGGCTGATGGCCTGGTGGCGGCCAACGCACACACGAAAGGAAAGTGATACCAAAGGGCAGTAGAAGAAACAAGGATTCTCCCAATCAAAAGTCACTCGGAAAATAATCCTGTGGGCAACGCAAATCCTACGGTTAGGCCGTTGTAAATTTTCTTGATTCCATCTTTGTGTAACTTCGGACGATTAAATCAATCTTGCATACCTCAGCGTAATCTCGGAGTGTCGGTGAGCGGGTTTCACCAGACCGCTCGCAAGTTGCGATACCGCACCAAGCCCTCATTGGGTAATATCAGTACGTCAAAGCCTTCGGGCGGGCGCGCAGGGGAATGGGATGAGCGCACGGACGAACGTCCGCTTAGATCAGGTCTGGATCCTCCCGCGATTACGTGATCCCACCCTCGGCGTTTTTCCCGATCCCCATTCAAGGCGCCCCCTCAACGCGATGGCGAACACCTCGACTGAACAGTTGGCTGAAGATGTGGACGCCGCTATCCGCAATGCCTATGGCTCACTCAGACTTGCTCTACATAAACTGGAAGACCTCAAAATGAACATGATTCGCCAACCTGACGTGAATCCGTTCGGAACGGTGCATGACCAGATGTATGAGATGTTTCTCGAACTTTCGCGACGATTGGAAACGATGAGAGCAGAACTATGGGACCGGTCTCAGGGTAAAGTTCAACCTGGACCTCAACTAGAACCCTCACTTCAATTCCAGCCCCAACCTCCAGCTCCAGGCGCGGAGGTCACCCCTGTCGCGAATACAGGAGTGCGCGTCGGTAAGCCGAACAGACGCAACAAGGTCCAACCATACGTCCTTATCTCGGTAGGTTTCCACCCCTCCTTACTGCAATGATGACGGTATTTTGATGTCATGCAGCCACAGACACAGGCTGCCCTAAGCGCAACATCAGATGCTTTTATGCCTCCTAACGGCCCCGCCCCGGGAAATCAAGCTCCCTCAATCACTGTCAAACGGAAAAGAGTGATAGAAACTGACAGCGATGACGAGATTGGTACGTGTGGCTAATGCCCCTTTCATTTTACTGATCGCTGGTTGCGCAGTGATGTCCACGCTGGCGCCAAGGAAGAGGAAACTGGTCCGAAGAGGGACTTCGGAACCCCTGGACAACAGTGCGGAGGAGGTTGAGGCACAAATTACAGAAACTTATTTGGATGGGGACGGTGTATCCACGGGTTCGCCACTGACGGAACTCGATTGCGACTCCCGTTTATCACCTCCGGCTTTTCCACCAACCAAACTTAAGCTCGGCCGTTCGAATGCGACTCATGCGGTGAACAGCTGTCATTTCCCTTTACACAATAGGATGCTAACGACTCCCAGATTGAATGTACCACGAAAGGACCAGAACCCAGCACGTCCACCCATCCACCTAACCACCTGGTTAAACCCAAGGTAGTACCCTCGTACGCCGTTCTAACAACCTTCTTACCCCGTGTAGGACCCGGGCACGGGCAAGAGACAGAAAAAGAAAGAGCCAGATCCCGAATTCATCATGGGTGATGCTCTTCTTGACCGGAGATTGTCGACGCTCGGGTCAAACTTTCAGATCGATAACGACAGGATCACTCATCAACGTGTCGGCCCAAACTCTCGTGCAACAATGTCATATATCTTCGGCGGTGATCGGGCGCGTATGGTTTGTTATCCGGCGGTCGACAGGAGACAAGTGCACGGATTCCTGGAACCTTTTCTTTTTCCAAAGTATGACTTTAACCCGCTGTTGCCTGCAAGGATCGGGGAATGTGGGATTTTTTTTGGTCTTGATAAGAAGCTGGAAGAATGGGTGGACGACCAAGGAGGTAAAGGGCCATACCACCTCTTCTTGCATCACAACTCCGAGGACTATCGTTACTTTGGACTCTATGCTTGTGTCCGGATCGAACAAGTGAGCAAGGTCGAATGGCGATCACAACCAGATAAGGTGAGTCAGGACTCAGCATATTGTGTTCAATGGTCTTTTCAACTGGCGGACTCAACAGGTGAGGAAATCCTGGGTGCAGCACGCCCGCTGGACAGTGCATGGCGGAAAAACTCGAGCAAGAGTTTTCCTCCGAAGATTTCTTAACCGGGAACCTACCCGTGCCGAAGTCGCAAGACGTGAAAAGGACGACACCCTCAAACGTTTAGTATCCGAATTCCAAATCACGGAAGACTTCAACTCTGGGATAGAGGTACGTCCACTGCCGTTCTGTTGATGAGAGGTCTGAATGAATCTTGAATTTAGAACTTGATAATATGGGGGTTGAAGTGTGTCGGGTACAACTACGGCTTGGAGAAATACTTGGCCGACCATCTCCCCGAGGCTAGTGCAGCCGTGGAGAGGAGTGACAGGGACAAGGGTTTGGAACAGCGGTACAAGAAGCACTAGAGGAATGTCCGTACGACGACATGGGATTCACCCGATCCGCCATTGTCGCTGCTTCCCAGACACCAAATCCCTCAGATCTCCAAAGCCAGCCCTGTGGACTCCATCGAGGCGGTTACCTAGTCGATTCCGATCCGCTAGATGATCAGATGCTGTTCTTGTGCACTATGACTTGGTGGTAATCTATCAACTTCTTACCGGGTCGATGTACTTCCGTATGGTGCGGACTTGACCATCATAAGGCCGTTACGTTTCGTTTCGAACGGCCCTCGTGTAAAGGAGTCTCAGCCATACAACTGGGTTTCACCTTCTACAACTTGTTCCTGTAACTTTCGTTGCACCTCCCATGGTGGAAACGGAGGAAAGTTGTGGTGGTGGACTCGTGCTTCCCACGCTCGCTCACACCCTGTGGCTGGCAGTTGGGGATTAGACCACCTGATGCTGAATCTGTCGTAAGCCAGTTCAACTGCATCCTGCACTCTACGCTTTTTCACCGCCTTCGGGAATACTCCATTCAACAATGAATACCGCGGGGACACTCCTCGCACCACCTCAACGCCATTTGACAGTCGCCGGGAACGAACGTTCCAATGCATTGATCCCCAAAGCGGACCCAGTCAAGACGAACAGTTCAACTCCTCCGGAACAACCAAGTACCCTATCATCGAACCTCCAGAAATCTTTGCGGCCTCACCCATTTCAAACCCCCACACATCTGGCAACAACGCGCGCAAGCTGGCTCTGAAATGCTAACTCCGCTCCGATCTCCCCTTCAAACTTATCGGTCGGCTCTCGGCCACATGCGATAAGTATGTAAAAAAGAAGTGAAAAACCAAAAACTTGGAACCACCAACAGAAAATTGCGAGCACAGCCCTCTCCACCCGCTGCTTTCGGGACCTTTCCGAACGTAACGTTACCCATACCACTCATCGGAACCAAAACGCCCAAACCCAGCGCGGACACACGCTTTCTATGGCATTTAGTTCCCAGAATGTGGTTCCCCAGATCAAAACGGGACTAATTGGAGCGAGGGGATCATCAGATATTAGCCACCCGTGCCCGCGCGTTGTACGTACACTCGACGTACAATAGGGACTGAGAGGTAACGTTATCCTGGAGGAGCGCAGGAGAGTCCGAGCAAAAACCACGGGATAGATTATGTATTAAGTAAGACCTGATTGGATTGCATTGGCATCCGTAACACTTTTTGTATGAAATTGAACGCTCGAACGGTAGGCCACGAGACCTGTCAAAACATAAGTGTGGAGAGGCGCGTGATACGTTGAAAGTGTGGCAGACAACCAAAGAATTCACGTTTCAAACGAGGGATAGCCGCATGTCCACTTCCCGAGCCAACAGGAAGTGCTCAACGTTGACGGAAACCACTTTGGCGTCTCCAAACTGGACCAACTGCCAAAGATCTTTCCAGGAACGAAAGCAACGATTACAATCGATCTTGGGCCCAAACTCATGATGGATATCAAAACTCCTGCACAGTAAACCAACATGCCAACAAGCTTCAGAAACGGAAACCGATGACTGAGGGCAAGCCGGGAGCGAGGCGGTCGCACCTTCCTTTTGAGCGCATTATGTAACTCAAACCGGAACGGAAGAGAAAAACTTTCAACGACACTAGTCCAAAAACCTGCGATACGGAACGGGGATGGGACGGGTGTTAGTGAGTCCGCGAGGGCTGAGGGCACGATCAGCACCTCGGACCTCGGAACGGAAGTCGGATGATCGACTCGAGGACGTACTGTCGTGTACGAAAGTTCATCGTAGTTTGTTCAATGAACAGTCGTGCGGAACTTGAGGTGCTGCGTACGGATGGTCGTCCGAAAAGCCTGCGACTAGTGGACATCCACGTACCGAAATTTCACCTTCAAACCCCAGCCATCTTCGGAACTACCACCGGATCTTCATCCAAACTCGAGCTCTCCTCGCTCTCCACCTCATCTTCTACACCTTCATTCTCACCTTCATCCTCACCTACAACATCCGGGATTCACAGCACATATCCCTCAAGCCCACACGCCTCCTGGCTTGACCTTGACATGGATATCGGTTATTATTACATCCGTTATTACGAGAGCCAGTGCACATGGACTCACCAAATTGAGACGGAATCTGTTTCGCGGGATGGAATGGCTCATAATCCTTAGCTAAGGGGCCTGGGATAAAGTGAGAAATGGAGGAAGCAATGCATCGCACCTGCAGTCCGGAAATCATAATGGAGCCGCTTAATCCTAACCCAAACGGAGTGGAAGAAGCACGGAGTACAGTCGCTCCGCCCGTCTCTCCCGGACGATGGAACAACTGAACAGAGATAACCCGGTAACTCACAACGCGAACCACCGTTACGATTCCCTTCCCTTACGAGATCTACTCCATTGAACGGCGGCAAACTTCAGGTACTTACCCCTCGCCATTCAACCCCGTATCTCGTTTCGCTACTCGTGTTAGAATTTGGGCTTCCAACTTCGTCTCGGCCGCCAACAACGCCGTGTATTGCTGACCGCAAGCCGCCACGGCACAATACACAGTTTGGGCACCCCCTTCCTCCCTCAAAGAAAAGAAGACGTCTATCTTTCCAGTTCGTTTTGCATAGGAGAACGATTGTGATGAATCGGACTTGCATTTTTGGAAGATTCCGTTTTATGGCCCGTTCCCACACTGTGTGCAGAATACCAACTTCATTGGCACGTTCCTACTACATCCCTCCCCACTACCGCATGGTCGGCACGGTTTTCCTTAGTTGGAGGTTCCTCGTGTTTTCCAATGGTATTGGTCCCCGGTTCTGCACATCAGTCAACCTGCGTCTTCCCACCACTTCACTTTCAGCGTTCGAAAACTCGCACCGGTCAAGCGTCGAGGTTGTGGAGTCTGTGGGTTCCTCGATCGTAGCTTCGTAGACCACTCCAACTTTCGTGCAAACGTTGGCGTGGTTTCGCGCGGCTGAAAAGTTGTAGAAGATCGCTTCTACTTCCTCCGAGATTCAAGCCTTGCAGGTCGGCGGATGCATTAGCAATTGAGCATTGAAAAGCGACCGTGCTGAGCATTGGATGGCAAATGGGGTAAGCGGTCGAATAAGTCAACTCGCTGATCGGTTGGGCCGATAAGGAAGATAACGAAGGGGTTGTGCGAAAAACTCGGCGTTCGGACGTTAGAAAACGTAAAGGAAGTCCTTCTAGCGCACCAGCGAGCGCAAAGAACAACGAGGGGGGTTTGGAGTTGCTCCAAAAAAAAAACAGAACAAACGGCGGAGCAAAGACAGCCGAGGGTTGGAATATTAGGGGATGTACCTTGGAATTGGTGGGCAAAGACGCAGGTGGAGACGAAAGAAGGGAACCGTACGTACGAGGGGTACAATTTTCGAAAGGGCATCGGAGCATGAATACCCGGTTAGAGAAAGGCAGAAGTTGGTGTTTTTTCCCTCCCGTGAAGTTACGGGATCTTCCTCAGATTGGTGAATCGAACCGGGCAATGTCTGATGGCCGAGTGATGTGGCGATGTAAGCGCGACCCGGGACTGAGTCAGCCGGGCACGTTTGCACCATTTAGGAAAACAAACACCCGCATATAGGTGATATGGGCGTGTCGACAAATTTCTTGTCTTCCAGGTATTGAGCGGATCCTGACTTTCAAAACGGAAGATGGTCACGAGGATGGAAGGCGAGTGTGGAGACGATGCTCACAGTGCGTCCGCAACCCGACCGCGTTCGACGCGTCAGGGCACGAAACCTAGCGCGAATCGATTCAGAACAAAATCAAAAGAAGACAACCGATGATTACATGCACAGGAGGAGTACCTTGCCGATGACGACAGAACTGACCTATGTGTCGAAGGAGAAGAGGTAAACACAATCAGTACGATCAGTGAATAGAATCGGGGAGGCCTCGCCAAGTCCTCGACCCTTCGCGAACGCATATGGATTCATAAACAAACGTCCCCTGTAGATCCAAGGGCATTGGACACACCTCCGCGCGTAGCTCGTCGTGTTCCGTTTCCGGTCGATCACGAAGGACCTAAAGGCACAGGGCAATGACGTGTTGCGTCAATCCATCTGGGGAAGGACGGGAAGAGATGACAGGTCGAAAGGTTTGGAATACCGCTGGTCACTACCGCGAACCGACCGGGAGGCGTGGTTCACTGATCTGTGGTCAAATGTGGGAGAACAGCGGTCCCCACATGACGACCGCAATGTACGAAAACTTGTGGGGTGCAGGTGTTCAAAAATGAGGATAACGAGCCTTTTGAGGCGTTACTCACCCGACTTGGTCGGAGATGGTCAGTGTGCACAGATCTACTCACTCTGCACGCCACTCATCCCTGGCCGGTTCGTCATCACCCTTTAGCGCGAAAATGGGTCACGACGGCACTAGTGGCTTCGGCTTTGCGTTGTAATTTGCTTGGGGACGTAAGTACATCAATGCCAGTTAGAATCTAAGCTTGTTATCAGAGCGTGAGCCCGTCAACAAGGGGTTCCGTTGATTTACCTTAGACTTCGCGATGAGATGCTGCTGCTCATCGTTCCCCCCTTTGACTGGTCGCGAGACAAAATTGCTCGGTAAATGGAGGGTAAGGCAAGCGTGGGGAACCGTGATGTAATGGTTCCAGAGGGTCCGGAAGCTTGGCTAGATTTAGGATGTGGCTATGGAGGCCTTTGACAAACAGCGATAAACAAATTACATGTGTCTTCATCATCCCAGCTCAATCTCTTTCGTTCCCCCGTCGTCTACCGGGGCTTCAAGCCACTCGATTCGGTGTTCTGTTGGCCCGACACGCCCTTGCGACCCGAGGCTCGTCGGGCTTGAGCTTGCTGACACGCGATACCGCTCTTCCGAGTAGGATTTGATCATTTGGCTTTTCTTAGGACCGGAACTTTCCTGGTTGGTGGCTGGTTTTTGCGCTCATAATATTCATTATCACGCCCGTGACGCGAGGTTGGCTCCAAAGAAGTCGTGCCAGCTGTCCTTTATTACGGCTTTGCTGCTTGGTGCGCCCGTCATGTGGACAACGTCGCCCATCTCTCGGGCACTGGGAGTCGCTCGTCCCTTCCCACATATGGTTTACGGCATGGAACCGACTGACGGTAATGAACGGCTACCCAATAAACGTATCAACGATTTCAACACGTCCCGTAGCTAGGGCGAATGGGACATCTCCATCTGTCGACTTTTTCATTCTCTTTCCGCGACGAACGATGACGTACCCGCGCTCCTCGCCAACGGTACACCCGAGGAGCTTGCCGATGTCTCTACTCTGGGACCTCCTTTCCCCGGATCAACTGCGATCCCTCAGGTGATTCGGTTTGTTCCTGTACTCAACTGAATTGGTATTCGGATGTTTGATGACATGATGCATCGTGGTCTTTGGTTTGCACCAACGTGGTCTATGATGCAAAAGAGGAACTGCGCTACACTATCTGATATCGAACCAATCGATGCAGGTATGGATATGGGATGGACACGGTCAGTTTACTATCAACGAGGTGTAAGGTTCTGACACTTCCTTTACAGTGTGCGAGAGGGAGCCGAATTGGCGCCTCATGTCAATGTGTGCGAAGTGAGGAGGAAAGGGGATGATCACCCACGCCCAATAGCACACAACGTGCGACGCCAGCCTTTTCGCAACAGTGCTTCCCTTGACTGGGTTGATCTGCTTTCAATCGCCGCTTGCCGCCGTCCTGAATTGATAGTGGGCATATCATCCGTTATCTTTGGAGGACTCTCCCCGAATCGGTGAGGGTGGGACGTCATCGAACAGGGGTGCAGCTCGGAAACGAGCAGTGTTTATCTTTGGGAGATCTGCTATAATTGAGTCCGGGGGGTTGGGTGGTCTAGGTGCGTCCTTGTCGGCCGGGTAGGGCGTGTGCGGGCTTGGGATGGAGGGAACCGGATGGGTGTGGAGGGAGGTTCGGTTTGGTTGGCGGTGGACCGCAGACCGATCAGGCCCCGACGGGATCCTCTGGAGGGTAGATTTTGGTAAAATAAAAGAGCAGTAAAGTTTGAGAGCGGGGTTGCAAGACGGCTGATGAGATCAAATTCGACCAGCCGGCTTTATTTCACACGATCCGGACTATTTTACGCTCAAGAGTGCGGCCAGCCTAAAGATCCCTTCCGCTCAGCTCAACAACTCCGACCTTGCACGCCTCTCACGACAACGACCTAGAAATTCCTAGATAATTCCCAATAAAATCCCCCCCCAGGCCAACGGTCGACCATGGATCAGTCTGGACAGTACGTTCAGCAACCCCCCCACCAGCGGCACCAGCGATTCCCCTCCTCCCAGCTCCCTCCTCCCTCTCAACTCCTTCCAGGCTCATCTTACAACAATCGGTCCATTACCCTCCCCCCGATAAACTCCCTCCCTCAAACCAGCTCCAGATACGCTCCCTATCCCCACCACTCTTCCCCCGTCTCCTCCATGCGC
>Ga0307515_10008709_pt1 | contig 19724 bp, 12 predicted proteins | sample 17_EM_MG_FD_194513 | JGI IMG/M metagenome (GOLD analysis project Ga0307515, IMG submission 194513) | Populus trichocarpa ectomycorrhiza microbial communities from riparian zone in the Pacific Northwest, United States - 17_EM | ecosystem: Host-associated > Plants > Roots > Unclassified | place... | reverse complement strand
TTTAACAATTTCTATTATTTTTGTAGGGATAATTATTGGTTTATATTCAACAATTTCTATGTTCATAGCATATCCAATTTCTTCCATACATGTAAAATTTATATGAGATCGACCACTCGTGACCTAATATAAAAACCTAAACCGGGAAAATAATGTTGGTAATTATATTGTTTTATTCTTGGTCATAGATTCCCAATTAATTATTTTTTTCTTCTTAATTTGTAGCATCTCTTTCGTTAATTTTTCTATAAAAAAAAATTAGCTTGAACATCCTATAACTTAGTAGTTTTTAAGCGTTTTTTGTGAGTGTAAAGTAGATTAAAATATAAGATAATTTATGATGTAAACTATTATGCGTGCAATAAAATTTAAAATATAAATTGTAATTTTTAAAAATATAAAGAGTAAGTATAAAAATAACTAAACTATAGAATGATTAAGATATTTTTTTAAAAAAAATTACTAAGTAAGATAATATATCTACCAACAAATGACATAATATATACTAAGTATTAGGTATTGTTTGTTTCAAGAAAACCACTTTTCTATAAAAGTAGTTTCCAAGCTTTTGAATGTTTGGTGAATTCTAGAAAACTAGTTTCTAATAAAAAAAAAAGATAAACATTTTCCATCAAGAAAGTGTTTTTCTCCTTTTAATTCTGGAAAACACTTTTTTTTCCTTTAACATATAAAATAAATCTTATATAAATACACACTCTTAATTAATAACATTAATTAATTTGGATTTTTTATTAATTTTAAAAAATTATTTTAAGGTTTTAAAAATAAAATTTATTTAAAATTAAAATATTTATAAGTTATTTTTTAGCTTGTATTTCTTTACATAGCTAAACAATATAGTTTTTTAATTTATTTTCTATGATATTATCAAATATACAAAAATTACTTTTCAAAGTTTTATCTTTTATAAAAATTATTTTTAAAAAAATTACTTTCAAGTTTGTTTACTTTCGAGCAAACAAAAAATTCCTTAATAATTGATGAGTATATAATGTCTCTCTGCCACAAATCTCTCCCCAACAGAGAGTGCCCTACAAGAAAAGACAAGAGGGTCCTGAAATAAGATAGTCAACTCCCACTTGTTCTTCAGTCCCTTAGCAAGGGCACATTATTTAAGAAAATGGTCCTCAAATATCACTTATTTTTTTATACTTGTACTATTATATCCATAATAATTTTTCAATATACATCAAAATATTAAATCAAATAAAAAAAAGAAATTAGAAAAAGTACGAGGAAGTGGAGCTCTGTTCCCCTGTACCACAGCTTCAAGACATGAAATACATTATTATATTTTTTTTCAGAAATCATGAATACGGCTACACCTCTTTTTCACTGCCCAGATCTCTCTGCATCAATAAACTAATAGTGTACACAATTTTTAACAATATCACTCCATTTGCTATGGATAATTGCATGATCTTAGGGTTTCAAATGTTAGGTTGAGATTTGATTATTTGTTGGTTTATTATTCTCCCTAGCTATAATATTATATTCTGTGTTCAAATCTTAAAAAAACACAAGGATTCTTATGATCTCGAGTCAGCTTTCATGATTTAAAATCGAATTTAAAAATATATTTTTATTATATGAAAAAAATAGTAAGATACTCTCATTGATGTAAATAAAAAAAATCACTAGGAAGGGGTGAGCGAATTAATCAAAATATTCCTAAAACTCTACTCAAAATTATCAGAATCAAACAATTTTTATGAATTTGTTAGATAATTTTGGTTAATTTCTTTTTAAAAAAATAAATTGACTTAATTTAGTTTTGATCTTGGTTTTAAATTCTAGATATCAAAATCCGATAAGATATAATATCTCATTAAATCAAAGTCCGTAAAAAATAATCTATTTAAAAGCTCATTAACTCAAATTAGGCTTATTTGATTATAATAAATGTAAAACTAAACTGGACTAATCAATTTATATTTTTTATTCAGTTTAATTCAATTTAAAATTCAGTTTAATTCAATTTAAAACTTGAAAAAAAAAAGATTCATTAGTTATTTTTGCCTAAATTAAACTGGTTGAATCGATACTCACTCCTTCCGACTTAAAGCTCATTTAATATTATAATAATAATAATTATTTTTTAAAGTATTTTTTATTTGAAAATATATAAAAATAATATATTTTTTATTTTTAAAAAATTATTTTTATCATTGTCACATCAAAAAATATAAAATAAAAAAATATTTTGAAATAAAAAAATTAATTTTTTTTTAAAAAACAAACAGGCTATTACTCTTACGACATAAAAGAAGAGTATCAACTTACAAAACTGCCCTTCACAAAACATACATGCATGAAATAATGGGATGGACTATATACTATGCTTTACAGCTAAACCTTCAAGTAATTTAAAACTTTATGGATCTTGTACACAAGGACATAAATTAAGGGGAAAGGTGAAGGAGAGGCAACAAAAGGATAAAAATCAAGTTTAATTAGGGTAATTAGTGATTAATCAAGAGTTAATAACAACCAATAAATAAAGGGGAGGAAAAGGTAGCGGGTTTTCCGGTACAAAGGACGAAGGAAGCAAAAGCTGGTAGGTCGCCACGTGGCGATACTTTGAACCGTAGGATCAACATGAAGAATGATCAATCCATTTTGTGTGTGTGTGTGTGTGTGTGTGTGAGAGAGAGAGAGAGAGAGAGAGATCATCCCATGACATCCTTAGGCAGTGAAGAGAAGAGGGTCAGCTTAGTTTAGTTCTTAAGACTTTGGAGACAACACAAACAAGAACAAGAGAAGCCTTGCTGAGTGAAAGCTAAAAAGGCACTGCAAAATCATCAGAGAGAGAGAGACTTAAATTGGGTCAGGAGAGAGAGAGAGAGAGAGAGAGAGAGAGAGAGGGTATGGCGGCGTTTGCAGAGAAGCAGAAGCAGCTGTAATTCTGTGTCTAAGTAAATGGCAAAGAAAAGGTACTGAAGGCGCGATTAACGCTTTCTTTTCTTCAACCAAAAAAAGGGCCAACAAAACTAATCAAGAAACTACTCACTAACCACTTGACACAGTTTTTTTAGAGAAGGAAGCAAGGTAGCTAGAGTGAGTGAGTGAGTGAGTGAGTATGTGAGTGAGAGAGAGAAGAGAGAGGCATTTTCACATACACAAGACTCAAGAAAGCAGGGAACAAGATTGTGTGATACTACCACTAGTACTCTTACACTCTTTGATCCTTCTTCTTCTTGGTTTTGTTCCCTCTTTCCTTTTTCGATTCATAACCCAAAATTCTGGAGAATTTAAGGAGGGCCCTTTTGATGTTTGTTGGGTTGTAAGCAAAAGACAAAGAAAGAGAGGTTTTCTTGATTATGGATTTTCTCTCACAATTGAGTTTTGGGTCAGGCTTAGAGGAGGAGAAATGGCTGGCCTTTTCTCATTAGGAAGAGGTAGTAGTAGCAGTAATAACCAAGAAGACCAACAAAACAACAATAATCCACCAACTGAAATTCCACAAGAAAGCTGGTTTTGGTACAAAAGTGAAGACATTCCATACAAAAGTTTTGAGCTATGGCAGCAGCAGCACCAAGAACTTCTTCACCAAAGACATCAGAATCCACAGCAAGATCTCTACTCACCAGCTGTTGGGTTAGGTGTAGGACCCAGTAGAACTTCAATCAACATCTCTGATGAATCCTCATCAAGATCAGCAGCAGCAGCAGAAGCTTTCATGATGATGAGGCCTGGTGGTTCTGGAACAGGAGGAGCTGGTAGCATAAGTTGCCAAGATTGTGGCAACCAAGCAAAGAAAGATTGTATACATATGAGGTGTAGGACTTGTTGTAAGAGTAGAGGATTTGAGTGCCAAACCCATGTGAAAAGTACCTGGGTTCCTGCCTCTAAGCGCCGTGAAAGACAGCAACAATTAAATCTTTTACAGCAACAGCAACAACTGCAAATTCGTGGAGAGAATCCTAAGAGACAGAGAGAAAATCCAAGCTCTTCTCTTGCTTGCACTCGCTTAGCCAATAGCATGTCAGGTAAAGACAATATCTATATACACTTTGTTTATGTAATGTCTCTTTTCTTTTCTTTCAACAGAAACGAGTGACTCACAGTTCTAAAGAGTCATTTTTTAGAAGAATTCAGTGGCACACACGCTCATACAGAGAATCTTGAAAGAAAGAGAGAGAGAGAGAGAGAGAGAGAGAGGCCATATCGATTGCGTGTATTGAAAACGAACCTCCATAGTAAAACCCCATCAGCTTTTTTTCACCTTTCCTTTTATGAATACTGTTATGAGGTATTCCTGACAAGTGGATTGAAAGGGAGAAACTATTTTTCTCTTTCTGTGTGTTGATTGATATCTGTGTATATATATTATATATGAGCATGTTTGTTCTTTCTTGATAGCTTTTGCGTGCCATTTCATATACATAAAATATAATTCTATAAAAAAAAATCCCATTTTTTTATCTTACTATTTTAATCAAAATCTGAAGTAGTTTATGTTAACGGGTTCTTTGTTTTAGGGTTAGAACTTGGGAATTTCCCATCAGAAGTGAGCTCTCCTGCATTATTTCGTTGTGTAAGAGTGAGTGGCATTGATGAAAGTGAGGAGATGTTAGCTTACCAAACTGCTGTTAACATTGGAGGGCATGTGTTTAAAGGAATTCTTTATGATCATGGCCCTGACAGCAACTACATGGCACCCGGTGAGACATCTTCTGGAGGTGGTGGAGTACAGCCACTTAATTTAATCACAGCTGGCACAGCCACTGGTGGTGGTGGTGTAACGGTGGCTTCTACGACAGCCGCATTTCTTGATCCTTCCTCTTTATATCCAGCTCCACTTAACACTTTCATGGCCGGTACGCAATTCTTTCCGAATCCAAGATCATGAAAACACCACAACAACATTCTTGTCTTCCCTCTCTTTTATATTAGCAAGGTCTTTTCTTTTCCAGTCCATTTTGCAAAAAAAGAAAAAAAACTGATGATGATTAAATGTAGTAAGAAGAGAAGTAAATTTGACACATCCATTCAAGAAGTAGGAGTTAAAAAAGAAGAAGAAGAATGAATGCTGATGAGAGGCAATGCTTAACATGTTGTTTTTGTGAAAATTTCGATGATAAGTTATGATTATTATTCTTCTTCTTTTTCTTTCTCTTTTTTTCCCCTCACATCCTCTCTTTCTTGTATGTGAAAGAAATCTAAAGTTTCTTTCTTGTGTTAGGACAGGAAAGGAAAGCATGTAGGGAGGCAGTGCAGTAGTAATGTAGTGATGACATGTTTCATGTTTTCTTGTTTGTTTGAGTTATATATTATGTTTTGTCTTCTGGGGTTTGAAATTGCATTACGTTAGTTTTGGACTTGAACTTGCCTTTTTCCCTGTTTACCCGTAAGTTTGCCGGTTTGAAATTGAAACGAAAATTGGGTTTCGTCTTTTTTTTTGGACTAAACAGAAAGACCAAACCGATCTATTTCTTTGTTTTTTTTCTCCTTTCCTTACGCGGTATGGGCGGTGTCCAGCCATGCATCAATAAGCTAAGCATTCAAGTCCAAAAGGTGAAAGAAAAGAAAAATATGAAGTCATTTTTCTCTTCTTTCTTGCGCTCTCTCTCTCTCTCTCTCTCTGTTGAAATACTTGCTCATTTGATATTATTATACACGTAAATCCTTTAATTAATTAGAATGGACATGCGTAGATGTGACTTCGATGATAAAAATGGAAATATTTCTTGTCAATTGTTCTTGCTTAATGCACCTGCAAGAATTTATATATGTCTATATCTATATATATATAGATAGATATATAGATGCTCGCATGTTATAAGACTGTTTCCCAATGAAATTTTGATTATGTTTTCTTAAAAAAAAAGGATTTTGTGAAGAAAACTCGGATTTTGAAGCTTTCCTCAATCAAACAAGAAATCATTTTCAAGAAACAAGATTTTTTATTGGGAAGAGAGAAATCGTAACTGTAGAGGCAAGCTAATATCTGTACAATACCAGTTTTGGTGCTCAACAGTTTGTTTTCATTGATTGCTGACACATTCTGTATTATTGCTAATGAATGTAGCTTTCTTGCAATGTAGTAGCTTGAACAATATCAATTGAAGATTAAATGTAAACCACAAGCTTTAAAATAACCAGAGTACAGATGGATATTATTTTTAAAATAATCCCTTTTAGTTTAAAGTAATGAAAACCATTTATTTATCTATATTTATGTTTCATTTTGAAGCAAAGGCATAGGCACCTTCCACAGCTAATGCAATGTCATTTCTAAATAAAGGAATCTTTCTGTGCATTTCTGTGCATCAAATAATTCTGCAAAAAGCCAAACCTAGCGTGTAATTTCAAATGACACAAGTACAATTCTACTGTTGTCCTTCCAAGACTAGCTAATGGAGGAATTTTCTACCAAATAAGACCCCTTGTAGGATTAGTTATCCTCGGTTGAAAAGTTATGGTGGCTTAAATGTCATTTGGCTAGACATTGTAATTGGAAATGTTCCTATTGATTCTAAAACCGTGAAAAACACAAGTTTGAAATTCGAATTCATGCAGAACATACTTTCCATGGAAACATTTTGGAAGCACCTTCAAGATGGAAAATGTTGAAATATCATAGAAGGAATAGAGTAGAGTTGTCTTACAGTACTGTTTTTCATTGAATTATATAATTTGTTTGCTGAATTCCATATGAACTAAAATCATTAGATCATAACAATGCAATGATATAGTCAACTAGAACAAAAGAATTGTTTCCCCATTTACTTTTAATTATCACATACTAGAAAATAGCTCCGCTCCCTATCTGAATCTAATTCAATGTTTTAATTTATGTTCAATAAACTTTTTTGTTTTCATTTTCATTAGCGTTCTACTTGATGTGACAACATTCACTTGCGTTAGAGAAATTGTCTTAATAACAATCTATTGCATTAAATATGGGAGAATGATGGGGAGGGGTTGGAATGTTTTCTATGGATAGAAGGATTGAGCATTCCTGCTAAGAAAATTAGTGCTGCCTTCATAGATGGGTTCTGGATTTTTTGTTGTTTTAGTCGAGTAGTTCTGATTAGAAGTTTGTCTTTTATGGTTTTGTAGGGGACAAAAAACATAATCATATATGTGGTGTCTAACTTTAACGAGTCCCAACAAGAAAAATGCTTAGTTGCGCAGTTTTAATTTTTATGAGAATAAGAAATTCTCAAGACAATCTGTTAAATGTACAATTTAGCAACATGGACATCAAATCTCCCATTGAAATCATTTAAATCTATAGGGTGCAACATGAAAATCATCCAAGAGAAAAGAGAGAAATGTCAAGAGAATATTTTTCAAGTTACAACATAAACTTGATACAAGTCTTTAAACACCATATCATCATAACACGTGGAATCCTTTTTTCTAGTGTTCATCCCTTGCAAATTTATTGCAACCAACATCAGATTTGTAATCCTTTGAGTATTCTAGCTGTGTAATTTATGCAATATAATGAAAATCCAAGTGAATATTGCTAGCTCAAAAGTTATTTTTAGAGCACATTGAGCCTTGCGAAGCTAGAGATTTGATGTAATTTGCATTTGAATAACAATATAACATCATCATTTTCATCATGTGGAAACATGGCTGTTTCTTATTAGTGTGGTAGATAACTGGGGCCACAAAAGTAGAGGAAAATATTATAGAGAAGTAGAATAACAATGCTTTATCATTCAATTTGATCACTGTGATCCATTAGATTCTTTTGGAGAATCGGAGCCGAATGTCCCAGATTGATTTTTCTGCTGGAGTATTATGAGTTGAATGTGTTTTGTATGCAGAATTGTCTACACCGTAGCTGTTTTTTTTTTTAATGCAGAATTGTTATATGATACTTTTGAGTTTTAAATTTTTGACTTGATATGCTGCAATGGGACTTCTGTGCCCATCAAGCCTCCCAATGAGAGAACCACATCATAGAAAATGTGCATGGATCACATATATGTTCATGACAGCCTATATCTTACAATCTAATTTGCAAGGATACGACTTAAAGCTGTCTGCTACAAATTATTGAAGTTCTGATAAGTTACCTACTTCGCTTAGATTTATTATGGTTTGTGGATGTTTCATATGCTTAGTTCTATCAGTTTTTTTTTTTTTTTTGGTATCTGCTCCATATGGCATTTGTTCTTGAAAGTTCAACAAGAATCCCCCTTTTTGTACGATTTGTGACTGATATTTTTGTGTTCTCAATTGGTCCACCTATTTCAACCTTCAGCTTCTATTTTAATCCAGTTAACTACATTGAGAAGCTGCATTTTGCTTGATAGTTCTTTCTCGGTTTCCCCACTTTTAGGATGCGATTGGTAGTAAGGTGGGGTTGAAACTAAGTTGTCTCGATGGTTAATTAATATACACTATAATTTTGAAACTCTTTTAAAACCATAATTATAAAAAGCTACAAATAAAGCTATAATTTGTAGCTTTTCGCACTTGGCAGATTTTTATTTCAGAATGATCTTATTTGTTTGTACCATACTAATTCCTAGAAGTAGATTTATGGATTAAAATCTAATATCATAACTACTTAACTAGTGGAGCTGAACAATCAACCCTTCCCAGAGCCAAAAGGCTCCACGCATGCATATGTTGATCATGAGAATGACCTTATATTTCCCATCTCAGGAACCTCCACCCTCCTTGGTTTCTCATTTTTCCGTGAGCACAAAAGGAGGAAGAAGAAAAAGAAAAAAAAATCTGCATGCGCATCTTCATTCGTTCGTCTTCCTTCTGTTAAAAAACCCATCGAACTCTTTAACAAGACATGGAAGCAAACATTTGTTATGTTCTCTATATGTTATCTCCAACCTGATCGTCCTGGTATTTGGCTTTGCCACTGCAAATTAGTATAGCTTAAGCTTTTCTTTACTGCTTTGTAGTCCAATTTTTCTTTGCCACCGGACCTCTGCCACGTCTAGCTGCTTTTCTCAGCATTATGTTCTTGTTGTTGTTGTCCACGAGATTTTTAACAAAAATAGGAACAAGAAAGCGTGATTGGGTCATTATTTATGGCCCTTGGCTGTTTCTTAGTTGGAAGTATCTTGAAAGGCGAAAAAGATATATAGCCTCAATCTACCGAGTGAGCTGGGGTAGAAAGCAATGATGAAACACGTCAAAGGGATTTCTTTCAAAGCCATGGCGTGGCCAAAGCCATACATAGGGTGCTAGGGTTTGTTATGGTATTTTAGGGCAGCACCATAGGGTTTATGGCAATTTGAGTTAGTAGAGAGGGCGAGACTAGATTTGTAGGACTAGAGCCCCATAATGCAAGTTGTATTCATGGGCATGCAGACATATAATTGGTGGTCCCGAACATCCAATAAGCAAAATTCCCAGCTTCTTCAATTAAAAGATTGCTTTCCTTTTGCTTGTTTTGCTTTTGCAGCGCAACATGCTGTTAAATTATTAACAGAGCCCTATTTTCCTAGTGAGAAAGCAGGAGACAGATCCCTTTATATAGGCAGCTTAGATGCATTTATAGACCTTTAATCCACTAAAGAACAATGGAAGTAAAGGCTGATTCATTCTTGTTGATCAGTGCAAGATCTTGTTCCAGCAAATGGTGGCCGGTTTGAGCAGGAAGGTTGCTAGCGTGAGTTTTGTTGGCTTTTTGGCACACTACATAAAAGCAGCAGTATCTTGCTCGACTTTTCTGCTCTATGCATGTCTATAATACTTTTGGTTGTCATATATTATATATATTTTGGCATATAGGTCCAGATTTCGTGCATGTAATTCTATGCAATGAAAATCCCAAGTTAATTCTAAATCTGGAAATTTCTCTTCAATTTATAGTAAAAAGCTTTTAAATTTAATATATTGATTTTAATTTATACTGTCTCCATTCCTTTTCTTTTCTTTTCCTTTTATTTTCAAGATTAAACTTTAAAAAAACAGACCTAGTTATTTGTTATTAAACATGCTTTTGATATAAATTATTTCTATCAAAAGATGTTTTTGGTTTTTTTTGTAAATATTTTTATGATTTTAAACCCAAAACACAGCCGGTACCATATCAAATAATTTTCCCAATTAAATAATTAATTTTATAGAAAAAAATAACAAGTTTTAATCATTGTAATGATTCCATGGTAACATCCCAAATCCATGAACCTTGTCATAGCCTTCTTTTTTAACTGGCAATTAAATAATTAATTTAAGATGCTAATTTAGCAACTCTTACATGGGATGATTCCAATTTTCAAATAAATACTATTAGTTGAACCAGTAATAACTTAATAGATATTTTAGGCCATTGATAGCATAAATTAATATTACAATATGTATTACATTTCAATGGCTAGCATGTCCTAGCACGACAATTAGAGCTTGTAGAGATATTCGAGATTCTCGCTGCTTGTCCTCCCATGGATCCAATCCGAGATCAATCGGACATCAAGAGGCTGGAGATTATTAGTAAATTGATTGGTTAAAGTACTGATAGAAGAGAGATCATGGCAGGCATTGCGCTGAAATATGCATTAAGGCATGGATTACAATCTCGAGCATCTTCTTAGAATAATGTTCTGTGCCCAAAAGTTGATGCCACGAGGATTCCATTTCCTTTCATCAATTTAATCTAACCCGAAAAGGTTATATAAATATCGATCGAACATATTCTTCCCAGGATCTGGTTCTAGGTTTCGAGAACAACAGACAGAAGGGCATTATAAAAGCTAAGACAATATAATGTTGTCTCAATTCCACCGGACCCCTAAACTTCCGACATGTCAAAACTCGGTAGAGGTAGGGCAAGGTGCCCAAGATTCAGATCTGATGGGAGGTGAAATCTGGGTTCTCTTTTTTTTTTTAAAAAAAAAAAAAAACCTATTCAATCGAGTCATGAGTGTATATAAGAAGATTAAACAAGAAAATCCTCATTGGAAAAGGCTTATAATCTTGGATCCACAGGACAAATAATGCCATCAAATCCACTAAACAATACCCTTAAACAAAACTTATACATCTAAATCCAACTTGGAAATACTAATATAAGTCAAAAAACCAGTCTATTTGCCATCAATTATGAAAATAAAATATATACGCATTAATGTTTACTCTAAATATTAGTCATATTATTTTCATCAATAATACACATTCTACAAAACCCAAAACCTAGATAAATTTTGTTATCTCCAAGTAGTCCAACATTGTTGGAAAAAAATAAATAAAAATTGGCCTTCCTATCCCTTATGAGAGGATGTTTGAAAGTATGATAACGGTTGCTTTTCAAAGTACTTTTCTTTCAGAAATGCATCAAAATATATATTTTTTATTTTTTAAAAATTATTTTTAACATCAGCATATCAAAATGATCTGAAAACATCAAAAATTATTTATTTTAAATAAAAAAATTTAAATTTTTAAAAAATATTTTTAAAACACAAAAACATTATAAACATACTCATATAAATCCAAGGTGAGGTTCATTGAAAACTTATTTTTGTAAGTTTTTCAGTTGTCTAGACCCAACCTTTTTACACCTTCTTAGCCCATTAGTTTTGGGAAGGCCATAATTCTTGCGAAGTTTTCAACAACTTCGTCAAAATCCATGCTGGGCCTTGGTATATAAGTTTGAAACGTGTCTTCAATTTGTCCAGCAGAAACTCACCAGGCCCTGCCGATGTTGATATTCTGCTGCCCAAATTTAGGTACGAAGAATGCTTAACACCAACACCATAAATGTTTCAACCTTCAATATATATATATATATATATTTTTTTTGTGATGAACAAGGATTCAAAACCTATAATTGTTCAATTTAGCCCAAAGTTAGGGTAAGGTACTGTGCTGGGTTCAATTCAATCTCACACATGGCCCATAGAATTCAGAGTGTACATACTTCGGCTTCTTTTTTGTTCACTCTCTCATGTCCCATTTGCCCCAATTTATCAAAAGTTCTCCCCCAAGGTTCTTGCAAGGAAGCTAAGCTTACATGATTAATAATTAAGGTTCAACATTTATCCATAAAATACTATTTATTAGAATAATATTTTGTATTTTTTTAATTTATTTATTAAACATTTTTTTTAATTTAATATTAGATTGTTTTGAAAATTGTGCTTCATAAGTTTTTTTATTTTATTTTCTTTCTATTGAGTTATATATCAGTTTCATGGTTTTAATTTTTTTTTTTTTGATTTCAATGTTCAACATTAAATATTTTGAAAATAAGGCTTCATAATTGTTTTTTGTTTTTTGATCTCATTAACCAGGTCACGAGTTTAGCATATTAATTCTGGTTGACTCGAGTTAATTTTTTTTTGTTTTTATCCTTCGACATTGAGTTGGTTGAAAATTGAATTTTATATATAAAAAAATTTCTTCTTTCTATAGGTTATCCCGATCTCATAACCCGAGTTACGAGTTTAGCAGGTTGACCTAAGTTGACTTTATTTATTTTTTGGTACTTTTTTAATTGAATATATTTTTAATTGTGCTTTATATTTTTTTTTAACGGAGTTATCATGATCTCATGACCAAAGTCACATGTTTGGTAAGTTAGTCCGAGTTGACTATGTTCATTTTTTGGTTCATTTTCAATTGGATACAGCCTCAGCTTTGGTCGAAAAAGCTTAGGGGTTCGGTCTCTGGAAACTGGTCTAAAACCGTATTTCTTCTAGAGCCTTCACCTTGAACACATTCTTCATCTTTTGATGAACGAAGGCTTTTGGTTTCTCGTATCGTCAGCTTGTAGGTTTCCTGATCTGAAACTCCGCACTTTCCTTGGGCTTAAGGTCCTTATGGCGAATAGACTTTTCGTAATAATCGATTAAACTAAAGTAGTTTTTTTCAATTTCACCCTCCGATAACTTAATTTTTTTTTTGCTTTTTCTCAATTTCATCCTTCAATATTAGAATATTTGGGATTTGAGTTTTGTAATTATTTTCAATTTGTTTTTTGTGGAATTATCCTAGTCTCATGGATTTAGTTTTTTTCTCAATTTCAATCTTTAACACTGGATTTGTTAGAAATGGAGCATCATATAATTATTTTTTAAAAAAAAATTGTTCTGGTCTCATGACTCTGATCATGAATTTAATAGGATAGACAAATGTTGTTGTCTAATATGTTGATCCAATATGTCCCGCAAATTTGATATTAACCCGGGTCAATCTAATATTTGGTTGTCTCAATATTATAAAAAATGATATCTAATATGTTGTTGTATTAATATTTTTTTAAAAATATCATTCAATTTATATTATATTTTGAGTTCATAATTAATTTTTTTTATTAAAAAACAAGTTGAAAATACTTAAATATTTTTTTCATGATAAAAAAATTCAATCCTACCCACGATCGAAGGTGAGCCAATTAAATAGAATCCCTCTGAAATACAGCCCAAAACATCATGATTCTCATCCCTTGCTTTGCCACTTCTTCACACACACTACAAAAACAAGATAACAAATTCCGTCTCCGACTCTTTTGGATCTTTGAGGCATTCTACCTTGGAATGTTTCTCTCATGTTTCTCCACAAGCATAGCTGAAAACACTCCTTTGCTTTACACTGTTACATCCCATTCTACGCTATCTTATTTCTTTCATATTTTCTGACAAACATAGCTCGAAACCTAAATAGAAATGGCTAGGCTTCGAAGTAGCAAGCGTAATTCTTCCTCTAGATCATACACATCAACACTAACCACCATAGCCTTCATAGCATTGTGTGCTATAGGTGTTTGGATGCTAACTTCAAACCCACAGGTTACTCCACAAACCACAACTCACGTCGCCAAACCAGTCATTACCACCACCACAGACATTGCCGCCGACGCGGATGTTTCAATCTCCAATGAGGTAGAACACACTGAATCCAGGAGCAAAAAGGACACCCATGTTTATGAAGACAATCCAGGAGATCTTCCCGATGATGCTATCAAATCCGACGAGCTTAAAAGCAATGATGACAGTGACAATAAAGAAGAAAGTAACTACGGGAAACAGGAAACGGATGGTGGTGATAGTAAGGCTGATCAAGAGAGCTCATCACAGGATTTAAAGGGAGAAGGATCTGGTGAGGAGCAGCAGAAACAGGAGGAAAGACAGAATCAGATATCTGAAGAAAGTTCACACACTCAAAATCGACAAGCTGATCAAACCAGCCAAGAAAGTTCTCAATCTGAAGGTAGCCAGGAAGCAAGTGTCAATCAAGAACAAGAAACAAATGCCAGCCAAGAAGAAAAAACGAATGACAATCAAGAACAAGAGCAAAGTACAGTATCTGAAACTGATGATAGTAATTCACATGATTCTATAAATAAGAATGAAGAACAAGATCAAGCACAACAGCAACAGCAACAGCAACAAGAAGATGTCGAAAACAGTAGTAAGGATTTACAGGATTCTCAGAACCAAGAATCAAAAGAAGACCAACAACAAGGTTCTGGACTCGATGAAAACAATCAAGAATCTGATCACAATGAGAAAACATATGAAGAGCAACAACAAGAGCAAAGAATAGAAGATACTGGAGGTCAGAATTCTTCTCAAGAATCCCAAAAAGAGGTATCTGAAGAAGATAAAAAACAAAGAATACAACAGCAGCAGCAGCAACAACAAAAACAAGATGTTGAAGATAGTAGTAAGGATTTACAGGATTCTCAGAACCAAGAATCGAAAGAAGACGAGCAACAACAAGGTTCTGGACTCAATGAAAACAATCAAGAATCGAATCAAAATGAAAAACCATTTGAAGACCAACAACAACAAGATAGTACTGTAATCAATGAAAGCAATCAAGAATCTGATCAAAATGAGAAAACTTATGATGAGCAACAACAAGAGCAAAGACAAGAGGATACTGAGGTTCATGATTCTTCTCAAGAATCCCAAAATGAGGTATCTGAAGAAGATCAAAAACAAAGAATACAACAGCAGCAGCAGCAGCAACAGCATCAACAAACACATGATCAAGAAACCGAACAAGAATCTCAGGTGGATAGCAACACAAACCAAGAAACCAAGCAGGAATCAAGCTCGGGCGAGTCAGCATTTCCAGGTGGCGGGAACCCAGGAATACCAAAAGAATCAAAGGAGTCATGGTCAACTCAAGCAGCAGAGTCAGAGAATCAAAAGGAGAGAAGGAAGGAGGAATCAGACGGTAATGACAGCATGTATGGGTACACTTGGCAGCTCTGTAATGTCACTGCAGGTCCTGATTATATACCTTGTTTAGATAATGAAAAGGCCTTAAGACAACTACATACAACCGGACACTTTGAACATAGAGAGAGGCATTGTCCTGAGCTTGGACCCACTTGTTTGGTTCCACTTCCTCAAGGTTACAAAAGACCCATCACATGGCCTCAAAGTAGAGACAAGGTATATCATTGAATCTTGATGGTTAGATTAGGGTGATTTTGTGGGGTTGTAACTTTGTTTAGTGTGGTCTTGCAGATATGGTATCACAATGTACCTCATCCAAAATTGGCAGAGGTCAAAGGTCATCAAAATTGGGTTAAGGTTACTGGTGAGTTCTTGACCTTCCCTGGTGGTGGAACTCAGTTCATACATGGAGCTCTTCACTATATTGATTTTGTTCAACAGGTAAACTAATCCCACAATTTAATATCTTGCATGATGCAATGTGTCCTCAAGGGACATTTCAACGCAATGCGTGAATAGTGCCCTTGAGGCGACGCTCCAAACAGTTTGAGTTTGGGTAAATATTAGAAAGATAGACTCAGTCTTGACACGTGAAAATCGCACAGAAATGCCACCCAGCCATGAATAAATAGATAAAGCACCCTAATCTCACCATTGAAGAGATGCATGCGTTCGTGCTCAAGCAGTTCTTAGCTCTGGAAAATATCCTCATCAAGTGGATACTTGTCATCCGTATTGCATGCTTTATGCGCATGAATTCCCATATTGATTCATTGTTAATGGGTGCAGGCTGTGCCCAAAATTAAATGGGGAAAGCACACTAGAGTGATACTGGATGTTGGGTGTGGAGTTGCAAGCTTTGGTGGTTATAATTTTGAAAGGGATGTTCTTACAATGTCTTTTGCACCCAAAGATGAACATGAAGCTCAAGTCCAATTTGCCCTTGAAAGAGGAATACCTGCAATATCTGCTGTCATGGGTTCCCAGCGTCTCCCGTTCCCTAGTAGGGTCTTTGATCTCATCCACTGTGCGCGTTGTCGAGTCCCTTGGCATGCAGAAGGTCACAACCTTTTCATATCTCCAGTCTGAGTACAATATAGATTATGAATCCAATAGAAGAAACATAATATTTGTTGTAATTTGCTTTTGCTAAAGAAGATTAGGTGCTTGTTCAGGTGGCAAGCTACTTTTAGAATTGAATCGCCTTCTCCGGCCTGGAGGTTATTTTGTCTGGTCAGCAACTCCTGTTTACCAAAAGCTTCAGGAAGATGTGGAGATATGGCAAGGTTGGATACCAAGAACTGATTATTTGAACAATCTATGATCTTATATCCAGCTGACCTCTTGTTATTTTGCTAGCTATGTCTGCGTTGACGGTATCTATGTGTTGGGAGCTTGTGACTCTCAAGAAAGATAAACTTAACGGTATCGGTGCTGCCATCTACAGAAAACCTACCACAAATAATTGCTATGATCAAAGAATCAAGAACAGCCCTCCAATGTGTGATAATGATGACGATGCAAATGCTGCCTGGTCAGTCAGTTTCTCAGGCACTCCTAATGACTCTTAACAATTGGAAATGGGTTGATCAATAGCTAACTGGACTATTTATTAATGGTCATTCTGGCATTGCATTTTCAGGTATGTGCCTCTGCAGGCATGCATGCACCGGGTACCTCGTTCTAAATCTCAGAGAGGGGGTAAATGGCCAGAGGATTGGCCTGAAAGACTACAAATACCTCCTTACTGGCTAAAGAGCTCTCAGATGGGGATCTATGGTAAGCCAGCTCCTCAAGATTTTGAAGCAGATTATGAACATTGGAAACATGTCGTCAGCAACTCATACATGAAGGGATTGGGTATCAGCTGGTCCAACGTCAGGAATATAATGGATATGAGAGCCGTTTATGGGGGGTAATGATGCTTATCAACTGTTGTTGTTTTCTAATGCTAATTGCAAGACGGTATTGTCCTGTTTAAACGTATCCTCTTCACATGATTCTGATGCAAAACTCGTTTTTTATGCATCCAGGTTTGCAGCAGCTCTCAAGGATCTTAAGGTCTGGGTGTTCAATGTAGTGAACACAGACTCTCCAGATACACTACCGATAATTTATGAGAGAGGTCTTTTTGGGATATACCATGATTGGTGCGAATCCTTCAGCACATACCCTCGAACTTACGACCTCCTACATGCTGATCATCTCTTCTCAAAGCTGAAAAAAAGGTAAATATGATTGGATCAATACTTCTCATTTTCCATTTGTAATTCATTTTGTCCATCTGGGGAGCTTGATGACCAAATTGTGGTGTGGATTTTACAGGTGCCAGCTTGCTCCTGTATTGGCAGAAGTTGATAGAATCGCAAGACCTGGAGGTAAACTGATTGTTCGTGATGAGTCAAGTGCAATTGAGGAAGTGGAGAACTTGTTGAAGTCTCTGCATTGGGAGGTTCATCTAATCTTCTCCAAGGACCAAGAAGGTTTACTCAGCGCACAAAAAGGTGAATGGCGACCACAGACATATGCAGCTTTCACCTGATCACGAAGAGATACGACATCTGGCTCATAATCGTGTGCTGCCCCTTCTGAACAGTTCATTGACCTGCAAATTGCAACTTACTGTAGCACTTTGCTTTCTTTGGAATGTAAAGTCTTCTTCTAAAATACAGCTAGGTAAATGTATTTGTTGTTGTCTTGTAAAACTTACAGTACAAGAATCTCTGCGTAGAATTATAATAGGCCAACAGGCGAAATTTTGCACCAGAAAGATGGTCACTCGTAACATGCATGATGGAGCTCCTGAAAAGATTATCCCATAAAAAAATTCATACAATACAAACACAAGGAAGTAGACAAGAAAACACACTAGCCGGGACCAGAGAATCAATAACTTCGCCACATAGCTGCATCCATGAATATGGAACCTCACTCACAAGGTCACAAACAGTAATGGCCCCCCTTCATCACTAACTTGGCCACTAGCTGCATCAATGAATATGGAACCTCACTCACATGTTCACCAACACTAATGCCCCCCCTTCATCACTTTGCAGATCATTATGAAACTTGCGTAGCTTACAGATAAACAGACTGACTACCAGGGATTGCGTATGCATAATAGGTACCGTTAACTACTAGAGTTCACCGTAATCCAGCCAATTATGGTAACACAGTTTTTCCATCAAGTTTAATCACTATATTGTTTTGATAGGAAATCTGTTAATGATTCAAAACAAAAACTATCACTAAACCTTCTTCATTGCCAATGCACCTTCCCTCACACATAGGAAAAGTCTAGCGATAGAAAAACTCTTGCAATGCAGAGCCAGAGTATCCATTACAGAATGACCACAGAGTCATTCAACATCAGTAAGTGCATGAACAACTCTAGTGAATTTGAGAAAATTACAAGAAAAATGTCTTTTACTTCATTTAACAAAGGTTTAAATGCTATGATATATTCTTTAACTTCAACTCACAATTTCAAAACAAAGGACAAAATCAACCCTATATCAACACCATGTGTTGTTAACATGGCTCTACAAAAACAGAACCTTATCAAGTTATGATAAATACTTCAAGCTCCATTGGACTTCAATACCAGATGCAGCTTCTAATCAGATCCCAGTATTTCCACTACTCCGTGCCTAGAAGTTTCTGCAGTTCACCACTCTCGACGGCAGCTCTGAGATCTAAATATCGAAATTAACGATCAAATAGCATTAGTAAAATGAAGAGAAACAAGCCTGAAAACTATTACATCCCTCAAAGAAGGAAAATTTTAAATAGAAGAAAGAGGGCAAGGAACAGAGCAGCTAACCATCAGATCCACCAATATGCTTGCCATTCACAAATATTTGAGGGACAGTGCGCTTGCCAACTAAATCAAGCAGATAATCCTGAATTTCACCTCCATCATCTGCAAAATTCATAGAAACACTGCCAATTTAAACCATTTTTCCCGGTACCCATGCTACATGAATCTGTAGCTAAATAGAGATACCTCGAAGATCAAGCTCCACGGCAAAAGGTTTCTCATACAGTTCACTGAACACACGCTTGGCACGCAAACAATACCTATCAACAAAAAGAAAACAAATCACAATTCTTCCTCCCAAAATGCTCAAGTGAGATTCAGTTTTTGCACTGCACAGTTAGCTGTGTATTAAAATTAATTCCCGGAATTCATAAAACATAGACGATTGGCTGTAAACCAGAATTCCCAGAAATTCATATAATTCAAAGAACTTTCCATGAAAATTAAATTCATATCCCAATTCAATAATTTACTAACCAAATTCCAATATCAAAAACTACTTTCCAAAATTCTAACCAAGACCCACTTTTTTAATCTAAAAAGGAAACACAAATCAATCATAAAAGGAGAACTAAAAGAACAAAATCATCCACGTCCAAGCCATAAATTAATACTAATAACACAAATTAATATTCATGAAAAAAAATCCCATAAAACAGAAATTAAGAGAGAGAATTATAGAATTTACGGGCAGTAAGATTTGGAGAAGATGACGATCTTGTTGGAGTAGATAACGTTTTGAACAAAAGCTGAAGCTGAATTCG
>Ga0307515_10008708_pt1 | contig 19726 bp, 21 predicted proteins | sample 17_EM_MG_FD_194513 | JGI IMG/M metagenome (GOLD analysis project Ga0307515, IMG submission 194513) | Populus trichocarpa ectomycorrhiza microbial communities from riparian zone in the Pacific Northwest, United States - 17_EM | ecosystem: Host-associated > Plants > Roots > Unclassified | place... | reverse complement strand
CGGGTAGCTATATAGATACATAGATACATAGATGAGAATACAAACTGAATACATGAGTTTTAAAAATCGTTGAACGATTAGTAGTAGCTATGATTTCCAGGCGCACCAGCAGCGTTCCGAAAGAAGTTGTTTTCCCAGACTGCTCTACTGTGATTCGAGGTGCTTCCAGGTGCTCCCAGGTGCGCCTGAAGGGCACTACATCAGTCCAGTAAACTTCGTCCCGTCGCCTGGGCGACGGGCAGCGTGTAATTCTCCGTCAGAGGGTACGAGGTTCCGTCAGAGCCGTCAGAGCCGTCCGGAACGCCCGGGTGTTTCTGACGGAAACTAGAGTTGTTGCTGATGCATGATCACCATAGCGATCATCACCATAGCGATCATCACCAACAGCCATAGATTGAATGCGCACATATATGCCCACAAATTCCAATCGGTGGGAAGTGGGAAGCAGATTTTGCTGGAAAATCTTAGTTGCAAATCTGCTCTTCCCAAGTTCCAATTGTCTACCTTTCCGGCAGAATGGCAGGCTGCAATGGTCAACACCATGACCATGAGGCATCATGAGATCTCATCGCAATGGCCAAGCTAAAAATAAAGTTCACACTATGATATTGACCGACTTCATAATATCCGCAGCCACCTTCCGCCACCTACCTGCCTTCTCAGGCCTGTCGTCACCTGCCATCTGCCTCCTGGTGCCTGGTACCTGCAACTCAGCCAGTCTCTGGATCAAGCACCCAGGAGAATACATGAGAGCATATAGTCAACTGAGATTGAGAGTGTCTTGCATCTGGAGAGTGTAATGGAGAGTGTGCGCAGGAGTGAACTTGAGAGCATCATCAGAGATTACTTGGGAGCATATAGTCAAGCAGGATGGGAGTGTGGTATTGAGTGCAATTGGAAGTGTATTTGAGTGTGTACTTGGGAGTGTACTTGACAGCGTTTGGAGAGCTTACTTGGAAGTGTATAGTTAAGCAGGCTGGAAGCATCATCAAGTGCACTTGGGAGTGTACTTGAGAGTGTGCTCAGGAGTGTGCTTGAGAGTGGCTTCAGAGCTTACTTGCGAGTGTGCAATGAAGTGCATTTGACAGTGTTGTTGAATGCGGTATGAAGTACAGTACCGAGCGCACATAATCGAACGCATATCATAGTAAGCTAGTCAACGCACAGGTCCAGAGGACTTCGTAGTGCCACACCTCAAATATGTCATTGATTACTGTCCCAGAAACTGCTTCTCTCTGAGTTACATGTCACGTAAGGTCATTTTGCCCACCGTAATACTTGCAAGCTGAGTTCATAAATTCCCAACTGTCAGTTTACCTCCGATCATGATGTAATGTATACATCCATTTTACCTACATTGATCCTGTTTCACCTCCACATCTCAGAATTACCATATGATCGAAATTGAAAGAGTGGCTGTACAACAACATTCGAAAATTGCCCCCAGATACCAAAAATCAAGCATTTTCCATAATTGTGCAATCAATTTCAAAGACATGCTCAATTTGATATATATAATAATCAACGTATTGGCATCGGACTTTGTGATCAAAAGAGACGGCAATATGGTCACAACCCCAATCTGAAAATGAGTGTCAACAGAGCGTCAACGATTTTGTGTGTTGCATTATGTATTATCCAAGGGCTGCGCTATGGCATGTATCCATAATTGAAGTAATGGCCGACTTTATCGGCAAAATCATTAATGTCGACGTCGCTTCACCTGACAATCAGCATCAACAAAGCGTCAACAGAGCATCAACAGAGCATCAACAGAGCATCAACAGAGCGTCAACAATCTTGGGTGTTGCATCTTGTATGATTCAAAGGCTGTGCTACAGCATTCACCCACAATCAACGTATTGGCAGACTTTGTGTGCAAAAAAGAAGGTGACATGGTCACAGCCCCAATCAGAAAATGAGTGTCAACAGAGCGTCAACGATTTTGTGTGTTGCATCTTGTATCATTCAAGGGCTGTGCTATGGCATTTATTCATAATCAAAGTAATGGCCGCCTTTATAGGCAAAATCGTTAAGGTCGACGTCGCTTCAGCTGACAATGAGCGTCAACAGAGCGTCAACAGACCATCAACCAAGCGTCAACAGAGCATCGACTGAGCATCAACAGATCGTCAACAGCGCGTCAACAATCTTGGGTGTTGCATCTTGTATGATTCAAGGGCTGTGCTACGGCATTTACCCATAATCAACTTATTGGCAGCCATTGTGGGCAAAAGAGAATGCGACATGGTCACAGCCCCAATCTGAAAATGAGCGTCAACAGAGCGTCAACGATTTTCAGTGTTGCATCATGTGTCATCCAAGGGCTGTAGTACCGCTGTTAACCATAATCGAAGTATTGGCCGCCTTTATAGGCAACATGGTTATGTCCATGTTCCTTCACCTCATAATGAGCGTCAACAGAGTGTCAACAGAGTATCATCAGAGCATCAACAGAGCATCAACTGAGTGTCAACAGAGCATCAACAATCTTGGGTATTGCATCTTGTATGATCCAAGGGCTGTACTACAGCATTTACCCATAATCAACGTATTGGCAGCCTTTATGGGTAAAAGAGAAGGCGACAAGGTCACAGCCCCAGTTTGAAAATGAGCGTCAACAGAGCGTCAATGATTTTGTGTGTTGCATCTTGTATCATCCAAGGTCTGCGCTATGGCATGTATCCATAATCGAAGTATTGGCCGCCTTTATAGGCAAAATCGTTAATGTCAACCTCGCTTCACCTGACAATGAGCGTCAACAGAGCCTCAACAGAGCATCTTCAGAGCCTCAACAAAGCATCATTAGAGCATCAACAGAGCGTCAACAGAGCGTCAACAATCTCAGGTGTTGCATCTTGTATAATTCAAGGGCTGTGCTATGGCATTTACCCATAATCAACATATTGGCCGCCTTTGTGGGCAAAAGAGAAGGTGACATGGTCACAGCCCCAGTCGGAAAATGAACGTCAACAGAGCGTCAACGATTATGGGTGTTGTATCATGTATCATTCAGGGGCTGTAGTACAGCTGATATCCATAATCGGAGTATTGGCCGCCTTTATAGGCAATATCGTTAGTGACCATATTGCTACACCTGACAATCAGCATCAACTGAGCATCAACACAGCATCAGCGCAGCGTCAACAGAGTGTCAACAGGGTGTCAATGACTTTGGGTGTTGCCACTTGTGTAATCCAAGGGCTGGTCTAGTATGGCATTTACCAATGATCGAAATATTGGCCAACTTTAGGGACAATATGGTTGCAGTCGATTTCGCTACACCTTAAAATGAGTGTCACCAGAGCATTAAAAGAGCGTCAACAATTTTGGACATTGCATGATGTGTAATCCAAGAGTTGTGCTATGTCCTATATGGATAGTCGACCATTGTGTTAGGGGTTCTCCCCTAGCAGAGTATATGTAACCTGGGATAACCAATGATGGGTACTTGTCAGTAACTTTCGGGTTATCTGACATGCAAAACGACTGCCCTAGGCAGCCTCAGAACTTTCAGTCACGATTACCTTTAGCGGGGTATGAGCGGTACTCGTCTCGATTGATTAAGTCTAGGCTTAGCAAATTCATTGAAGCATACGCTGGGGCAGCTGATTAGATGACGCAATAACACTGCCAGACCGAATGGGTTACAACCCTGCCGAGCGTGTTATTTTCAATCAGATTCATTTCCAATGGTAGAGTGATTATGTCCAAGGGGTTCGCCCCGCAGACATGGGAATCGTCAGTTGCAACTAGTATGTGGGATTTTAAGACCGGCTGTCTTATGTGACATCGGAGCACTGGGCACTTCCCTGCCAAAGGGAATGGTCCCGGCCTGAGAAGCAGCGTGATTGAGGGATTATGACATTGGCTGTTGACATGAGGCCTATTGCAACCCCACGCATTGGTGTGCGTGGAATGGCAACTGCAAGAGCCTTCCGTTCAGAAACGGAAGTGTGCGTGTCATTAATCTACATTGGCATAGTTGTGGTTGTCCGCCACGTAAACCTATGATGCAATCATACTATAGCATTGATTAGCTTGAAGACGCTGTACGCTATGTTGGCAGACGTTCCCGATTACCGAATCATACGAGAGCGAGATGTCCAAGTTGAAGTTGTGACCTGATATATGATATCGTGCGGATGTGGGCTGATTCTTATCAGTAGCGTAACCCGTCAATACCGCACATGCATGAACACGATAACTTTGGGGATTCGTGGCAATCTCTACCATGTGCATTCTGTGCCGACTTACCTAAGCATGCATGCGGACAATAAGGAATATAAGACGCAAAGCACGTTGCTATCAGAATCATGGAAAGGAAAGATGGGTGCGTGTGCGTAACATCCCGAGAACTCTCTATATAACGGGTCACATTGTTCCGACAATGAGAAGAATCAGCTCTTGCAGCGAAACAGTCAGTGATACCTACCAGCGAAGAACGATCTGAAATATTATTGTGTTTTTATGATACCTATACCTACCTATTATATATATAAACTCTATTAGCTTTCTGTAGTGGCAGTTCCGAACCTTTAAGTATTACTCGGGTAATGACTGTTACTTTCGAAACCGATAACGACATCATCGTATACCCCTTCGAGAAGATTATATCCTTCGCCAGAAATCACCAGTATATTTTCCTGGCACAGAGTGTCTGGTGGATATCTTCGATTATCGGATTACAGGAAGGATTGGTTGTTCATATCGACCATCTTAATAAGGAACACATTATTGAGAAACCGGACGTCCGATTAAAGTCACCCAAGCAGTTTAGTCCACTTAACGTACACCCCAGCCGGGTTCAAGGGATTCAGAATTCCGATAGTGATTATATCACTTCCGAGCACAAATCAATTAGTACAACTGAAACCAATATCCATAACGAGGTTATTGATAATTGCGAGGCATTTCTTCAGCAGTCCAAACAGGAAAGAAAAGCTGTTGGACGCTTTACTCGGAAAGATAGCAGAGTATTAAAACGGAAAGCAGAGAAGAAGAAATCTATCAAAACATTCGGAACTCAAACTGAGGGAATTGACGGTAGCGAGATACGACGCCGGAAGGCAGCCGGAGAGTGTCAGTGTTGTGCCTGGCCACAAGATAGGAAAGGAAGCCATAAGACCCTTGATTGCTTCCATTGGAAAAGATTAGAGAAGGGTACTGCACCTTTCCCTAAAAAGAAAAATAAAGATTAGGATCTAGGGCTGTTCAAAGTACCTATACATAGGGCATTGGAACCCCCCTAACACATTGGAAGCCTTTATTAGCAACATGGTTAGTGTCGATGTCGCTACCACCTTCAACTGCGCGTCAACAGAGCATCAATGATATTTGGTAATGTAGGTATGGTGATTGGAACGGGATATGCTTTCTGTTATGTGTAACCAGTATATTAGCAGGCTTGACAGTCAAAAAGCAAGGGAAACTGTCGCTTCTCCATTCTGAAAATGAGCGCCAATGGAGTCTTAACGAAATATGGCCATTTGAATAAAGTAATTGATAAGTGATTTGCTCATTGTTATCCATAACTGACATATTGCCATCCATCATTGGCAAAAGAAAAGGTGGTACGGTCACGGCCCCATTCTGACATTGACCGTCAACTGAGTGTCAACTGAGTGTCATGAATTTCTTGTAATGCATATTGGGTAATGAAGGCATCACATGGATATTTGAGCTTATAATTGAACTATTGACCTCCTTCATGGCCAAAAATACTAATTAGTGAAGGAAAAACATCAATTCAAATGTTGTCGATTTTGCACCCTAGAAAACATGCAAAATTGAATTCATGGATGTCGAGTAATCGATTTTGATTGAGCACTATTATCAAATAGCAAAGGCAAGTGCAGTATATGTATTTACAGATGGACCCGCTGGAGCTGAGGACCCGCCCAATTCAGACGGGTAGGGAGATGTCGATTGAACCGTATCCGAATCGACAGTTCAGGTTTATTGACAATCTGGACCGCCAATTTGGCGACGGTTCGGTTCCGACCCGGACCCGGACCCGAAGTGACGGTCCATATATATATAATGACCATGCTGTTCTTGCACCTGCGTATGGTTGCAACATTATAGTTAGCCTGGGTGTATTATATATATATATATATATGAAAAATGACCTTACACGACATGTAACTTATAGAGAAGCTGTTTCTGGGATGGTAGGGTGCAAGAGCATTGAATTCTGAACATTTCATGTAAACATTACATTCTGATCAGAGTTGAATTCAAATACTTAATTGGGAGTGGATATTTGAGGATATTTGATGGGGTATGCCAAGCCATTGAAATGATTCAAGCTGTGGGTTGTCAGCCAATAAAAATCCTTCTTAGAGGTACGTACCACAAGTCAACCAATGAGAATGCTTCGAGCCGACAAAGCATGTGTATATATATTAGATGACGAACCATCACCATGCCACGTGTCTTTTGTAATTTTTGCTGTCAAATTGCTTGAGGACCCAGTATTTCGACCCGTCAATTCTTCGGAGGCATCAACGTTACTTAGCGAATTTCTCCAAATATTAGGCCCAGATCTACCACCCAGAGTCACGCTTATCAGCAACATAGTGCGAATTCCAAAAGTGCCCAAAGATCTCATTCAGCATCTCTTTGCACGCCGCAATTCTTAAGGTGTCATTTCGCTCGATGCTGGCACGCCTCAAGACCTTTTGGGGTGCACTGTAGCCAATGCGGAGGTGCCTGTCCTCCTTTGGCCAGATGGACCCGAAGAGCCGCCAGACTAACAAGTATTTGATATCACTCGAATATTCCTCGAAATGGACATGGATGGCACTGCGTATGCACACCTGAGCGGTTGGGATACTCTCATGTTGGGCATTGTTGCAGTTACAGTTCGCGGGTGTTGTTCAGGCAGCTGTGACCACGTCGAGCCGGAGTTACTGGGCCGCAATGGGGGCGATGTTTTCCATCATTGCTTGACTGAATTCAACAAAATGTTTGGCTGCCAGAGGCAGCACTATGGACAGCGATTTCCCCCGGAGCACGACCAGGAATTCAGATAGCGCTTGTAACATCTGTCTTCCCTCAAATTTGACATACATAAACCACAAAAACCGTAGAGGCCAGATAGCTTTACGCGAATGTGCGTTGTATACGCATTATCAGACACTGATCTCGAATAAGGGCAGAGCCACAAGGCTTGCAACATCGGCTGGTGCTGACCGCATGATTCCCGACAATGATTCTATGTTGCCTATAGAATTGGTGACTCTCGTTGGAAATTTGGTAATCGTTGTTAAACTATATACTTGTTGTCTGTGCATATAAGAGAAAATCTCTATTATGGTTTGCAGTGTGAACAAAAAGTAGGATAATCTATTGTGAATGTGCAGCGGCTAAGGGCGTTGGCGGCTAGACAATCTTTAAAATAGGAGAACATCCAGCGGCAAGATTCCATTGCTAAACTTTAGAATTGCGACTCTGGGTGCACGAGACTTGTTTTCAGAAATGTGCGCAAAGGCTGTTATTGGTAATGTATTGGAATAACGTCTGAGACACGGAAGTCGGATACAACACGATCTCGGACACCATGCGATTGTCCGTGCCCAGAAAATGAAATGTGAATATCTCGATGGTGAAAAATGCAATAACCACCAACTCAAATCTCAGTCTGTTGAGCCTTTATATATGAGTACATAGGGTATTGAAATGGAAATGTGATGTTTAACCAATAAGTACATAGCTGCTGGTATACATTGCATCGGCAAAAGTGCAAATCGACTAGACTGCGCTACGCGCACACGCGCAGTCTATAGTCATCCATAGTCGGTCCATAGACATCTGCGCGTGGGACTATGGGACCATATACGGCTGGAAGTCGATAAACCGCAGCCAGTCGTGACTGCCGACAGGCTTCGATAGTGCTGACACACTCATTGAGAGCATCTTGAGTGGCCGCTTCAAAGCCGGCTTGAGAGCCTGATTGAGAGCCTGATTGAGAGCCTGCTTAAGAGCCTGCTTGAGAGCCTGCTTCAGAGCCGCGCTTGAGAAAGCCGCGTTTCGGCAGGAGTAGCGTTTCCACAGGAATCTTCGGGCCGATTGAACCCTGAGTTTGTGGAAGCTTTTGCCAATAGAAGGCTTTAAGTCTGTTAAAGCTTTGACATTGACGTTGACGTAGCCAACCTACTTGACTAAGTGCTTTCGGTACCATCACCGTCACCATCACCATCATCATCACCATCACCATCACCATCACCATCACCATCACCATCAGCCCCGGACCGAATGCGCACACATACGCCCAAAATCGACGGGAAACTGGCTGCAGATTCCACTGAGAAAACTGAGTCGGAGATCTGCTCTCGCCAAGATCCAATTGTCTACCTTTCCTGCAGAATCTAAGGCTGCAAATGTCAACACCATGACCGTGAGGCATCGTGAGATCTCGTCGCGGTGGGCGCGCTAAAGATAAGGTTCAGACTATGATATCGACCGACGTCATGATTTCGGCAACCATACGCCACCCCCCACCACCCGCCACCCGCCACCCGCCACCCGCCTCCCGGTGCCTGGCGCCTGCAACTCAGCAAGTCTCTGGATCGAGCACCCAGGAGCATACATGGGAGCATATGGTCAAGTGAGATTGGGAGTGTCTTGCCTCTTGAGAGTGTATTGGGAGCGTAGAGCCAAGTAGGCTGGAGTGTGTCATCGAGTGCAATTGGGAGTGTACTTGAGAGCATGCTCGGGAGTGTGCTTGAGAGCGTCTTGAGAGCTTACTTGGGAGCGTACAGTCAAGCAGGCTGGGAGTGTGCCATCGAGTGCAATTGGGAGCGTCCTTGAGAGCCTGCCCGGGAGTGTACTTGGGAGCGTCTTGAGAGCTTACTTGGGAGCGTATAGTCAAGCAGGCTGGGAGGTGTCATCGAGTGCAATTGGGAGTGTACTTGAGAGTGTGCTCAGGAGTGTGCTTGAGAGCGTCTTGAGAGCTTGCTTGGGAGCGTACAGTCAAGCAGGCAGGGAGTGTGCCATCGAGTGCAATTGAGAGCTTCCTTGAGAGCATGCCCGGGAGTGTACTTGAGAACGTTTGGAGGTGTACTTGGGAGCGTACTCGGAGTGTACTTGGGAGCGTCTTGAGAGCTTACTTGGGAGCGTAAGTCAAGCAGGCTGGGAGTGTACAATCGGTGCAATCAGGAGTGTACTTCAGAGCGTATTTGGGAGCGTGCAATGAAGTGCATTTGGCAGTTTTGTTGAATGCTGCATGATGTATAGTATCAAGCGCTCATAATCGCATTCGTATCGTAGTAATCTAGTCAACGCGCGGGTCCATAGGACCTCATAGGGCCACGCGTCAAATATGCTATGGATTACCGTCCCAAAAACAGCTTCTCTATGAGTTGCGCGTCGCGTAAGGTCATTTTTCCCGGTGCAAGGGGAGTATTGCATGATCAGTCTCTGCCTTCGCATGGCTGGAGATGAGTCTCATATGGCTGGAGTTGAGTCTCATATGACTGGAGATTGCTGTCTGCCTGAAGGGTCTATACATAGATGCATACACACTCATTTGTACTTGTACTCTCATATATATGTGGCCTTGTGGCCCTCTTAGATAGGATACAATTAAGCTTCTCTATCTCTACTTTCAACAGCTATTACAGGTGATTGAACTTGCTCACTACTATTTGGCTGAGGAGCTGAGCTCCAAGCGTACGGCGAGCATACGTGTCGTAGACGCACCAGCGATAAAATTTGATTGGTAGACTACTTCAAGAATCATTGACAAGACCTACATATATTTGTCATTTCACTGAATTAATGCGGTTTTCGTTGACTACATTCCCCTCCAGGAGTTGACATGAGGTCACCCTAGGGTTTATCAGGCACACCCGTTATCGATAAGAGACACCACGTACCCCAAGTCTAGAGACATTGAGACGGAACTATTCCAGAAGCCCTAACCCCATTTTTAAATTCACGTGGGGGCACATCGGTAACCGAGGGCAATGCCTTAGCCAATAGCTATCCTAGTCTATGCATGCGGCATTGACCTGTTGACGTCAGGAAACTATAGATTTACGGGGGCGCCTGAAGATGATGATAGAGTGAACTCAGAGGTCAGTGTGCACTTACCTATTTTAGATACCTCTGTCGCGCCACTATCTAACCCTGCTGTATCACCGAATGTCACGAAAAAAAAGCAAAAGTGGGACAGATCGCGTCCTGTTTTATAGTTGCTGCAAGACGCCAGATCGATTGCTCTTATACATCCACTCACGAAAGCACGGCTGAGAATTTCTCAGCCCGTACTAATGAAACCCTACACCCAAACCATGAAGGCCCCATTGGTGACAAAGGACCAAGATTTAGGTGACGTCGACACTCCATTGATGACAACAGATTAGGAGAATATATCACTTTATCATTGGTTAAAAAGAAGCCACAAAAACTGGTTGCACGACGGAGCAATAAAGGGCGGTTAAAAGAAAATTTAGAGGGTGTCGGGATTGCAGGTCACCCAGGAAGGTGTAGGAGCGATGGAGTGAATCACACTATTATCACCCACTTCTATGCCTCACCAGAGTTTGGATAAGGGGGCATCGTGGAACTATCTCACTTGTGGGTGGAATATCTTATAAGAAACTGAAACTCTAGATAGTCCGAGTGGCTGTGGGATGCTCATTGCCAAACTTTTCAGTATTGAACTTCAGAAACTGCAGACTGAGAATAATGCAAAGAATAGCCTACAAGAGAAAGAAATACAAAAGACACAGGTACCATAAGTTATTAGCTGTCAAGCTAATCAACGAAATGTCCAGGGTTAGGGTATTTCCTCTTAAGCTGTCGGCTTCCTCCCCGCACGGGTAAAGTAACCTCGCCCCTGGTCGTAATCTTTTCGTTGGTAGCGTATAAAACCTAGATGTGCACAGTATCTAGAGACCACCGATCATAGTTCCCTAGCTCCTGCCAACACTCGCTCATACCACATCTGTGCCTCTTCGTAGTCTCCGTTTTCATAGCACATACGCCCCAAGTCTTTTACTGTTGACTGTATAGCAGAGTGGCCTTTGCATAATAATGTCTCTTGCGCCTCTAATACCTGCAATAAACACCCTCGTGCCCTTCCAAAGTCTCCCAGTCTAAAGTATGACAGGCCCATACTGTACAGTATGGCGAGAATACTAGGATGGTAAAGATCAAACTCTTCCTCCCTGCCAGCTAAGGCATCTTGATACAGTTCGAGCGCATCTAGAAAGAGCCCCGAGTCGTAGAATATATCGCCTATGTAGTTGTAGACATTGGAGAAACTCGGGCATTTGATCCAGTCGCTGGATAAAGTTTCATCTTCCTGAAACTGTGGTGATGTTTGGATATCCATATCAGCAGCTGGAAGGTATGCATTGGCAAGACCGCTGCGTTCGTGGATTCTGATCGAAGTCGGTTCGTCGTCAGCAAGACTTGGGCTCTGTGGGAAGGCCACTGGCGCCGATATTTGGAACATGGATTCTATCCTGGCAGATGTATTTTCCTGCGAGCAAACCTTGCGGCTAATATTGATGTTGGAATTTGCTGATTGGGTCTGGTGCGATACGCAGGAAGACGTTACTACAGCTCTTTGTTAGTAGGTATGCTCAACTAGACTTAGGAGCTCTCCACTCACCAACAGGAACAATGTCGGCCCCAGAGTACCCAGATTTATTCTGTGATCGCTCCAATTGTTTCTTTTGGAAGATCTTGCGTCTAGGGTCGTTTTTTTTTATTTTCCATATCGTATTAATCCGGTGTTTGTATTGTGCCACCCTACAGTATCTATCAATAAGATTTGACTTACATAAATTAATAATGGAGACACTGACGTTGCATAGAAGCCGTATTGTGTGTACATGAGCCTTCTAACATCATCAAGTTTCAAGCCGTCGGTGCAATAGAGATTTCGGATGGTTTGTTCCAGTATTCCCCATTCTTCTGCTTCGATCTCGCGGGATTTGAGACCCGTATACCAATGGTCTTGGTTTGTCTGTGTCTGAATATTGGGTTCGTCGGAGCTCTGTTTGGGGATTTGATTATGTCGTGACTGGAGTAGTAGAATGGACCGCATTCGGAATTTATGCGACTTTGACATGGACGAGGAGAATAGCGGATAGACTTGAAGTGCATGAATACGCGGGCGGAGCGAAGTACGCAGTGGTGTGGAAGAGAGGGGTATCAAGAAAGGTGGTCTTGAGTGGGAAGTGGTCTATCTATAGCTACCCATACCGATGCCGACTGCAATGAACGTTTGTCAGGCGAAAAGCAATGGTTTACTGCAGAATGTTATCCATATCGATGCCGGCTGCAACGAACGTTTATCAGGCGAAAGGCGAAAGTTTACTGCAGAATGTTATCAATACTGATGCTGGCTGCATTGAACGTTTGTCAGGCGAAGGGCAGAAGTTTACTGCAGAATTTGATGATACAAATCAAATGCATGCCGTAGCTGCCCCGAGCATAACTGGGATCCAATTAGCTTAATCAGAGTAAGATTCTAGTATGAAAGACTGTCGGCATCAGGGGCTCCGAGTGTGAACATTACTAGTACAAGGATAAAACTCACATCCCCATTTTTTTTTTGCTTTTTATCAGGCAGTGGAACTTAATTGTAACATTTAGTTCAGGTGATAGAAGTATGTATCCTGATGCACTGCCTGGACACATTTTATCAGAGAATTAGTAGAGGAACATAGTTATGTGACCAAGAGTGAGTAGAATACATATGTATTAGCGACTGTCTCTCCAAGTGGCCAACCCATGTCTGACCATGAAGTATGCAGATCAAACATGGCTTGCGCCCGATGATTGGGCTTATAGAAAACAAACCCCTGTACTCTTGGAATGGATCCTGACGAATCATGGCCAGCCTCCATTGTCGTTGCGTGCAGCTGTGCGAGAGGTTGGTGGCGCTTGGGAAACCACATTCCCTAAGATTCAATTCGGAAAGTTTTTAGAATGAGTGCAGGCATAAGATAGCGAGTTCCCAAAAAGGTGAAACAGACGTTTGGATAGACAGCAGAGATGTGAGCAAGTCTACGTTACACGGATCTAGCACACTCACTCCGCCGCCCCACCTCACTTGATATCCGCTTGAATGCACGGGAATTTGAATACGGACAAAACCAAATGTCGTATTGTCTGTCTGTAAAGTACATGGGCAGTAGGGAGTCCTCACGTTGTTGCCTCAGTGGCGTGTGGTGGAGACGTATGCCCTTCCTGCAATATTCAGTATACCTAGGGTGCTCAAGATGTATCACAGTTACATTTTTGGATACATGCCCGCTGTGATAAATTGAGATATGTGTTCTAAATACATTTTAATAAGTATCCAGATTCAACCAGAAACATCACCAGATTTTGTTAATGGAGTTGAGGTTCTCAACGCAGGTGTGAGAGATAAGGCATGGGAAGACTACCTTTGCCTCTTGCAATTGAAAATTGCATGCTTTGGCAGTGTCCCCATACAACTGGGTGTGTATGTGCACGTGCAGGCGCAGGTCTGGCCGTGGTGGCCTTGGTATCGCAGTGATGGCAGCGGTGATGACGGTTGCATACAGTGATGATGTTGACAAATCGTATCCCCCCCGTAAGTCCCAGAATCCTATCCCCCAATTTTAGGTTAGATACATTATAGACGCATTCTTGTGATACATATTTGCACCAGTCAGATACATTAGAAAACGTAGGGTGGCACTAAGATACATTTGGGATACATATATTTTTCCATGTATGAGATACATTTTTCGGCAACTAATTGTATCCGGACCGATACATTTATAGAATACATTTTCGGGTTCGTTAGAGACCTCGATACCCGCCCCATTGGCTCAATAAGCTCTTGCGATACTAATTGCAAAGTTTACTGCAGAAGTTGAGTATGCTGCAAGATCTTTTAGCATACCTAGTGTTCAATCAGCAGTGTGTTTGGCACGTAGGCGAGGATAGGTACACAGGATTTGGAATGGAGATCGAGAAGAGTGGGTAATCGGACATCCGATATCTATCAACACCGCTAGCCCAATTAACGCTTGCGATACGAATGGCAAAAGTTTACCGCAGAATTTTAGGATACAAAATTATACTGCAGCTACTCTTGGCATGGTTAGGGTCCAATTAGTGATAAGTGCAAGTTGTAGTGAAGAGAAACAGTTGGTATTGGTACCCCCAAATCAGTTCATTGCCGGCAGTTTATGTCCTTGAAGTACCCCAGAAAATATCTACAAGTGGCTCGAACCAATCAACCTTGGTTCTTACAGCCACTGTGAAGTGTGATTGGTGGGTACTGTTTGAAAACCGTTTGACGGGTTCTTACCAAGTACCCTGTCACGGCCAATTGTGACCCTGCATACATGGTGACTACGCGTATACGGACTCAGCATTCTCGATACGAATTCCAGATTTTGAGCTCATGAGCCTGGTTCGTTTCAAGGACGGCAGACGACTGTATTAATTGAACTAGTGATAAATGGACTAAGAGGCCACTTTTTCAACAGAAGCCCCCATACAGCATCAGCGTGAGATAAAGGCGATTTCCTCGTTATTGTTATCAGCTGTCAGGCAAAGGTGTCATCCCTAATTACGTATTGGTGTGCCGCGGCAAGCTCCGCCCCGGTCATGCCAAGTCACTCGTAGAAGTCAATCGCACATGATCCAAGCCTAACTAGTGCGAATATAACCACCGTACGAGCGGAAATCATGAATGCACAAAGGCATGGATTGATGCCGATCAAGATACTGAACGGGTTAAAAAGTCTACTGCAGCTCGCAACGATCGTAGCCCGTCACTCAATCTGTCAGACTGGATCAAAATCGACTACAGTACACACGGCATATCCAGTTCGAGGCCCTAGAAATGTTATCCAAGGAGGCCTACACCGTGGCACTTACCTAGCAAAAGCACTTACTGAGTTGTCGTGGCTCGCCGTTGTAATCTGTATGGATTGTCGTTGAGAAAATATTAGCCCGTCGTTCGATCTGTCGGATAGGATCGGAATTAGTTGTTTCGTGCTAGGGATACCATGCCACTTCAAGCTTCTAAACTTGCGATCAGGGGATGCCTTCTCGTGGCATACAGTTCAGATCCATAGAGAGCGCAGTCTTAGGCAAAAATAATATTTAGGATGAAGGTTTCTCGTTAATAATGTGACCAATTTGCAACGTGGTCGTATGTAGATCTACTGCAATTGTGAAGTGTTTCTTCCAGACCCCCCAGTGGCAGTATCCTCGGTATTCTCAACAACATGGTCAGCGCTACCCCCGGCTCTCTGGATTTACACCGTGGCAAGCTAAGGCAGTATCCTCAACGTTTACAAATTCCATGTCTCAATTCCAGCTGCAGGCTGGCTCATTTTGACCGCTGCAGGTCTGCCCTACAACAGCAAGAGTCGAACTGATGTTGTCATATTGATGAATAGACGAAGGAACTGCCTTTCGTCAGTAGAATGAGTGAAGTCATGTGGTGATCTTGATAAGTTTGAGTCTGCTTTTTGAGCTTTGTACTGGATCTTTTTTTTCTATGTAAGTCTTTCTGTCTTGACAAAATGCCTTCAATCTTACATATTACATGAGGTTAGAGGGATGCTATGGTTTTCATCACCCGAAAACCGTGGGCGTATATTTTCTCGCGCTCAGGCTAGCTGGTACCTCTCTATTCACACACAAGGTTTCTATGTATCAGTAATTAGTGTAGTATCGGAATGCTTGAGACTATAGTTGGCGGAAGACGTATCATCCTGAAATATACCCCAGTTTCTGGCAGGTAGCGATTGGTTAATGTTTTGCTGCCAGACCCATCGTGTGGACCTCCAGTTAAATTAGTGATTCTACCAGCTCTGTTCCGGTTGGATCTATCTATCTTGAAGAGTTGGAATCTTTAGAGTCATGCTAAATTACAATTTGCGTAGCACTATTTTTTCGCAGCTTCCATTCAGATTGTCGCCCACCTATGTCTATTCCTCTCCCCTGCTCTACCTCCGATTATTCACGCCCACCCAATTGCGCGAATAGAGGAAATTGGAATAAACCCCACCCTCAGCAGCAACATTCTGCCACTTCAAACAGTGTATTAGTTTTATGTCTGATGAAACCAAGGGCTAGGGAGAAAGCGCCAATGCAGTTGAAAATCTTGTTTGATAATCATCTAGTTTGGATTGCGCAATTTAGCCTTATGTGAGGCGGATAACGTTGTGTGGGATGGGAGATTCTTGCACGTCCTAACGAGAACTTGCAGGAGATTCCCCGGTTTTCTTGATACGATCTATTTTCGTCCTCAGCCGTTTACCCAATCCAGAATCAAGTAGAGATACTTCAGCTGTCTGTAATCGGACTATCTACCCATACCCTGGTGTCGTCTGCCTGGGTCCAATAGACGCTTGTGACACAAATTCCGTAAGTTTACTGCATACGTTGGTGATACAACATTCATGTTGCGCCTAAGTCGATATCTTGCATATAGTCGGTACTAGGTGGGGTTGGGAGCAACAACAGCATACGCACTGTAAGCTATTAAAGTACTTCGACGCTATAGTAGTACGTGAATATACATGGTGGTTGCTTATGCTGTTGTTTCTACAAATTCCAGTACCGAGTATGGCTCGTGTGGTTGCAATTGCGGTGTTCTACACAGCAAGAAAGACCGCTTAGTTTAGTACATCATATGTCAAGTTCGCTAGTAGCAAGTGGGAGGTACAAGTATAAAGTATTATACAAGTATACCACATATACTCACGTGTCGGATCTGCATCCATGGAGTTGTCTCGCGCTAGATTAAAAGCGGTGATTTTGGGCCTCGTACCTCGCCTTAAAAGTCGCGCGCTTCTAGTTTGCGTTAGCCGAGGCCATGCAAACCGTCTACAGCGGAAAAGGCAGCATAAGTCACCACCATGAATCTCCTCATATTTAGACAAAGGAAAGATACTTCAACAGTACACAAGCTGCTTCTCCAAACAAGTACTGCTGTGCACGAACTTGAATATTCATTACTAACTGCTAACCTTGAGCTCGCCAACGTTAAAACCGCACTTATATTTACTGCCACCATCACAAACATCCTAGTACGGAGCTTGAAAATGGTAATGGGTCTTAACTCGTTCATGCAAACCCGGTGTTGGGCCTCCGTTACTCCGGCCGAAGATAGTCAGTAAGTGAACAGAGGTGAACGGTATAGGAGAGTACCCAGAGGTTAGGAGAGTAATAAGGGTCAGAGCTAGATGGAGACTTATTGGCTTAATGTGTGGTAAAGGGATTTTGTGGTCTCCTGGGGCTTTACCGCGAGCAAACGATCACCGGGATGAGGCATCAGGCAGTGGCCAAAGTTTGTGTACAACGCCTGGAATATAGAGATATAGAGCCACACGCCTGAACTTCAGTATGACCGTCGTGTGTAGTATATCTTCAATGAGGTATCTTGACATTTCAAAGCTGGTAGGCTTCTTGTAAGCGACTCAGAGAACACTGCCCCACAAAGTACATATACACTTCCCCACAGCAGAGATAGTGTATTAGGGGTGAACGAGACTAAAGGAGGTTGTAGATATTAGAGCTCGGTAGGAAAGGTACAACAGACAGTATGATTCAAGTACAGCAATCCCAACTGTTCGTACGGTCATTTCGGAGGCTGGGGATTCTGCATCAACAATTAAACTGTTCAACTAGCCTTGCTGCTGTTGTGTATGCCGCTGATACGGAAGTCGGTCTTAAAGCTGAGATCACTAGTGATCTGCGAGCATCAGAAGTTGTGTTTAGCTGTGTTTTTGGCTTCCGACAGTGGCTCATCCCCATTGGCAGATAAGAGATCCGTTCTCCCACGAGCTCTGCAGATCGCTCGGCAACTCCCGCATCCGCGAGCAACTCCTGCAACGTGGATGTCGTGCATTAGCCTACCCGCGCCCCCTGCAACCTGAGTGCAATCCTTTTTGCAACCTTAGCGGAACCTTAACACAACTCCATCGCGCCACCTCCCGCACCAATGCCGGCCCTCAATTACCAGCTCCTCCTCTTCCTCTCCATCCCCACCATCTTCATAGCTCTCACACTCTCTCCCTCCTTGCGTTTCCACGTCAAAACCTATGTCCCCTTCCGCCCCGGCACCAAGAACCCTGCACTCCGCCCTGACGATCCTGACGTGTTCTGTTACGGCTCCATCACCACCATCGACGAGGATGACCGGGAGTTAGCGCCCGGATGTCTCGCCCTCAACGCCAACGGAACCTTTGGGGAAGTGTTCGCACCGGAAGCAATGGAGGTTGACGAGATGCGGAGGCGGGGCTGGGGGGTGGATTTGAGCGCTCACGTGGTGCCAGGGCTGTGGGACGGCCATGCGCACCTCCTCGGATATGGCGAGATGCTGGGGAGCGTGAAGCTCTATGGCGCTGACAGCCTTGAGGGTCTGTTTTGCACACCCCCCAACGCCCAGCAGTACTAACGAGCGCAGAGGTGAACAAGCGCATTGACGCTTACCGAGGCCTGCACCCCAGTTCCGGCTCACGAAAAAACTGGATCAAGGGCACAGGATGGGACCAATCCCTCCTCCCCACCGGTATGCCAACCGCTGCAGACCTCCCAGGAAATCTTTACATCCTCCTCTACCGCGTCGACGTACACTGCCTCTGGGTCTCTGCCCCCATCCTCTCTCTTCTCCACTCCTCCCCCGTCGCCCCGCCCGGAGGTACCATCCCCTCTCCCGGCGTCTTCTGCGACAACGCAATGGATCTCGTCCTCGCATTCCTCCCTCCTGCAACAACAGCGCAGAAAAAACATTATATCACCACTGCGCAGAAGCAGCTTCACACCTACGGCATCGTTGGCCTCCACGACGCCGGCGTCCTCGCTGAAGATCGCGCCCTTTACGCCTCCATGGAATCGCGCGGCGAACTCGGCCTCCGCATCAACGCTATGATCGAATGCCGCGTCCACAACTCCTTCTGCTCCCTCGAGGCAACCCGCATAAACACCCCCATGCTCACCGTCCGCTCCGTAAAACTCTTTGCTGATGGCGCGCTCGGTTCCTGGGGCGCTGCGCTCCTATCCCCCTATTCCGACAACCCATCCACATCGGGAACAATGCTCCTTTCTGCCGAAGAACTCACGAATGTCACCGCCCTCTGGGCTAACGCTGGGTACCAGGTTTGTATCCACGCCATCGGCGACCTTGCAAATCGCCTCGCCATCGACGCCATCGCCGCCGCTCCGGGGACCGGAAAACACCGCATCGAGCACGCGCAGATCATATCGCCCAAAGACCAGGCTCGCATGAAAGCCCTCGGGATCATCCCCAGCATCCAGCCCACACACGCAACAAGCGATATGTACTACGCAAAGGCACGACTCGGCGCGAAGCGCCTCCGAGAAAGCGCGTATAAGATGAAATCGTTGCTGGAGCTGCGGCCTGTGCTTGGGAGTGATTTTCCGGTTGAACCACCGAGTGTGTTGGCCGGGATATATGCGGCGGTTGAGAGGAGAGATCCGAAAGTGGGGAGCCTGGGGGAGAAGTGGTTTCCTGAGGAGGCATTGACAGTGCGCGAAGCGTTGAGGGGGTTTACGAGGGCTCCTGCTGAGGCGGTGGGATGGGATATGGTAGGGGCGGTGGAGAGGGGGCGGTGGGCGGATTGGGTTGTGGTTGATAAGAGGTTGGGGGAGGAGAGTGAGTGGTTGAGGGATGAGAGGGCTGTCAGAGAGACGTGGATTGGTGGGAAGAGGGTTTTTAAGAGAGATGGCTGAGGGGAAGGCGATA
>Ga0307515_10008707_pt1 | contig 19727 bp, 19 predicted proteins | sample 17_EM_MG_FD_194513 | JGI IMG/M metagenome (GOLD analysis project Ga0307515, IMG submission 194513) | Populus trichocarpa ectomycorrhiza microbial communities from riparian zone in the Pacific Northwest, United States - 17_EM | ecosystem: Host-associated > Plants > Roots > Unclassified | place... | reverse complement strand
AATCTCTACGCGCAGCAACACCAAATAGGCCGGCATTGAAGCGGCTCGCTGAGCCGGCGGGTAGGTGGCATCGAGCCAGGCGGGTAACCGTCAGGCCCAGAGGAATGGCGGTCACGGCTGCGGTTTCGCAAGAGACCAAGGCTGCACAGAATCCGGCCTATCGGCTTGCTTCACACATTATTCGACGCGCGGTGCACATATGCATCGCGCTCTGGCCGGGCCAGAGCGACCTGCATTGCGACACCGGTGTACAGGCCGATGAGCTGTGTCATCTCGATCAGAGTGGCCTCGTCGAAGCATTTGCGCAGGCGTGCGAACAAGGCATCGTCAACGGCCAGATGCTTCACCAGTGCGTCGGCCAATGCCATCGCCGCCAGGTCGGCGGTGCTCCACAGCGTCGCATCCGGTTGCGCCGAACGCGTGTCGGCGATCTGCGCCGCACTCAAGCCCATGCGGGCCGAGATCGTGTCGACGTGCAGGTGCCACTCGTAGTCGTTGCGGGCTGCCACGCAGGTGCGCAGGATCAGCAGCTCGCGCAGCGCAGGTGGCAGCACGCGCCGGTCGAGCAAACCGGTCGGTCCTAGCAGCCCGCTGTCGACCAGGTGCAGGAACAAACCTTCGTTGCGCGCCACGGTGCGAAAGATCGCCGGCGGTGTCATCGCCTCGGGCAGCAGGCGGGCGAAGCGTTCGCGCAAAGGCGCCGAGTACGGCGCCATAACGGGCTCGATGCGGGGCATGGTGCGGTCCTTCGATTGATTGCTACTAAAACAGTAGCAAACGCAATGCTACATTAAACGTAGCAATTTCACTGAACCATGGCATCGACCACCGATCTCCACAAGCAGGCCATCAACGCGGCGATGGAGCTGCTGCATCGCCGCTGGATGATGCGTGTCATCTGGGAATTGCGCGGCGGCCCGCTGACCTTTCGCGCGCTGCAGGCAGCTTGTGGTGACCTGTCGCCCACCGTGCTGAACCAGCGCCTGGCCGAGTTGCGCGAAGCCCGGCTGCTCGACAGCGACGAGGCCGGCTACCGGCTGACGCCGATCGGGCTCGACCTGCTCGAAGCGTTCGCGCCGCTGGCCAAGTGGGCGGTACGCTGGCAACGCAAAGGCTGATTCGACACGCGCGCAGGGCTCGCTCGCACTACGTAGACCCGTCCAAGCGGGGCCATTGTTCAGGCCCTACACTCGCAGGCTTCGCCGATGAACCCTGAAGCCTCCAAAGTCTGGCCCGGTCCCCGCTGGCTGCTTGCCGCACTGCTTGCCTGCCTGGGCATGCTGGGCCCGTTCGCGATCGACACCTACCTGCCGGCTTTCACCGGCATCGCCACCTCGCTGGGTGCCACGCCGCTGCAGATGCAGCAGACGCTGTCGGCCTACCTGCTCGGCTTTGCGGCGATGAACCTGTTCCACGGTGCGCTGGCTGACAGCTTCGGCCGACGCCCGATCGTGTTGGGCGGCGTCGCGCTGTTCACGCTGGCGTCGGTCGGCTGCGCACTGAGCCAGTCGATCGGTGCGCTGGTGTTCTTCCGCGCCGTGCAGGGCATGTCGGCCGGGGCCGGCATGGTGGTGTCGCGCGCCATCATCCGCGACCTGTTTCCGCCGTCCGAAGCGCAGCGCGTGATGTCGCAGGTCACGATCTACTTCGGCGTCGCGCCAGCGGTCGCGCCCATCGTCGGCGGCTTCCTGTTCGTGCACGCCGGCTGGCACACGATCTTCTGGTTCCTGGTCGGCATTGGCGCGGCGCTGTGGCTGACGATGTGGCGCATGCTGCCCGAGACGCTGCACGCCACCCAGGTGCAGGTCTTCAGCGTGCGCAACCTGCTGCGCGGCTACTGGCAGATGGTCTCCAACCCGCGCTTCATCGCGCTGGCCTTTGCGTCGGGCGTGCCGTTCAACGGCATGTTCCTGTACGTGCTGTCGGCGCCGGTGTTCCTGGGTGATCTGCTGGGCCTGGGGCCGACGCAGTTCTTCTGGTTCTTCATGTCGACCATCAGCGGCATCATGCTCGGTGCCTGGTGGTCGGGCCGGCTGGCCGGCAAGATCACCCCGCAGCGGCAGATCCGCCGCGGCTTTCGCATCATGGCCTTCGTGTCGGTGCTGAACGTGGCGATGAACTTGCTGCTGCCGCCGCACCCGCTGTGGGCGATCCCGCTGATCGCATTGTTTGCCTTCGGCTGGTCGCTGATGGTGCCGGTGGTCACGCTGATGGTGCTCGACCAGGCGCCCGACAGACGCGGCATGGCCTCGTCGCTGCAGGCTTGCATCGGCAGCGTCGCCAACGCGCTGGTGGCCGGTGCCATCGCGCCGCTGGTGATGCACTCGGCGCCTGCGCTGGCGGTGGCCTCGTTGCTGATGATGGGCATCGGCGTGGTCGCCTGGGCCTGGGTCAAGCCGCGGCTGCAACTGGCGCCTTAGCCGACTCCCCGTCCAGCGGCGGCTCAAGAACCGGCGACCTGGGCCGATATCCAGGCGACGCCTCGGCTCAACGCCTGGGCCGTGGAGTCGCCATGCTTTGGAATTTGCCGTCCCGTTCGCTGCCCTGCCCATTGGCCGTTGCCGCCGCAGCGCTGTCGCTGGCCTGCGCGCTGCCCGCCCTGGCCAGTGGTGGCCACGATGGTGCCCATGCCGCCAAGCCGGCCTCCGCAGCCAAGGAGGCGCCACCCGAAGCCGACCCGATGGACGCGCTGCGCCAGAAGCTGGCCGAGCGATTGGGCGCCCAGAAACCCATCGATCCGCGTGGCGCCAATGTGATGCGGGTCGACAACCGCGCCACCGCGGCGGTGGCGCCCGCCGGCCTGCCTGCGGCTGCGAATACCTCTTCCGCCGGCAGCCTGACGTTGTCCAGCGCGGCCCGTGCGCGGCCGCCGGTCGCCAAGAACACCGAGCCGACGCCTGAACCGCGGCCCGCGCCGCACGGTGACCACTGGGATTACAGCGGCGAAGGCGGCCCCGAAGCCTGGGGCAAGATGAAGCCCGAGTTCAGCAAGTGCTCGACCGGCCAGCGCCAGAGCCCGATCGACCTCCGCGGCGGCATCGCGGTGCAGCTGGAGCCGATCCAGTTCGACTACCGCACGACAGGCTTCTCGGTCATCGACAACGGCCACACGGTGCAGGTCAACCTGCCGTCGGGCAACACGATCACCGTGCTCGGCCGCCGCTTCGAGTTGCTGCAGTTCCACTTTCACCGCCCGTCGGAAGAGCGCATCAACGGCAAGCAGTACGACATGGTCGCGCACCTGGTCCACAAGGACGCGGAAGGCAAGCTGGCCGTCGTGGCCGTGCTGCTGGACCGTGGCGTCGCGCAGCCGCTGATCCAGGCGGTCTGGAACGCGCTGCCACTCGAGAAGAACGAGGCCCAGGCCGCGCCCGGCTCGATCGACCTGAACAAGCTGCTGCCCGAAGACCGCCGCTACTACACCTACATGGGCTCGCTGACCACGCCGCCTTGCAGCGAAGGCGTGCTGTGGATGGTGATGAAGACGCCGGTGCCGGTCTCGCCCGAGCAGATCGACATCTTTGCCCGCCTGTACCCGATGAACGCCCGCCCGGTGCAGCAGGCGGCAGGTCGCTTGATCAAAGAGTCGAACTGACAACCACGCGGCCCGCTCGGGCCGCGCCCGGTCAGTGTTGCCCGCGATGCTCGGCGTTGCGCTGGCAGGCCATGCACCGCATCGCCGTCGGCTGTGCCAGCAGCCGGGCCGGCGAGATCGATTCGCCGCAGTCGATGCATTCGCTGTAGGTCCCAGCCGCCAGGCGCTCGCGCGCACGATCGATCAGCCTCAACTCGGCCAGATGGCGCTGCAGTTCGGCGCTGTCCACTTCGGCCTGGGCTTCGTCGGCGGCGCCGTCTTTCTGGTCGGTCACCTCGTGTTCGGTCTCGCGCCGCGGGCGCGAACCGGCGACCAGCTGCTCCAGCTGGCGCGCGCGTTGCGCCAGCCGTTCTCGGGCTGCGTCGACGGGGTTGGTGAAGCGCGCGGACATGGTGGCGACCAAGGGGTGTGACGGCGAGCGTGCTGGCAGTGGGTCTCTCATGGTGGGCGACCCGATTCAGTCGCCCAGCGGGGCGCCGCCACCCCAGCGGGCCGTCCATTCGTCCCACAGCTCTTGCTGCACCGCCGCAGTGGCCTGTTGCCAGGCCGTCAAGGCTTGCCATTGCGCGCCTTGCGCAGCCCACCACATCTGCGACACGGCACCGAACCAATCTGCCCGCAAATCGGCAGGTTCGGGCATGGGCGAGGACAACGAAGCCATGGGCGTTTCTCCTTGCGGCGCAGCCAAGCTTGCATCGTCTGCCTGAAGCTGCCCGACGTCAACGCGCAGTGCAGCAATGCCGCGGCGCGGCGTGGCTGACGGTTCGCGGGCCCTGGCACGCCGGCTGATCCGTGCAGGCGGTCACGGCTTGCGCGGCGGTGTGGCGCCTGCATGCCGGCCAGTGCCCGCTTGCCAGGATCCAGCAAGCCTGGCGGGTGAGCCTGCGGGCAGGGCGTGCTCAGCGGGACGCCTCGATGTCGGCGAGTTTTCGATTTTATTTAAAACGAAAGCAAACAAAAGCATTGTGCTTTTCGATACCTTCGCAATAGCATGGCTTCCATTCGGTAAAGGAAAGCAGCAATGGCTCGACGGCAATCTGATCTGGGTGCACTCACAGTGCTGGCCGCCGCCATCCCACTGCTCTGGCCGCACGGTGCCCAGGCCCAGGCGCCGAGCGGCGCCAAGGAAGTGACCGTCGCGCAGGCCGCGGCGACGCCGGAGGCGCCGCCCACCGCCGCTGCTGACGCCGCCGACCCGGCCGGCACCGACGAGCCGCAAAAGATCACCGTCACCGGTACCCGGGCCAGCCTGCTGAAGGCGCGTGAGCTGAAGCGCAACTCGGCGGTGGTGCAGGACTCGATCGCCGCCGAAGACCTGGGCCGCTTCCCGGACGACAACGTGGCCGACTCGCTGTCGCACGTGACCGGCGTGACGATCTCGCGCACCCACGGCGGCGAAGGCCAGTACGTGAACGTGCGCGGGCTCGGCCCCGGCTACAGCATCGTCACGCTGAACAACCGCATCCTCGCGACCGATGGCGACGGCCGCGACTTCGCGTTCGACGTGCTGCCGTCCGAAACCATCTATGGCGCTGACGTGATGAAGTCGGCCGAGGCCTCGCAGATCGAGGGCAGCATCGGCGGTTCGGTCAACCTGCGCTCGGCCCGAGCGCTGACGAACCCGGGCCGGCACGCGACCGTCCGGCTCGAAGGCAACTTCAACGACCTGTCGGAAAACGGCGGCGGCAAGATCTCGGGCGTCTACAGCGACACCTTCGCCGACAACCGCGTCGGGCTGGTCGTCGGTGCCGTTTATGCGAAGCAGCGCACGCGGTCCGACTCGGTGCTGGACTTCACCTACAACCCCGACTCACCCGGCGAGTTCGACGCCAACGGCGACCACCACATCACCGCCGACGAGCAGAACCTGCTCGGCGTGTGCTGCGTGGCCTTCGGCGCGGTCGAGCAGAAGAAGCAGCGCGCCGCCTTGTCCGCCGCGCTCGAGTGGAAGCTGAGCGACAGCACCAAGCTGACTTTCGATGCGCTCGGCACGCGGCTCGATGCGCCGGCGATCGGCTACCACCAGGCCTACTACGTCGAGCACGCCGAAGACCGCTGGTCCGACGTGACCATCAAGGACCACCTGGTCACCGGCATGACCATCCACGGCCTGACGCCCGAGGTGGTCACGCGCACCGAGCACCGCGTGGTCGACACGACGCAGTTCGGCCTCAACGGCGAGTGGAAGGCCAGCGCCGACCTGACGCTCGAAGGCGATGCCTACGTCTCGCGCTCGGTGCGCGACTCCGGCGGCAAAGACACCTGGGTCGTCGCCGGCATCCCCGGTAACCACACCGGCTACTTCAGCGCCAACCGCAACGCGCTGCCGGACATCCGCGTGACGCTGGAAGACGGTCGCGACTTGGCGCAAGCCAGCCCGACGCTCGGCAACGCCGACTACGGCCTGCACTGGGCCGAGCTCGGCGGCGACGACATCCACGACACCGTCAAGGGCCTGTCGATGGGCGGCAAGCTGGCGGTCGATTGGGGCCCTCTCGAGCGCTTGCGCTTTGGCGTCTCGGACACGCGGCGTGCCAAGTCGCGCAGCACCGTCGACAACCTCGAGAACGCCTGCCAGTACTGCGGCTACCAGTACACCTTCGACCAGCTCGGTGCCGACGTGGTGCACCCGCTGACGCTGAAGAACTTCATGCGCAACGCGGGCGGCAGCTTCCCGACGACCTTCGTGCGCTTCGACACGAAGGCCTACTTCGACTCGCTGAAGGCGCTCGACGGTGTCGAGATCCTCGACGAGAACGGACAGCCCACCGGCACCTTCTACGACTCGAGCCTGATGGCCGCGCGCTTCAACCCGACGCGCTCGTACCGCGTCAGCGAAGACACCCAGTCGGCCTACTTCCAGGCCGACCTCGCCGGTGACGACTGGTCGGCCAACGTCGGCCTGCGCATGGTGCGCACCAAGACCACCTCGCGCACCGCCATCAACCGCATCATCGCGATTGACGACCCGACGCCGAACGACCCGACCTCGAGCCCCGACGTCACCTACAGCCCGGCCGAGCCGGTGTCGGCCACCGGCGAGTACACCAAGCTGCTGCCGTCGCTGAACTTCGCCTACAAGTTCCAGCCCAACCTGCAACTGCGTTTCGCCGCGGCCAAGGTCATGTCGCGACCTGCGTTGGACCAACTGGCGCCGACCGCCGAAGACCACACGCTGGACCGCACCTGGCGGATCGATGTGCGCGGCGACGCGAACCTGAAGCCTGTCGATGCGACGCAGGGAGACCTGTCGCTCGAGTGGTACTACAACCGCCGCTCGATGGTCTCGGGCGCGGTGTTCTGGAAGGACATCCGCCACTTCGTGACCTACACGATCGACAACAACGTCGACATCGGCGTGCCGGGTTACCTGTTCGACATCCAGCATCCGATCAACGGCGACAAGGCGCGGATCCTCGGCTACGAGTTCGGCCTGCAGCACCTGTTCGACAACGGCTTCGGCGTCAACCTCAAGTACACCGGCACCGACACGCGGGCCTATGTCAACGGCAAGCACGTTGGCGAGCTCGAAGGCGTGTCGCGCTCGGCGGTGTCGCTGGCGCTTCTGTACGAAGACGACAAGGTCAACGCGCAGATCGCGATGGACCACAGCGGCCGCTACACCGAGGCGCTGGATGCTGTCGGCGGCTACAGCCGCTACGGCCAGCCGCTGACCTGGGTCACCGGCTCGATCGCCTACAACCTGACCAACGACATCACGTTGTTCTTCGAGGGCAAGAACCTCACCGATGCCTACTACCGCGCCAACCTCGGCCGGGCCGATGCGCTGGCAGGTTTCGAGACCTGGGGCCGCACCTACACCGCCGGCATGACGGTGAAGTTTTGACGACATGAAGCCCCCACGCTCCCTTCCGGTCGCTGCCCCCCGCGGGGGATCTTGCAGCGGCCCGGCAAAGCCGTCTCCGCGCAAGTCCCTTGGATGGCTCGCGCTCTTGCTCGCCGGCTCTGTACAAGCCGCTGCGCCGGGCAACGGCCTCGCGTTGACCCCGCCGATGGGCTGGAGCAGTTGGAACCAGTTCGGCGACCAGATCAACGAACAGCTGCTGGTGCAGACGATGGACGCGATGGCCGCCAACGGCCTGCGCGACGCCGGCTACGTCTACATCAACCTCGACGACGGCTGGCAGCTCCACAAGGGCGCACGCAAAGACCACCCGCTGGAGGTCGACCCGGTCAAGTTCCCGCATGGCCTGCGCTGGTTGGCCGACTACGCGCACGGCCACGGCTTCAAGCTCGGCATCTACAGCGGCCCCGGCCAGACGACCTGCGCCGGCTACACCGGCAGCGAAGGCCACGAGGCCGAAGACGCGAAGCAGTTCGCCGCCTGGGGCGTCGATCACCTGAAGTACGACAGCTGCTGCTCGCACAAGGACGCGCCGAAGACCGAGGTGCAGGCGATCGTCAAGAAGATGGCGCTCGCGCTGCGGGCCAGTGGGCGTCCGATCGTCTACCACGCGTGCCACTGCGGCTGGGCCGACATCTGGCAGTGGGCGGCCGATGCCGGCGCCAACCACTGGCGCGTCGGCCAAGACATCTCCGACGACTTCGACTACCCCGGCCACCGCGAGAAGTACTACTTCGACGTGCTGGACATGCTCGACCGCGGCATCACGCTGGGCCAGCACACCGGCCCCGGCCACTGGAACGACTTCGACATGCTCATCGTCGGTCTGAACGGCAAGAGCCAGGAGCTGGTCGGCGCCGGCGCGTCGAATGTCGAGTACCGCACCCACTTCAGCCTGTGGGCGCTGGCCGCGTCACCGCTGCTGATCGGCGCCGACGTGCGCTCGCTCGACGCCTACACGCTGGAGACCTTGTCGAACAAGGAAGTCATCGCGCTGAACCAGGACCCACTGGGCCAGCCGGCCGAGAAAGTGCGCGACGACGGCACCTTGCAGGTCTACGCCAAGGCGCTCGCCAACGGCAGCGTCGCGGTGGCCTTGCTGAACCGCGGCAGCGCAACCACCGAGATGACCGTCTCGCCAGGCAAGGACCTGGGCGAGTCCTGGAAGCACTACCGCGTGCGCGACCTCTGGCGCCACGCCGAGCTGGGCGAATTCGACATCCCGTTCACGACCGAAGTCATCAGCCACGAGGCGCGCCTGCTGCTCCTCACGCCGCTGACCGGCCACCCACCGACCGACACCCCCTCACCCAAGTGAGACACGCACGATGAAATCTCAACCGCACTGGCTGGGCTACGCCCTGCTGACCATGGTCACCTGGGGCGTCTGGGGCGCCTTCACCGGCGTGCCCAGCGAGCATGGTTTTCCCGACACCTTGATCTACGCCGTCTGGGCACTGACGATGATCCCGCCGGCCATCTATGCCTTCAAGCGCGCTGGCGGCGTGCTGCAGCGCGACCCGCGCAGCCTGGCCCTCGGCTTGGGCGTCGGGCTGCTCGGTGCCGGTGGGCAGATGCTGCTGTTCCGCGCCGTGAAGACCGGGCCGGCCTACCTGATCTTCCCGATCATCTCGCTGTCGCCGGCATTGACGATTGCGATGTCGTTCCTGATGCTGCGTGAGCGCACCGGGCGGCTGGGGCTGTTGGGCATCGCGCTCGCCTTGCTGAGCCTGCCACTGTTCGACTACACACCCGGTGGGCACAGCGAGTTCGGACCCTGGTTCGGGCTGGCCATCGGCGTGCTGGTGGCCTGGGGCGTGCAGGCCTACTTCATCAAGCTGGCCAATGCGACGATGAGCGCCGAGAGCATCTTCGTCTACATGGCAATTTCGGCCGTCGTCTCGATCCCGGTCGCGCTGGCGATGACCGACTTCTCGCAGCCGGTGAACCTGGGCTGGAACGGGCCCTGGCTGGCGGCGGTGATCCAGGTGCTGAACTCGATCGGCGCGCTAACGCTGGTGCACGCCTTTCGCCACGGCAAGGCGATCGTTGTGTCGCCAATGGTCAATGCCGGCGCACCTTTGTTGACCGCTGTGATCGCGATGGCGGTGGCCGGCGCGATGCCGGGGCCATTCAAGATGGCTGGCGTCGCGCTGGCGCTGTTGGCAGCCCTGCTGCTCGCGCTGCAACCCGAAGGCGCAGAGGTGAAGGCATGAAGGCGCTGCTCGATCTCGTGCGCCGGCACAAAGCCGGCCAGCCGGAGGGCATCTACGCGCTGTGCTCGGCGCATCCGGTGGTGCTGCGCGCTGGCATGCAAGAGGCGGCGACGGCCGGCGTGCCGCTGCTGGTGGAAGCCACCTCGAACCAGGTCAACCAGTTCGGCGGCTACACCGGCATGACGCCGCGCGACTTCCACGCCTTCATGATGAACCTGGCCGACGAGGCCGGCTTCCCGCGTGAGCGGCTGCTGCTCGGCGGTGACCACCTCGGTCCCAACTGTTGGCAGGGCGAACCGGCCGACAGCGCGATGGCCAAGTCCGAAGCGCTGATCGAGCAGTACGTCGAAGCCGGCTTTCGCAAGATCCACCTCGACTGCTCGATGGCCTGTGCCGACGACCCGGCGGTGCTGCCCGAAGCGGTGGTGGCCAAACGCGCGGCGCGCTTGTGCGCGGTGGCCGAGAAGACCCATGCACGGGTCGGCGGCGAGGCACCGGTGTATGTGATCGGGACCGAAGTGCCGGTGCCCGGCGGCGCACACGAAGACCTGCAGGAGCTGGCGGTGACCCGGTCGGATGCGGCGGCACAGACGATCGCGTCGCACCACGACGCTTTCGCGAAGCTCGGGCTCGATGCGGCGTGGCCGCGCGTGATCGGCTTGGTCGTGCAGCCCGGTGTCGAGTTCGACCACCACAAGGTCATCGACTATGTGGCGCCGAAGGCCCAGGCGCTGAGCGCCTTCATCGAGCACGAGCCGCACATCCTGTTCGAGGCCCATTCGACCGACTACCAAACGCCGAGCGCCTTGCAGGCGCTGGTGCGCGACCACTTCGCGATCGTCAAGATCGGCCCCGGCGCGACCTTTGCGCTGCGCGAGGCGCTGTGGGCGCTGGCCGAGATCGAGCGCGAATGGCTGAGTGACAGCGACGGCTCGCACCTGAAAGACGTGGTGCTCAGCGTGATGCATGCGCGGCCGCAGCACTGGCAAAAGTACTACAGCGACCCCGAGCGCATCCGGCTCGACCTGCAGTTTTCTTTAAGCGACCGCATCCGCTACTACTGGGCCCAGCCCGAGGTGCGTGAGGCCTGCGGACGCATGCTGAAGCGCTTGGGCAACGGCCCGCTGCCATTGACGTTGCTGAGCCAGTACCTGCCGTTGCAGTACGCCGCGGTGCGCGATGGCCTGCTGGCCAACTCGGTCAGCGCGGTGCTGCACGAAGGCGTCGGCCAGGTGCTGCGCCAGTACATCGCGGCGTGCGTGCCGGGCGGTGCGGTGCCGCGTTCGAGCGCTGTCCTTCAGTGAACAACAACAACCCCAAGGGAGAGAGATCCTGATGTCCCCATCTGACACCCTAGACGAGTTCATTCCCGCGGGCGCCCGCTGGACAGTGCACGAGATCGCGCAGCAGCCGGCCGTGTGGTCGCGGGTGCAGACGCTGGTCTCCACGCAGACCGGCCCGCGCGACATGTCGCCCGAGTTCGTCGCCCGTTGCTTGGCGACACCTAACCTGCGTATCGTGCTGACCGGCGCCGGCTCATCGGCCTTCATCGGCCAGTGCCTGGCGCCGGCGCTGATGCGCAAGACCGGGCTGCGCGTCGACGCGGTGGCGACGACCGACCTGGTCGCCGGGCCACACCTGTACTTCCAGCGCGAGGTGCCGACGCTGCTGGTGTCGTTCGCCCGTTCGGGCAGCAGCCCCGAGAGCGCGGCGGCGCTGGAGCTGGCCGACCAGTTCGTCGACGACTGCCAGCACCTGGTCTTCACCTGCAACCCCGACAGCCTGCTTCAGCGCCTGGCCGCTGAGCGCGGCAACGCCCGCACCTTGCTGCTGCCGGCCGAGACCCACGACCGTGGCTTCGCGATGACCTCGTCGTTCACCTCGCTGTTGTTGGCTGCGGCGCAGGTGTTCGGGCTGCTGGCATCGGCGGGCGGCCAGCCGCTGGCGATCTCGCACGCGGCGTCGGCGGTGTTGGCACAGGGCCTGAGGCTGGCCGACGAACTGGTCGGCCAGCGCTTCGAGCGTGTCGTCTACCTTGGCAGCAACGAGCTGCAGGGCCTGGCGCGCGAGGCGGCGCTGAAGCTGCTGGAGCTGAGCGACGGCCGCACGGTGGCCAGCCATGATTCACCGCTGGGTTTTCGTCACGGGCCGAAGACCATCGTCAACGACCACACGCTGGTCGTGATGTTCGTCTCCAACGACCCTTACACGCGCCAGTACGACCTGGACCTGCTGCACGAGCTGCGTCGCGACGGCCGCGCGGCGCGCGTGTTGGCCTTGAGCGCGCAGCCGTTGCAGGGGCCGTGCGCCTCGCCGGCCGACGACGTGCTGCTCGAAGGCCTCGCCGATGCCGGCGACCTGGCGCTGGCCTTCCCGTGCATCGTCTTCGCCCAGCGTTTCGCGCTGCTGCAGTCGCTGCGCCTGGGTCTGTCGCCGGACAATCCCAGCGTGTCCGGGACCGTCAGCCGCGTGGTGCGCGGCGTCACGATCCATCCCTTCCCTGACGTGGAGACCGACCCCGATGTTCCTCGGCATTGACGGTGGCGGCACCAAGACCGCGTTCACGCTGATCGACAGCGAGGGCCAACTGCGGGCCCGGCACGTCGACGGCAGCCTGTACCACCCCGAGGTCGGGCTGGACGGCGTGGCGGCGGTGTTGCAGCGCGGCGTGCAGGCCACGCTGCAGGCGGCCGGCTGCGCCATCGACGACGTGGCCTTCAGCTTCGTCGGCATGCCTTGCCATGGCGAAGACAGCACGCTGCAACCGCAGCTCGATGCCTTGCCTGGCGCCGTGCTGCCCGCCGGGCGCTACTGCTGCGGCAACGACATGGTCTGCGGCTGGGCCGGCTCGCTGGGCGCGGCCGACGGCATCAACATCGTCGCCGGCACGGGCTCGATTGCCTACGGCGAATGGCACGGCCGCAGCGCCCGCGCCGGCGGCTGGGGCGAGCTGTTCAGCGACGAAGGCTCGGCCTACTGGGTCGCGCGCGAAGGGCTGGCGCTGTTCTCACGCATGAGCGACGGCCGGGCTGAGCCCGGGCCCTTGCTGGCGCTGTTGCGCAGCCACTTCAAACTGGCCAATGACCTGGACCTGTGCGCCCATCTGTATGGCCCGCAGGCCGCGGGCCGCAGTGGGCTGGCGGGCTTCGCACCGCTGGTGGTGGCCGCCGCAGAGCAGGGCGATCGTGCGGCGCGGGAGATCTTCGTCGCGGCGGCAGCGCAGCTGGCCGAGATCGTGGCGGCCACCGCGCGCCGGCTGAGCGTGCCGATGGACGCACCGCTGTCGGTGTCGTACTCGGGAGGCTTGTTCCAGAGCCAGGCGCTGGTGTTGGCACCGCTGCGCACGCTGCTGGCCGATCGGCTGCCGCAGGCCCACCTGGTCCGGCCTCGTTTCTCACCGTCGATGGGCGCGGCGCTGCAGGCGGCGCGTCTCGCCGGCCAGCCCTTGCCGGCGGCTGCGCTGGCGCGGCTGGAACAGGCCGACTCGGCCTGACGGGCATGGCGATGCGAGCCTGGATCTCGGGATGGGGCAGGCGCGGCGCCGGCCTGTGGCTCGCGCTGTGCGCGACGCTGTCAGTCGCGGCCGAGCCGGTGCGCTACACCGTGGCCGATTTCGCCCGTGTGCCGAAGATCGACACCCATGTGCATCTGCACGGCGCCTTGCCGCGCTTCATGGCGCTGGCGCATCGCGACGGTTTTCAGCTGCTGACGATCAACGTCGACTACGCCGACTTCCCGCCCATCGACCAGCAGCAGCGCGATGCGGTCGCGCTGGCTCGGGCCTACCCGGCGCAGGTGGCCTGGGTCGCGACCTTTCCGCTCGCGGGTTTCGAGTCGCCCGGTTGGGCCGAGGCCACGTTGCAGCGCCTGGCCCAGGCGCGAGCACTCGGCGCGCAGGGCGTGAAGGTCTGGAAGAACCTGGGCCTGGACTTGCGCGACCGCGCCGGCGCCGCCGTGCTGATCGACGATGCCCGCCTGCAACCACTGTTCAACGCCATCGAGCGCGATGGTTGGGTGCTGCTGGGCCACCAGGCCGAGCCGCGCAACGCCTGGTTGGAACTCACGCAGATGACGACCAAGGGCGACCGCGCCTACTTTGCCGGTCACCCGCAGTACCACATGGCGCGCCACCCCGAGTGGCCGAACCATGAGGCGCAACTGGCCGCGCGTGACCACTTCCTGCAGCAGCATCCGCGGCTGCCGTATGTCGGCATGCACCTGGCCTCGCTCGAATGGAGCGTCGAGCGGCTGGCGGCCTTTCTCGACCGCTTTCCCGCCGCAATGGTGGACCTGGCCGCACGCATGGGCCACCTGCAGCAGCAGTCGATCAACCACCGCGAGGCCGTGCGCGACTTCGTGCTGCGCTACCAGGACCGGCTGTTGTACGGGAGTGACCTCGCGGTCAGCGCCGGTCAGAGCGACGCCGAGTTCTCCGCCGAGGCCGACGCCGCCTGGCGTGCCGATTGGCGCTTCCTGGTCACCGACGACAGACTGACCAGTGTCGACCTCGACGCCCCGTTCCGTGGCCTGGCGCTGCCGGCGGCGGTGGTCGACAAGCTGTACCGCCACAACGCCCGGCGCGTGTTCCCCCAAGCTTGGCGCTACGATGCCTCCGCGCCCCGCGGGGCAACGACCGAAAGCACCCGATGACCACGAAGAACGCTCCCCGTGCCGCCGCGACGCCGGGCCGCCAACAGGCCGCCCGTGCCAACCCCGACGCCGAAGGCGAGGACCAGGGCCTGCTGCTGGAAGAGCGGCGGCGCGAGATCCGCGCGCTGATCGAAGAGCGCGGCCGTGTCACGACCGACCAGTTGGCGGCGCGCTTCAACACCTCGCTGGTGACGATCCGCGGCGACCTGAACGCCCTGGCCGAGACCGGGCTGATCGTGCGCACGCACGGCGGCGCGCTGGCCCACCGCGATGGTGAAGAAGTACCGATCGAGATCAAGCAGAGCCTGCGCCATGCCGAAAAGGTGCGCATCGCCACCGCAGCGGCGGCGATGATCCAGGAAGGCGACACCATCTTGCTCGACTCGGGTTCGACCACCGGCGAAATCGCCAAGCAGATCCGCACGTTGAAGCTGCATGCGATCAACGTGATCACCAACGCGTTGAACGTGGCGGTCACGCTGGCGCAGGCGCCGCATGTGCGGCTGGTGATGCTGGGCGGTGTGCTGCGGCCGAACTCGTACTCGCTGTCCGGCCCGCAAGCCGAGGCCGCCTTGTCGGGCTTGCAGGCCGATCGACTGTTCCTTGGGGTCGACAGCCTGGATCCGGAGATCGGCTTGATGACACCGCATTTGCTGGAGGCGCAACTGAACGCGCAGATGATCCGCTCGGCGCGGCAGGTGGTGGCGGTGGCCGATTCGTCGAAGCTGCTGCGGCGCAGCCTGTCGGTGATCGCCAAGGTCGAGCAGATCCACACGCTGATCACCGATCAGGGTGCGAGCGCCGACAGCGTGGCCGCATTGCGCGCGCGTGGCGTCGACGTGGTGCTGGTCTGAGCCGTTGGCGGCAGGCGGAAGGAGCAGGCGAACGTGAAGGTGTTGCTCGTCGAAGACTCCCCCGGCCTGCGTGACAGCCTGGTGCGCGGCCTGTCGCGCCTGGGCCTCGTGGTCGAGCAGGCGCATGACGGGCCGAGCGGCCTGTGGGCGGCGACCGAGCTGCAGCCCGACGTGATCGCGCTCGATGTGATGCTGCCCGGCTTCGACGGGCTCGAGTTGTTGCGCCAGCTGCGGGCCCAACAGGTGCGCACACCGGTGCTGATGCTCAGCGCGCTGGCCGAGGTCGAAGACAAGCTGCAAGGCTTCGAAGCCGGTGCCGACGACTACCTGCCCAAACCTTTCGATCTGCGCGAGTTGGCGGCCCGCTTGCGGGCGCTGGCCGCGCGCCACGTGGCTGCCCCGGGCGCCGCGCCGATCGAGGTCGGCGACCTGCGCATCGACCATGCGCGCAACGAGGTTCGGCGCAAGGGCGAGGTGTTGCCCATGCGCCGGCGCGAGCGCCTGCTGCTGGAGCTGCTGACCAGCCAGCGCGGCTGCCTGGTCAAGCGCACCACCATCGAGGCCAAGCTGTACGCCGACGCGACCGAGCTGCAGAGCAACTCGGTCGAGGCCGCGGTGTCGCAGCTGCGGCGCTGGATCGACGAGCCCGGCCAACCCTCGCGCATCGTGACCCAGCGTGGCGAAGGCTACAAGCTGGAGCGCTGAGATGAGCCCCGGCCCATGATCGCCAGCGCGTTGGAGCGCCGCTGGCGTGGCCGCATCTCGGTGTTGCTGTTCGCCGTTGCGGCGCTGGTCTTCGGCGCGGTCTATGCGATCGGCCACGCCGAGCGGGCTGCGGCCTTCGAGCGGGCGCTGGCCGACGACCTGCGCACGATCAGCAACATCACCCACGTCTATGTCGACGGCGACATCTACGTCAACATCGAGCCCGAGGCGCTGGGCATGTACCTGGGCGGCGGCGACCGCATCTTCCAGGTCTGGGATGCGGTCACCGGCGAGCTGCTCGACCATTCCGAATCGCTCGACACGATGGGTGCCCAGTTGCCGCGGCTGGTGCCTGCATTGCAGCTGAACGGCGCGCCTCGACCCGGTGCCGCGCGCTTGCCAGATGGGCGGCCGCTGCGCCTGCTGTCGCAACGCATCCGCGCAAACTGGGGGCTCGACCCCGAGACGCTGGAGCAGCTGGGCCAGAAGATCGAAGAGCACGAGGTCGAGGTGATGATCGGCCGGCCCGGGAGCGAGCTGACCGCGTCGTTGCTGCCGTTGGGCGGCGCCTGCCTGCTGGGTGCGCTGGCGATGCCGATCTTCGGCATCCTCGCGCTGCGCATGGGCACGCGGCGCTTCGATGCGCTGGTGCAACGGCTGGTGTTGCAGCGCGAGCGCGAACGCGGCTTCCTGGCCCATGCCGCGCACGAGCTGCGCACCCCACTGGCCGAGCTGCGCGCACTGGTCGACCTGGCTGAACTGGAGGCCGATGCCGGTGCGCCGGTGCAGCCGGTGCTGGGCGACATGCGCGCGGTGGCCGACCGGATGGGCGGGCTGCTGTCGGCGCTGTTTCGGCTGGCGCGCGTGCAGCGTGGCCATGAAGAACCGGCGCAACTGCTGGACCTGGTGGCGCAGGCCCAACTCGCCGTGCGGGCGCAAGACAGCGCGGCCCACCAGCGTGGCCTGCAGTGGGAGCTGGGTTGCCCCGAGGCGCTTCCGATGACGGCGCCGCCCACGCTGTTGCGGGCCCTGCTGGACAACCTGATCGGCAATGCGATCGTCCATGCGCGCGCGGGCAGCCGGCTGCAATTGGCGATCGAGCCCGGCACGCCGTGGGAGCTGCGCATCGCCAACGAGCGTGACCGCGCCACGCCAACACAACCATCGCCGGATCATCTGGGCCAGGGCCTGCTGATCGCCCAGCTCTATGCGCAGGCGACTGGCCTGTCGCTGCAGACGCACGACAGCGGCGAGCGCTTCGAGGTGCGGTTGGCCCCGTTGCCGGCGGCCGTCGACGGGCCGCCCGAAGACACCTCGCGTTACCAGGATTCACGTTCTGCTGCGTAAACCCTGGGCGGCATCAGCTTCGCATCAGGCTCGGCCGCAACCATGGGCACAGCTTTCGAAGCCCAGAACTTCGAAGCCATGAACATCTTTCCGATTCCAGGAGACCCCATGAATACTCGATCGTTGGTCCGTTCCACCACCCGTTCACACTGGCCGCTGGCCGGCTTGTGCCTGAGCACCGCTGTGCTGGCCTTGACCGCCTGCGGCGGCGGCAGCGACGAATCGCAGGAAGTCACCCGCGCCGACGTGCGGGCAGCGCGCACCGAGCGTGGCCAGCAGGCCCATCCGACCGCGACCACGACCTTTGCCGATCGCTCGGCCGAGGCGTCACCGTTGCTGGCGTGGGTGCCGAAGGTCACCGACACGTGGCAGTGGCAACTCACCGGCACCATCAACACCAGCTACAACGTCAACGTCTACGACATCGACCTGTTCGAAGCACCCGAGGCGGTGATGACCAAGCTGCACAGCGAAGGCCGCGCCATCGTCTGCTACTTCTCGGCCGGCAGCGCCGAGAACTGGCGGGATGACTACGACCAGTTCAAGCCCGCCGACCTGGGCAAGAACCTGGACGGTTGGCCGGGCGAGAAGTGGGTCGACACCCGCTCGGCCAATGTGCGCAACATCATGAAAGCGCGGCTGGACCTGGCTAAGACCCGCGGCTGCGATGGCGTCGAGCCCGACAACGTCGAGGCCTACAACAACAACCCCGGTTTCAACGGTGAGCTGACAGCCAAGACCCAGCTCAACTACAACCGCTTCATCGCGACCGAGGCGCGCGCCCGTGGCCTGAAGGTCGGGCTGAAGAACGACATCGGTCAGCTGAAGGCGCTGGAGCCAAGCTTCGACTTCGCGGTCAACGAGCAGTGCCAGCAGTACAACGAGTGCGGCGGCTACTCGGTGTTCACGGGCAAGGGCAAGCCGGTCTTCACTGCCGAGTACAAGAAGATCTGGCGTGACGACGCGAACGCGCGGGCGCAGATGTGCGCCAAGGCGCGGTCGATGAACCTGCGCACGCTGGTGCTGCCGCTGTCATTGAACGACGCGTTCCGCTACAGCTGCGACTGAGCCTGTAGCGCGACGCGTGGCACCCACGGGGCGGTTGCGGCTCAGGCCTTGGGTGTCACCACCACCGAGTCGGCCGAGCGTGTGTTGGGCCCGTGGAAGACGGCCTCGATGTTGTGGCCGTCCGGGTCCAGCACGAAGGCGGCATAGTAGCCGGGGTGGTAGTGGCGCTCGCCCGGTGGGCCGTTGTCGCGGCCACCGGCCTCCAGCGCGGCGGCGTAGAAGCGCTTGACCTGTTCGGGCCCGCTGGCCTGGAAGGCGAGGTGCACGCGTGAAACGGCACTGTCGGCGGCATCGATCCACAGCTCGTCGGCCGAGAAGAACTCGGGGCCTTCGTGGATGGTGTCGGCCTTGCCCAGCGCTTCGAGCACGGTGCGGTAGAAGCGCTTGGAAGTTGCGAGGTCCTTCACGCGCAGGTGAACATGATCGATCAATCGGCCGCGGTGGAATTGCATGGGAACTCCTTGAGGAAGTTGAACGGTTCGGCGGGGGCAAACCGTGGACCTTGCTGCTGTCGCGCGCGAAGCGTCAAACCGAATCCTCGTCATTCGCCGTCGATGTCGATGACCCATAGACGCCTGGGGCCCGAGCCCTCGTCGGAGAGCGTGTCCAGCGGGTTGCGCAGCTTGCAACGGTCGATCGACAGACAGCCACAGCCGATGCAGTCGTCCAGCGTATCGCGCAGTCGTTCGAGCTGCTCGATTTGGGCGTCGGGCCGCTGGCGCCAACGGGCCGACAGACGGGCCCAATCGCTGCGGCTGGGGGCCACGTGCTGCGGCAGACCGGCCAGCGACCGCGTTCTTCGTCAAGCAGCTCGGCGCGAAGACCGACTTCGGCCTTTACCGCGTCGCGTGAGGCCGCGCGAGAGGCGAAGGGCCGCTCCCGAGGCTCTCGTTCCCCCTCGGGGGGGCGGGCTGAGCGCAGCTCAGACCTTGGGGGCGATGTCAGAGCTTCGAGATTCGCACCCAGTCGATGTAGAGGTGCAGCGTGTTGAAGGCGTAGTCCATGCCCGGCCAGGGCGCCGGCCAATTGCCGACCCAAAGTTGCGCCTTGTGCCCGTTGACGTGTTGATCGGTGGACGTCTGCAGGACGCCGTCGACATACCACTCGATGCGCCGCGGCCCGTTCTTGCCGTCGTACCAATCCCAGCGGAAGACGTGGAACTCGCCGTCGAACGGATCCACCGTCTTCGACTTCCATTGGATGTAGGTCGCGTCCGAGTCCTTGTCCGAATGGCTCCAGGTGTTGAGCCCGAGGGTTCGCCGCCAGGTGGACCAGGCCGGCGGCGACGCGATGTGCGCCGGCATCTCGATGTCGATCTCGGTGTAGTTGCGCTTGGCGGGCGGATCCGTCAGGTTGTCGCTGTCGTAGTAGTTCCACATGCAGGAGCAGCCGTTCGGCCCCGGCAGCAGCTTCATGCGGGTTTCGTA
>Ga0307515_10008706_pt1 | contig 19728 bp, 10 predicted proteins | sample 17_EM_MG_FD_194513 | JGI IMG/M metagenome (GOLD analysis project Ga0307515, IMG submission 194513) | Populus trichocarpa ectomycorrhiza microbial communities from riparian zone in the Pacific Northwest, United States - 17_EM | ecosystem: Host-associated > Plants > Roots > Unclassified | place... | reverse complement strand
AATTCCTCTATCAAAATAAAATTATATTAGAAAAAAACATAAAATTTATAATAACAAAAAAACAGGGCCCATCATTTTTTTACCCAAAAATCCCATTTTCAACCAATTTTTTATTTAAAACACCTTAGAGACCTTGTTAAACCAACTATGACTACCAAGAAGCTAAAAAGAAAAACCCCAAAAACCCAAAATCCACCCGTATGTTGTTTTAGGTGTTTTCAAGATTAAAAAAAAAAAAACACTTAAACATAACCCCCTTATCATATGAAACCTTTTTGACATAAAAATCAACCGTTTTTGTGGCTGGAATCTTCCCAAACAACCATTCTCTCTCTTTAGGTCGAAATCCAACAACACCCTCTCTCTCCTCCTAACAGAAAATAACTAGAAAAAAAAAGGAAAATAATGTTAGATACCAAAATGTATTGTCTTGAAATTCAAGGGACCGATCATCTTGTACCTAAAAAATATGAGGGATTAAAATAAATGTTTTAGCCCACCCCCTCATGTTACCCAACTTTTCATTTTAGTATCTTAGCTTTCAATTCAATTATTCCCTCTAAAAACAAAATACAATTGGGGGCTAATTTGGGCTCCAAATGGTCAAATTGTGTAAAATAAAAGTTCGAGGATCAAAGTGAAAATTTTCAAAAAATACATTGTTCCAATCCACGGTGAATTGTGAGAGAATGCATAGTAATCTCAAAGGTCGATGCCTTATATATATATATATATATATATATATACTCAGTTTCATTTCTTCATGGATTTCTAATCACATTCTCTCACAATCCATAATTAATTGTTTTTATTTAAAATTAAATTTTTATGTTTTTAAATTGCTTAATATGTTAATATTAAAAATAAATGTTTTTTTCAAGAAATTTAAATATATTTATAAATAAAAAATATTTAATAAACAATTACCGTGAAAACACCTTCTAAGGTTTTGATAAAAACAAACACTTATAATCCGTGATAGTTAGAATGATGTTGTGTTTTCCTTATTCAATTTTCGAAACAAGATATTGTAAAGTGTTATATTATATTTGTGGGACCATGCTACGAGATGGGCTAAAATATTTATTTTTATCAGTGAAAAAAAAGTATTTTGGCCTGTGTTGTAGTATGACCCCACAAATCTAGTATAATATTAGACAATATCAGGTAAAAAAAGTGTCAAGCCGATGCGATCGAGTGTTAAAAAAGTAAAAAAAATAATTATTTGGAGGAGCAAAAAAACTATTGGTATAATTAATTAGATAATAATAAAATAGATTAAAATAGTAAATGCACTAGCTCAAACAAAAAAGAACCATGGTAACTTGAGAAAAAATAGATTAAACAAATAAAAAAGGTGAAAAAAACCAGCTGACACATCTCTTACTAAGGCTTAGCAAGCAACACGTAGTCTGATTTGCACTGTGATAGTTGGAAAATCAGAGATTAAATTGTTTTTACCCAAAAAACCCATTTTTCAACTTATTTTGACCCAAAACACTTATAAAACACCGTAAGAACCAATGGGTTAGTTTGCTTAATTAACCGGTCTGCTCGTATAATTTTGTTAAGTTAATTTTCGTTCCTTACTTCCAAACCTAGATTTGTTTATTTCTTTTTATGAATCACTGGTTTTTTTTTCCTGTTATGAGATTATTGCTCATTGTTTTTAAATCCCTATCTTATGCATGTATGTATCTTGAGTTATTGATGTTTTGACTAATGAGATGTTAAACTAATTGAGGCCGAATGAATAGTACCGGTTGCACTATCAACCAATAATAGTTTTCTAGTCACCATAAACAATGTCTTGTAGTTTTTTACTGATAAATGCTAACAAATAAACAAACATAAATTAAACTAATAATTTCCTCTGCTAATTATAAAATTCCCTAATAATTAATGAAATATAACTAATTACAATTATTATGGATGATACTCGATATTTACGATCTAAACACTTCAGATTATTGGGTTAACATGAAATTTATATTACTTTAAAATGACATTCAATTAGATAATGGTGGAAATTAGTGTGCACTCTCATGAATGACAATTTATTTATCTTTGTTTTGGGTTTCTTGAGGACAACACTTTCTAGGTTTGAGTTGTCTGTGTGTAGTTGTAAATACTAAATGTTGTTTCCCCTATGAAGAAATAGTAAAGCAATCATAGAGTACTTATTTAACAAATGTAATTGCATGTTATTTTTTGTAATGGAATACATCAGCTTCAACTGTAAAATCTCGGAGAATTTCATTACATCATTGTCTACAGTTATGTTATTTGATAATTGCTACAAATGTCATCAACCTTTTACTTTTTAGACTGTGGATGGTAAAGCTGATCTAGTTTCTTATTTCACCCCATGTCAGCATTCGATCTTTTGTTTATGTAGTTAATTGCCTATTAAGTATTAACTATAAATGGTAAAGCTGATATAGTTTCTTATTTCATCCCTTGTCAACATTCAATCTTTTATTAGTTTCTTTAGTCAACCTTTTGTTGTAAATGTAATTGCCTGTTATTTTGGCTTTTTATTTTAGCCCTTGTCAGCATTCAATCTTTTATTTTTATTGCATTGTCAACCATTAAGCAATGAATGAGTCTGACACATATGACAAAGCTTCTTGGACCAAAGCAATGTTGCACATGTTTTGTGACATTTGCATTAAAGCTATTAAGAGAAGCATGAGACCAAACACTTATTTCAATAAAGCTGGTTGGAAATTTGTCATACAGACATTCAAAAAGCAAACAAGACTTTCATTAACAAAAGCTCAGCTTAAAAACAAATGGTATTAGATTAAAAAAGGACTGGAGGGTATGGAAAAAATTAATAACTGAAACTAAAATTGGTTGGAGTACTGAACTTGGGACCATCTCGGCAATTGATGAATGGTGGAAAGAAAAAATTCAGGTTAGTTTTCATTATTAATAGCCTCACAAAATTATTTGTCTTGTTGTACTATTTATTAATCTGCTAGCATTGCTAACTACATCCATCTTTCATTACACAGGAAATGAAAGGAGCAAAGAAGTTCAGGCATGTCGGCATAGAGCCCTCGTTGTGTGCCAAGTATGACATCATGTTTAGTAATATAGTGGCCACGAGACAATATTTTTGGACTCCCTCACAAGAACTGTTATCAGATAAAGATAATAAGGCTATTGGAATGAGAAATACAACCAATGAGAAAACTAATATAGAAGAAGGAAGTGGCGACTCTGAAGAGGATGCAATCCCTGATTTTATACATAATGTTAGCACTATGGTTGGTGGAAGTAATGTCACAAATAGTAGCAGCAACCACATTAGTGCAAAGAGAAAGGGTGCACGAAATACTACACCTTAATGTCTGAAAAAGAAGAGGGGAATTGGAATGAGAGCACAATTTTTCGATTGTCTGGATCAACTTGTTAAGCTTGTCTCCATAGCCAGAGAGAGCATAACAATTTTTAGAGATAAAAAAGGGTGTAACATTGAAGAGGTAATGGAAGAACTGCATTCTATTGATGGAGTTAACTTTGATAATACATTGCATACATTTGCCATTGAATTTTTTTGTGCGAGAAGTAAGAGATAGATGTGGGCTGCAATGGGTTTTATTGATAGAAAAATATCATGGTTGAACATAATGTTTGAACAACAAAGAAAACCTTAGATGGACAAGGTCAGGTGTTAACTTATTAACCTATTTATGTCATTTGATTTATGTTGAATACTATAATCCAGTAACATTTTCAATTGTTTGAAATCTTTTTCATTGTTTTTTTAGACTTCATGTGCTGCAATTATTGTTGGAAATATGTGAAGTTGCCTATGAATTTGTGTATTTTAGTTACCGAGTAGTTGGAATACCATTACCATGTATTTTTTCACATTATGTATCACTGAAAATTGTTGGGTTGGAATTTCATGAGTACTGAACTTGGGACTTTAAATATTTGGTTACTTGTTAGAAAATTTTGGTTTCATACATGGAAACCAAAATTTCAGTTAGTATTATTGCAATTTGAATATTTGGATACTTAACTTTGAATGTTAGGTTTAGGTTATAAAATCAAAATTTCCAATTGGTGTGAGACTTTGAATGTTTGTTACTTGCTTTTGAATGATAGGTTTTATATGAAAACTGAAATTTCAGTTTGTATTATTACACTTTGAATGTTTGGATACTTAACTTTGAATGTTAGGTTTAGGTTATTGAAATCAAAATTTTCAGTTGGTGTTTCACTTTATATGTTTGGTTACATGATTTTGAAAGTTAAGTTTCATACATGAAAATCAAAATTTCTTGAAATTTGAATGTAATAAACTGAAATTTCAGTTGGTGTTTCAACTGTTTTAGAATGTTAGGTAAATTCTTATTATTGATATATAAATAGCAGTAAGTATGTTAATGCAATATCATTTTCATATCGTATCCTTCTAAAGAAAAAACTGAAAGTTATAGTTGTGAAAAACAGGTGTGTTGGTTTCTCATTGTTGGTATTTCTCATCGCTGGTTTTTATAATATGTAAGTTTCATTTGATTTAATATGATTGTAGCATAATACTTTCAATATGATGAACTTTATTATAAGCAAATTGCATTCTTAGCTTCGTAAACGTCTTTTCATTTTCATAATTGGGAGTACAATGTTTTCTATTTGTAAGGAATAAGTTAATAACAAGTTTATAAAAACGAGATTTCCTATTAGTATATAAAAATTGTTTCAATTTGAATATCTTTAAGATAATTCAAATGCACGTTTCATATAATATCTTTGATTTATATAACAATTACTTTGATTTTATATTCACATTAAACACAAAAAATATATGTCATAATAGATATAGATTCGCAATGGTTTGAAGCACTTTTTGAAAGGGGTTATGATGATGTAATGAATAACCTAGCCGATTACGTTAATTATGGTCATTATGCTGATAACGATGGAGATTCTAGTGGTAATCACAATTCTGATAGTGATGACAACGACAATGATGATTCAAATGAATAAGGTGATTTATTTTGAAAAGGGAAGTTTGATCGTCATAAATTGGTTCTATGCACAGCAGGTGCCCTCGCATTATATTATAATACTTATATATACAAGGAACTCTGTATGATCGCATTATATTATAATACTTGTATATACAAGAAACCTTGTGTGGATTCGTAGAACATTGGAATGCGATGATTGAATGAAATATTACATGGACATTGGATACGATGTGTAAACATGTTTAGGATGAATGCAACGACATTTCAAAGTCTTTGCTTTCAACTTGAAAACCAATATGGGTTAAAAACATCCAGAAGAACGTGTGTTTTTGAAAAAGTTGGAATGTTTCTTTATACAATAGCATTTGGTGCTTCCAACATGGAAGTTTATAAGAGATTTCAACATTCAAGAGAAACTATTAGTATGTTATTTTATGAAGTTCTTAAATCAGTTTGTTCACTCGGTACAGATTCAATACAACCTATAGATCCTGAGTTTGTAAACACACCGCGTGAAATTGTGAACAATCCAAGGTATATGCCCCATTTCAAGGTAATGAAATTATTAGTATTTACTGATGATGCTTTGAATTAAATAAATTTGTAAAATTTATTTTTTAGTCAGCTAACATTGATGATTATTATTGGTTTCTCTTACATTAGAATTGTGTAGGAGTTATCAATGGTAGACATGTGTGTGTGTTTCTCCATAAAATCAAATTCTATTTAACGGAAAAGAAGGTGTGTCAACCCAAAATGTTATGGTTGCATGTAACTTTGACATGCGATTCATATTTGTTTGGGCGGGCTGGGAAAGTAGTGCATACGATACATAATTTTTTCTAGAAGCAGTTGACAATCCACATATAAAAGTCCTTAAGCCACCAGAAGGTAGTAATATGCGTGTATCTATATGTTAATGTTAATTTTCTTTTCGTAATTTTCATTTTTATCTCATTATATGTTTTTACATGAAAATACTATTTGGTTGATTTGGGATATCCTAATAAATATGGATTTTTAGGTCTATATAGAGGTCGGAGATATCATTTGCAAGAATTTTAGAGGCAAAGACAACCACAAACTCGTGAAGAAATTTTCAACTATGTCCACTCTTCATTACATTGTATGATAGAACGTATATTTGGAGTTTGGAAAAAAATATGTTGAATCTTACAAAATATGTCATCATTTAATTACAAGGTGTAAGTTCAAATTGTTGTCGCATCCATGACAATTCATAATTACATTAGAAGAACTTCACTACAAGATGTGATATTTATAGAGTTTGATCGTCATCTCGATTTTATTCCTGATGATTTTTTAACTGATGTGGCTCCACATTCACAAGTCCAAAGAAACCATAGGCCTTCACGTATGGATTAAATATGTGATGAGATTGTAGCAGATTTAATGACACAATTATAAAATATTGTTCTAATATATTTAGGTCTCTTTATAATATTTTATTAGTTGTAAAATTAATTTTTATGTAATTGAGAATTAAGATTATGAATCAAGTCCTTTTATGTAATTATACCATAATACCAACTTAATCACAATTTTTAATCAAACACTTTTAACATGTTTTTCATGAATATAAAGTTAAACTTCACTTGAAACTAAAAATATATTTCAACCTCACCGACCACAATAAAAAGTATTTTTTCAAAAATTATTTGTATTACACCCGGCTATCACAATAACAAATGCCCTCTAGAATTTTATATGATGTTCATTAATCTTATGAAAACTAATCATACTTTTATTAAAAACTAATTAATCTTATTAAAAACTAATCATAAAATTCACATGATCCATACTTTTATTGAGTATAGATTAATACATTAGTTTATATATAAATTTAGCATAAAATATTGTTTGAGATATTTAATAATTTTTCTTACAAAACTTCTGGCAAATGGATCAATGACTGAACAATTATTTTTTTCCGAGAAAAATAATAAAATCATCGACTAATCCATGCGCCTTAGGCCGAAAGGCCTCCAAAAACAATAAAAACCATAGGTTCTTTGACTCATACACAAGTCGTCCGATCCAACGGCTACTGGTACCCCTGAATAACTCTTTAATTAAACCTCCACCTACCGGATCACTCAAACCTTCCTATAAAATCTCCAATCCCTTGGCCACTTTTTTCCTCTCACTTTCAGCAAGGAAAAAAAAACCGTAATTAAGAGAGAACCCAAAAAGCGAAGATGTCGGGCATGGGAGACGGGTACGTGGGCACTGCCCAAGACGCCGTGAGGATCCGGCGGCTACAGAAGCAAAGAGAAGCTGAACGCCTTAAAATCCAAGAGCTCAAATCTAAGTCAGCCTCCGCTAAGGACCAGCCCGGTCTCCTCCAATTCGGGTCAAGTACATCCGAGGTAAATTTATAGGGTTTATCTAAAAATCTCATTTTCTAGGGTTTTTAATCGTCTGACCTGATTAATTGCTAGTTAACTGCGATTATGCCTGTGTTGATGTTAATTTGGATTCAATTTGTTTTTTAGATTCTCGAGACTGCATTTAAGAAGGAAACTGTAGGTCTGGTTACAAGAGAACAGTATGTAGAGAAGGTAGCGAAGTCTATTAATTTATTGTTTTTGGGTTTCGTTTTTTTGTTAACGTTAGTGAAAATGATAAGGTGCTTAATCAATATGTTGTTTGATGTGCGTTTGTTTACATAGAGGGTTAATATTCAGACCAAATTTGAAGAAGAAGAGAAGGAGAAGTTAGAAAAGCTACGGAAAGAGTGAGTTTGATTATGGTTTTTTCGTTTTATATTTTTTGTTTTGATTCTGAATGTTAGTGAAGATTTTTATCTTGGTAATGGCAGGGAGGAGGAGCTTCAGTTGCAGAAGCGGAAAAAGAGGAAGATTAAGGGGAATTCTAAGTTATCGTTTGCTGATGATTTTGAGAATGGAAGTGATGAAGAGGATGGCGAAAATAGTAAGAAGTTACATTAGTTGACATACTAAGCTATTTAATCTGTGTATAAGAATCTGGTTTTGTGTTGGGTGCATTTTGTGGATATTACCTTTTGCTTTGACGAGAGCATTGTCAACTAGCTAAGCGCTTTATATTCTATTTCTGTTTTGGAAACCTGCTGTTAAGCTGTACTACATCAACCATGTCTGACTTGTTGTCGATGGTCTTATTGGTCTTTTGGTGTCCAGTTCGCCTTATAATTTCTTGTTAGCTTTTTTTTATATATAAAAAAAATATGTTATTTAGATTGGCTGAAAAGGCTTAAGCTGAGTTCTCTTCATGATCAAATCATTCTCTGTACATATGTTGAAAGTGGTTTCTCATGGTTTTTAAATTGTGGCATGGTTAGTATTTTTAGGAGAGGGAACATGAATAATAATATTCTGGAATAATAGAGTAGGCACTGTTCCTTGTGCGTATCCGAGAGTTTCGAATTGACTTTTCTGTGCAGGACTCTTGCTTTGTAAATTCTTCCCCGTTGCTATGAAGTTTGTTTAACTTTATCCAATCTTGGTAGTGAGAGGAACTGGACTACAACTTTTATTTTAACTTAAACAATTTTCTTTATCAATGTTATCTTCAGAAAGCTTAGAGCCAAAGAGATTAGTGAACGGTAAATTTGGAAAAGATCCCACAGTGGAAACAAGCTTTTTGCCTGACAGGTGCAATGTTTTTCCTTTTCCTTCCACCTATCACTCTCCCTTCATGCACCTTCAACTGTGAAAGGCTTTTGCATGGACTTGGAACTAACATATGAGCTTAGGGGTGCTGAGGATGCTGTTTCAGTGAGCGAGAGGCAGAGGAGCAAGCTGAGCGTGAAAGGCTGCGGAAACAGTGGCTTCGTGAACAGGAACAGATTCGAAGTAATTATTTTCATGGGCCTCTCCTATTTAACATGGATGCAATGAAATACATTTTGAGCTAAATCAATTTTCTCTAATGACTCAGATGAGCCCCTTGAAATCACTTACAGCTACTGGGATGGAGCAGGCCATAGAAGAGTCATCCAGGTTAGACTTCACCCCACTTTTGTAATTTATTGACGTGCTTTCAATTTTTTTCTTATCAATATTGGTAAATAGTTTACATATCCTTTTTCTTATTAATTCATGGTTGGTTTATTGCTCTCTATCTTTCAGGTTCGTAAAGGTGATACCATAGGAGAGTTTCTTCGGGCAGTTCAGCAACAACTTGCGCCAGAGTTCAGAGAAATTAGAACAACTTCTGTGGAGAATTTGCTTTATGTGAAAGAGGATCTTATCATTCCCCATGTGAGATAATTTTGAAATCCAGCTTTTAATAACAACAGCTTTTGCACTTGTTATCTTGAATTCATTCATTCTAACAAATTTATACCATTTTCATGGCTGTGGAATTTCAGCAACACAGTTTCTATGACCTGATCATTAACAAGGCTAGGGGAAAAAGTGGTCCGGTAAGTCTAATTTCCCACCCTCTTAACTATCCATTGAGTAGCCAACAAGACAAAATAAGCATACATATTATTTGAACCATCTAATTAGTGATATTTTCCTTCCCTTGTTTTTGTATTCACTTGGACAGTATAAGAATTGAAAAACTAAGACAATGGTTGGTTTCGGGACTTGTTCTTCTTATAAAAAAATCTATCATGGAAAGTGCCGCAAGTGCTTAACCTGTTAGTAGTGGCCTACCCAACTACAATTTTCCTGCAACTCTAGATTCTTTTACTGAGACTGTTGGTGCTTTTAAAAAAGCAATTCCAGTTCTCAGTATAAATTCTCATGATAATATGAAGGTAATTTGAATGATTGTATTTTTATTCTTTTTCTTTGCACAGCTTTTCCACTTTGATGTGCACGAGGATGTGCGAACAATTGCTGATGCAACTATAGAGAAGGATGAGGTGTGTTTTTTTTATAATCTGTTTGTTGTTTCTACATTGATCTATGGATTTTTCTCCATTGTAACGTGCCTATTTGTGCTTTTTCACATACTTTGCTGAAACAACCATGCTTATTTTTTGTCTTTGTTCTTTAACAGTCCCATGCCGGTAAAGTTGTTGAGAGGCACTGGTATGAAAAGAATAAACACATCTTTCCTGCTTCAAGATGGGAGGTGTGTCCTCCCTCTCTCTCTGAGCATATTCACATATCCGTATGCATGATTTGTTTCCAAACACACGTTTCACATTTTGTATCGTGTGTGTTTCATGGAGCCCGGCAGTACTTGCATACCTGCTACTAATGTGGTGGAGCCAAGGGGCAGTTTTAGTGATCAGTTTTTACCTCAAGTTCTTATAATTTTCCTTTGCGTTTGTGGCAGATATATGACCCGACACAGAAGTGGGAGCGTTACACCATCCATGGGGATTGATCGGATAGCTAAACACGGCTGCTGCAATTTTTCGAAAGTTTGTCTATGAAAGAGAAACCGGAAGTTATTTTCATCAAATGCCTGGGCTGAACTTTTGGACCTTAGAACGAAGCAAAGATATCAAGTTGGGTATTTGATACTTCAATGCTGCAGTGTTCATTTTAAGTAAAAAACTAAAACGCTTGGATGAGTACTGTTGAGAGCTGGCACTGTGCACCCTTTTGCATTTCAATGTGGATTTACCGTTCACTTTTCTTTTTTTTTAATTTGGTTTTTAATTATTTTTTTGGTGCCATTGCATTCTTTTAGGTCAAATTCAAGGGCAATTGAATCAAATTTAAATACATAGAAAGAAAAGGCATCATATATGGTGATGATTTCAAAATTTACATAAAAAGTTTAATTTAACCATCTAACTTTAAAAATTTTGCATATTTGGTATTTTAATATTTTTTTAATTTAATTGTGGTATAAAAATTTATTTTTGTTATTTTTTATTTCTTAATTTGAGAGCGGAAAGAGAGGTTATCAGATTTTAGTGGTAGAAATAAAAATATCATTGATATTAATTTAGGCTGGTAAACATTTGTGTTAAATGGTAAGAGGGATTTATATTAAGTGTTTTTTTAAAATTTAAAAATCATGAAAAAACAGTTTATATTAGATGATTTTTTAGATGATGAATTTTTACATTTAAAAATTGTCTGGCTTGGAAGTTTTTTTTTATTTCAAGATAATTTTGGTATTTTAGATGGTTTTTTAGGTTATTTTAGGTCATATATAGGTTTATTAGGATTTCTAGAGTATTTTCAAAGTGTTTTGGGTTAAAAATAAGTTTTTGAGTAAAAAAACCTACAAGCTTGATTTTTTAACCATTATAATGTCTAGAATATGAAAAACAAATTAAATAATGCGTTGTCTGATTAATTTTTTTTATATATAAAAAAAAATGAAGTAAATGACATGTTGTTTGTCAAAGATAAGACAAAAGAAAAAAAAAAATTGCTGAAGAGCGTCAGTCTACCTGGCCTTCCATGCCATGTAACATTTGATTTTTTTTTAATTTTTTTAGATTAATGTGTTTTTTATACATTTTTTAAAATTATTTTTTTATTTATATTTAAATTAATACTACTTCTCTTTTTTATTTTGTTTTTGGTTGTAGAGCTTTTTTAAATGATTTTTTTTTGTTATTTTGTATGTATTTAATTTTTAAAGGGATTTTTCTTTTATATATATACACGCACGCGCGCGCATACATATCTTTTGTATAGGTAAACTTTATTTTTTCAAATAATATTTTTTTAATTTTATATAATATTTCTAAATGTTCAGCCTTGCATAATATTTTTTTTCTTTTATTTTACTCGGTCAACTTAATATGTGTCTATTTCTATCATCATTTGATTGAATAAAAAAATTATTTTAATAAAAAAATTTAGTAAACACAACCGAGTAAATATTCCGTCTTGCGATATGAATATCTTAATCTATATTTGTCTCTTTATTTTATCATTTTTATTTTTAGTTATAGTTTATGATCTTTTTTTTCTTTTATTAATACATGTAGTTGTCGATTTATTTTATTACTTGTATGCATAATTTTTTTGATTTTCTATAAAAACATGTTGAAAAAACACGTGTATATAATTTATTTGGTTGAAAAAAAACAATGCCCGCTACGAAGCGCGGGTCACATAGCTAGTAGAACTTAAACCCCGTGGGAAAACTATTGTAGACAAGGTGTAATTCATTGTGGATTGAAACAATGAAATTATATATTTGACAAAGAAAATCAATGAATTGACATCAAGGGAGAAATGGGTCTTTTCACGAGTCTATTATTTATTATTGAATTGATTAGATGTATCTTGATTTTTTTTTGTGGTTAAAATATATAATTGCCTTTAAGCAAAGCAAAAAAAACTTAATTATGATGGATGAGTTTTTTATATATTTTACTTTTTACCACAATGTACTGATTTAAAAAAATATATTACATGAATTCTACAACAAATTTGTAAAATTTCAAAGGATTTTGGCCAACATTTTAAAAATACAAAAAATATTTATTTTATTTCGTTTAATATGCGAGATTATGAACTTATACATAAGATGTATTCCTAAAATTAAAATAAAAAATAATATTTTTTTGTTTCTTTTAATATACAGAATTATGAATTTATATGTAAGACATATTCTTAATATTAAATAGAAAGACAATTTATATTTTTATGTTGGTATTGGAACAAATAGGTTTTTATCCTAATAAGATAAGGACCTTCTTATTGATGAGAACTTTTCTTAAATCTTAGACAGACAAACGGTTAGAAAATACAATATTTTTTAATTTATTTCAGATAAATAAATAAATAATGTAGTTTACTTCAAGTAAAGCGTATTAGGAGTGTTAATACATTCTCTCTACGTAATCAGTTTCCTTGCCCAGACTTTGAGACTAGTTAGGATTTTTAGTGATCAAAATGTGAGAAGTTAACTCTTATTCTCTTTTTTTTTTACTGATAGAAAACAAGAATTTCTTATTCTTTTTACCCACATCATTCCCGATAATCCCGACTCGAAAGGAAGATCGTTGCGACGTTGCACACGTGCAACATCCTTGTTCTTATGATTGCAATTCCTTTTATTTTGAGTTATTTTCTTGATCATTTTTTTGTGTGGCAATTTCATCCCTCGTTGTTTATTTTATTTAATTTTCATATCATATTTAGTATATTTTTTTTACCATGCTTTTAAAACTTGGCTCAGGATTTGACCCCCGTCATATCTTGAGTCATGAGTTGGGTCAAATAACCGGGGTTACCGGGGTCAATTGAATATTTTATTGTTCATGAAGTAAAAATGATATTATTTTGATAAAAATAATTACAAAAAACAAATCAACGAGTTTTGACATGATTTTCTCCTAGCTAATCGCTTGGTTTTTATTCAGTTACAAAGTAAAAAAATGGTATTATTTTGATAAAAAAAACAATAATGAGGCAAAAATTCAATTATGATCACTCTTTTTTTTTATTGGTTTTTCTTTGTTTTAGATTTTTTTTAAGCTTTATCTATTTCCATTTGATTTTGTTTTGTTTTTATATTAGATAATGACACTCATTCTCTTTATTGTTGTTATTTTATTATTTTCTTGGGTTTTTTTTCTTTCAATTTTGTCCCTCAACATTTTATTTTATTTTTGTTCAAATTTAGTCCTCATTTTTTTAGTTGTTCTTTTTTTTATCATTTTTAATTTTTTTCTTTTAATTTTGTTCCTCAATATTTTATTTTATTTGTTTTTTTATTCAATTTTGATTCTCATCCTTTTAATTGCTATTTTTTATTTTATTTTTTATCGAGTCCCTCATTATTTTTTTCATTGATTTTTATACCAGATTTAATTCTTATTGTTTTGATTATTATTTGTTTTTTTTTAAAAAAAATTTGATGGTTAAGAATTTTGTTTAAGATATTTTTTGGCTTTCTGTATTGTCATCTTAGTTTTATAATTAAAATTGTTGATTTTAAAATTAACCCGATTTAACTTTAAATTTTTTTTATTTGACTTTAGTCTATTTCCCTTTAAGTTTTCTTATTTTTTTTTTGCGTGTTACCCTGAATCACGAATTAGGTAATTATAATAATAAAAAATTAACCCTACTCATGACTTACCACGAAAAAAAATATCTAGTCTTCCCATATTTCGAAAGCAGTTCCCATGTACAGTGGCACGCTGTCATCATCTTTGGAGAGATGGTAAGAAAAAAAAATTAATAATAATAAAATACTACAAAACCACTCTTAAAAATGACATAAAATCCAAAACATGATACACAAGCATTTAAGAGATAGAAGGATCAATTAAAAATAAATAAATTGCAAGATCACACGTCGAAACGGCAACGTATAACCCGCGTTCTCCATTCATCAATTAGAGCCCTACTACCCTTCCATTTTCAAGGATACATACAAACACACTCCCGTTATTATCGACGGTTACATTTGTTCAGTTTGACTCGATAACCAAGGTGTTTGGTGCCTGGCTGCTTGATTTCCAATCCGATAAAATCAAAGCAAAGCAAAAACAATAAAAACTGAAAAATTAAAAAAAAAAACACCAGTGATAATCTCTCTCAGTCAACCCAAGAAGCCAGACAAGGAGATAACGATGAAGCATCTTAGGGTTTTCTTCTTCGCTCTCCTCCTCCTCGCTTCTCCTCTCCTTCAAGGTAATATCACTGTCTCCTCCTCTCATTTCCTAGATCCAGATCCAGATCTACACGCACTTGCAAAACGCATCCTTTTCTGTTCGTGAACTCTCTCTGTTTTTTTTTTCTTCTCTGAAATTCTTGTGTCGTTTATCAGTTCTTTTTATCGTGTCAATCGATTGAATTGAGATCGATCTGATTTGGTTATTTGGAGATTTTGTTGACATTTGGATGGTAATGCTTGCGCGGATTTTATTATGTTTATGTTATAGCTCGTCGTTACTGATTTATTGATTGACCAGCTGTTTTTTTTTGTATGTTTTAATTTGATTTTGAAAGTGAAATTTGACTTGATGTTTTGCTTTGCTAATTAAAAAAAGTATTTTCCAAATGCTAATTGGTGATAGAATTTCTAGTTGTAACATTTTTATGTTAGATAATAACACTGAGGTTTTGCTGGAATTGTATTGGAATGAATTTTTGTTGTTTTTTGGATTTTAATAATCCATGCATGTTTTTTAAATACATCTATTTGTGTTTTGAGTAATTGAATTTGTCCGTTTCCTTTTCTATTTGTAGTTGCTACGTGTCAGTCAGATTCAGATGCTGAAGTCGCAGAGACTGCGGAAGAAGTCAGTGATCTTGGGATTGTTGGTGAGGATGCACAGGATTTTGGTGATGCGAATTTTAGCCCAGCTCCAGGAGTCGAGACAGTCTGTGTTTTCCCCAAAAACAGTGCGCGTTGTAAGAACTTCATTTGTATTGCTTTCATCTATGAAGATTATTGTTGATTTTTTAATGGGTTTGGAAGATGAATTTGTACTGCTTGTTTAATCTGTTCTCTCTGTTTTTTTTTTTTGGTTGTTGCAGTGGTGACGGCTGGAGAAGAGACTGAACTATTAGTTGGAATGAAAAATGATGGTAATAAAACTGTTATTGGCTTGTTTAGCAACGGGATTGTAATGCTGTTTTGTGATCTTTCTCACTTACTCTCTGTTTAGTTCATCTGAATGTGTGTTTTTTTGCTCTACTTCTTTGCATTGTCTCGACCAGAGGTAAGCTTTTCTTGTTTGAATGAAATGCAGGGGAGCTGCCCATAACTATCATTGCAATTAGGGCCAGTGTTCATCTTCCTTTTGATCATAAGCTACTGGTTCAGAATCTCTCTGCTCAGGTAATTGTAGGTTTATGTATGATTTCATTTGCAAATCAAATATCACGATCTCCATTTCAGGTTCTAATTTGATTGTTATAAATTATGTTAATTGCATGTCTTTGAAAATAAGCTCTTTTATTTTCTTCATATGCAGTGTTGTCCTGCACTATTTGGTGTGTTTTCTGTCCTTTGGCTCACTAATTGTGTTTGCCTGGAAAAGGATAATGACACATAAAACAAATCTCCCTCTCCCTCTGTTTTGCTTCGTTGCATGGATTAGCAGTATGCATTTGGTAAATCTTGTGGATAGCAAAGTTCAGTATTGTTGATGCCTTTAACTTGCTCATCAAGGCCCGAATCATATCTTAGTTCACTGTTTTGGTGATAAAAATAATTCTGCTCTATCTGAAAAACTCAATATAGTCTTTATATTTGATGATACATGTTAATTCATTTTGTAGCACTGAACAGTGTATGATCAAAGGTTTGAAACTAAAATATACCTGTGTTCTTTGGTCCTATAGCAATAACATATTTTTGTTTAGGCATTTGTTTTTTCTATGGATGCTTCCCTCATTCCTTTTATCAAGCATTAATAATGGTTTCGTATGCTTGATTAAACATTTGAATCACTCACTATTGTTCATGCATCTCATGGCCCTGTTAAGGTTAGCAAAAGCCACAGGCCTAATATTCGGGTTATTTCTGGTGTACTGTCTATGTTGTGTGGATCACATGGATTTTTTTATGACTATCCGCAACACTCCGTTTGTAATGCTGCTCTGAGGTTGATCCCCTGCCAAAAGTTCTAAGATATAGAAAACTTTTCTCTAGCTAGTTTACTCATTCTATAATAATTTTTTTTTGTTGGCAATGTATATTGTCTGTGATTCGCTTTGGTTGCTTTTGTCAGGCTTCACTTCCCTTTTTTCTTTTTAGGGCGTATTGCCAAGAGTTATTTTATTTATTTTGTACTGTTGAATTTTTCAGAATTATTTCGACTGGAAACTGCTTTCTTCCATCTTTTATAGGGTTGATTGAATTCTCTATTTGTTATTCAACTGTTTTCTTTGTTTTAATTTAGGGCTTCAACAATGCAACTGTTCCAGCCTCTGCTCAGGCTACCTTCCCATATATCTTTGGTGTCAGCAAGTACTTGCAGGTACAGACATCATTACCCGAGAATTATGTCCTTTCCCAACTTCAACTCTGACCTTTCCTCCATCATGTTTTGTTTTCCATAGTCAAGCTTGCATGTTTTATTCTCTTTGTGCAGCCCGGAAGCTTCGATCTTGTAGGCACCATTGTTTACGAGATAGACCAGCATCCATACCAAAGTACCTTCCACAATGGTACCATTGAAGTTGTTGACTCTGGTGTTTTCCTAAGCATGGAGTCGGTTTTTCTTATTACCCTTGGAATTGCCCTTCTTGTCCTCTTTGGTCTATGGGTTAATGGTCAAATACAGAATCTTTCTAAGGTACTCATGACACTTTCTTTTTTGCATAATTTTCTATAAGCAATTCCACAACTGTAACTTAAATGTTAAATTCTATTGTTTTATCTCTAATGAATATTTTCATCGCTTTTGAGAAGGCAAGCGGTGGATCCTCCACCGCACAATACTTCATTTAAGTTGGTATTGAAGAACTCTTTTAATTTCCACATGTACTTGGAACCGACAAATCATGAGATGAATGCTTTTGATTTGGATAAATACCTATTAGTCAGGGAGCTTATTAGATTTCTGCCTGTGGTTGATATCTTAGCTACCATGCCCGCCTGCCTGCTTATTTATAACTAATTTCATATGTTTGCTTCATGAAATTCTCTTAACTTGCTGTTTTTCTTTGGCCAGAAAACTAAGAGGGCTCCGAAAGTGGAGGTTGGAACTGGGACTAGAGATGCCTCCATGGATGAATGGCTTGAGGTGTGTGGCTTTAGGTTTTAACTTTGCTTTCAGAAATCCCCTATGATCGACTGTCATACTAATTTATATGATAAAAAATTCTCTTTCAGTATAGTTCTTCCTCCCATCCTTCTTCCCTTGTTGGAGAAATTTCCTAGCCTCATTTATAGTATCATCGGTAACAGAGAATCTAGGCGTAACTGATAAATCTGTGTTTCTACATTTTGTATTGTTCAGGGAACAGCATTGGCCAAGTCACAATCCCAGAAGTTAAAGAAGAAGAAGTAAACAGTGGCGCATACCCAGTTTCAGCTGCGCAAGGCACTGTAGAAGAGTGCAAGCTCTTGTAACTGACACTAGGCATTTGGAAATTCTAAGAGAGCTCATGAAATGAAGTAGTCCTGAAATTTAGTTCACTAAAGACCTGCCTCGCATTTGTAGCATGTGAAAGAAATTTTCTAGTTTTTTATTTCCTGGTGAATTTTTGAAAGTTGAGCCTTTTTGAAGAAAACTCCGAGGTAGGAAGGATATCATTGTCGTGAATTTAGTGAACTGCCTTATATATCACACGTTCTTTTTTATTATTTCAGCCAATGCTTGTTTTCCTAGGGACTCTCTTTATGTCACAGCTCGTTTGGTGCAGGAGGGGTATAATCATCCGAGTAATTCTACTTTTCTCGGAATATTTGTCCTCGATGAGATTTTCGAATAATATCAATTATCGATGAGGTAGATCTCTCCGAGGGGTCTTACAAAACATCCGCCATTGAGTTTCCAGTCTCTTTTCGGGAAACTCATTCCGGATAGCTTGTTCGGGGACAGATAACATGATTCCTTAACATTTACTGCGACACGGGACCCGTTCTCGGAATATTTGTCCTCGATGAGATTTTTGAATAATATCAATTATCGACGGGGTAGATCTCTCCGAGGGGTCTTACAAAACATCCGCCATTGAGTTTCCAGTCTCTTTTCGGGAAACTCATTCCGGATAGCTTGTTCGGGGACAGATAACATGATTCCTTAGCATTTACTGCGACACGGGACCCGTGATAGACCGGTTGTTTTCAAGTGTTACCCCTCATGAGGTGTGTGAATGATGAAGTGCCTGGTGCTATACATCAGATTACCATTGTTAGAATTTCCCACGTGAGGTCTCTAGTTTTGAAATTGGATGCTCTTGTTGTCATGGCTCCATGGAAGCGAGCAGGTGGTGGTTGAGCATTGGATGCTCTTGCTGTCATAGCTCCATGGAAACGAACAGGAGGTGGTTGAGCATTTAAGAAGGAGGTGATATAGGGAATTGGTTGCTGTTTCAAGATTCTGGCAAGGGAGATCGGCCATTGAATTCTGGCCCATGAAAATGTCCGAAGCTCACCTTTGTTACATCCCGAATGATTGTGTACTCACCACTGGCTGGCAATTGAATTCATGACACCATTGTGACCAAAGGTTTTTCGTCCACAGAATTTCAAATATCATTTCAGGGCAGTTGAATTTCCCAAGATGTTCCCTTGTACAGATCTGATGCCTTTTCATCCACAAAACTTGAAGTTCATTTCAAAGCAGTTGAATTTTCCCAAAATGTTTCCGATTGCAAACCCAGAAGATTGTGGCAGCACAGATATCTACTCTTACCGCCGTCCTCAGTGAACAATACCACAGCAGATCGATGGAGGTCTCTTTTTCAAACAGTATTAATTTCCTCTCTTTTACCCATCCTCTTCGCACCAGCACCTAGACTATGTTAGGGCCTCACAATTCACGCCCTTAACTGTGTAACGATGGCCATGCCATAACTGCCACAGCAGGCTGTTATGCCGGTTTTAGCATGGAAATTAACTTATTCTGAAGCATATTTCACGGTGTCATTTGCCTCACATAGTGCCCAAACCATGTGTCATCTTTCAAGGGAAGAAAAAGATCTGTCTGATATCAAACCTTTTTAGGGGCAAATAGTGGCATCATGAAGAGAGCATTTGTGCTTTACCTAATATATCACCCACTCATGACCCCTCATTTAATCTTTGATTGCTTGATTCTTGACGGTGGACAGATATAATCCACACCAACTTTTTATATCATTATGGATAAATATCAAAATATAAGATG
>Ga0307515_10008705_pt1 | contig 19729 bp, 18 predicted proteins | sample 17_EM_MG_FD_194513 | JGI IMG/M metagenome (GOLD analysis project Ga0307515, IMG submission 194513) | Populus trichocarpa ectomycorrhiza microbial communities from riparian zone in the Pacific Northwest, United States - 17_EM | ecosystem: Host-associated > Plants > Roots > Unclassified | place... | reverse complement strand
CAATCTCGCTCGATCACGGCCTCCAAGTGTATCTCGAAACTCGCTCAATCACGGCCTCCAAGTGTATCTCGAAACTCGCTCAAATACGGCCTCCAAGTGCATATCTCGACACTCGCTCGATCATGGCCCCCAAGTGTATCTCCAGACTCGCTCGATTATGGCCTGCAAGTTCGCACGAGCATGGCCTCTAAGTGCATCGCCAAACTCGCTCGATCACGATCTTGGAGTGCATCTATAAGTTCAGTCGATCACGGCCTCCAAGTGTATCTCCAAATACTCTCGATTACCGGCTCCAAGTGCATCTCCAAACTCGCACGATCACTGCCTCGGAGTATATCTCTGAGTCCACTTGATCGTCATTTTCAGGCGCACCTCAAATTGCTCTCAAGCACCCCCTGCAGCCAGTCCAGATATAGCATGTAGATGGGTAGCTATATAGATACATAGATACATAGATACATAGATGAGAATACAAACTGAATACATGACTGTGATACGAGGTGCTCCCAGACATGTTGCCGGCGCTCCCAGGTTTGTCACCGGCGCTTCCAGGTGCGCACAGGCTTGTCATCGGCCCTCCCAGGCTTGTCGCCGGCGCTCCCAGTTACTCTGAAGGCCAGCAGTAGTGCCCTTCTATGGTCTGATACTCCTGAAATTGACGCATCCAAGTTTACACTCCATATCCTCTCAGACCAGTGACTGAAATACATTTTGCTGACGCTATGCAACGCGACACGTCGCCTGGGCGACGGGTAGCGTGTAATTCTCCCTCAGAGGGTACGAGGTTCCGTCAGAGCCGTCAGAGCCGTCCGGAACACCCAGTTGTTTCTGACGGAAACTAGAGTTGTTGCTGATGCAACTCACTCAGTCACAGCCTCAGAGTGCATATCTGAGTTCACTCAATCTTGGCCTCCAAGTGCTTGTCCAAACTCACTCGATCACCGCCTCCAAGTGTATCACTGAGTTCACTCAATCTTGGTCTCCAATTGTATCTCCAAACTCGCTCAATAACGGCCTCCCCTTGCATCTCTACACTCCATCGATCACCTCCTCCAAGTGCATCTGTGAGTTCACTTCATCTCGGCCTCCAAGTGCATCTCCTAACTCGCTCGATCCCGGCCTCCCAGTGTATCTCCAAACTCGATCGATCATGGCCTCCAACTATATCGTCAAGGAGCGACGGTGCCTGTACGAACATACAGGGGTAATGGAGGTCGAATGAGCGACGCGAAGTATATATTTGGGAGACCCTAGGGTAGATTGACAACATCTCATCTTCATCTCATCTTGTCATACAACCAAAATACACACTCTATGTTTCCCAACTTTTGGCCTCACTCACTCTTTCCGAGATTTCGTGGATCCACGCAATTGCATGGATCCTCACGGCTCGGTAGTGAGATATCTTTTCACCTTCTTCCTACACTCCTCGAGCATAATGTAGAAGGAAAGCAAGGACCCATTTTCGCAGCATCACCAATTGCATTGCACTCCCGATGCAAGCGTGTACCCAATGAACCCATTCTGACGCATGGTCACAGTAGGCCACAACACTAGAGTGTTTGTTCAAGAATGGGGATCAACAGAGCGAGAAGAAATGGCGACACAGCGATCGGAGGGTGATATGCAACAGGATGCGTCGTATTGACATCAGGCGCGGAGTAAGCTGCCACCGGGTTGTCTCTGACGGCTCTGATGGAGTGCGTCCACTCTGACTCAGCCATTCGGCCGTGACAGAAATGTTTTTTGCCGATGTCATGTTCCATCTTTGGCCAATACCAATTTTTAGAGATTAACTCCAAAGTTCTATCTCTCCTGAAATGTCCTGCCACTTTGGAATCATGTTCCAACTTCATAATCTTCCTTCTTGTTGCCTTTGGAATGTTTACTCTTCCATTCCAACCCAACAAGTTATTCTGGATCCAATATTCTTTTGCAATATTTTCTTCGGTAAACACAGCCTTGCATAATGATCTATATTTGTCATCCAACATTGCATTTGGTTTCAAGGCATCCATTTGCGCTGAATATAACAAGGCCAGTTCCCTTGCTCCGATATCGATAACCTGGAAATCTTCATCATCTATCTACATGGCTCCAATTTCTAGCCATCGCGCCATATCTAAATTGGTTTCTCAACAATTGCTGTTGTACCTCTCACTCCTGAGGTGTACACTGGACACCCTGACAATAAGTCGCCTTTCAGGTGCTGAGATCATTTCCAGTCTACGATGGTAAAACTATATTCCTGAAGTAACTCTGCCCATCTTGCTTGTCCCCTATTGGGCTTAGCCTTTTAAGTGAAATAAGAAAGGTGTTGATGATCCGTAAAAATCATGGTTCAGAATTGTAAACCTTGGAGGAAATGCTTCGAATTTTGGAATGCATAGATGATTGGAAGAATTTCTTTATCGAAAACATCGTAGTTAAATTCCACTTGAGAACATTTTCTCGAGAGGAATTCACAGGGATATACTATTCCGTGCTCGAATGTTTGTGAAAGAACTGCTCCTAATGCGAAATCTGGCGCATCTGTCTGGATTTGAGCGGGTCTGTCCTGATCAAAATGTCGAAGTACAGGAATTTTGCCGCTGGTGAACAATAGTGCTATTTTCAAAATTGCGGCCTCCTGTGGTTTTCCAAAAGGAACACTTTTCTGGTCCCCTTTTACTAAATCTGTTATTGGAGATACTATCTCCGCATAGCCTGGCACAAATCTCCTGTAGAAGTTCCACAATCCTTACAGTTGTTGTACTACCTTTTGGTTGGTAGGTCTAGGCCAATCCACTATTTCCTTTGCTTTATGAGGATCCATTTGGATGGAGCTTCCATCCACAATACAGCCCAAAAAGGGTACTGATTTTTGGTCGAATGCACACTTCTCAAGATTGACCCACATATTGTTTTCTAATAGCGAGTCGAAAACTTTTCCGACCTGTTGGTGATGTGTTTCCAGTGATCTTCTTGTAGCAATAAGAATATCTTCAATATGTGCTACTACAATGATTCCTCCATCGTCTTCGATATTGACCTTTGGATTAATAACCAATTCTACCCAGAGAACTGGTCTTGATATTTGATTCATTTCTAGCTGACATGTTGCAGGAGCTTTATTCAAACAGAAGGGCATGACCATATATTCGTAATGTCTGAACTTTGTTTTGATAGCAGTACACTTTTCATTCCCCAAAGCCATCCTTAACAAACGGAAGCCAGCTTTTAAATCGATTTTTGAAATGAAGTTGACTTGGTTAACACGACTTTGCAACTCTGACATTATCGGTAAAGGGGTTGTATCCTTTTTTATATGTTGATATAAATCTCATTAGTCGACACACAGTCGTAATCCTCTTCCACTCGGTTTAGGTACAAACAATATTGGACTTCCTACAGCACTGGATGATAGGCACGATTTTCCTTCTTTGATCTTTTTATCCAAATACTGGATTGATAGTTTGTCCTGTTCTTGTGATGATAGATGGAGAGGACCCATTGTGAAATTTTGTTCGGGAACTTTAAGTTTGATTCGATGATCGCATTATTTGTTACTCGGTAACTTGTCTGATCCTTCCGGATCATATAACAGTGACCATGTATGGCAATATTTGGGAAGATTTTGTAATATCGAAGTATCATTAAAAATCATTCCTCCGATATTAATCATATTTGGTTTGAGTGCGACTCTCTTATCATAGGTAATTTTGTATTCTGGATGGAGTAATGCATGTCCTAAACACCTAGATGAACAATTTGGAAAGTACAAATGCCCAGTAGTAATTCCCTGAGCTTGATGTTGGTTAAGATACCAGGCTGGAATTAACGCATCAAAATGTGAAAAAGTGGTCATGATTTCGAATGCATGATCTTGAATGTCTAAGGTTCGATCGTTTCGGGACGGAAAATCCCACAGTTGGGGTCGATGATTCCTCAATTGGGATTCTTTGTCTTCCGACTTCCGAAGCTTGTCCAGCATTACTTCTCTTAACTACTGGAATTCGGAATGCTTTTGCTTCTTTGGGAGATATTCCAAATGCTGTACTCCCTAAGTCCAGCATGCATCTGATAGGAAACTATCTGCCCTGATAGTCTATGAAGAACTTATAGATCGGCCTTTTCCATATTTTTGCTGGTGAAACTTTATAGACTTTTCCAGTCATTTTAGCGCTATTGTAAAAGACATAATCTTTGGAAGTGTTGTTCTTTCTAGTAATAATTGGAGATAACTCCTCAGTAGCTTTTCATTTCGACATGGTTATCCTTTTGACAATAACCTGGCCACCACGGGTCAATTAATTGGAAATCGAATAATCAATTGGAATATGTATATTGTATTAGTATCTGCTCACTGGCCAGGGGTTTCGATCGTCCGATCAACCTCAGAGGAGAAACTCCTGGCAACACAGTGTGTCTAAATCAAACTTCATCTGATTCCCACCAATTCGCAACTGCTTGAGAACTTTCCTCTGAAGATCCAGTTGATTCCTCCATTCATTCCTCCGATAATTCTCGGGAGGCATTCCGATTCTCCTCGCCACTAGATTCTTCTGCATAATGCTCTTGCTGATCTTCTTTCGAATCAGAAGCCCCTATTTTCATTTTCCGATATTCTTTGGCTTTAGAAAAGAAAGCTGTCCCTGGATCCATTTTCACAGCTCTAGAACGATCCATTGTTTCATGCCATCCTTTCCTATCCGCTGCCCAAGCACACCTCATGCATTCTTTCGCATTCCTTCATCTGGTCAACTTATCCTGGGATACTCCCTGATTACGCGGCGCAAAGGTTGTTATCGGGGTTCCGCTGTTCCACATGACACATTGCTTTTCCTTAAACTGTTCTCTTTCCTTCTGTTGGAAATCCTTTTGCACTCTGAAAGTATGTTGGTGTTCACATGCTGAGATTCATTTTCGCTTCTTCCCATTTCTCAGCTGTTCTTCCAGCCTTTGAAATTGTCTCAATCATTTCTTGGTCTGTTTTTCCGGTAAGATCCACAGTATGCATCTGCTCCAGTACCTTTGCCGGCAAGCGGTCCAAAATGAGTTTCTTAAGGCCCGCTCCTGTTAACTGACTCGTATCATTATTCATCTGGATCTTGGCGAACATATCCCTTATGTCACAATCGTTTCTAATTTTTTACCGCTCAGCATAGGCTTCATCTCGAGGATCTTTATCTTTCAACATTGACCTCAATTCGTTTTGATATGTCGTCCAAGAGGTATTGAATTTTCCGGCTAAGGCCTGTCGTTCCCAACCAACATGCCAAGCTGCGGCATATTTTTTCAATAGTCCTCCTATACATTCAATGGTTCTTGCAGTATCTTCGAATGTGTCCGGGTGATATTGTATAAAGACTTGAACTACTACCCACCACGCATCGAGGTCTTCGCCTGGTTTTCCTTCAAATGGAAAAGGATCGTTAAGCTAACTTGGCTTAGTATCTGGTTTCTTACTCCTTGTTATTCTGTCTAGTGAAAGAGGGGGGCCCGATGGTCCTCCGGATGGTCCTGGTGGTCCTGGTGGTCCTGGTGGTCCTGGTGGTCCTGCTGGTCCTGGTGGTCCTGGTGGTCCTGGTGGTCCTGGTGGTCCTGGTGGTCCTGGCGGTCCTGGCGGTCCTGGCAGTCCTGGTGGTTCTGGTGGTCCTGGTGGTCCTGGTGGTCCTGGCGGTCCTGGCGGTCCTGGTGGTTCTGGTGGTCCTGGTGGTCCTGGTGGTCCCGGTGGTACCTTAGGATTTTCGTCATCATTATTACGTCCATTTCCTCTCCTCAAAAATCCAAAACATTCTTCCGCTGCTTCTCTTGTATCTCGAGAATATGATAATTGTGACCCCGCTTCTGTAATCCTCACTTGTCCATCGGGATGAGTATACCAAGGTCCTGCTTGTTCTGATCTTGGTTTACAAGAAGTAGTTTCGGAAATGTTTTATTATTCCATATGAGTCGTTGATCCAGGACTGACTTCCTGGATTTTTAATACGGTCTCATCCATTGCCTTGGTATGGTTGAGCAGATCCTTTTTGGTTGGCAACAAATCCAAATAATTTTGTATTACTTCAATAGTTTCTTCTATGACGCCTTGTTTTTCAGATATAGTCTTATTTTCCTCTTGGATTTTCACAATTGCTTTTTCATGATTTAACAGTGTTGACCCGTTGGTGATCTGGGTTTTAATTATATTGGCAATCTGTTGATCAATCCCTTGAAAAATCGAGCTTACTTCTTGTACAATCATATTATCCTGGGTCTGTAGAACGGCAATTCCTGAAAACATTTCCTCAATGATTGCGTCTTGAAGGCCCACTTGTCCTTGAACTACTGAGACTTGTCCTTCCATCTTGGCTTCCTCGGTTCTGATTCTCCCCTCTGAGATTTCCACATCTTGTTTTACCACCAAGAATTCATCCTCAATTATTTCTTTCTCTTAGTTGCATGCTTGGACCACATTCATCCTTTGTTGGGTTATTTCTTCCAGCCTGCCTTGAACTGGATCAACTTCATGCATTTACACCTCTCCTATTCTGAGTTCTGGCTCGTCAGGTTCTCCAGCCTCTTTGAAATGCTTGAGTTACTCCCTCCATGCTTCCAGTCTCCTCTGGTACGCTTGACACCATGCTGGTACTGTCTGCGCCACTGGTGACTTGTCAGAGCTCCTCTTCTCTACCCTCGATGACTTCTGAACAACTGTCCCGCTCAGATAACAAAGCCTGCACCTCGGGGTTGTCATCTTGTACAATTATATGTGGATGGTGGATTGCCCAACTACAGACTTCCGTTTCGTATCTAGTAATATCGTGATGTTCTCTGCAAGTGAGACACTCACAATCCGCAGATGGAAAATGTTCCTGACAGATCCTTGTCACCCTGTATAAGGCTTATCCTTGGTATTATCCTGTCGAAACTGAAATATAACAACAGACATCATTATCGCAGAACCTGCACCGTTCTTCTTCTGTTGATCTAATGTTCCTTTGAATGATACACCTAACAAAGTAACGATTGTCTCGGGTGAAATGATTAGTGCAATATCGTGTTCTGTCCACAATGCAACAATATCATCGTTGACAATCCTGACATTCGTTCATTTACGCGTGGTCTTAAAATATTATACCGTTATGGCTGTGTTTAAGCCACATAAACTAATCCAACATTTATTAACATAAATACAGCCGCCTATCCAAACTTAATTGAAATCCTTGTCTTTCCAAAGACTCAACCTCTTATACTAGATAAGAGCTCACTACTCTGCTTTGTCGGTCCACAATGGCTCTTCTGAAAACTCTTTGAAGAGAAACAACCGTGAAGGGATGTACCGATGCAAGTCATATCGTACATCTGGACTCATTGCTAAGTACAAAATGTACTGGGAGATGTGGGTTATACCCTGCTGGTTGTAAAAGTGGACAAGTTCTCTGGAAGTCCTGACGACCCCTTGTTGTGCCTACTGAGAGTGTGTCAATCCTCTCGAAGATATATAATGTGTATTCACGAAGATGGAATAAAGATGGAATATTGAATTTTGTAGAGAGAAATCATAAAACTATTTTAAGGTGTTATTCGCTGGTAATGTCTGACTGTGGATTGCTGCTAGTGCTTTGTTCTTCTCATTATCAGGGGACAACGTCAGTCTTTATATAGTGGGATCATTAGGTTAAGCTTGCCTTGAGATCAAACCATGACATAGTTTGCTTGATAGCCTATCGCTGAAATCAACTTAAGTGACTCATTGATTGTCCCACGAATGCCCTCAAGGTCATTGTGTTCATGCATGAGTGGTTTTAATGCAATACCTCCCCACTGGGCCATCCTCATGTGATGATATCACATGCGCAAATATGACAACTCAGAACTTCAATTCAGACATCTTGTGTTTCATTTGTTCAGTAGTTGGAACATCTGATAACTCAGAGTCTTATCAGTGCTCATCTCAATATACAGTAATAGCTCTTCACTATTAATTACCTCACCTTGATCTGGTTATTCGGCATTGCGTCAGAGATGTAATCGGCGAACAACCAATACTCTGCCAACATATATTATGACACCTATACCTTGTATCATTAACTGGTATGAGTTTGCGATGCATAGTAACTGAAACCAATGAGCAGGGTCACTTCAGGCCTCTTATCTTCAGCCAATGCCAATAATCCCTCAGACCCCGCATGCTTAGGTCTCGACCATCCGTTGACCGGGAAGTGCCGCAAGGTGTTCCCCCCACATAGTGCGTAGACATGCAGATGCCGGTTACTCGCATATTGCGTTAATGTCTGCTACACACGTCATTCTGCATAAGTGCAACTTACCTGTGTGAAGTCCCGCTCGATAAGATATTGTAGATGTGGCCAATTATCATCCACACTGCTGAAGATTTGTCACTTGCCAGTAATCGCGACATAATTGCATCATCATAAGTTAATGTGCTAGTGCGAGTGTACTCCTCACTAATTGATCGACATGCGGCTCAACTGTAATCCTGCTAAAGATCACTTTATTGAAAACTTTGATGATGTTCCACAAGTAGATGTTTTGCATGAGTCATGTGTGATCATCACATGTATTTGCTGCAATCCATGCATGTATCATTACCTCCGTGAAGAGAGAACCCTGAAAACCAACTCTCCCCGTTCCTAAGTTGTACTCCACACACGCATTCCGGGTCACTAACATTGATATTTTCCCATGTGGCAGTGATATACTAATGTGAGTCTGTGGTCGTTATCAGACGTGATACAGACCAGTCTTCGTCGAGATCGTGTTTCTCTTTTTCCCTTTCGGGCTTCCAACTCCCCCCTGGTTCGTTGTCCTCCTCTCCCTCCAAGTTATCTTGCACTGCTATCATGTTCCTCCATCATCCATGGTATCTTATTTTTGAGTTTGGTTGAGTGATCACGTGATCCACTGGATCTCCCTCTGCCATTTCGTTTTCTGGGATTTTGCTCTTGTCGCTGGCCTCCTGTGATATCATCATCATGCCTATCCTCCTCCCTTCTCTTTGCAGTTGCCGAAGGTCCAGCATATCGAGAATGTATCAAGCTGGCATGTGGGAAGATACTTATGGAGCTTCACCTGTTGCCCTGGCTCAGCATCCAATTCTTCGATATTCATAGGTATTGTGTTGTCCTCTTCGACTTGCTTTGCCATACTTGTTTCAAATGTCTCTGTAGGTAATGGCATCCCTTCCCCCTTTCATGGTGCTGGCAGTACTGGCGGTGGCTTGCTTTTCAGATCCTGTGTTGGTGTCACAGGTATTGTTGGTGGCTGCATTTCCGGGTCTGGTACATTCACCCTAACTTTACGAAACAGTATATTTTCCTCCACAATGCTCACAACCGTTGTTTTGATCTTTCTTTGTTTGTAACCATATTGTATGCAGCCGCTAGCATCCATTGTGAATCCCATATATATTTCCTCCCCACTTCTTCCGTAACATGAAGAAACAAAACCAAAGTGGCAAGTCCTCTACCCCAAAACAATAGATGACCGCCAAAAAATAACACCAACTTGTTACGCCATCCCATCACCCAACTCCTCGTAATCTGAGTTTTCCACCTCCTCCGCCACCCTACTGATTCTGCCCATCGCTGTAAGATAAGCGACATCTAACAACGCTTGTGAACACTTTCCTTCTGCAAAACAAGTGACATAGCCAAACTTATCTTTGGCTTCTTTATCACGTATTCAATGCTCTCATATGAGTCTTCCCCCTTTTGCACATTGATATATAGCCTCCTTTGTTCTCGTTTCCATCTTGTACACCACTCCAACAAGTGGTCTCTGGTTTGATATTTGTACCCACACCACCAGCACTTCATATCTCTTCTTTTTCTGATCTGCTGTAGGTATTGCACCATAAGAGCATGTCCGTTGTTTTGAGAGTCGACACCTCCATCTTCAGGTTGTCAATTTTCGAGTAGAGTTTTGCAAATTGTCCGTCCATAGCTTTGATAAAGGCCGTTCCGACCATTTCCTTCGCTACTTCTTGTGGCATCTCTGAAAGGTGGTCCTTCTCGGTAAAAACCTTCTCGGACTCGATTCGTTTTTGTTGTTGTGGGGTTTTAAAGTCCCCCGAACTCGGGCAAAGCATGCTCGAGTAGTGTTTGTTGAATTCGCGTATTTTCGTGGCTAATCTAGTACAGGAATTTCATTTTCAAATTTAAATTGCAAACTTGATTTCTACCACCTTGTCATTACCACACCCGTTCATCTGCCATTACATCGCCGAGGTACATCTGCTTATATTATTTCCTGTCACCTCGTTTATCATCCAGTGCGGTCTGCTAGATTGCCAGAATGTGCACTGTTGAGTACAACCCTGTTGTGACGAACCTGTCGAGACGATTGATTGATTGAGTCTAAGTCTAAGATGACACGTAGCCTATATAGTAGCTGCCAGCCCTAACCAACAGCCACGTGATGACGTACTCTGCAAAGACTCGGTCTAACACTCCTCCAGGGCATTATCACGTCCGTCAAACACTAAGCCTTTGAAAAACCGACAGAAAACAAACAGAAGACAGAAGACAGAAGCCAAACCATGCCATGCCCTGAGCTCCTCCCAAACGACCATTCTCCTGCTCATGCCATTGGAGGTGTCAATCATATGCCTATTCCTAAGCTCGGTAGTCGATTGTGCTGTCGGCTTCAACTGTCGTGACTTCCAGTCAACCGCTCCTCCGAAGGTGACACACAGTCCTGTTGTATCGTGATCGGTATCGCATTGAAGAACTGTATCGAAGGTACTGCTCCAACCAGCTGGAGCGTCGTTGATTCCCGTACGCAGCCTCTCGGTCCCAATCATGGGTTGTGCTGTCGGTGTCGAAATTGGAGACGCTTCTCCGTGGCGATGTGGACTTCTGCTCGACAAACGAAGCGGAAGATCGTCATTTCCCTTTTAAACACAAGTGCTCATAACCTGTTGTACGGTGGCGGATCGAAATTGGAGACGCTTCTCCGTGGCGATGTTAACTTCCGCTCGACAAACGAAGTGGAAGTGTTGATCATAGCCGGTTCCGTTTCGGATGCTCGTGTAGTCGAGTATGTGTCGGTGTCGTGTCGAAATTGGCATAACCTGTTGTATGGTGGCGCATCGAAATTGGAGACGCTTCTCCGTGGCGATGTTAACTTCTGCTCGACAAACGAAGTGGAAGTGTTGATCGTCATTTCTTTTTCAACGCAAGTGCTCATAAGCTGTTGTACGGTGGCGGATGCTCGATATCGAGTATGTGTCGGTGTCGGTGTCGGTGTCGGTGTCGGTGTCGAAATTGGAGACGCTTCTCCATAGCTGCAATTCGAATTGGAGACGCTTCTCCGTAGGTCGCTCTTCGTCGGCTAGCCCTAGGAAACTCATTCCCGTAGATCGTGGATCCCCGTACGCGGCCTCCCGGGTGGAGGAGGGGTTGTCGTCATTGAAGGTTTAGGGTGAAGGTACATACTGTACAGCTAACAAAGCTTCCTCGTCCTCACAGTAGAGGAGTCCACAGACTTCTTGGATTCATAGCCACAATTGCCACCGCCGGTCCCTCGAGGCTGTCGCAAATCACATACCCAGCGCACTGTAGCGGACCAACCGCAGCGCTCCCCGGGGGTTTCGTGTGTGTTTGCCGACATCTCCCAAGTATCCGCGGTCCATTACCCGCCCACTTCTCACAGACTATCCAAACCATACTGTCTGTCAATCTGCTTGGCTGGCCACCGGTTGACCTGTTACGAAATCGCTTCGAACACATCCTAATGATGCCGATGTTGACCTGAACTCATCCTGATGATGCCGATGTTGACCCGAACTCATCCTGATGATGCCGATGTTGACCCGAACTCCTCCGAGGGTGTTGATCCGAGCTCCTCCGAGGGTGTAGACCCGATATTGACCCGAACTCATCCTGCACTGCTGCCAAACTGCACTCCGTACTCGTCCCGAACATGTCCTGTCGACGTGTCGTTCGGTTGCCGTAATCTCGTATATCCATAGAACTCAACACCGCGGCCATCGCAGCCATCGCGGCCATCGTAACCATCGCGGCCATCGCAGCCATCGCAGGCCTCTAAGCGGTTGAGTGTGAGATTTCGTCGAGAGGAGGCATCGTTTGCACTGTTGAATCGTCGTCCTGAGTCCGTAGGGTGTCTTGATCCCAGATGCGTTCGCAACGCATCCGGGACCCTGCGGCCTCACTCGTATGAAGGTTCGCGATTCGACTGTTATCGCTTGATAGTTGTCGAAAATGGTATCCGGATCGTGGTCGCGCCCGGGCTCATAACCTGTTGTGACGAACCTGTCGAGACGATTGATTGATTGAGTCTAAGTCTAAGATGACACGTAGCCTATATAGTAGCTGCCAGGCCTAACCCACAGCCACGTGATGACGTACTCTACAAAGACTCGGTCTAACAAACCCAGCCGGTGCGAATTCCTTCATCCTCTTCAGATTCTATCTCTTCCCAATACTCATGAGTAATTTCTTCATAACCTAGCTACGCACGGTAACACATTACGGCATTCGCTGTCTCTAGGGATAAACGGTTACGGTTGCGTATAATGAGGTCTCCAGCAATCGAAAACAGTCGTTCAGATGCAGCACTAGTTGCAGGAATTGCTAGGTAGTCTACCATGTTGGCAAGATATGGATACTGGAGAGCTTTGCACTTCCACCACTATAGAATATTCTCCTATATACTGCTAGTACAAGGAATTCATACAATTGTAGCTTATAAGTATTGCGGTACAGAAAGTTATATACGCAAAAATCAACTACTGGCTCTTCCAGATACTGTACTAATTCAGAACAGTGATCAACTGGTGCAGCGTGTGGTATGGACTCGAACATGGCACGTTCAAATTGTGGCATCGTAATCTCCTCCGGTTCATCTGAGTCACACTTAATATTGACAGTTGTTGATGACTGTGTAGACGCAGTAGATGTTAACTTTGAACTAGACTCAGGAGAGTGTTCTTTGTTATATATTCGCTCTGCATGCTTGCGAGCTGTATCTATCCACTTAGATTTCCATTCCAGCTTTTTAAATGCATTGAGCTTACAGTGGGGGTCAAAGAATGTTAGCAATGCAATGAACCGAAGAAGTATCTGTTTTGAGATGGTAGGAGTTAAGCTCTTCCCATCCTTCAGCACATGCATCCTGTAATGTCTGATTTCGAGATTTTTCTTTGACAATTGCATTGAGCTGTGACCACAGAATTGAATAGTATGGCAGCTGATCTGCAATTGTCGGGTATCCATCACCATATAACCGGACTGTAGCCTCAACGAAAACTTCTAGGACTGTTGCTAGTCTCTGAAGCCAATTCCAATCATAATTATCAGGTGCAAGATTAACGCGGATGGGCAGCGCTGCACAGTGCCGCATCCAGAGGGCATCTGGGCATAGTTAGGCTACTTCTTGACCGCAGAGCCAATATCGATGGCAGAGCTTGCAACAATTCAACTGCGCTATACTATGCCACCTTCAGCGGGCTTGTGGCCATCGTCCAGCTTCTCATTGGCCATGGGGCATACATCGAAACCCAAGACTCCGTTGGACGGAGGGCACTGCAGTATGCCGCCTCTAGTGGGCACGAGGCAATTTCACGGCTGCTGCTCAACCGCGGCGCCAACGTCAATGGCCGGGCTCACAACCGCTTGACACCATTGCATCATGCTGCCTCAAACGGGAACGTTGCCACAGTTCAGCTTCTTCTCGACTTTGGCGCCAATATGGAAGCCAGAGACCTTGAAGAACAAACAGCCGGGATGATTGCTGTCTCTAAGAACCACGAGTCCACAATTCTGCTGTTGCTCAGTAGCGGTGCCAACATAGAGTCCAGCCGGAGGAGTCCATCGGCATGATTTGCTCAGTGTTCCCAACAGGCCCGGCCGGCCCGTAGTTGGGCCTGTGGCCTGTAGGCCGGGCCAGATGAGGCCGTTGGGTTTTAGAAACTGTGCAGGCCAGTCCAACGATCTGACAGCATGGGCTATAAGTGTGGGTGACTGCGAGAACTATCGGCTTTTAAAGCAGTACATGAATAATCTAAATTGCCTGAAAGAACCTCACCAGGATGCAGTGAAGATTCGTAGCGCTCCTAGACATGTCAACTGAATAAGAGAGTCTTCAGTGCAGCAAAACTTACAATCTCTGGCCACAAAAGCGGTCTCGATGATTATACAATAGAGCCACTTGAATGCTGTATGTCGTAGGAACGAGAGGGACTAATTTCTGGGTGCAAACTGAGATGTATGAGATGGAGTGTATGTTGTTTGAATTGTATCAGGAATAGATGGCAATGGACAAGTAGAGTCATGAAAGCATTGGTCGATGTGCTACTAGTTGTATAATTTCGAACTTTTACTTCGGCCTACAGCTACCTGTAGACACCTGCAGTTAAACTGTGGGCTTTTGAAACCATGGTTTGCTCAGGCGCCCACAGTTTTCTCCTGCTCAAAGCCTGTGGGTGTGGGCTGTGTCTATGGCCTGGCCGGCGATGTGCGGGCCCGGCCGGGCTTACGCTGAAACTGGCCGGCCTGGCCCATCAGGGTTACTGGATTTGATGAATCGGACACGCTCATATTCTCTATATACCCCCTAGTGTGTAGTAAGAGTGAGATAACAAATTGCCGATCCTCCTGTTTCGCCAGCTGACACTTAGCACTGTTTAATCGGAAGGGCAACCTCGTGGATGAAGATACTACTCATCATCAGATATCACTGAAACATCGTGCGTTACGATAGTTTCACCTTAACCCTTACCCTGATATATTTGAACTAGTACTTCTGATGCCTCACTGTCCACTAGCACGTCCGGTGAGTAGTGATTGAAACTTTTGGCTGTTTTGCGGTGTTTGTGGCGGCTTTCTTAGGGCTAGTTGTTAGGGCTAGCAGGAGTAGTCATTCATCAACTTCTGGCGAACTTCTCTTCGTTCTTGTACTTCGATAATTCACACAGTTTTCACCTCTTCGCCGCGCGTATCTGCACATCGTGAGATTACGCCCAGGAGTGGCTGCTCTAGATTAATAACGGTAATTGGATCTTTCTCTACATTCTACTCTCATAGCCCTAAATCTCATCTAGGAATGATACAGACCGTCTACCTCCCTTCACAGCGAACTCATTCATAAACACTACACCATATCTACATTTCATACCTCCCCCATCATCCAAGACTATGAATTGACACTTTTCGGCTTTGCAATATAGACCAAACGTTTGTAGCGCTCAATCAGTAGTCATTAAGATAACACACGGCTAGTCTTGCCAACAGTTACAGACTGTATGGTTTAGTTTCACAGCTCACTAGGCTGTCTACCATGTATATGGTTGTTTGGGCGCCGGCAAAAGTGCAAATCGACTATAGGCTGCCCTACGCGCAGCTCATAACAAGCTTCCCGTGAATGCAAACTGGGCACGGTGTATGACCGGCTGCGGAGGATGTCAGAATCAGTGATAAAAACGGGCCACTCCGTGACCACACTCCTGATTGGTACTTTAGTGCTGTTAAAGATTATGCCACACCGACATACCATTTCCCACTCGTTTACTGTTTCTGTTTTTGAGTACATTCTAACTACTTATTAAGCTCCACACAACTTACTCTTTCCTCCACTTTCCAAATATCAAGATGGGTTCTAAGATTGTTATCATACTGTTGAGGGTTTCATCAGGCTGTACCGTATTCATTTCTGCAGTTCTTTGCCATGGAGGTGTGACTTCACCTACTTACTTTTCTGCTACGAGAAAATTAGGCCAGTTTCACCCTTGTGGGACTTGTATGGTGGGGTATGGCTAGCTGCCGGTGTGCGATGGTTGGGCTGCTGGTGGTAATGGAGCCGATAAATCTCACAATACTTGACATCCCCGGCCTCGTATCCCTAAATATCCACGTACTTGACATCTAGGTTACACACATATATACGAATGGAATGACACGGAAATGTATTAGTTTGTATACCGGAAGGTGGGTTTTCTAAGTTATCCCACATTCTAATACTTTTCCCATCCACTTTCTGTTGGCTGATAGAGATTTCGGAAAGTGGTTTTAGGAGAACACGTACCTGATGATCAGGAGCCTGAGAATATGTTGGAACAACAAGAAGTAGAGGAAGAAGACGATATTTGAATTACTATTTTTGAAGGTGGAATAATGGGAAGAGCAGGAATCAACTATCCGGTCGGATTAGTCTTTCGGGGCCCTGGAGAAACGTCCGGTCTTGGGTGGCTGGTCAGATGCTTGATCCATCCCGGGCAAGATGTTCCAGGACCAGGGCTCCATGTAGGTGACCAAAGCCCACCACTGGGCTTGCGCCGAAACAAATAGTGTGGAGACTGTATGGGTGTGCTGGAAAATAGCGTTTGTATACCGAGGAAAATCTCTTAATTATGTACAATGAAGAAAATGAAGCGATCGATAATTTTATAAAGCCAGTATAAATCAATTCTGCTTAAATGTATTCTATATGACAACGGGAGACATTTTGGAGGCCTTGGAAACGCGATTTCGCCTTAGTTTGTTTGATTACTTTGGGCCCCACAGTCTTGTAGTCTTGTAGTCTTGTCATTGGTTGCCCTGATCCGTCTTGTCCTAGAATTTTACACGCCAAAAATAGTGGTTCCGTCCTGGGTAATATCCATTCTGTTCCAAACCCATATATCGATTCCTAGCGAATACAAAACCTCCGTTTCTCTTCCCGTTCCAACGACATTTCACCCGTAAGCACTACTCCACGTCTATATCCAGTAGCTCCCTCAATGTCTTTTGCCAGGATTATCCAGGTTCACATATCATCATTCCACCATCAACCAACGGTCTCAGAACTCTCCTGATCATCACAATAACTCTCACAATTTTCTGCTACTTCCAAATACTCCCAGGTCTCGGCGCGCTCTGCCTCCACGCCACCAATAGGCGCTACCCTAGCGGCGTATACCAGCATAATGACAGTGTTATCTGAGAGAACAAATGCCACAGCGATGTTGTACTCTATCAAGTCTGTTAGCGGGGTTCTTCGTACGCACCTAGCCACGTCCTGCACCGGTAACTCCACACTCCCGGATGAAGGGCACTGTTACATTTAGTCTCTCGTTCTCATCGATAAGTGGGTCGAAATCCTCATGAGCAATGGAATTATTCTCCGTCTCCGGATCCCCACATGCAGCACTAAATATATTGATTCTTCAGGGCAGTAGCTCATATAGGTACTGAAATTGGAAAGATCGTCTGGGACAGTGAGCCTTTTATCACCTCTAAAAAGTTGGTGGGCTCAAAGGTGCCATAACCGGATTATAAACAGTAATACGGGATGATGGAGGCGGCTGTGAATGATCACGACGTCGGATTCCCACCGCAACATTTCACGCTCCGACGGCTTACTACCGTTGCTAAACCAACTACACAACGTCACCTGTCCACAGTGTAAAGCCTACCAAGCAAGGTCTCTATCCTGCCCAGATCGCGGCCCATAACCTCGCCTAGGCATGCGTAACCATTACCAGCGAAAACGATGCAGAATGCAGTCTTGCCGCATTTTGGAATATGATTGAGGTGTCTTTAGACACGAGCGAGATGTGAGGTAGGCTTGATGGAAGACATGTTGGTGAGATGCCGACGAGGCTCTTAGAGCATAGATTTCGACTACAAAGAAGCGGCGAGACTATTTCCACCGGGTTTCAAGCTCTCAGCGAGATCTAGATTGTATGTCGGTACTCGGGGAAGGCGTTAGCGGGGCGAGAGCGACTGGTTTTAGAGCTGATGTCGGTGTTGGCTAGCCGTGGTGGTGAGGATGAAGTCTTCGATTGCGCTTTGACACTGCTGATTGAAATGGTGCGGCTACCCGGTCTCTAGCGGACAACGAATCGGGCTAGGCTAGTTCTACCTTCCATGGCTGCGAGGAATTCGTTGGGGGATCGAGGGTTGTAACGCGGTTAGTGGCACCTACCCTGCCTCGGCAGACATTTTGAGAAGGTGGGGCGTTGGTTGGTGGGTCATCCCTGCAGTTGAAAGGATCGTTCGATGACTCCACGTGCGTTGCCAGCTGGAATTGTGGGACGTCGTGCCACAACACCACACGTTTTGCTACTCCTCTTGTCCACATTCCACTGGATTTCTCCCACTTGCGACACTACCTGACCTAATCGACTGAAGCACTTCTCTTCTTCCACCTTTAATTGAGTCAAATCCCTTCTCTATCCATGCCCATCTCCATGAATATTCCACCGATTAAGACGTTTGTTCAGCGTCAAATGATCTCTTCAATGAATGCACTTTTAGATCGGAATACAGCCGAACTGACGGACTGTCAGCCATCACCACCATCAAGAGCACCCTCCCTCACCAATACCGAATGCACCTCTCCCCACTCCAAACTCGAGTTCGGCCGAATTTGTTTGAAGTGTGTAGTGTAGTACCGGTGAGTTGAAATTTATATCAGAAAGCTTCCCCGGCACGGATTGCGACAACTTGTAACCTGGAAGCACCCGTGAGACCCCCGAGTTGAAGTTGAACATTGACATTTCGTACTGCCCGTGGTCTGCTTATGCTATTAGCCCTATTTGCGGATCCCATCAGTAGATAGGCAAATCCCTAGGACGAAGAAACTTCAGCCAGCCGCTGTCGTTCTGATTGATAACCCTCAGTTCTGAGTGAAGCAGGACGGGGTAAGGCAATAACGGAAATCTAAACCGACGGCATTTCTAACCTCATCCACGGATGAGGTGGCACTTGGTGTGACTCCATCTACGGCATCCGCGATCACGATAGGTACTTGTTGACTAGGACTTTGGCCCGGTGGCTTCCTTGGTCTTCGATGCTGGTGGACTCAGGCATGAGGCTGGTGGCTTGCCGCCCCCATTGACATCGCCTGCCCCCACCAGTTTCGTCTGCCCCAACCAGCCTCGCCTGCCCCCATGATGAGCAGGAGGCCTAGCCTCGGCACTGATGCTCGGCTTCGGGCTCCGGCTCTGGCAGTCGGCATGGAGCTTTTCCTTCTCTCTCTTTCATATATAAGTCCATAGTTTTTCCTCTCTTTGGATCGACAGACAATTGAGCTTCTTCGTTCTTTCTCTTTTGCTCTCAACAGTACTCCTACTACTTACCACTACCACCACTACTACCACCACAGCCACCACCACAATTTTGTCCGTACCTCATATCACCTGCTTCTAGTCAGTACTTAATGCTAAAATAAACATTGAAAAAAAAAATATAAGCGGCGGTATTGGTGATGGTGGTGTGGTGACGGCAGTGATCTAATTTACAGGCCCAAGTATGAAAAAAAACCCCTCATTTTATGGTGACGGAAATTGTGATAGAGGACTGATTTAAATGGGAGGTGTTATGATTGTGGTGTGGTTGTTGTTGTTTATTCATACTGTATTTACTCTAGCTAGAGTATGACAGGCCCTTATACTCTCCGCCTCCGGGCAAGGCGGTTAGATGGCGGATCTCCCACCTACTACCCTTTGTCCCCGCTGACAAAAGAAAAAGCAAAGTAGAGTAATGTAACATAGTGTAATCTAAAAGACTGGCCGCTCTGGCCCAGTGTTCGAAACGGGCCCGGCCGACTCGCGGGCTTTCGGGCCGGCTTTGGCAGGCCAGGCCGGGCCGATAATTTGGAAGCCCGCGCTAAGGAGGGCCGGCCGGGCTTATAGTTTGAAAGCCTGCGGGCTTTCCAAAAGCCTCCGGGCCGGGCTGCATATCTGAAACATGAAAATCAGGGGCGAAACACCCTATGGGATACTGTTACCTCCCACTATTGT
>Ga0307515_10008704_pt1 | contig 19732 bp, 20 predicted proteins | sample 17_EM_MG_FD_194513 | JGI IMG/M metagenome (GOLD analysis project Ga0307515, IMG submission 194513) | Populus trichocarpa ectomycorrhiza microbial communities from riparian zone in the Pacific Northwest, United States - 17_EM | ecosystem: Host-associated > Plants > Roots > Unclassified | place... | reverse complement strand
TCCTAACCTCTATCTTCGCAGTGACGGCATTCTGATACTTCTGTATGTCGACGATATCTCCATGTCATATCCAGAGGCCGCCGCCAAAGCTGCGATTGAAGTCAAAGCGAAACTCTCAGAGAAATACAAGATAACAAACCTCGGCCCGGCACGCCAATTTCTCGGCATCGAAATCCACCGCGATGGTACCGGGGTCAGTCTCGGACAGAAAGCCTATATCATCACAATTCTCAGACGATTCGGCATGGAGCACACTCACGATGTCTCGACGCCCATGGATCCCAATGTAAAATTGGACTTGGCCGAGGATCGGGGGGAGAAGGAATTGGAAGATATCACAGACTATCAAGCAGTCGTGGGATCACTGATGTACGCAGCACTTGCAACTCGGCCAGATATCTCGTACGCGGTCGCTGCTCTTTCTCGTTACAATTCACGGCCATTCACCAGCCATATGACCGCTGCTAAAAGAGTCCTTCAGTATCTCAAATCTACAGCCGATTTTCGACTACACTTCAACGGCAATGGCATCGGCATCGACAATAGTCTCGTAGGATACTCGGATTCCGATTGGGCCAATGACAGTGCGGACCGCAAGTCTCAAGGAGGCCATGTGTTTCTCGCCAGCAATGGAGCTATCTCGTGGCAGTCTCGAAAGCAAAGTCTCATAGCCATGTCAACTCTTGAGGCCGAATTCATCGCCTGTTCGGAGGCCTCCAGAGAAGCAAAATGGTTACTCCAATTGCAAAAGGATATTCACAAGAAAGACTCACCACCGCTGCCAATCAACTGCGACAATCAGGGTGCTCTCACTCTTATCACCACGGGAATCATCAAAGCTCGAACTAAGCATATCGACGTTTGCTATCACAACAGTCGAGATCTGCATAGACGGCGAATAGTCAACTACTCCTACGTGCACACAAACGAGAATGTGGCAGACATACTAACCAAGACCTTGGCGAAGGATAAGCACGAGAAATTCACAAAGGCGATGGGGCTATGGTAATAGAGGTCGATTTAAGGTTGGATTTAAGGTTGGACTTAAGGTTGTTTCACTTTTCTTTTTGGGCACGCGGATTTCCTCGTCTCTCTATGGATGGCCATCCTCAGGCTACGGTAGTACTCTTTCCCTGCTCACTCTCGCAGGGTTTTAAGGAGGCTACTATGGGAATCACAAGTTGCGCATCATGTTTGCTTGTTTGTTTGTTTTGTTTCTTGCTCCACAGAGCGTAGCAAGAGGGGGGAGTGTTGCATATACAGGTCTCAGCCGGAGATGAGCCTCGTATGGCCGGAGCGGAGATGTCTTGTATGGCCGGAGCGGAGGTGTCTCGTATGGCCGGAGACGGTGATGTCCTGTATGGCCGGAGATGACTGTTGACTCTGATACGGGCTGATGGCATTCAGCCGTACTTCACTCTCATATATATTGGCCTTGTGGCCCTCTTAGATAGAGTACAATTAAGCTTCTAGCAGTCAGTATTTCAACACGCCTATTAACCACATCACCTTCAATGAAGTAGAATGGCAAACCCCAGCCGTTGGTACGTATGATCTTTGTGTAATAAAGTAATACGATCTCTATAAACAGTAGTGCGCCATGGCAAAATAAGGAAAACCAACATAATACGGTATATACAAAATATAATATTGTGGTATCAATACAGGCACGAGAAATTCGACCCTCCTTCACCAGAACACCTCTCCACGCATCAATCTCCTTGCCGTCCTCTCGATAGCAACGCTCTTCACCTCCTGCCCATCAAAATTCGCGCTAACTCCCACCACACCACCTGGGATTCCAACCTTAACTGTAACGCCGTCTCTACCTATTTCGGCCTCACTATTACCTCGCACAATACCCTTTACGATGGTACCTTCCACTCCCGCCGCGGCCGCAAGGCATAGCGCAACCGTACAGGGAATAGCCTTATGAGGTACTCCCATACTGAGTGCCCTCGCAAGAAGATCATGCCCCTCACTCTCTGGCGAACCAACAATACAGATCTTGGGTTGTGCCTGCGTCACTGGATCCATACCCATCAACACAGCTGCTTGCCTCCTGATATCTTCCAGCATTGGCATTGGTAGCGTGGCGCCGGTGACCCACGAGGACTGAGCACCACCACCGAGGACGCTCTTCACATCCACAAATACCGTTGGATTCGTCGCATCAACACAACTGATCTCGAACTCCGTGCCATGTCCCAGCACCACCCGATCCCGCGCCCTGCCAGTGGGTAGTAACTTCCCCGTCTTTGCGCCGGCCGGATTCAAAAATTCGAGCAAAATGCGCGACGCCTTCCCGGGCACGCTAGCCACTTCAATCTCTGGTTCTTCTAACATCGCTAGTCCCGTCTGTAGATGCACCGGAAACGAAGTACGGATGATCTTATCCGTATTCGTATTCCTCAGCTTAATCGTCGCCTTCCGTCGGTTCCCGTCCTCAGCGGTCGGGTATAGCTCTAGACTGGGGATTTTGCAGATCCCCTCGTCGAGTGCGAATACTCCCACCGCGGTCGTGAGGTTCCCACAGTTCCCTGATAGATCCAACGCTCCGTCACCAACCCCGACTTGTACGAATGTGTACTCGATATCGACGGGATCCGGAACGGGGGTCGAGATGGTGGTGGGGCTACCGACTACGACGATCTTGGAGACTGAGCTGATTCCGCCGCCCATGCCGTTCAATTGCCGACGGTGGATCGGATCCGGTGAACCCATGATCGAGCTGAAGATGGGTTCCCATTGCGCGGGGTCGTGAGGAAGGTGCTTGCGGTTCAGGAAAATCCCTTTTGATGTGCCCCCGCGGATAAAGGTTGCCGGGAGAGGGTTTTGCACAGTGCGTCGCAGGTATTGGTGTTGTTTCAGAAGGTGAGAGGGGGAGAGACGCATATTTGATACCTGGCGACAACGCTGTGTGTGATACACAGGTTGAACCGAGATCAATGCTACGATGAGGTTGACGTCAGTGGCATGTTGATCTGATATCGGAAATGGGACCCCGCACTTAGTCAAGTACCCCCTCATTGAAAGTCTCCAAAGACGACATAGGTAAGCTACCATCCCTTACAACTTACAATGCAGCTCACTACTGGAGTTGGAAAGTGCAAATACTAAAGTACCTACCTAGGTAATTGTTTCTTGTATTAGGCCACTTTTTTTATTTAACTTGCGATACATGACAAACGATTACTCGACGATTCTGGAAGGTAGAATGAATTGAGTACTTTCAAGCTCTGCGTTACTCTCTCTCGCATACCATGTTTTCTCTCTTGGAGAATCTAATAACCCTGAACGAGTAGAGTAGCTCATGGATCTGCAGATCACCATCAGACCCCCCCAAAAAAAGGTTCATTTGCAGGCCAGTTTCTGATACCGATGCAATTACCACAGAAAGGATTAATGCCTGGTTTCTTCGATTTATTACTTGGATATCGTGCAATGGTTTACGCAGCATGCATATTTAAAAGAACGTTATGCCTCGAATGCGGATGTGATTGACGTGATCATCACGATGTCGTGGGCATGCTTTAGTCTAGAGTATGCTCGAATCGCTGGGTACAGGAGGGGAATGATTCTAGAAAAATACAGGTGATGGGACTTACCTGGAAACCCTCAGTCACTAGAGTACCAAACTAGGTTTAAACCTAGAGATTGCATGCTACCAGGGATCCCTCCAGGCCTTTTTCGCATAGACTGGATCTGGTGCGGAATCTGAAGAAATCGGGCAATATCCAAGGTATCTGGGTGGCCTGAGCATGAACGCAACAATCACAAAACCCACCAAAGAGTGCCCGCTTACTAACATAGGGCTCACAGGTATATCAGACCTGCAAATGAAACCCCGGTGCAGATGAATTCACGCTGGGCGAGCCTGTCCTTTGGGCGAGCATCTAACCAGAGACAGTAATATACTGGTCGATCTGCAGATTTGACTGGAGCAGGCTCGTTCAACGTGCACCCTCTCGGGTATTGGTCTTGATGTTGTCGCTCCAGAATGGAATAGAGTGGCACGGCGACTTCCGGGCAGTACTTTTGCCCATGTCTTTGCTATTCCTGGGCCTGCTTCTGCGTTCTCATCCACATCGAAAACTCTTCGCTGTGACTAAACACACTTTACTTTCGCGGGGGCAGCCCATTACCTCGTTGGCAGGTGATATGTGTTCCGCTCCATACGCGACCCGTACCCGTTTTCGAATATCAATAACCGGTTTGCGAACTTGTCCCAGTTCATGAATTGAAGAACAATATGCAACCTTGTTAAATTCATATGCACTACAATGAAATTATATGACCCACCGGTTCATATGCAGGGTTGTATGTGCCTATTTCAACAGTAGATGTGCTAATCGGAGTTTTAGCAATGCTAAAATATCACTACAGTAATGTGTATTGGAAGCAATCTAAATTTCACTGTATCCTACCTCACGGATTCGACAGAGCTTGTCTAGTGAGACACTAAAGCTTGTGCATAGTTTTAATAGCCGTTGTGCAGGGCATGCGGACTTGTGTGGACACATTCCAGTCCAATGAAGCAGGACCGAAGCAGAAGCTGTTGAAAAATGACCGGTTTGCTGCAAAGAAGGGAACTGGCAATTGGGGTGAGGTGATTGGATATGAGTGCATGTTGTTAAGCATGCAGCTGACTGGTCTCACTTCAATGAAGTTCGTTATTTGGGGCCAGTCCGCAACATCTCCCATTTGCAATCCTTATCCCGTTCGTGGATGGGTCGAGAATATCGTGAACTTTCCTTGCCAGTTCGAGAACGGGTGCGGTCACAGATAGGGCGGAACATATGTGCTCGTCCATTGATTTACTATAGGTGGGTAAGGTTCTGTTTGCTGCCTCGTCCCACACGGGACACCAGACGTAGAACCGTTCAGCAGATTTTAGAATACTGTTTAATATTTGCATGAACTGACTCAGCGCGTTGGTTGGGAGCACTTCCACTCATATAATCCAAATCTCGTAGTTGATAACTACCGTCTTTAATCATCAGTTAGCTTATGTGTCGAGTTAAGCTGACAACACCACGAACAGTGCATGGAGTTTAACAGGTCGTCGAGATAGCGGATATATCTATCTTGATTGGCTACACGGTAATCGATGCATATCCGGAGAGTGTCATCGCTTTTCGGAACAATTCCCGAGCCGCATGGCTTGGTCCGGGACGGGCGCTCCCACCAATTGGCTATGGTGTTTCACGTATTAGCAGCTGAGGCGGTCGATATAAGTTCGGGATACTGATCCGTGGACTACCACTATTCATAATCTGCAAGAGTCCTGCAGGAGGAACGGATGGGTTCTGTAGTATCTTGATATCAAGTTGACGTACGGTATATCGGGAAGAAGTACATCTCTGACCCCATAACGTTTGTCATCCGATCCGGCCATGCAGTGTCGATTGGTCTGTGGTATGCTCATTCCCACCGCGAAGTGGTGGAGTACCCGCTGGTGATCTTGATATTCCTGTACCACCACCGTCTTCAGAAAGCGCGCGCAAGATCTTCATGGTGCAAAGTACCGCCAGATGATGGCCTTTGTTAATAGCGGATGTGTGTGTAAGTAGAGGAGAGTGTTGAAGCAAAGGCAAAACTATTAGTTAGCTACCGTAGTAAAAAATTAAGAGTTTAAAACACTGCCAGAACCGAAGTATCCAAAATATACGACGTAAGTACGTTCCGAGACCATTCCTCCACAAGATCGGTACAAAGCATACACCGAATTCAAGTCAAATTCGGCTCTGGCGGTGCGTCAAAACACACCGAATACGGATTTTTCAGCTGTGCTTTTTTACAACGGTAGCTACGGATAACGAAAATAATGGACCCGGCTTGATTCGAACTGAGACCTCTGGTTAAGAGATGCTGTACGCATGAAAGCCTAATACGTACCTACTTAAGTAGGTAGTCATAACTATAAATAGGAGATTAAACTTCATGTGATGTTGACTACTGAAGTACCTACAACTTGAGTCAATTTGAAAGCATAGCCTTCTAATAAAGTTGGTTTCGTTGTGCGCCCAATTACGTCACGAAACTTGCTGGGGCGCATCCTCGTGTCTCCCCACTACAGTTCCTCTCACGGTGACATTGTGTTGTTGTGGAGGAAACTGTGTGAGTTATATTATTACAGCGAGTAGAAAGAGACATGCCTGTGCGCGCGGGCAAGGCCCCCGCAATTACCACCTTCCTACACCTTGGAAAAATGCGTGGCGAGTGAGACCCAGTGATGACCTGCGAGTGTTCTGATATTGGAACGACTGCATCGGCCGAGTAGCTTGTCGTTAAAGCACCTTGCCTTGCCGCACGAATCCCGCGTATCGGGCCCCTGGAACGTGCTACAGCACTAAAGTTAAGCACCACGAGACAGGTAGCAATCGAGCGTTCTACTAAGAGTTCCGGATAGTAAACTATCCTGCCTATGTTCAATTCGTACCGGGTAAGAGGCCTCCCGAATGACTTGATGCAGTAACCTTTAGAATCGATGTATCCATCTTTAATTAGGCTAACGAGCGCGTAGGTAGCCGAATAACCGACCACTCATGGCTCTGCACTGCCTGTCAAGCTCTAGCTTGATTTGGTTGATTGCAGGTCGAGGGCTACTGCACTCCTTTCGAAGCTCTGCGATACCTGTAGTTATTCCACCACATTCCATGGCATTCTCAACGATGGGAAATTGTATACCGATACGTTAGTCTAAAGCACGAACAATTCTAACCCGGGGGATAATTACTTACGTACAAGATACTACTAGCTTGATGACGGTTCTATGAGGGAGAGAAGGAAGGAAATATATACTGAATCCGTGTTGACTTCTGCCTTCCGGGATCTCCGCCTCAATCCAAGCTTCCCCACTTTGTGAAACAGTACCTCCCTAGGAAACAGGTTATAGTAGTAAAATCATGACATCTAATGTGCTTAAAAACTTTAAAATCTCCGCAATATCGTGGTTTATGGAGCGGAAAGGGTCGTACAGGGAATTCCACAAGTTTCCGACGATACTGTGGCATGTGAAGGGGCGCAGGCGGTTATTTTTCATGCTGCTGGATTTCCACACGATGGGTGGGTGCAGTTCATCTCTCCAATATCCCCGGGAAAGGTTGTAAATCGCTAGGGTTCAGTTTCGCCTAGCACCTTCTCATATGGTAACTACTCCGTAGCTCCTCGGCTCGTAATCTGCAAGCTTGGAATCAAAATCGCTGCATCATCGACACAAACATCCGGGATGCTTAGTAGGCACCACCAATGCAGTCTGGGGCTGAAAACAAGCACAGACTATCTGCTGCTGTTGATGGTTAAGCTGCGATAATCCATAGAGGTTCTAACCAGGTAAGCAGATGATGGCCGAGTGTTTTTGGCGGGGTATAACGACGATCGCTAGCGTCGGGAAGGTAGGATCCAGTCGAAATCGATTAGGTTCGGGTTGTGCAGAGAGATTGGCGAGGTGTTGTAGATATCTCGCATGCACAGACCAGAAGGAGCGAGTTGATGGTGGCTGGGAAGCCAGAGGATATCGTTTGCACACTTCTGAGACCTGCATCAGTATGGGTACACCAATAGACGGCTACGAAGCAATTGTACTCAGGTACTCACGACCCAAAACCCTCCTTCCTGAAACTTGAAGAATGAAATCATTCAACTGTACTAGTCGTTCTGCCTTGGTGCTCGAGCAGATCTATCACGGACAGAGAACTGGCTGCAGCAACCGCTAACGTCACCTAGCATCTGAGACACCTCGACTGCAGTCCGTTCAGGAATAGGACTACAAGGATATGCGAATATCGGATACCTAACGCAACGAGTAACCTGCCTTATTTCCGCGGCCGAAATCAAAATCCAATCCAATGCCAAAAAATTTCTCGTGCTCTGTGCTCTCGGTGGATCTCGTGTCACTTCGGGTTGGGATTCTCGTGGCCCACTGGGAGCGAAGTACATATTCCACAGCTCCCCACCTTTTAAGCTTGTTCTTATTCTGAATGTTGCCTGCGTTTCTCCTCATCAAATCATTCGTTGTGATCACAACTAAAGCGGCAGACTCCTACTGACACCTAACTAACGGTGTACATATCTCACTTGAGAACCTATGAACGGGGCGACTCACTTATCTTCTCCTCCAATGGTCGTCTCCCCTTCCCCGCAGCTCAATGTTGCGCCTGGGATGCATATAAGCTACCCAATTTCCCCATCTCCAGCCCCAGTAACCCCAGCAGCTCCAGCAGCTCCACAAAGTCCGAACTTAGGACCGTGTCAAGGAAGTATGCACGGCGCAACTGGTGAATTCCGCGTTGGACATCAGCGCAAGAAATTGATTCTCTGCTTCGATGGAACGGGCAACAAGTTTAAGGGAAACTCGGGTGATACCAACATTCTGAAGATTTTTCGAATGTTGGACAGAAGTGGGGGTGAACAATGTAATGCCCAGCTACTTCCCCTCTTCATGATTTCTGAGCTCGAAAACTCAAGGAGATAAATGATGGCTGACTCGGAAGCAACAGTTCACTACTATCAACGTACAATAATTCCATCACTACTTTCGAGCTTCCGGATGCTAATTTTAGAAAACAATAGCCGGCATCGGAACATATATCACTAATGGAACGTTGTCGCGTGTGCATATTGGATCTCGCATGAAATCTTGGATTGATAAGGCAATGGACACGGCAGTTGGGTGAGTTACTCCGTATTGTATATATTTCATAAATATGCTTCAACGAAACGATATCTCACTGATGGTGGATTTCAAAGAATTGTGTTTGACTAACAATGGTCTGTCATTCGCAGGACATCCTTCGATCAGCATGTTATTGGAGGCTACAAGTTCTTGATGCGTTTCTATGCGCCGGGAGATGATATCTACGTTAGTTTCTGAAACTGAAGAATTGGTTTAGAAGGGAATACTAATACGCATCCGCTGCCATTAGATGTTCGGGTTCTCGCGAGGAGCATACACTGCTCGATTTCTGGCAGAGATGCTAGATCACGTCGGCCTTGTCGCACAGGGGAACGAGGAAATGGTCTTATTTGCATGGAAGACATTTTCCAACTGGCAGCAGCGACAGGACAATTCAAAGAAGGGAGCACTCTACGAGTAAGCCCTCTGATCTTACGCCAAAATCCATCGGCTTACGACTGATACCATCAAGATATATGAGAGCATTCCGCGAGACGTTTGCACGACCAGTGCGTCGAGTTCGGTTTTTGGGACTGTTTGATACTGTAAATTCTGTTCCCAGGTTCGAACAAGCTTGGCTAAACCGTTCCTCGGGATTCCCGTATACTGCCAGAAGTAAGTCTTCCTCTTTCGTTGTACTCAGATCCATCCTGCTGACCCCCATAGGTTCTGCTCGAGTGATCCGTCACGCCGTAGGGATTGACGAACGTCGAGCAAAATTTCGACAAGACCTCATCAATAAAATTGACGTTTCAGAGTTACAACGGCAGCGCACCTGGAAAGCCACGCGAAAAGATCGGAAAAAGAAGAACAAGAAGTCAAAATTTCTTTCTCGCTCGTCCAATTCTATTAATAAGAGTCAACACTCTGTCGGCAATAGTATGAGGAATGGGCATACGAATGCGGGACACGCAGTGTATGGGCAGCAACTCGGCGGTCCAGAAAGTATGGGTGCAGTAAACCCGGCTGCTACAGAAAGTTTGGTTTCTCTAAATATTCTTATGGATTACGAGAGTGACTCAGAAGATGATGACGATTGGGAACAAAACATTGAAGAAGTGTGGTTTCCGGGTGCGCATGGCGATATCGGGGGTGGATGGGATTTGCCGGCGGATGAAGAACCGCTCAGTCAAGGGCCTTTGGTTTGGATGGTCTGTGCCTCATTCAAATCTCCATCAAGCAAGTTCTAACGTTTAACAACAGGTACGAGAAGCAAGAAAGGCGGGTGTTATCTTCAACAAAGAACGCATGAAGGAGCAAAACTGCTGGATCGATGAATTCGAAGAGCCCGATTCATCCTCTTTCGAAGGATCATCCGAATCCCTCCCGCAACCGCGACAACCCACCAACGGCGCACCCCAGCTCCCCATGATTGAAGTCACCGGCTCATCACCAACCGAACCGGAACCTCCAAAACTCGCCCCTAACCCAACACCGGATCTTCACAAAGCAGAGGCGGGAGCCCATCCTCTCCACCACCCACTTCAGCACCTGAAGCTTATGTACCGAAATCGTCACCAACCACAAGTCCCTCGATATCCTCCGAAAGAGTTCTTAGAACGTTCATACACTCGTGGAAAAATCCATGATTGCTTACTCTTCAACAACGGTCTTTCACAAGTTGGTGTTTTGGGCTGGAAGATTATGGAGTACCTTCCATTTCGGCGGATGGACTTGCAGCCGGATGGTAGCTGGAAGGCGATATCGTGGCCGTTACCGCGTGGCGAGGTAAGAGATATCCCAGACAATGTCAAGATCCATTGTAGTGTGATAAAACGGATGGAGGCGGACCCTAAGTAAGCCCTCACCCCGCCCTCGTCTAATTTAAAGTTGCTAATAGAGTTGGACAGGTATCGTCCCGGGAACCTACTGATAGGAGGAGGCGGTCGTGGAGTCAGAGTTGCGCCAAAAGAACATGGCACTGGAGAATGGGTTGTGATCAGGGATGAGGGAAATCTTATCGGGGAAGTATTGATGAAACGGAGTGCGTGGTTGAGCATGCAGAAGACGGAACATTCGTCCAGTGTTAATCCTGACGGTGCAGATCAGGAGAAGCAGGAGGTTTGATTGGTTTGTTATACTCTGGGATTAGTGTCTATATTTATCATATTTACGATGTTCCGTACCTACCTAGGTAGTCAAGTAGCGTAATGTATGTAATTTGGTTTGGTTTTTAAGGCCGATGCGAATGTTGTTGTGGATGTGCAAGCTTGGACTAGGGGTATTATAACTCATCTCTTGTGCTCTCTCATTGCGACTCCATATTGTGCTTGTATGATTGGTCATCCATGGGGGCACAGAGGATTAAGTAGGTATCTAATGGACTCTAAAATCTAGAATACAGAGAAATAGTTGGTCTTCAGTCGCCGGCAGCGAAGCGCTGAACGGATACGTACTTTATATATGCGGCCACGGAACATATTCAATTCCAAGACCGCAGGTATTCACACCTAGCTCCGATAATAGCCACTGCTATTATAGTACACACCTATTTCGACTGCGGGTGAGGGGGGCCGGGGAACTGCACAGGTAGATAAGGTATTACTGTACCGAGCACAGTGGTTGGGACGCTGACCACTTTTTTTGATAGGACGGGGTAGACCTGACAGTTTTAAAGTAGAGGGCGGGGTACCCTGACAGATAAGGAAGGGTGCTGGGACAGTGGCAAGTACTTGAAGCTGATCAGGTTGCCGAGTGTAAATTCATGTGTGAAGTTAGGAATGGTAGCCAACTGCGAGTGGTACTAGGTTCTCTTGTAACTAGTCATTTAAACCTGTGTCCTCTTGACACCTTTTCCTTACTGGACACCTGCCTCTGACACTGACAAAACTTATGAGAAAGTTAGGACGGACGTCACTCGCTGACAGCTGACGTCCCAACCACTGTGCTCGGTACAGTATGCCAGGGCTGCAAACGGCCGGTTACACAAACCAGCACATTCCTGGGCCGTTTACCTCATGGTTAGAACCTAGGATGGCGGAAGCTTGTTTAGTTTGGTCGAGAATGGGCAGGTTTTTTTCGTTTGTGAGCGAGGGGTTTGTATGGTGATAGCTGCATGATCACAGACGAGGTGTTTGGAGTCATTGGTGTGTGATAATAGGTACATCGAGTGTTCGTTTGAATTCCACGACAAGCTTGTGTGATCTGTATGAGGGTACAACCCGATTTACACAACTTTATCGTGTAATTCCCACACAGGTATGCATAAATGTGAGTTCCATCTGATTACACTACAGCGTAAGATCAAGGAGGGAAAACTATTGAGGTGTTTTTTTTAACCTGCTTACCAGCAGTTGTTTGAAGTTGCACATCCAGCAAAGTATGTTAAATTAATACTATTAAGAAAAAAGGAACTGTCAAAGTTACCTAACGACTTACCATCCAAAATGCTTGAACCAGACAGCTGTGCAGCATTTGGGCCTTGTTGCCTATACTGTGGTACTGGCCGCACCTTCAGCTGCCATCATCACCGCTGAACGCAAGCCCCCGATCGAAAGCAAGCAAGCCTTCCATCACCACCACCGCAATCAGTCATCATCAGTCATAACACAATTCACACCACATTTCACACAACTCACGCTATGTATACGTTTCCCACGACCCGGATGCGTATTTGTGAAGATTCACCACATATGCCGGCGCTGCTACAGATCTCTCTACTACAGATCCTACCATGGGTTAGGCGACGGGGCATACCAGGGTCTGGTGGGATTGACACGATATTTGAATAACACTTACACCATATTATGACATATCACATCACAGTTGTTTTCTTTACACTAAGTATATTACATCAAAAACGCGTACCGTAGGGAACAGCGCATAGCTCAATATTCAAGAAACAAAGCCAACAAAACGCTGACGTCCGGGGGTTCTGTCATACTCTAAGTAGAGTGAATACAGTATGATTAAAACAAAACGCTGACGTCCAGGCTATAGCTATATACATAGATAATCTAGCCTGACGGTACCATATTACTAGTAGCCATATGTGGAAGAACTATCCGAACCAGAGCTCGGATACTCGGCCATGTAGGTGCTTCAAAAAGCGAGGTGTAATAACGGTGGATCCGGACATATACGAGGCTGCTTCCGGTGGCGCCCGGGGACTTCCGAAGTGGCTGCTATACTCATTCCGGACCTTTGGTAGGGATTCCATATAAGGGACCCACTCGGTCACAGAGCGGGAAGCGTGGGATGGCGCTTCGGAACTAGCCCAACTCCTGGACCGTGCAATCGATCCTGTGTTGGATATACTAGATGACGGAGCAACAGACCCAGAGCGAGTTACACCGCTCCGTGTGACCGTGGTGATTCTTGACCTGCTATAGGATCGATGGATCCTAGGCTCTGCCGTGTCGGAGACATAACGTGATAATAGTGGTAGTAGTATAGTTGAAGATGATGTTGAATTAGTGTGATGAAGATGGATTTGGTTGTTGAAAGTCGGAATTTTGCAGGACTGAAATGTGGCGGGAGAGGCAGTAGATGTCGGATGCATTTTAGATGGTGGTAATGGGGTATAAATAGCTTTTTGTGAGCCTAAGATCCGAATATACTTTGAAGTATTGGAGACATTTGAATGCTAGGGAGCGTTTAAAGCAGTAGAGTTCTCAATTTGAATGCAACAAGCAGTATAAGCAATTGAAGAAGAGCCCCAACTGAGATCAAAATTCGAGTAGGATATCCTAATCCCGTGATACCCGTAATCAAGCACTCGGCCCTTAGGGACAAAGATAGATTTACAAGACTGCACAGCCTAGACACCCAGCACTTAAATGATGTTGAAGAGGATACTGGGAAGTTGCAAGGCCAGAATCTTAGTTCCCGGTGCCTAGAAAGCGGTTTGCAACCAGATACAACCCAGCACCTAGGCTCATAGCACCCACTCTCTCAGTCATTGACCCAGGGAGACTGTGGAACTGTGGATAATGAGCAGAAACAAAATAAGCCAGGACTGGTCGTCCATCCGCCACAGTTTGGCTTGAAGATTACGGCTGCGGTGGTGTTGGCGAAGGAGGATCGTCTGAGATCTCAAGTTCCCATGGAATTTTTGGAAATCTACCCGACCCCGCGCCCGGTAAGGAGAGGGAGAATGAGAGTGTCGCTGTGTATGTATAGAGAGCGGTAGATAGTAAGAAATAGTATCGTTTCCGGGCTTCTCTTAGCGCCTGCTACCAATTTCCAATAGCGGTATTGAAGGAACAATTATTTGAAGGATACATTGGACTATATATTCGGCTTGTAAGGCTAGCCATGTGGGGTGGTGCTTGGAAGAGCCCCTGTGGTACAATCCTCCCAAGCTGATAATTGGAATAGATGCTAAAAGAAATATTTTTAGAGAACCTATCGGTCGTGAGACTATAGGAGAAATAGGATGAACTCACTCAACTTCCATCAGTTTCTGGATACTCATCCTCAAAAAGTGTTGGGTGTTGGCGAGAGTTCGGGGCTGCGGGCTGGATTTCTCGCTGGTAGGATGTTTGGCCGCCTGGGTGCGGTAGCAGGAGAGCAGTTCGTGTCGGTGTTGGTTTGGGGTATTGTCTAATTTACCTCCAGGAGGTTGACATTGAAGTGGGGATGTACCAAGGTGCCGAGATATGAAGTACACTACTGGAAAAAGAGCAAAAACCGACCCAGGTTTCATTGCTAGCTGCAGCCTGGGATGACCGAGCTGGTTTAAATCATTATCTCTATTTGTACGGGTAGTTTGTTTGCGTTCCGCCCTCTCCCCAAGGCCACGGAATTAATTTCAGTTGCGGCTATGTGCACGTGCATAGAAAACTGTTTCGTTTTCCATGAAACAAACAAAAAAGTTTCAAACGGCAAAAAGAAACTCCTCCGGGTGGGCTTGAACCACCAACCTCCCGATCGCAGATGTTTCTAACAGTCGGACGCGCTAGCCAATTGCGCCACGGGGGATTGATGTCATTGTCACCCAAGCAACATATATGAAAATTTTAATAACGGCAATAGCGATCAAGGGTAATCCTGCCCAAAAAGATACACCCAAAAATCACCCTAACCCTGCGCCTTTCCTTACAGACATATTAAATGGGCTCAGGATCTCAGATGCTAATATACTTAGTAGCGGTGAAGAGCACTTATTTGTGGCTACGATACTCATTATACATACCAAACGAAATATCTTATAAAGACCTTCGATCATAAGGTATCACGTTGCTATCAGTCAGACAACACTGTTAAAATACTAAATGCTAGAGAAGCTTGTATTCTAAACTACAGAAGTTCGTGTGATCTTATATACGGCGTTCAGAGCATGCCTTGTACGCATGCATGCGCACTCAGCTGCCATCTCCAGCTGAGTCTGGAACGACCATCATCATCATGAGATTATGATCCCCATCAGCCCAGCTGAAGCTCATAAGCCGTACGTACGGGAAGTGATCCATATATGCAACAAACACAGGCACCAGAAGTCAGACCCCATTGGACGTAAAAAAGTCAACACACTCGCTAGAATTGCAGCAAATCACGTGGAGAGCCTCTTGTGGAGTTATAGCATCATCTGTTATGGTGGAAATTTGATAAATACATGTATCCTATTCTACAAAACTCTCAGGATTAAAAACCACATGTAAGGTTGGTAAGTTCGAAAGTACATAGACCCACCACTACTATACTTCTAACTTTTACTCCGCATCTCTACTCTAATACGTTTAACTCTCTCTCAAACTCCGTCATCAACCTTTCACAATGATTATCATTTACTGCTTCGTTCAACTTTTTCGAAAACTCAAATCTGCCCCGTAAACTCTAGGTTTACGGCTGTCCGCGGTTGAAGCACAAATATAGTCTGTCAAACTAGCATAAAAAGCCGCGCAAAACGACCTTCGTCATCATATTATGAAAACTGAGTGTTGAAACCTAAGTTTACCACTTTAACACTAATCCTAATCTTTCCAGTCACAGAGTTCAAGCTACTACTGGAGTACGGGAACATCGAACCTTGATGGAGCACCACACTGCGACACATACAAGGACAGTGAGCAATAACTTCATCCACTCACACAAAGCGGACGGGTTCTGGAACCTAATCGGTAGCTCAGGACGGTAGACCTTTTGGAAGGCCACGAGCTGATCCGTTCTCGAGATACATATGGAATTGACAAGCGGAGAAAGCTCTGAGTCGGTACCACGGTACTGGTGCTTGGGTAGCGGAAGCGCTATCACTGGATCTACAGCATCCAGACCCGTCGGCCTATCTGTCAGTCTGTTCATCCATCGGAAGGAGTTTATTGTTGATACTGCACGAACGATGATGGGCCTCATGCAAAACAGACGAATCCATAAATCTATATAAACCGTCTCAGCCCGCCTCCGGATCAATCCAGTATCAATTCATCCACTTTCTCCTCATCCACTCTCTCTATCTTCACAACTGTCGTTCGCTACCGGATTCATCAATCAATACCCTTTGATAACAATTATCTTTTAACTGTTCGTCCTCCAATCCCTTCACTTCCTGCACCGTACGATCGGTCTCTAACATTTCAATTGGCAGATTCAAGATGCAGATGCAAATACCACACTCTCTTGTGCTCGCCGTTGTCTCTCTCGGCCTTCTCGCCAGCGCAGTTCCCACTCCCCAGAACTGCGGCTGTCCCGTCAAGGAGGATGTTATCCGCCCTGCCCAGACCCAGGTCAACCCAGCGATCGTCAACACTAGCACCGACACGCAGCCCATCAACATCATCCAACCGGTCCAGGATGTCATTCAGCCTGTCGTCGACGAGCATTTGAAGCCCGTTTACAGCGAGACCGTCAACCCCACCCAAGTCAAGGCAACCGTCGATCCTTGCGTTCCTTGTGCTAACCCTGGGTACAACACCGTCGATCCTTGCGTTCATTGCGCTAACCCTGGGTACAATACCGTCGGTCCTTACCCCAACGGCGGCTATCCCATCCAGAAGCGCGGGTGTGGCTGCTGTCCCGCCGCCCCCACCGCCCCCGTCGTTGTTGAGGAAGTCGTTCCCGCCCCGATTGTCAAGGAGACCATCGTTGAAGAGGTCCTTCCCGTAGACATTGTCTCTACCACTGCAGTTGTCGAGGAGGTTGTTCCTCCCAAGTTCGAATTCGTCGCTCCTACTCCTACTCCTACTCCAGCACCTATAGTAGTTGAGGAGAGTTTTCCTGCTCCCGTTGAGGCCATCAAGCCTGCCTGCGGATGCCCCATTCCTGCCTGTGGTGGTGTCGCTCCGGCCCCTCTTCCGGTGGTCCCAGCTCCGGCTCCCGCCTGTATCTACAAGCGCAATGGCGGATACCAGGACCCGAACAACAACAACAACAACTTCAACCGTCTGCGTAACAGCCACAAAGAATCCTGCTACAACAATAACTACTGCAGTGGATGTGGATGCGGTGGCGGCTGTGGAGGTGGATGCGGTGGCGGCTGTGGAGGTGGATGCGGTGGCGGCTGTGGAGGTGATGACGGTGGTGACGGAGAATTCTTCTCCGACAACCACAATCAGAATATCAACCAGAACATTGATAACAACCAGAACATCAATGTTGACTTCCAGAAAGCACAACGATTTGAGCGTTGCCGTGAGCGATTTGGTAGGGGCGGTGATCGCTTCCGGAACTTCGGGTATGGGGGCTGTGGAGGTTTCGGAGGTGGCAGTGAAGGATGCGTCAACTAGAGGAGCCTAGCATATGAGGAGGGCATTTTGGAATGTGGAGTATAAGACGTGATTCAAATTGGCGGGCATAACTGTAAATAGGCGTAATATTTATTTTCATGACAAGGTTCTCGCTGAATTGGTTCATCTTACCTGCAGTGGTCTCATGCCAGTTGTCAGACACTTGAACGAATAACTCGCGGTGTTGTGAGTGTTCAACCATAGCCACTGCGAGAAATAGGGAATGAGAATCTGACCTAAAGATTCGTCCGTGTGGGACCACGTTACAGCCGGAGAAGTCCACTCACTGGCCAGTGATGCAGATTCATGGGATGTGGAAGTAACTCGCCACCCGACGATTTCCTTTGATTGATCGCGAAGGAGCGCCACAGACTTCAAACCTCGGTCACTAGTCTCGAACTAGTCTTTGTTCGAACTGGCAGGCAACCGCCAAAATCCTACCAAGCCGTCTGACAGACTATTTAGTCTTTAAGAACCTACTAAGTAGGTAAGTATCCTTAAGTAGTCCTTGTTTGCCGTGGTGGAGCTAAAGGTCAATCAGCCCTGACCCTAAAGTAACCTCACGGGAAATATAACGACGACCGATTTAGTCTCAGAGTGTGGTACATCGGCCGGTTCTCATTACCGTGTTATTATAACCAACCTGTTGTATTTCATTATCCTCATTATACACCATACCTTCTTGTCTAAAGTAATCTAGAACGCCTATCATGCCTAGAATAGTCCGCTAATGTATCAATCTATAGTATGTATCCGAAAATCTCGCCCCACCGATAACCCAAATTTATCTTTCCCAGTCTAGTATTGGCTCACCTACTCAAGATCGCACCGACACATCTTCTCAGTTACCTGTGCTCCTAGAGTTATCCTCCTCTTCCTCCGTCCCCGCAACCTCCTCCACACTAACCGGCGTATCCAGCAACTGCAGCGAGTAATGACTCCCGACCATAAACAGTCCCACCGTGATCCCGAGTCCGACAGCATAAAACACCGCGATCTATCTTTTCATCAGCTTCTCCCCACACCACAGCATAAAACACCACAGCATAAACACCACACAAACCTTCGAATCATCGCTCCACCTCTGTCGCATCGGCCAGAACACATGCACTGCCAGTCCCAGGGTATAAAAGAAGATGGAATAACTCAGCAATTGTACCGGTACCTGCAGTACAAACACAGTTTTCCAGTCCGGCTTTCCACGCGTATCTACCAGAGCACGGAACAACTGCTTGTGGTGGCTGTGCGTGGCTAGGATACCACCGAGTCCGGCTACCTGCTGGAATGCAACCAGAACCGAGGTTATCACCATCGATAACGACACGTACCAACACGCACGCACGAGCCAGTGCGATGCGGCTACGTCTGGCCAGGAGAAGGAGGCGGTGACGGCGGAGGCGAGAAGACCGCCCTGGTGTCGAGTGTCAACGGGGGAATAAGCTAGGATACAAGTGACGCACTATCAGAGAGGCGAAGTTGAGTTCAGACTGTTTGTGCTCAAGCCACTTGACGGTGCGGTCGGACGAAGAGTCCAGCAGCTCGATGGTGCGGTACGTCTTGAACCAGGTGTAACCGGCGATGCGGAGGAGGATACGCAGAAGTCGTGGGAGCTTTGCTATTGCAGCATCCATAATAACACAGTTAGTGGGTGAAGGTCAACGTGCGGTGGTGATGAAAGCGAGGAAGGTGGGGGAAAGATGAGGATATGCTGCTGTTAGATATTTGACATGAATCACTAACTGCGACTGCACCTAGCCGAGAGACTAAGATTGACTATTCAAATCGCCCTAGTCATTAGCCTGTAGGCGTTTAAAGAATGTACGCGCGCTCACATCCGAAATGGAGCGTGCAGCTGGCGCTTAGCCTAAAATATCCACAATCGGCGATGAGAAGTACATATTCACAACTCCTGCATCCCACTTAACAACAGCATGTGCATTTTTGAAGAAGTACCTTTATATTCTCCACATACGGGATTAGAGCGTGGTGGTGTTCTATTTGGTACTGGGTGAGGTGAAGCAACACTGCCATGTATCGTCGCGTAGTTCGTATCACCCAATCACAGCGCCAGTGCATGCATATCACCCAAAATCCCATTACCGAATGACAGGTCTCAGACGCTGAGAACCGCGGAAGAGGCGACTCACCAGCGCTAGCAGCGGTTCGAAACAGTACCACTGTATCCCTTTGCCGGTAGCGGGCCCACGAAAGGGCCCGCTTTCGCGTGCGCTGCGCCTTGTCGCTTACCACAGACAGTCACTCACTTAAAACCCCCCCTAGAGTATTATGAATTGAAAGACAACTAGTAGAAGCTTCTATTTGTGAATTCTTGTGGCAGTGTGACAAATTCTGGGGTGCTGAGTTGCATATAAATTGCAGTACTTTGGAGATT
>Ga0307515_10008703_pt1 | contig 19734 bp, 17 predicted proteins | sample 17_EM_MG_FD_194513 | JGI IMG/M metagenome (GOLD analysis project Ga0307515, IMG submission 194513) | Populus trichocarpa ectomycorrhiza microbial communities from riparian zone in the Pacific Northwest, United States - 17_EM | ecosystem: Host-associated > Plants > Roots > Unclassified | place... | reverse complement strand
TTTTTGACTACATCAATGGTTTTCATGATGCTGCAAACGCAATTGCAACGATTGTAGCAACCAAAGTTTTATCTCCATTTCAAGCGGTTGTTTGGGCTGCATTTTTTAACTTTTTAGCCTATTGGGTGTTTGGATTTGGTGTTGCCGATACGGTTGCTAAAACCGCTAACACCATGGAAATTAACCTTACCGTAATTTTGGCTGGTGTTATTGCCGCTATCATTTGGAATTTATTTACTTGGTGGTTTGGTATTCCCTCTAGTTCTTCTCATACTTTAATTGGTGGTTTTGCTGGTGCAGCAATTGCTCATGCTGGTTTAAGTGCTGTAAACTGGTACAAAGAAGGTAAAGCTGGGGAAATGCCTACTGGTGTTTTAGTTATTATTGGATTTATCGTAATTGCACCTTTTATTGGAGCAATCATCTCCTACTTTATATCCATTTGGCTCTTACATTCATCCAAAAAGAGTATTTGGCCTAAAGTATTTACGCTTACGTTAATGGCGCTAACAATATGGTATGTTTATAGCCAAATGTTATGGTACCCAGAAATTAAGAAACCTAGATTTGATTCTCACTTTTTTAGCGTGATGTGCGAACCTCATAATATTAAGTGGTTGCTTGTAGCATTTATTGTTCTATCAATTAGTTTCTTCTGTTTAATATTCAGTAGCTTAAATCAAACTCAATCTACAGCTTGGTTAAGGAAAATGCAGCTATTATCATCAGCCTCGTTTAGCTTGGGTCATGGTGGTAATGATTCGCAAAAGGTAATGGGAATTATTGCCGCAGCTGTGGTGGTTTACATACACACAAGTGGTGTATCAATGGATGCATTACCAAGTTGGCTACATGTGTCATTACCATCAAAAGGGCCAAACGGCGAAGAAATTCCTTATCAAATGCCCACATGGATACCATTAGCATGTTATGGTGCAATTGCTGCTGGAACCTTAAGTGGTGGATGGAAAATTGTGAAAACAATGGGTTCTAAAATTACTAAAGTAACTCCGTTTGAAGGTGTAACCGCTGAAACTGCTGGCGCATTAACATTATATTTTACAGAACATTTAAAAATTCCTGTAAGTACAACACATACCATTACAGGTTCAATTATTGGTTCTGGTTTAACAAAAGGTGTTTCTGCAGTAAAATGGGGTGTTACAGTAAAACTGATTTGGGCTTGGGTATTAACCATTCCTGTTTCAGCAGCATTAGCGGCTTTAATTTATTACTTATTAAGCGTTTTCATTAAGTAGGAATTTGAGGAACTGCTAATTGTCAGCTGTAAACTTCTAACTGCAAACTGACCTATAGCATTTCCTTCATTTGTTTGGCAACTTCCTGAGCATCTGGATTATCGCTTTTAGCTAAGTCCTCAACTATATTAGTACGATTTTGCTTGCTGTGATTTTGGCTCAGCTTGAAAACGTCGTTAATCGATTCTACCTTAATTTCAAAACCTGCTATTGCCTTTAAATTGTTTTCGATGTAAGCATCATCCATTTTATGAAATGCCGCAGGACTTGTTCTAGGGTCTTCGAAACTATCTGTTAAATGTTTAATGATGGCTCTTGTTTCATCATCATTCATCAATTTTATTTTGCCTTTACATTGTACCGAACTGTAATTCCAAGTAGAGGCAACTGCCGGATTTTCATAAACTGAGGCACTCACATAACTGTGTCCACCTGTAAAAAGCGCCAAAACATTTTCATTCTTGGCATAAGCTTGATGATGGTCGGTCTTTTTCATGATATGCCCTACTAAACTAATGCCATCTTCATCTTTATAAATATGAACAGGTATTTGCGTCGCTACTGGAAATTCTCCGTCGTAGCCGATTAACGTAATGAAAGAATGTGCCTTCATAAATGCCAAAACTTTATCGGCATCTTTCTCTTCAAACTGAGAGTTTTTATACATAATAAGGATTGTCAGTCTGAGCGAAGTCGAAGACTATTTAATTATCTAAAAAAATCCTTCGACTACCTGCCTACTGCAGACAGGTGCTCAGGATGACATTTTTCACAAAAATAAGTTAAAACTTAATGCTAAGTTCTACCGTATTGCTTGAGGTTGAAGGTAAAATCCATTTAGGTCCATCATTAATTAAGCGAACGGCTTCATCATTTTCGGCCTTGGTTAAACCTTGAAGTACTTTAATACTACTTGGCCGTCCATTTTTCTGAACCTTAAAAGTCAATTTCACTAATTTACCAGTAGCAGCTGCTCCATTTTTAAGGAGTTTATTATTGTCAGCTAAATATTTCGAAAAACTCGACCAACCTTCAAACGGTATTGGACTTGTATTTTTATAGGCACCATAACCCACTACCACATTTTCATTTGCAGTATTCTTTTTAGCCTCAAGTTCTACTTTAAAAGATTGGTTTCCATTTACCTTAACTACTTGAGAAGCAAAGCCAGGATAACCGATAGCTAATTGTTGATTTTGAGTAGTATCAGCTCTTAAATAAAACTCACCTCTATTATTGGTAATAGTACTCACATCGCTATTAGCTAAAATTACATCAGCACCTTGAATTGGCATTCCATCGTATTTTGAAACAACTTTTCCATTAATATTTGGAGTAAACTTAATTCCTTCTGCCTTACCAACTAAAACTTCATTTAACGCCTTAACTTCTTTCTTTTTAGCTAATGCTCCATTTATTTTAATCTCCTCATTTACAACTGCAGATTGAACAGCTGCTGGAACTCTTGCTGCTGAAACAACAGGTTTAGCGGGAGAGGCAACAACTGTTGGCTCTGGTTCTTGAACAAGTGGTTCTTTTTTGTTGATTTTTGCTAAGCTGTTGGCTTTTGAATTAGCTAGTGCTTTATCAATTTCTATTTCAACTTTAGGTGCTGGTGGTACAGGAGTAGCTGGTTCAACAGTTTTTTTATCCGCAACTTGTGGTGCAATATTTACGTCGACCTTTTTAGCTTGTTGAGCCTCAAATTGTCTACGGTTATTTTCCTTCATCCAAAACAAAATGCTAACCGCAACGAAAAGAACAGCCGCCGAAGCAGCAATACTTAAACGTTGAGACGTAATTGTCCAACGTTTTTTCTCAATTGGCTTTTGAGCAATTCTTTCTTGTAGCTGTTTTTGCAATAATGATAACGATTGTGAGCGTTTTGGCGATTGGCTTAAACCAGCTAAAGCTTCGGCCACAAAAGGGTCTTCGAGTGAAATACGTTCCACCTTATGCATAGTTTTGGCATCAAGCTTACCATCAAGGTAATCTTCCAATACATCTATATCTAACCACTCGTTATAGCTCACTGTTTTTCTCGATACAAATTTTCAAATTCCTTTTCCCATTTTGGATATAACTCTTCACTTTAAGCATATCGTATCCGGTAATATCCGCCACTTCCTTATAACATTTCTCCTGCAAATAAAACAAATCTACACTTTTCCTTTGCTCTTCTGGCAAGGTTTCCATGCACTTTTCCATCACTGTTAACTGGGTCTCTTTTGTATCATCAATATCTAGATGCACAAAATCTCCATTTTCCACAAAATTATCTTCCATAGCTACTGTCGGATTTTTTGCAGACTTTCTTAGGGCCATTAAACAATGATTTCTGGACAAAACGTGTAACCAACTTTTAAAGTTTTGAACCTGATGAACTTTGAGTTTTACCACCAATTCTTCAAAAATTTGCATTACAGCATCCTTGCTTTGCTCTTCATCTTTAAAATAATTAAAGCAAACCCCAAAAACCAAGTGCATGTATTTATTATAAAGCGTCCCCAACACTTCTAAATCACCACTTTGCTGATAAGTGGCAATGAGCGATAAATCGTCCTGCTCATTAATTTTAGATGTGTTCTTTATAAACTTCAATTGGGTTACCGGCTAAATGTTGTTCAAGTATAAAAAATATTTTCCGATAAGGATATGGAAATCTGATAAACCTTACATCAATAGTTAAAACCCAAACTCATGAAAAAAATATTGACCATCATTTTAGCATGCTTCTTATTTGTAGGATTTAAAGCCGCTAACCAAAGAATAATTTCAGGTTTAGTAACAGACAAAGCAGATGGACTGCAAATGGCTGGTGCAGATGTTAAAAGTTTGCCAAGTAATAAAGCTACCATAGTTGATATGGCTGGTAAGTTCTCTTTAAAAGTTCCAATTACAGATACCGCTATTATTATCTCGTATTTAGGTTATCAAGCTCAAACTATCAAGCTAACTAAAAACAATTCTTATAAAATCGAGATGGTTATAGATAGAAAAACACTTGACCAAGTTGTTGTAACAGCAGCCGGTGTACAAGTTAAAAGAAGCGAACTAAGCAGTCACTCTACTACCATAGTAGCAAAAGAAATAACTCAAGCTAAATCTTTTTATGCACCTTCCGCATTAACCGGTAAGGTTGCAGGACTATCTGCTAAATCAAATTCTTCAATAAAAATAAGAGGTAATAGTTCTACTCAAATCATTAACAACACAGAAAGTTATAGCGCTATTAGTGAAATTGGTTTTCGCAAAGCGGATAAAGACCCCCTTTCTACATTTTCTATAGATGTAGATGCTGCGGCTTACAGCAATGTTCGTCGTTTTATTAATAACGGAGGTTTGCCTCCAAAAGATGCAGTTCGTATTGAAGAAATGGTAAATTATTTTGATTACGATTACGCACAACCTAAAGGAAAAGACCCAGTAAATATTGTTACTGAAATCGCTCCAGCACCTTGGAACCCTAGGCATAGGTTATTGCATATTGGTTTACAAGCGAGAACTGTTTCAACTGAAAATTTACCAGCATCCAATCTTGTATTTTTAATTGACGTTTCTGGTTCAATGAGTGATGCAAACAAGCTTCCCTTATTAGTTTCATCTCTTAAACTATTAACCGACCAACTAAGGGAGAAAGATAAGGTTGCTATTGTAGTTTATGCCGGAAGTTCTGGTTTGGCTTTACCCTCAACTTGTGGCGACAATAAAATTGCCATAAAAGAAGCATTAAACAGATTAAATGCTGGTGGTTCTACGGCTGGTGGAGCTGGTTTGACTTTGGCATATAAAATAGCAACAGAAAACTTTATAAAAGGTGGCAACAACAGAATAATTCTAGCAACCGATGGTGATTTTAATGTTGGTCAAAGCAGTGATTTAGATATGCAAAAATTAATTGAAGAAAAACGTAAAACAGGGGTGTTTTTAACTGTTTTGGGATACGGAATGGGTAATTACAAAGACAGCAAAATGGAGACGCTAGCTGATAAAGGAAATGGAAATTATGCCTATATAGATAACATTACTGAAGCTAAAAAAGTATTGGTTAATGAATTTGGAGGCACACTTTTTACAGTTGCAAAAGACGTAAAGTTTCAATTAGAATTTAATCCTGCTAAAGTTCAGGCTTATCGTTTGATCGGTTATGAAAATAGAATGTTAAACAGCGAAGATTTTAATGATGACAAAAAAGATGCTGGCGAAATTGGTTCTGGACATACGGTTACCGCACTTTATGAAATTATTCCTGTAGGTGTACAGAGTGAATTTATTGGGTCGGTTGATCCTTTGAAATATCAAAAAACCAAGAAAAATGCAGTAGAAAATGCAAGTGATGAAATGTTAACCATCAAATTACGATATAAAGAACCTGATGGAAACACCAGTAAACTAATCCAAGAAACCGTTATTGATAATACAGCAAAAGATAAATCAATGCTGAGTAGCAACTTCAACTTTTCTGCAGCGGTGGCCGAATTCGGAATGCTTTTGCGCCAATCTGATTATAAGCAACAAAGTAATTTTGAACAGGTTATACAGTTAGCTGAAGGTTCTTTAGGTAAAGATAAAGATGGCTATCGTTCAGAATTTTTAAGATTGGCAAAATCGACACAATTAATGGCAAAGGATTTGCTTACTATTGCAAATAGAAACGGTATTGAAGAAAATAAAAGATAAAGTTTAATTCTTTCCGTTTAAAACACATAAAATGGAAATGATGAAAAAATTTAGTTTATACTTTATCGCATTGGTTATCCTTAGCTTAAGTGGCTGCGATGTTCAAAGCCAGAATGCTATTGGCGGGATATTAAAACAAATTCCTACAGGCGGAACGCCAACAACTTTAGAGATAAGTTCTGGCTTGAAACAGGCTTTAGAATTTGGAACTACAGCAGGAGCTGATAGGCTTTCTGCAAAAGATGGATTTTTTGGAAATTTAGCAGTTAAGATATTATTTCCAACAGAGGCGCAAAAAGTAGAGAAAACCCTACGAAGTGTAGGTTTAAATTCTCTTGCCGACAATGTAATTTTAAGTATTAATCGTGCAGCAGAGGATGCAGCAAAAGAAGCAAAGCCGATTTTCGTAGCTGCAATTAAACAAATGACAATTGCCGATGCGACCAATATTTTGCTGGGCAATAAAAACTCCGCTACAGAATATTTTAAACGTGTAACTACAGCACAGCTGATGGAAAAATTTAGACCAGTTATTACTACTAGTTTAAGCAAAGTTGGCGCAACCAGATATTGGGGAGATGCAGCAACGACCTACAATAAAATACCTTTAGTTAAACCTGTAAATACTGATTTAGCTTCTTATGTGGCTCAAAAAGCAATTGACGGAATGTTTATTCAAGTAGCACAAGAAGAACTTAAAATTAGAGATAACATTAGCGCTCGTAGCACTGGTTTATTGCAAAAAGTATTCGGTTATGCTGACACAAAGAAATAACTAACATAAATGTGGATTTGTGGATAAATTATTGTCGAATTAAAACTAAAGATTTGCTAGCTTGTTCTATCAAAAATAAGGAACCACAATTTGATAAAAAAGTCCTGTGAACGGGCGATCCGTGAAGGGCAGGCACACCATAAATTAACCTAGTTAAAAGATAAAGCTTCGATATTAATCGGAGCTTTATTGTTTTACCTCACCCTATTAATGGCAATCGCTAAACGCAGTTCCTTTGTTTGCCTCAAGAGGAGAGGGATGGTATAGATAGAGGTTCAAGCGCAAACGTTCAAAGGGTGAGCCCCCTAAGGACTACTGCCTTTCAACAATAAACCCGATTGAACGAATGCCGTTCTTCTCGGCAGCAGGAAAAGCGGGACTGAATTTGCCAAAAGCACCGAACCTTGCTTTTCTAATCTTATCTTAAACCTCCAATTTGCAATTAGCCTTAATTTAAGGTACTTTTATACAGTATTTTACAACACGTAACATTGGATTTTAAAGATTTTAATTTTAACCCCGAACTTTTAGAGGGTTTACTGGCAATGGGTTTCAAAAACGCAACGCCTATACAACAACAAGCTATTCCGCTTATTTTAGCTAAAAAAGATTTAATTGCTTGTGCACAAACTGGAACCGGAAAAACGGGTGCCTTTTTGTTACCAATTATGAATATGCTTACCGAAAACCATGATAGGCATAATACAACTTTGATTCTTACACCTACCAGAGAACTGGCACAACAGATAGATTTACAGGTTGAGGCGCTTTCTTATTTCACAAATATTAGCTCGTTAACTGTTTTTGGTGGTGGAGATGGCATTGCTTATGAACAGCAAAAACGTTCTATGCGTGAAGGTGTAGATATCATTATCGCTACACCTGGAAGATTAATTGCACATCTTTCTAGTGGTCTTTTAAAAATGGACCAATTGCAATATTTGGTGCTAGATGAAGCGGATAGAATGTTGGATATGGGTTTTTACGAAGATATCATGAAGATTGTTGGCTACTTACCAAAAGAACGCCAGACGGTAATGTTTTCGGCCACAATGCCTCCAAAAATTAGGTCACTGGCAGCTACGTTATTAAAGGAACCTGAAAATATTAGTCTTGCTATTTCTAAGCCTGCGGAAGGAATTAATCAGCAAATTTACTTTGTGCATGACGAGCAAAAAGTATCTTTATTAACAGAAATTCTTAAACCTGCTACTTATAAACGAATTATTGTATTTGCTGGTCGAAAAGAAAAAGTGAAGGAGCTTGGAAAAGTTTTTAAGAAGCTTGGACAAAAAGTTGCCGCATTTCATAGCGATTTAGAGCAAAAAGATCGCGAAGCGATTATGTTAGATTTTAAAAACAGCAAACTTGATGTTTTAATTGGAACTGACGTTTTAAGTAGAGGTATTGATGTAACAGGTATTGATTTAGTGATCAATTTTGATGCGCCTCAAGATCCTGAAGATTATATTCATAGAATTGGCAGAACGGCAAGAGCTGCCACAACAGGCACAGCAATTACGTTTGTAAATAATAAGGATAAACGAAAATTAGCCAATATTGAAAAATTAATTGAACGTAAGATTGATCGCATTGAATTGCCAGCACATTTAGGCGAAGCGCCTAAAGATGAACCTGCTGGAGCAGATCAAAAACCTTACGTTAAGAAAAAGAAATTTTTTAAGAAGAAGCCAAAGAGTATTGGGTAATGAGTATTGCGTATTGAGATAATAAACTCTCAACTTTCTTAGCGCCCTTTGCTTCTTTGCGGTTATTCCCTAAAATCACTATCTTTAGTTATGCAAAACCTACCGCCATTAGCAGAACGTATGCGTCCTCAAAATCTGGACGAATATGTTGGTCAAAAGCATTTGGTTGGTCCTGATGCGGTATTACGCAAGGCAATAGAAAGCGGTCAATTACCATCAATGATTTTCTGGGGACCTCCTGGAGTTGGAAAAACTACTTTAGCATACATCATTTCACAAAGTTTAGATAGACCATTTTTTAACCTCAGTGCCATTAACTCTGGAGTTAAGGATATTCGTGAGGTAATTGATAAAGCCACTGCTTTAAAAGACAGTTTTTTAGGATTACCTATTCTGTTTATTGATGAGATTCATCGGTTCAGTAAATCGCAACAAGATAGTTTATTGGGTGCTGTAGAACGAGGTTTAGTAACCTTGATTGGTGCAACAACAGAAAATCCAAGTTTCGAAGTTATTTCCGCTTTGCTATCGCGATGCCAAGTTTATATCTTACAAGCTTTAACTGAAGATGAACTTGCTGGTTTATTACAAACAGCAGTTGAAAAGGACATTGCTTTAAAAGAAAAGAAAATCAAAATCAAGGAACACGAAGCTTTAATTCGTTTGTCTGGTGGCGATGCCCGTAAACTATTAAACGTATTAGAAATAGCAGTAAATGGAATTGGCGGCAATAAAATAGAGTTGACAAACGAGAATGTCCTCGCTCATGCACAACAGAATTTAGCTTTATACGACAAGGCTGGCGAACAACATTACGATATCATTTCGGCGTTTATTAAATCTATTCGTGGTAGCGACCCAAATGCTGCTGTTTATTGGCTAGCAAGAATGATTGAAGGTGGTGAAGACCCTTTGTTCATTGCTCGTAGGTTATTGATTTTAGCATCAGAAGATATTGGAAATGCCAACCCAAATGCTTTACTTTTAGCCAATAATTGTTTTACTGCGGTAAATGTTATTGGTTTTCCAGAGTCACGAATTATTTTATCGCAATGCGTAACTTACTTGGCATCAAGCGCTAAGAGTAATGCTAGTTATGAGGCGATAAATAAAGCGCAGGCATTGGTGAAACAAACTGGTAATTTGCCAGTCCCATTACATATTCGCAATGCGCCAACAAAATTGATGAAGAACATTGGTTACGGAAAAGATTACCAATATGCTCACGGCTATGAAGGTAATTTCTCCGAACAGGAATATTTTCCAGAGCAATTAAGCGGAACAAAATTATACGACCCGGGTAAAAATCCGGCAGAAGAAAAATTGAGAGAGAAATTGAAACAGAATTGGAAAAACAAATACAACTATTAATATGCTATCAACTTTTTTAAGCCATCAATGGAAAGATTTTTGGCGTAGCCGAAACAAAGCTGGCAGTATTGCTGCTCAAATTCTACTTGGTTTTTTTATGCTCTACTTCTTGGTAGCGGCTATTGGGCTTGGCTTTGGAATGAGTTACCTCATCCAAGAGTTTTTTCCTGGCAAGGATGTAATTGTAATTTTTAATGGGTTCATTTTATATTATTTCCTATTTGATTTAGGAATTCGAACACAAATGCAAGAACTACCAACCTTGAGCATAATCCCTTATTTGCATTTAAATATCAGTAAAAAGAAAATCGTAAATTTCTTGAACATTAAATCGCTGTTCTCGTTTTTTAACCTGTTGCCACTATTTATTTTTATTCCTTTTAGCATTATTAAAATTGGGACAACCTACGGCGCAATAACAGGGATAATGTATATCGTATCAATACTTTCGCTTACGGTTTTTAATAATTATTTGGTGCTGTATTTAAAAAGAAAATCAATAAACAATATTGCCTATTTCGGTTTAATTATTGGTTTTGTTGCTCTTTTTGCTGGACTAGATTATTACAATATCGTTTCAGTAAGGGCTGCATCGAACTTTATGTTTATGACTGTTGTAAAATTTCCGTTCTTAGGATTGGCATTTACTTTAGTAGCAGGAATAATATTTTATATCAATTCTACTTACCTACGCACCAATTTATACACAGAAGAATTAAGTACAAAAGATGATAAAAAAGTAAGTACAGATTATGCATTTTTAAATCGTTTTGGGAAAGTTGGAGAACTAGCTGCATTAGAATTAAAATTGATTTTAAGGCATAAACGTTCTCGTGGCTCGCTATTTATGGGATTAGCATTTCTCGCCTATGGCTTTATTTTTTATAAGGCGCCAATGATTGCAAAGGACGAATTTGGAAAAATGCTTTTTGCTGCACTATTTATGACAGGCATTACCATTATTTCTTACGGACAGTTTATGTTTGCTTGGCAAAGCACTCATTTTGATGGTTTATTAGTTAACAAAATTGATTTTAAGAATTTTATTAAAGCTAAATTCTTATTGTTTACCATTAGTTGTACCATCATTACCCTTTTGGCTAGTTTTTATGGCTTCATTAGTTACAAATTATTGCTAATGCATTTAGCAGCCTATTTATATAACATCGGCTTTGCCACAGTAATTGTGCTTTATTTTGCTACAATGAACTATAAACGATTAGACATTACCAAAAGTGCAAGTTTTAATTGGCAAGGAGTTGGTGCCACACAGTGGATTTTAGGTCTACCATTTATTTTAATCCCAGTTTTTATTTATGTTCCTTTTGGAATGTTAGATATGCCTTATTGGGGACTATTCGCTATTGGCACATTCGGATTAATTACGTTATTGATGCGTAATTTCTGGATAGACTTATTAGTTAAAAGATTTGAAAAACAACGTTATAAAATAGCCGAAGGCTTTAGAGAATAATATATGTTAGAAATTAGAAATTTAAAGAAATCGTATGGCAGTCGCACGGTAGTGGACATTAAAAGCTTAAATATTCGCACAGGCGAAACCATTGGTTTAGTGGGCAATAATGGCGCAGGAAAAACAACCATGTTTAGAATGTTGCTTGATTTAATTAGACCCGATAGCGGCGAAGTTTTATCAAAGGATGCTAATGTGGCCGCTAATAGCGATTGGAAAAACTACACAGCTTCTTATTTAGATGAAGGCTTTTTAATAGATTATTTAACCCCAGAAGAGTATTTTATTTTTATTGGAGGCTTACATAATATGAGTATAGCTGATGTTAAAGAATACCTTAGCAATTATGATGAGTTTTTTAATGGCGAGATTTTAAACCGTGGTAAATATATCAGAGATTTCTCTAAAGGAAACCAGAACAAAGTTGGTATTGCAGCAGCGTTGATGCAAAAACCTGAACTGCTGGTATTGGATGAACCTTTTGCAAACTTAGACCCAACTACACAAATTAGATTGAAAACGTTGATTAAGTCTTTAAAGGCCAAACATCGTTTAACCACTTTAATATCTAGCCACGATTTAAATCACGTAACTGATGTTTGCGATAGGATAATTCTTTTAGAGAAAGGTTTAGTGATTAAAGATTTCCATACGGATGAAAATACGCTGAAGGAATTGGAAGCTTATTTTGCTGAATAACCTATCCCCTCGCTCATTCCTGAAAGAGAGGGGCTAAGAGGATTAATGTATAGAATTATGGTCAATCGGATACCCAATTTGAGGTATAAGATTGGCCATTTTATTTTAACGAATAAGTACTATTAGCAAAAAATAATCATTTTAAATTGCTGCTACACAGCAAAAAACAGGCTTTCTAAAAATAATTCGACAATTGACTTTGTACTTGGCATTAGGTTTGAATAACGCCAAGTACTAAATTAAATTTCAATAAAATGATGACTTCAAAATTCAAAATAGCAACATTAAGTATTGCTTTATCATTAGGAGCAATGACCTTTCAAGGTTGTGATAGTTTAACAAATACACAAAAAGGTGCTGGTATTGGTGCTGCAGCTGGTGGTGTTATTGGTGGTATTATCGGTAAAAAAGCAGGTAATACTGCAGTAGGTGCAATTATTGGTGCTGCTGTTGGTGGTACCGCTGGTGGTTTCATTGGTAAAAGAATGGATAAACAGGCTGCTGAAATTCAAAATGCAATTCCAAACGCTGAAGTAATTCGTGAAGGTGAAGGTATCATCGTTAAATTTGACAGTGGTATTTTATTCGACTTCGATAAATTTGCTTTAAAAGATGCTGCTAAAACTAATATTCAATCTTTAGCTACTTCATTAAATCAATATCCAGGTACTGACATTAAAGTTATCGGACATACTGATAGCCGTGGTACTGAAGAATATAATATGACACTTTCTCAAAAAAGAGCTGCTGCTGTTAAAGCTTATGCTGTTTCTCAAGGCGTTCCTGCTTCACGTTTAATTACTGTTGGTAAAGGTTTCGCCGAACCAATTGGTGACAATGCTACTGAAGCTGGTAGAGCTGAAAACCGCAGGGTTGAGATTGTAATCGTTGCAAACGATCAATTGAAAAAAGAAGCTGCCGGTCAAGGCAAATAATAAAATTTATATTTACCTATATAAACTTAAAAGCCCCGTTGCATTAATTTGCTTCGGGGTTTTTTAATGTTAAATTTAGCGTTAACGATGGAAGCGGCATCCTTTTTGGCTGTCATCCTGAGCGTAGTCGAAGGACAGCTAAAAAGATACAGCGGACAGAGTGTTAAAACGCCCAAATTATTAATCGCAAATTAGACCCTTCTACTTCGCTCAGGGTGACTAACAACTTTAAGAATAAATATCCTCGAAATAAGTTATTGCCAAACCTTTAAGCAATAATTCTTGCTCCATTAAAGCATACGATGGAACTGGTTTAATCAGCTTCCAATGTGGCCAACCATCCTGGTCTAAGCCTTCCAATTCGTAAAAACCCATTTCACTCAATAAACGACAAGTGGCAATATGCATCAGTTCTTCCTTTTGCCTTTTGCTGTATTTGCCTGGGCCTTTACCCAATTCTTGAACGCCAATTAAAAATAAAATCACTTTCAAATCTGGTGTATCAGAATCAAATTCTTCAGAAATTTTAGTCTGTAACTCTTTCCATTTAGCGTGTATTTCTGCTGGCTTCATGCTACAAATATACTTTTATGACAAACAGTTTAACGCACATATAAGTCAAATTTTTAGCTTTGTGATATGAACAGTAAAATCAACACTGGCCTATTGGCTTATGGCATGTCTGGCAAGGTATTTCACGCACCATTTGTAAGTACACATCCAGGTTTTAATTTAAAGGGAATTGTAGAACGAAATCGAAAAATCGCTCAAGATGATTATCCAGAAATTATAAGTTATAACAGTGTTGAAGAGCTGTTAAATGATGATATTGATCTAGTTATCATCAATACACCAAACAATACGCACTATGAGTATGCAAAACAAGCACTAAAAGCGGGAAAACATATTTTAGTAGAAAAACCATTTACAGCTACAACCGACCAAGCCAAAGAATTATTCGCTTTAGCTAAAAGTGTTGGAAAGAAAGCTTTAGTGTATCAAAACAGAAGATATGACAGCGGTTTTAATGCTGTTAAGAAGGTGATTGAAAGTGGCAAACTAGGCAAATTGGTAGAAGTTCATTTTCGTTATGACAGATACAGAAATGAAATAAGTCCGAAAACTTTTAAAGAAGAATTGGTAGAAGCAACTGGCTTGCAATATGATTTAGGTCCACACTTGTTAGACCAAGCTATTGCATTATTTGGCAAGCCAGAAAAGTTCAATAAAATATTGAGCAAAAATCGTGTGAACACAAAAGTGGATGATTATTTTGCCATCCAATTAACCTATCCAAATGAACTAAATGTTTTTCTCACAGCAAGTATGTTGGTAGCAGATATCCAATCGGCATTTGTAGTAAATGGAATGATGGGTTCGTTTAGTAAAAATCACGCTGATGTTCAAGAAGCACAATTGCTAAAAGGAATGAAACCAACTGAAGAAGGTTATGGGATTGAAAATCCAGATGATGCGGGGAAATTAACCTTAGTGACTGAAGATGGTGGAAGAACGACAGAATTTATACCCTCAGAAAAAGGAGATTATCCAGGGATTTTTGAAGCAGTTTATCAAAATATAGTTAACGAAAAACCTTATCCAATAACCGAGGAAGATATTTTAACACAATTGGAGATATTGCAGTCGTAGCGAGATGCTACGACTAGTAGGTTAATTTAAACCATTATTTATACTTTTGCGCCACCAAATAGAAATACATGACAGTTTACGAAATCGGTTCTGGCCAATTATCATTGACCACTATTGAGCAAATAATTGAAGAAAATTATCTACTCAGGCTATAGAACGCATTGAAAAATGCAGAAAATACCTAGATGATAAATTAAGCAATAACGAAGACCCGATTTACGGTATCAATACTGGGTTTGGCTATTTACAAAACGTAAAAATTGAGGCAGAAAATCTAACTCAACTTCAGCATAACTTATTATTGTCTCATGCTTGTGGAACAGGACAAGAAGTACCAAATGAGGTGGTGAAATTAATGCTTTTATTGAAGATACAATCGTTAAGTTATGGCCATTCGGCTATTGCCTTAACAACTGTACAACGATTGGTAGATTTTTACAACCACAATATTTTACCTGTAATTTATACACAAGGCTCATTAGGTGCGTCTGGCGATTTAGCTCCGTTAGCGCATTTAGCTTTGCCTTTAATTGGAGAGGGAGAAGTTTATTATCAAGGCAATAAAATTACCACCAAGCAGCTTTATCAAAATTTAGGCTGGTCGTCTTTAACCTTACAAAGTAAAGAAGGTTTAGCTTTGATAAACGGCACACAGTTCATGAGTGCTTATGGAACTTTCTGTTTGTTAAAAGCTCAACAGTTTTCTGCTTGGGCTGATGCAATTGCAGCCATTTCAATAGATGCATTTGATTGCAGAATCGACCCATTTTTAACTTTAAGTCATATTATTAGACCTCATCAAGGACAAATTGCCACTGCTGCTAGTATTAATAATTGGTTAGAAGGAAGTGAGTTAATTGCTAGAAAAGGTAAACAAACGCAAGACCCTTATTCTTTCCGTTGCGTACCACAAGTGCATGGCGCAAGTAAGGATAGCATCAATTACATTAAATCTGTATTTGAAACAGAGATGAATTCAGTAACCGATAATCCTAATGTTTTTCCTGATGAGGATTTGATTATTTCAGCGGGTAATTTCCACGGACAGCCATTAGCTTTAACCTTAGATTTTCTGTGTTTGGCATTGGCCGAATTGGGTTCTATCTCAGAGAGAAGAATTTTCCAATTGATTTCTGGAACAAGGGGATTACCACCTTTCTTGGTAAAAAATGCTGGGTTAAATTCAGGATTAATGATTACGCAATATACCGCAGCATCTATTGCAAGCGAAAATAAACAATTATGTACGCCTGCTTCTGTAGATAGTATTGTGAGCAGTAACGGACAAGAAGACCATGTAAGCATGGGTGCAAATGCTGCAACAAAATGTCTTCGCGTTTGCGATAATTTAGAAAGAATTTTGGCTATAGAACTCCTAACAGCAAGCCAAGCACTAGAATTAAGATTGCCAGAAAAATCATCGATTAAAATTAGAAATTTAGTGAGTGATTATCGTAAAGTTGTTTCCTTTAATGAAGCTGATCGGATTTTATCAACTGATATTAAAGTGAGTATCGAGTTCATGAGGGAAAGAAAACTAAAATAAATACGTCATTGCGAGTAGGAACGACGAAGCAATCTATCTAACAGGAAAGATTGCTTCGCTTTGCTCGCAATGACGATTTTTATCTTACTTCTTATACATCTGGTTCAAATTAACAGCAGGCATTTGTACCTGAGTCTCATCAGAAAGTTTACCTGAGCAGTTGGCAACTTTAATGTTTTCCAATTTTACATTGGCTATGCCATTTGTAATTAAGTTCAAATTGTTAATGGTGTATTTATTCTGAAGATCCCGGTCTCCCATAAGTTCAACCTCGCACTTTCCTGAAGTAGTGATTGATACATTTTCAAAAGAATTTAACTCACTATTCAAATTAGTATTATGTAAATCTAAGTTGATAGACTTCACATCGTCTTCCCTGAAATTCAAACGCTCAACATCACTGGTCTTTAAGTTCAATTGTTTAATGTGAGAATCTGAGTCGAATGAAAGCCCTTCTGTTTTTTGAACGTTTAAAGTTAATGTATCCGTTACTGCCATAATGTTAATATCATTTGCATTTGCCACATTAAAACTCTTTATACTTGGAGAATAAATGTAAACGCTGACATAATAATTATTTCTTCTTGAATCTAATTTTGGTTTGTCTTTAACCACAATTTGCAATTGTCCATTTGCATCAACTGCGGCCGTTACAAAACCTTTTAATTCATCCTGAATTTTAACACCAAATTTTTCGTCTTTAATAAACTGAACATTTAGCACCATTCCTTTTGCATCAGCAATATTAACAGATTCAAATGGCGTGGAAACTGCCATAGTCTCCATATTCTTGGTTGGCGTACTAAAGTTTTCAACCTTGTAAACTATGTCTTTATAGGTTCCGGTTTTGTACTTTGTTGCAGAAACATAAACCATCCCAATTAAAGGAATAAGAATTAGTGAGGCTGCAAAAGCGATTAATAATTTATTACTTAATTTCATCTTGTGTTGGTTTAAAAGTTTCTTTAACAAAAGTGTTGTAACGAGTTTCTAATTCATCAAACCCGATGTTTAACAAGTAAACATTTCTAAAAACTACAGGTAGTTCTTCTTCTATAAATTGTGTTTTTAAGTAGTCTTTTACATTTGTCAATGCATCTTCGGCTACGAAAAACCCGATGCCTCTTTTGTTGCTAATTATATTTTTGTTTTGTAGTAACTCGTAAGTACGCATTACTGTATTTGGGTTTACCTCTAGCGCTACTGCCATTTCCCTCACTGAGGAAACTTTCTCGTCTACTTTCCATTTGCCAAGCAAAATATGCTCGCAAACGTAAGCTGCTATTTGAAGGTATATTGCCTTATTATCTCTAAATTCCATATCTATACCATTTAAAATTAAACCTCTTTTTCTTTTAAGCGCACATAAGTTATGCTCCAGAATATTGCGGTAAGTGTTAGTAATAAAAGTAGCCCTAACCATTCTGCTGTATTCTGCGACATTGGACTTACGTTCCTGTTTTCTTGCTGAATCATAATTTTGCCTTCAAATAAAAACTCTCCAGTTTTGAATAAAATAAAGGTCATAATTCCTGAGAAAATCATTACCGAAATTGCCGTTTTAATATAATGGAACTTGTTAAAGTAGATTGATCCCAATAAGAAAACACTTATTACAAAAAAGGGAACAGCATAAATTGGAAGAAAATTAACCACTTCATAATTTTTGCTAAAAAAGTACGATAGATGATCTATACTCTTAATCTCTACCCCATTATGCATATAAGGTGTAACTTGTTCTACACTGGTATACATTCCTCTCAATTTTGCTACAAATGCTAAATCGGCAGCATAGAATATAAATATAAAACTCGCTACTGCTAAAATGGAAGTAAAGAAAACTCCCGTTAAAAACTTCTCAAAAGTTGAAGCTGGAATCAGTAAATCAATAATCGCCTTTGGCTTTTGACCCAAATGTGCAAAATAACTACTTGCAATTATACTGATGAAAATGAAGCCAAAAATTATGAAAAGTGGCTCTCTAAAATTCAAGTCTCTTTCACGAAATTCCCTATTTTCAAATAGGCTTGGCCATAATGCAAATCCATAAAATGCAATTATTACACCTAATGCAACCAATAAGCTGATTAAATAAATTTTGCCAAATTCTAGCCATTGTCTCTTCAACAAAAGACCAAAACGTTGTATGTTAAATATGTTGTTCATGTCTGTTTTAGATTTAGTTAAAAATTGGTTTTAATTTATTTTTTTCTGCTAACACTGCATTAAATAGTAGCTCCAAATCAAGCTTACTATCTTCTTTGTGAAAGTTTGGCATTACTGCATTATAACCAGCTAGCGAAGGTTCAGCATAAATTACTTTATCATCTATTTCCTTAACGCGTTTAAATACCAATTTGTCAGTAATTTCTTCTACAGATGCTTTTAAGGCAACACTATTTTCATCAAGCATAATTACTGTATCAATTAGATTATCTAAATCTCTTACTTGGTGCGTAGAGATGATGATACATCTATCTTCAGTTAAAGCAGATGCCATAATTTTACGGAACTGGGCTTTTGAAGGAATATCTAAACCGTTTGTAGGCTCATCCATGATAACCAATTTAGCTTGTGTTGCTAAGCCAAAGGCGATGATTACCTTCTTCTTCTGACCATAAGACATGTTAATTAATTTTTGGCCTACCGGGATGTCAAACTCAGCTAATAGAGCAGTAAAATAAGGATGGTCGAAGTTTGGATAAAAAGCTGCATTTGCTTTTACATAAGCATCTATTTTAACGGATGGTAAATAAAACTCTTCTGGAATAAAACAGATTTGCTCTAATAATGCAGGTTGACGCTTTGCAGGATTAAAACCTAAGACGTCCATGCTTCCGCTTTCAGCGTACACTAATCCGGCAAGGTTTTTTAATAAGGTTGATTTACCAGCACCGTTCTTGCCAAGCAATCCATATATATGACCATTGCTTAACTGCATGCTCAAGTTTTTGAATAACAGTTGATGTTTGCTGTAACCAAAATTTAGGTTGTTAATTTTAATCATTCTCTACTGTATTAGTTAAATAATACACTAAAGTATGTGCTATTTTTGAAACCACCAAATTATTTGTGAAAAAAGTTTTTGGCTGATGGTTAATGGGCCATAGAAAATTAGCTCTATTGGTTTCAAAGATGGCCCTTCGACTACGCTCAGGGTGACAATTCGTATAAAAAAAGCCACAGATTCGCAGATTATAAATCTGTTAACCTGTGGCTAATAATTTGTTTTGATGGGTAAGACACCCACCGGTAGACTGCAGACTATGCAACCCAATGAACAATTGAACTAATGAGCGAATGAACTAATCAACTACAAAAGCGGAACGCTAATTCCTAAACTCACGTTTCTTCCTGGATTATAAATTCCTTCTGGCTTATATCTACTTTGGTGATTATAATAAAGTTTATCTGTCAAATTCTGTCCGGTTAACCAGATATTAATTTTACCATTTTTCACTTTTAGTGAAGTTCCAATTCCTGCATCTAATAAAGTATAACCATCCGTTTCTGTTTCAAAACTATCGAAGCGGTTTTGCTTAAAGACATTGCTTACTCCAACTTTAATAAAGCTATCGCTTAATCCTTTAATTGTAGGTTCAAAACGTAATTCGTTATTTAAACTTGCCGCAGGTA
>Ga0307515_10008702_pt1 | contig 19737 bp, 18 predicted proteins | sample 17_EM_MG_FD_194513 | JGI IMG/M metagenome (GOLD analysis project Ga0307515, IMG submission 194513) | Populus trichocarpa ectomycorrhiza microbial communities from riparian zone in the Pacific Northwest, United States - 17_EM | ecosystem: Host-associated > Plants > Roots > Unclassified | place... | reverse complement strand
TAGTTACTAGTAAATTCATTAATTTATATTAAAAAAATATTTTGTCATATTAATTAATTAATAGTGGTATAAAATGATTTCAGGGTCCTCGCAGCTTCGTCGTGATTAGTAGATCATGAAGCCTCTTGTGTTTTTGTATTATATAAGAACATAACTGATGTTGTATATTTTATGTAATTTTAAGATGATAGCATGTATGTTAATTATTTTAATGTAATTATTATCATGCAAGGAATTTTACGAGTTGTTGGACTTACATACTAGATAAATCCATGAGTACCTAAAGTATAATTTTTCTTTGATAATGTTTGTATTAATTTTAAACATAGTAGTTAAATGATACTTAGTTTAAATTATATATTGTTGTATTTTGATTATTTTGTTGATGAATATTAATTTAATTCATCTAATAGTTAAAATATGATTGATATGATGAGATAAATTATGATGTGATAAGTCCAAGAATATTGAATAATGAATGAAATGTGAATTGATTGTTTATTAAAGTATAATAAATTTAGTTGATAACTTAAAATTTTCTAATATAGATAAAATTTTGTCGAAATTTTGAGAAATTTTTAAATTATAATATAAAAAATTATATTATTTTGGATTTATTACATGAAATTTGTACCAAAATACTAAGATGTTACACAAATATTCTTATTTCTATTTTTTCCTTGACATGACAAATGCAATATCATGGTGAAATATATTTTTTGAATTTCCTCCCAAATATTCTTGAGTAAAACAACAACAATAATATATTAACCTACAAACACTAAAAGTTCTAATAAATAAATAAATAAATGGTAAAAAGCAAGGAATCCATGTGTATACGTGTATATGTCATGTTACGGACGTCATTAATCCTTTTAGTTAAACAACCGTAAAACCCTAATAATTTAAATACTACATCCACTAGCTGTCTCTCTCCGCAGCCCCGACACGCACGCGCTCACCCACTCTCTCTCTCTGTCTAAACCCTAGTTGACGACGACGACGACGACGACGACGACGACTATCCAGCTAGGGTTTAGACAATAGACATAACCAAAATAAGGAAAAAAATCTCCTCGATCGATCAATCACTCCTTATCCTTTGATCAGTTCCATAATCATAACAAAAATATGGACATCCCTAGCCTCGCTGTTGTCCTACAAGCTGCTCTTAGCCCCAATCCTGACGAACGCAAAGACGCCGAGCAAAGACTCGATCAGGTTCAAGATTGAATAATTAATCATTTCTTGTTTAATTTTTCTGTTTAAGGTTAAAATTTTGTTTGATTCTTTGTGATTATACTGCAGTTTCAGTACACACCTCAGCATCTTGTGAGGTTGCTGCAGATTATTGTGGACAATAATTGCAATATGGCTGTGCGTCAAGTAGCTAGTATTCACTTCAAGAACTTCATTGCCAAGAATTGGGCACCCCATGAGCCTGGTATGCTGTCTTCAATTAGTTATGCCAACTGTTTGAAAATTCTCTTTGTTTTTGATTATTTGATGATTGCTATTTCTTTGGTTTTGCTGTTTGTTGTAGGTGAGTTACCAAAGATCTCTGCGAGTGATAAAGCTATGGTGAGGGATCACATCCTTGTGTTTCTTGTGCGCGTTCCGCCTTTATTGAGGTATAGTTGTTTGATTTCTACTGTTTCACCGATCATTTTGGTATTTACTTGTTGGGATTTTGCTCTCTCCTGAATTTTGCAATCTCTTACTTTTAAGCTGTGTTTTGTAGGATAAATATGATTTCCTGATTTTTTTTCTTTTAAATTCTCAAAATTTGGTTTTGTTTGTGGAATGTGCGTTGAAATTTAATGGACCGTTGAGGGTTTTCTACTTTTTCTTCCTCTAATGTTAAATGTTATGTCATGATGTATATAGGGTACAACTGGGTGAGTGTCTTAAAACAATGATCCATGCTGATTACCCAGAGCAATGGCCTCACCTTCTGGATTGGATCAAGCTTAACCTACAAGATCAGCAAGTATATGGAGCTCTATTTGTGTTGAGGATTCTTTCTAGAAAATACGAGTAAGGATGTGCTAATTGTTGACATTTTGATTTGTTTCCAAGATAATATGCCAATCACTATGCTTTTTGACTTTTTCTCTAGTTCTGAACATGCTCGCGGTTCTCTTTTATTGTTTCTTAAACATCCAACCATTGGTGTTGGGATCATTTTCCCACTAAAAACAGGAAAGACATATAAATAACTAACTTGCATATGACATTTGAGCTTGATGTAATGACCTGTTTTGAACAATTGGCCCGCGGTGCTGGTGAGACACACCATTATATAATTTATTTGCTTGTGTATCTTTGGGCATCAAAAAAAAAAAAAACACCACGGTCATTTATTTGCTGGCTATATAATTGGCACACATACCTGTGCTTTTAAGTTGGTTGTTTTCTGTTATTTCATCAGGGATGCTTTTTATTTCATTGAAAAGGAACCTTTGCTGGACAAATAAATGGTGGCATGAGAATCTTGGGACACTTTTCAGTCCTCACGTTGGGTTTCCATGTTTTAGTGTACTACAACGTCCATGAATGCTTTATCTGAGCTGCTATACTAAGTTGACTTAAGGATTAGAAATTTAGGTTTTGTTTATGTTAGACTGCTTTGTCACCCAACTTATTCTTCCATGCAATGAACACATTGCTTGTGAGTCTGGTTGCAAAGCTCAATAAATTGTCTGAAAATTTTGTTTTCATAGGTTCAAGTCGGATGAGGAGAGGACACCTGTTTATCGCATTGTTGAGGAGACATTCTCTCATCTTCTCAACTTATTCAACAAGCTTGTCCAGATACCGAATCCTTCTCTGGAAGTAGCAGATTTGATCAAGCTTATTTGTAAAATATTCTGGTCATCTATATATGTAAGCTCTGAAATGGCAGTTCAATAGTGAACTAATGTAAATTCTGTTTTATGGATTCCTTGATTATTTGATGTTACTGTTTATCTATCATGGTGAGTCGTGTTTCACTTTTGTTTTGCTAATTGACTTGATTTTGCTCATCTTGAGATGCCATGTAAGCCATACTGAAGTTCCCCTACTTGTTTATCCTTCGGTTCAGCTAATGGCAATTAGGAAATCTGCTCTCCTTTAGTGGTTAAAGCTGTTTTGTACATGTTGTAATTTGTAGTAATTCAACATATACTCTTTAATTACTTGCTGTGCTAGAAATAGACCTAATATTGTCACTCAATGCTTATGGATTTTAGTGTACAAAAATAGTATGCATCTTAAACCTTTTAAGTTTCCATCATATTTCTCTGGTTTTAACTACCACTTAAAGCTTGTGCAATGCTTTTCTTCCCTGGTTTAGGAATAAAGTAAAGTTTTTGATTTCATAATACATTAAGAGGTATGCTGTCAATGATACATATATTATTTGTTTGAACTAGGAAAAATCCCAGTGCTGTATGTGATTTGTTTTCCTAGAAAATTTCTGGGGACACAAGCTTTTTATTTTTGTGGTTATGATTTACAAGTTTAATTTATTGTCACTGATTATCAGCTGGAGATTCCAAAGCAACTCTTGGATCCAAATGTCTTCAATGCTTGGATGGTTCTTTTCTTAAATGTTTTGGAGAGGCCTGTTCCTGTAGAGGGCCAGCCTGTGGATCCTGAGCTTAGGAAGTCATGGGGATGGTGGAAGGTGAAGAAATGGACGGTTCACATTTTGAACAGGCTATACACTCGGTAATGTTTTGGTGTTTGAAATGAGTTTAGAATAGTTGGGACGAGCATGTAATTTATAGTGTCATGGCCATTTAAAACACTTGTAGGTTTGGAGACTTGAAACTTCAAAACCCAGAAAACAAAGCTTTCGCCCAGATGTTTCAGAATAATTTTGCTGCGAAAATTTTGGAGTGCCACTTGAATCTATTGAACGTGATTCGTGCTGGTGGCTATTTGCCTGACAGAGTTATCAACCTAATTCTTCAGTATCTAAGCAACAGGTTTGTGAAATATGCTTTCTCACAAATACTGCAGTCATATTCTTGTTTCTTCACATTTTATTTCTCATTGAATCTTCCCATTATCATATATATCATCTTCCAGTGTTTTAAACTTCTGATTGGCAGTGTTCCGATCTATTTTGTTTCTTCATACTATTTGGGGTCAGGAACTTGTGATTAAGGCTTGTTGTTGTGATTGCACCAGTTTGGGAGTTATTGTTTTTCTTGGATGCATCAATTCGGGTGTGAATGGCATGCTTTCTTTAGACCCAAACTGTTGCACTCATGGGATTTTTTTCCCATGGCTTCCCCTAGGGTTTGACTGTCTTTTTTGATAGCATGTTCTTCCTCATCTTTCTACTTAAATGTTCTTATCCCCTCCCCCCTTGCTCTGTAAGCGTTTATCATTTGATCACATGATAAAAGAAACTCAAGCTCATGCACTCAACAGAAAATGAATGTGCCTGGTTTCTAGAGCACATAAATTTATGCCTTTTGTATTGTGACAAGTTGGTCATCACAGTTTTACCAATATTTTTAATTGGGTTTGTCTAATGGATGCCCTTAGGGCACTTTTTAAGCTTAGTTAGTGTTAGATTGTTGTAGCTAAATTTTGTAATAATTAGACAATTTCGAACTTTTCATCTATTCACATCACAAATCCAATGCTTAATAACCAAACTTACACATTTTGCAAACTTTTCACTAACTACCAAAAACTAGTTCCTTAACTAGTGCCCTAAGGGCATCCAATAGCATTTCCCTTTTCAATTCTGTGTTTTGTTGCACTGCTGCTATAGTGTATTTTTGAAGGCTAATGTTGTAATACTGATTTTTGTTTACATGCAGCATCTCAAAGAATAGCATGTATAATCTACTGCAACCAAGACTTGACATTCTTCTCTTTGAGATAGTTTTCCCTCTTATGTGCTTCAATGACAATGATCAAAAACTCTGGGATGAAGACCCACATGAGTATGTGAGAAAGGGTTATGGTGAGTATCAAAATCTGGTTCCATTGCTTGAAAGACTTAAGATGCTTTGGCATTATTGTTGGACTTGTGGGAGGTGATTACCCTGCCATAGAATGCAATAGACCATTTGGTTACAAAAAGCCCTGAGTTTCAAGATTATTTTTTGTCTCCAAAAATAATTTTGAATAATGTTTTGGAGAATTATTAATTTGATGCTTTTGGAGGTGCTTGAATTGATAAACAGCAAAAATATCATTGATAGCATTTGTTTAATTGTCTTTCTTTCTTTCTTTTTATTTTTAAATTGAACATTTAACACATTAACAGCATCATTACCAAACACTTTCTTGAACAATCGTATACCCTTCACAGCCACAACAGCTCTTTCTCCATAAACTCTAGTCATCATGATGTACCTTGTTGCAGATATCATTGAAGATTTGTATAGTCCCAGGACCGCTTCCATGGACTTTGTCAGTGAGTTGGTTAGAAAACGTGGGAAGGAGAACCTTCAAAAGTTCATTCTATTCATAGTGGAAATTTTTAAGAGGTACTTTTCATTTTGAGGTTTGCAATAGATGGAAATCTGTTTCGGTACTTTAATGGTGCTCTTATTGCTGGTTTTTTTGTAGATATGATGAAGCACCAGTGGAATATAAACCCTATCGACAAAAGGATGGTGCTCTACTTGCTATTGGAGCACTTTGTGATAAACTGAAACAGACTGACCCTTACAAATCTGAACTGGAGCGTATGTTAGTGCAACATGTTTTCCCCGAGTTCAGCAGTCCTGCTGGCCACCTTAGAGCAAAGGTTTATTGCTCAGTTCTTTTTTCCTTGAACATATTTTTCTGTTGTTTGGTATTTTATATTTTAGCTATACCCATTGCTATGGACTCCAGGACTTTAATCTTAATTGGGTTTTCCAGATTACAAAGCATAAATGTTAATTTATTAAGAGTGAGCTTATGCTTTTCTTTCTTTTTGGAGTGGGTATTAGGCTGCATGGGTTGCAGGACAATATGCCCACATTAACTTTTCAGACCAGAACAATTTCCGTAAATCCTTGCACAGTGTCGTTTCTGGGTTGCGTGATCCAGAGCTTCCTGTGCGTGTTGACTCAGTTTTTGCATTGCGATGCTTTGTTGAAGCCTGCAAAGGTATGAAGCTGCTACTCTCTAGCTCTTTTTCTATATTTCTCCATTCATCCATCCTTCTATCTAAATGGGTTCTGTGCATGACAGATTTAAATGAGATTCGTCCGATTCTTCCTCAACTTCTTGATGGTAAGTGGTTATGCTCATGTTATTGACAGTTCATTTTGGTTTGTGACATTAATTTCTGAAGTCAGTTAAATAGAGCTCGCCTTCTCTTTGTTAACAAGATCTTTTTTTGATTTACGTCACTGCATTTTTTTGTAGTTTTTCCTTTCATTCAACTCTACTGTTTATTAATAGAATAGATCAATTAGCCCTTGTTAAAAAGGTTCCAAGAGTGCTGATGTGACTGGTTTCCTTTTCTTCCTCCCTTCCAGAGTTCTTCAAACTAATGAATGAGGTAGAGAATGAGGACCTGGTCTTTACTTTGGAAACTATAGTGGACAAATTTGGGGAGGAGATGGCACCATATGCTCTTGGATTATGCCAGAATTTGGTAATGCTTACCAGTTCTGATTAGATGCTATATTTGTTGGACATTTCTGTCTAATTGAGACTGACATTATACCTTTATGTTCAGGCAGCTGCATTTTGGAGATGTATGAATACCGCAGAAGCTGACGACGAAGCTGATGATCCTGGTGCTTTAGCAGCAGTTGGTTGTTTGCGTGCAATAAGCACAATTCTTGAGTCAGTCAGCAGGCTACCTGATCTTTTTGTCCAAGTTGAGCCAACTTTGCTTCCTATAATGCGTAGAATGTTGACAACTGATGGCCAAGGTATGTGTTGATCCGGTGGCTTGTCTTATCTTGTCCTAGTGGCGCCTGCTGATGTCTTTGATGTCCACTTGGGGATATATGAACTTGCATGTGTGATTTGCTCTAGTTAATTTGGTTGTGCTTGCCTATCTGGTTGTCTCAGATCCAGTGAGAATGGTTTGCAACATTGTTTGCAGGCAACTGAGGAGTTCTCTTTCCCTGAGGAACTCCCAGTAATCCATTCTTCGTTTCTGTTGCTCCCCTGGGAATGGGACATCTATGCCTTATAGCATGTAAATCTATATTCTGTGGCAGCTTGTCACATGATTGAAAATATGCTAAAGCAAGACCATCAAATGTTTTGGAAACTTGAGGCAATTCTATTCTCTGTGCTTTTCCTTAAATTTACATTAGGATTTTATTTTTTTGTTTGCCATGACAAAAGTGTTGGAAACAAATTATCAATTAAGGTCCTTAAATCTTGTCAAAATCTTAGTTGTTTCTGATTGCATGCTATTGAGTAAGCCTTTTGTTCTATTGATGCAATTTTGAGATTGAGCACTTTTTTGATATCTTTCTGCAGAGGTGTTTGAGGAAGTTTTGGAAATTGTTTCATATATGACCTTTTTCTCTCCAATAATATCTACGGAAATGTGGTCTCTTTGGCCCTTGATGATTGAAGCATTGGCAGAATGGGCAATTGATTTCTTTCCAAGTATGTATTTAGTTCATTGTTACGACTTCTTTTGTCACTAGTAACATTGTGGAAGCTAATTCTTTCATTGGTATTTTATACCCTCATTGTTATGATTTGCTAAAAAATAATGTTCCTGAACTGCAATATTATTTAGTAGCTTGAACAAGAAAACAAAATCAAGGGTCTGTGATTGAACGAATTAAAATCTTTATATTTTGATGCATTTAATATTTTTTTCAGGCTATATTTCTTTTATGGACCGATTTCTTTGGTCCTTGTAACAGTTCTTATGATGTTTTGTTTTGCTGCAGACATTCTGGTTCCACTGGACAACTATATATCTAGGGGGACTGCACATTTCCTTGCATGCAGGGAACTGGATTACCAACAAAGCCTTTGGAACATGATTTCATCGGTGAGATATTTTAGAATTATTAATCACCTTTCATTTTCTTTTTGTGCAATTGAAGCATGGAGAATTAATAGATGACAATCTTGAATGTTCTTTATTTTATTTTATCTATTGATCTCTTTTTGGGTCATGTTTTATGTTCCTTTGCAGATAATGGCAGATGGAAACTTGGAAGACAGTGACATAGAACCAGCACCGAAGCTTATTGAAGTGGTTTTCCAGAACTGTAAAGGGCAAGTGGATCAGTGGGTTGAGCCATATATGAGAATCACTGTTCAGCGATTGCGTCGAACTGATAAATTATACTTGAAATGTCTTCTTATGCAAGTGGTAAGGAGTTATAATGTTTACAAATGCTTTGACATGATTTTTCTGTTTTGAGTATACTTTACCCTCTGAAGTCCATATCTTGCTCCTTTTTTTCTCTCATGGATTGATTATTTCTCGGAATTGATTTTGTCAAGTAGTTTGAAACTTTGAATATTCACTTGTACCTTGTTTATGTAAGCAGTCAATATTCGTAACCCTAACTGCGAGCAGACAGGCCTAGAGTGTGTGATAGTGGAAAGTTGCATGTATTTCACACTAATAGCATTGATAACTAATCATGTAAGGTATTTGGTTGTAAATACGAATTTCATGTCTTTATTGGATGATGGGAAGTCTCAAATTTCAGGGTTTGTTTGAAATAATCAATGCCTTGTTATAATAATGAGGTTAACTTTGGATTGTTACTCCATACTCCTTGGAATAAACACATATGCTGCTTTGGCTACCCCTCCTTGTTGATATTCTGCACAAATACGGGAATGTGGCTTGTCAAAGATTCTACAAGAGACTATGGATATTGTAATTTCATGTTAATTTATCAAAGATACATTTCTTGAGAAATTGAGATTGTTCAGTCCCCTTTGTTCCCTGGGTATTTTCTCCTCTGATCACATCTTGTACTTTTAAAATTATGTTTTTATTGGGTCTGCATGTGTTCTCTCTGACTGAGAGTAAGTCAACTATTGCTGGTGATACCAAAATTTTCATTTGAGAACTGGAACTGCCCCTTTTAACTGGTGAATTTATTAAACAAGGCATCTGTTAAAATCCCATGACCACATACATTCCATATGATAGGGTAACAGAAGCATTTTCATACATTTTGTTATTGTAAATTTTCATACTAGTCAGCTTCCTAGATGGTAGGAGTACAGGTTTCCTATTGATGAGGTTAGAGGAATGCACCTCTTTGGGTTGGGTTAGTCCCATGCTTGGTGGAATTCACTTACAAATCTCTGGGTCAGTTTCTTGAGTTGCCTGAAAAGAATGATTTTGTGAAGTGATTAATCTTTTTACAGTAGGCATCATCCCACACTTAGAGAGGTATAAGGTGTCATAGTTATTACACCCCCTATAGTAGGCTATACTGATTTTATGGCTGATATTTGGTTGTCTGGTGGGAAAATGATATCTGACATTCTGACTTGTTTGATATTCTTGCAAAACCTCTTATTTTGAGGTATTTTGATGTGAGCTAGTAGTTATTGCTTTTGGCAGCTTAACAAGATTACTCCCTTTTTGAGCAAACCTCTTATTTGTCATTAGTAGGTGACCCATTATATTTGGAAGCGATTTGTTCAAGTTTGAATTGAAATTTTGTTAAAAGGATAGCCTTCTGAATTTTCTGTGCAGGTTGCAGATGCTCTTTACTACAATGCAGCTTTGACCCTCAGCATATTGCACAGACTTGGTGTTGCTACAGAGATCTTTACTCTTTGGTTCCAGATGTTGGAACAAGTGAAAAAGAGTGGTGTACGGGCAAATTTTAAAAGGTAACTTTTCCTATGCTCGTCTTCTCTATCCTTGGGAATCCTTGGGCTTCATATAAGCTGTAAAGTGGTGGGTTGCTTTCTTCTGTTCCATTAAATGGTTTCTATGATTTGGTGGATCATGCAGTGATTTTTGTGGTGCAGGGAACATGATAAGAAAGTTTGTTGTTTGGGACTGACATCACTACTTGCTCTCCCTGCGGATCAATTACCAGGAGATGCTCTGGGGCGTGTTTTCAGAGCCACTCTTGATCTCCTTGTTCAATACAAAGATCAACTTGCAGGTCTTAGTCTGTCCTTCTCTCCTCTCCTTGCTCATTTCCCTCAGCTATGACTTCATTATATGTTTGGATCAATATTGATCTTCTTCGGACATCATGTGTTGGGACAGAAGCTGCAAAGGAGGAAGAAGCTGAAGATCTTGATGATATGGATGGTTTCCAGACTGATGATGAAGATGATGACGCTGATGAGTCTGACAAGGAAATGGGAGTTGATGCTGAGGATGGGGATGAAGCTGAAAGCATTAAACTTCAAAAATTAGCTGCACAGGTGTGATCATCTTCTCATAATTTCATCCATAATGAGAATCCATGTTTTTTTAACCCCATATTTTCTTGAATTTGCTGGTGGTGTTCTTAGCCTTGATCTATTTTTGTTTTTATTTGAAATGAAAATTAAGCATGCTGTACTTTTTTCTTCCATCTTAAAACCCTGATTTACTGTGTGTTTAAAGAGAAATCAAATTATTCCCTATCCCAGGAGAGTGCTAACTTTTGCTTGCTTGTCCATTTGAAAATGCATTTTCATGTTCAAAAACATCAAAGCGCGTACTTCATCACTTTAACTTCTCAAATTACCTTTTACATTTCCCCCCACTAATTTCTTTCATGTCCTCTTCACTACCAAGGGAGAGTACTTTACAAAATCACATTATTAGGTGTCAGGTGGCAATGCAAGTTGATTCTCTGATGAGCCCGACCTTTTTCAAAGAAGATAGCATGTAGTTTAATCGTTGGAAATCTAAAATTTTGAAATGTTGAAGATTTATTTTGGGAAAAGCAAAGCAGTCTGTCATGAATATTTTGAACGAAGGATACATGAAATAGAGACAATTAATAAATGCCCAAAAAGTTGACTAAAATTAGAAGGCTTGCCATTTTGCCTGTTTGTGATTTATTCATTATGTTTTCTTGTTGATATGTAGCATCTCTTTTGGAAAACCAGTAATTGTTTGATGGCATGACTGCCTTGATATAAAAAAAATTCAAACTGGTATTTGGTTGGTGTTATCAGCCAAATTATTTCATTAAAACAATTTCAGTAGTTTGCTCACGTGCTCTGAAGTTTCTTCATCTTCTGTATCCTTGATAGCCCCCAATAAGGTGAAACAAATGGAGCCAGCTTCTCTTGATCTGCTTGTCTATTTATAGGATATTGCATAACCAAAATGCTGCTATGTCCCATGAACTGTTCTGACCTTGCAATAGATTTCCTTATGCCATCACCATTCATTTTAAGCCATTTATATATCTCGATTCCTGTATCTCACAGATGAACTTCTGTGTTGGGATTGCTAATTTATGTGGGTTATATCTTTTACCATGTTGTTTATTTATGTTATTTGAGATGCGTTGAGCCATCACTTAGGAATTTTACATGAGATTGTTTTCGTATCAAACTAAAATTTATGAGATTGTTTTCGTATCAAACTAAAATTTTAAACCCTGGTTTATAGAGCACTTATTTATCCTGTGATTGTTAGCTGAAGTTTCTCTGAACTGTTTGTTTCATGTTTTTCTTCAACTCGTTTATGCTAGTAACACTTTCTTGATCATCACCTGCTATATGCACATCACAGGCAAAATCTTTCCGTCCACATGATGACGATGACGATGACTCAGATGATGACTATAGTGACGATGAGGATTTGCAATCACCAATTGATGAGGTGGACCCTTTCATTTTCTTTGTGGACACAATCAAAGGCAAGGGAAACCTCTTTTGCTATCATACAGAAAAAAATAATTTAAGACTAATTTCTTTTTGCCATCTAACCAGCTACTTTTGTTGTTTTGGTTCCCTTGAATCAGCCATGCAAGCATCAGATCCATTAAGGTTTCAGAATCTTACCCAGACACTAGACTTTCATTTTCAAGCGCTGGCAAATGGTGTTGCCGAGCATGCTGAGCAGAGGAGGGTAGTGATTGAAAAAGAAAAATTGGAGAAGGCATCCACTGCTGGTGCTTCATAATTTAGAGGCTTTGGAGGGCCTGCGGTCAAACTTGTTCATTGCTTCCTGTTCATGCATATTTCATTAGAGTCATTGCCATTCTCATTAAAGCATTTGCATAGTTCAATGATCATGGAAGTCAGTCAGGCCTGAAGAATTATCAGGCTCAAAGTTTTTGAGGAGCTTTGCATGTTTGAGTTCCCAGTTAGTCTGCGTAGTGGGACAAGGGGGCTACGACTTTCTCTGCCAAGGGTTCAGGTTAGTCATTACATGGTGAGTCTGGTCCATTCTACATCAGAAGAGGCCTGTCACGCCTACTCTTTGTTCTCCTTGTTTCACCTGTTGTATTTTTTTGGGGGTGTTGGGGGGGGGGGGGGGTTTCTTTTGTTTCAATCGCCTCTGCTCTTTGCCTTTCTGGGGCTGAGTTGAGACCCAGTGGTCCGGTGTTTGAAATCAAGAAGTGCCCCATGCATAGAGTCCATGATGTCATAGGGATGGGAATCATTTTGGGGAGATCAACGCTGTAATGATAATTTTTGATAAAAAGGTAGCCAACATTCTTTTTATTTCCTCTTCTGATTTTTTTCTTTTATCCCATTTTGTAACGAGTATAGTCCATAAACACCACGAAACATTGGTGCGCGATGGTTCTGGAGATTTTGGGTTTACTGCTTAGGCATCCAAGGGGTAGCTCGCTGCTGGTTGTAAAACAGTTGATATTCTTTATATAATGGGGTGGGAAGAGAAGATTGGTTTGTATATGGTGCTCAATTCCTTAATCATTTTGGCTAACTAGTTTCCTTGTTTATTGTGTTGTACGTTTATGCTTAAGACAGTTATAGGTTGACTGAGAGTGATTATTTTTTAAAGTGTTTTTTTATTTTATAACATATTAAAATAATATTTTTTTATTTTTTTAAAATTATTTTTGACATCCGTACATCAAAATGATATGAAAACATGAAAAATATATTAATTTAAAAAAAATATAAATTTTTTAAAAATACATTTGATGTTTTGCATTGTAATAATAGTTTTAAAAACAAGAAGCATGTTATTTTAGTTTCTATTGAACTAAAATGCAATTATGTGTTCGGTCCATGAATCAAAAGTTATTTGGTTTCTGCTTGGGAAACAACATAAGCTTAAAAAATATGGAACTATTTTGTTGCTGTAGTGATAGTTGTTTTAGTTTTTGAGGTTATAGCTTGAAAAAAAAAAGATTTTAAAAGATATATTTGGTGAAAATTATGTTTGATGAATTTTTATTTATAAAATAAATAAAAAAAGTTTTCACATATGAAAAATAAATTTTTATGAATGAAAGGTATGTTATTTTTGTTTTTACAAAACTAAAATGTGAAAAGTAATTATGTTTTGAGTTCCTTTCTGCCCTGGAAAAAAAAAAAAAAACCTACTACAAAAATAAATATATTTGAGCATAACTAAAAATTTATTTTAGCTGGTTCTTTGAAAAATATGATTATATTCATGCTTTTTAAAATAAAGTCATGAATGTTTTATTATTTTTTATATGTAATTATATAATTTTTTATGTTGTTGATTGCTTCAAATTATGTTCACTTTTAATTATTTAATAACACTTTAAAATAAATTCTTTTATTATAGTAGAAATAAATAATAATAATAATAATAATACAAATGCATATACTTAAAGAAATAATGAAAATTTAAATAATATATACTACTTAAAACCACTATTATGTTATTTAGCTAATATTTTTATTTTACGCATTTCATAATATTTAATCAAATATTGAGGTATGCTTATCGTATCTATCAATATTATTCTCTTTTTTTCTTCTTGTTGTTTGAATAAAAGTTCTTTTTGCATAATAACAATCATGTCTCATTCTATTTTTGTCTTTTCATGTTTCTCTTTTTCTTGAATTTTTTTTTCAAAAAAATTCATCTTTTTACATTCCATTTCTATTTTGTTCTTTATAATTCTCTAAAATCAATCTAACATGAAAACTTGTGCTACCATTGTTTTTTTTAACTTCTCTTTTTTGTTCATTTTCTCATAATGCATCCATGCTAGTATTGATACATATTTCTATAAGACAAATATCCTCTTCCTCTCTAAAGTTGCTAGATTGCTTTATCTTTTTAGTTTTAGGTGGATTTTCACATGGTTTTTGAGATAACATAATGGCTTGATTGGAGTATTGAATGAGTAGTTCATAATTTTCTTGTGATAGTTGTGTATTCAGGTCGGACCCGTCATACATGAGATTAGTGAAATAACCATCGTCTTGAGATTCCATTAAAAAAAAACCTAGTAATTGTGAATGAGAAAGAAATTCAAATTAAGCAAATAGACTTGAAAGAGAAAATATATAGAAAATAAAATTGAGAGAAATTGCATGAGATAGGGAAGCATTGCGTTCTCAATTGGCAACCTCATTGGGTATTGTTTTGTTACCTTTTCATTTAATCAAAATAATTTTTTTTTCAGTGTTATAAAATACAACCCACTCACTTGGACCTAATAAGGTTAACTTGGTCACGTATTGACTTAAGATTTGGTTGCAGTCAGGTTAGTGAAATTTTTTTTTTTAAAATAAAAGTTTGGGTTAATCAAGATCAACACAAATAACTTGTGAGTGATCTAGAACTTGGCCAAGTCAATATCTAAATTGTGTTTCATATATATATTTTTTCTTTTTTTCCTCAATTAAAGCTGAAAAAGTTTAATATTATATAGATATAGCTACAAAACCAAACTGCTTGAAAAATATATAATATTTTAATCCATGTCTTATAAAAGATAGGTTAAAGTACATGAACATCTTCAAGTCATTTTTCCGTGCATAAACGTGTGTGTGTATATATTATACTCAAAGAACAAATCTAGACCTCAACCATTTTTAATGGACACATCCTAAATCTAAACCTTAGGGTTTATAGTTCTCCATACACCAAACATTATTAATCATAAATTTGTTTATAATCTATGATATAAAACTACAAGTGAAATTTACTGAAATAATAATATGAAAGGGAGAGACTTGGAAGAGAAAGAGAAGTAAGGGGAAAAAAACACACTAGCAAAAAAGTAGTATTTCTCATAATAATAATAATAATAATAATATCACAAATGATAACTAGGCTAAAAGGATGAAGATGAAGCGTTACACAGGATTGTTCACGAATACGCGTGTACTGCGCCTGCCTTGATTTTGTATGATAATTCATATTTCTTTTTGGGAATGTGCATGCTGCTTGGTGCAATATGGGCCTTTTAGGTTTACCTTCAAGATGGAAATGGGCCGGGTTTTTCAGGCATGCCAAGAGACCTTATATGTGCAAATGGGCTCGTTTTCTAGGTCTGATTTTGTACTTTGTTTGGGCCATGTGTTATCCCCATGTGTGCATTTTTAATCGTATTGTATCTTATCACACTTCAAGCTTGCCCTTTTAATAATAATAATAATAATAATAAAATAGAGATTTTACAGAACTTAGTTTATAAAGAATGGCATGACCAAGTCTATTAAATGTTGAAAAATACCAATAGTTGCATTTTTGTTTTTGCATGCCTCATCATTGTAAAAAAGAAAAAAAACATTTGTCTTTTTAGCTTTTTACAAGAAAGAAAAGTCAAACAAATGCTCATCATTTCACACCCATTTCCTAGCTTTATAACAAATTTATTAAGTCCATTAAATTTTTTTCAAAATTAAAAGGTCTATTTGACTGACATATCTAAGTTTTTAAATAAATAATAACGAAACCTTGTTCCCTTTCATTAATCAAATCAAAAATATTTTGACCTTTAATTCTAATTTTTAAGGTTAATAGACTTACAACAAGTCAGTGCTTGAAACATAAAAAATAAAATATATTCATTGACGCCATAGTAAAATATATTAAATTTGAGCAATATTTACCAATATTAAAATTAAAAATATTATTTGTCCAATATCTACTGATGTCAGAGTCAGGGATATTATTATTCACTAATACTATAATTGAGAGTATTTTTAGCTCAATTTTTACTGATGCTAAAGTCAAGAATATCATATTTTTTTTTCATGTAATACCTGCCAACACTAGGGTTGGACGTGATTTTGGTTGAATATTCATTGACGCAAGAGTCATGAATATTATGGGCAGACTATCGATAACATAACACAACCTACCCTTCACAGTTTAAGAAAAAACCAACAATGCAACCTACCTCAGTTAAGATATTGTATGGATGATAATATCTTTTTTTTTACGTAACTAATCCTGTACCATATAATATCTGTTGACTAGTTAGAGTTCTTAGTGATCATAGTATTAGGTCATGACTTTTTAAACAAGACCTTTCCCCTCTAAGAACAAGATGCCAGATATCTGTTTTTTTTTTAAAGGTCGCTGCGATGTTAGACAGCGACAAAATGACAACTCTATTGGGGAAAATATTGGACTAAGCTTCGCCTTTTGTTTGTTAATTTCTACGATGTTTATTATGTTGTGTTTGTTTGTTTATCTTTTTTGACATCTTTATCATGCATATATTGGATATAAACTTGTGCATTCACACACCGTGCACTATATTTTGAATGCACACAATATCAACTTTAGGTTAGGTAGAGGAGTGACGGTACCCCCAATAACTTTAGTCTGGGTAAGATTGTTAGAACTATCCAACTCTTGTTTAATTATTTACTTGGTAGTGATATGCCAATATGATATTATTCAGAGCCTATATCTTTATCCTTCTTGTAAGCCTCATATCAACCTTTCGAGGATGATCATTGAGCAGATGAGAGATCTTTGAAGACCAGGTAATAACCTACCTTGATACACCTAATGTCTAAAGCCTACCTTTAGGTTGTGCCCTTTGTAAATTTCACCAAGGCAAGTTTAACATGTGGCATCTTAATTTCAAGACTTATAGGTGACTTAATGGCCCTGATTGTGAGATCATTATTGTTGAGTATGAGCATGAATTCGAATCACTGCAGCTGACGGAGAGAGATTACCCTAGATCGGATGTTAGCGGGATACCATAACTTAAGGATACAATATGTGTGGTAAATGATGTTAGCAAAATGGTCCAGCTCATCAAATGCCTAGAAGATTAGACATAATTCACCAAGATGATTGAGAGGATTTTACACCTTTTGAAGGTGCCAATGCTGTCATTGGCCATAAAAGCCTTAATACACTTTTAGGACCTCGTTATCAATGGTTTACATTCAGAGATGTAGTTATGGTATATACTATTAAGGAGTATGATATCTTGATATATTTCCCTGAAGATGTTCACAAGGAATACTTTCACCAAAGAACCAAGAATATCCTAGAAGAACTTGCTAAGATTTTATAAATCAATCAGATGAACAAATATAGAGAAAAAAACTATGGAGGCTTAAGATGGAAACGATTAGAGGAGTTGCTGATTGCAAAAAAGTTTGATCCAAATGCTAGAATGGAGAAGTGTAGAATATTGATTTTAAGGATATTTAGACTAGAATTATATCCCTTTACTATTGGAATTATCAGTTTGGAAGAAACCAATTTGTTTATTGAGTATAAGAATACCAAGATTAACCCCCATGCTACAATCTTGGCTGAGACAATCCCATATATTAACTATTATAGAAACACTAGGAAGGGCTTCATGAGATGTTGTGCCCTAAATCTATTTATCTGGATGGTAAGTCATATAGAGGTTGTGACTCCGATATTTAGAAATTTTTGGTGGTTTGACCAAAAGCCACTTAAGTTGTTTATGTCAAAAGAGTGGGAGAACTTTTCTAAGGATGATTGGAGGATGAAATTGCAAGAACTTTCATAAAGCAGGTTTAATTAAAGATCCCTGTGGATGAGAGATATGATATGCTTAATAGGATCTAGGAAGAAACACTGAGTGTTGTTAATCAAAATGACTGGATATATTTGCTATATTTTGGTTGCAAGATAGCTTGGGGGCATACAAAGCATTCTTAGAACAATTGGTTTGGCTAAGTTTTCAGGAGTTTACAAAGGGGCTGTTATGGAGGTGTTAGAGAACATGAGACAAGATTGGAAATCCTTGGTGCTGATCAAAAAGGAAGTTGAAGTAAGAAATCCCATAATTAGTGAAAAATATCCCATATGGGGTAATGAAAAAGTAATCAATATGACAAGAACTTCTAAAGCTAGGGACAATCAGAGGAAGAATATGGATGGTGAGGGAGAATTGAAAGAATATGTAAAGCTGTTGTAGATTGAGATTAAAACAAATAAAGAGCTGAGATTGTCTTTGAGCATTAGTTAGCTGAAGAAAGGGCAATAAGAAAGATAACTAAAGAAAAAAAAACTTTGTGGCTCAAGACTGGATGAAGGCAATGGATGAGCTGGAGGCATAGAAAGCAGCCGATCAGGACATGGTAAATTATAAAGAAAAAGTTGAGCATTCGGAACAATTGGCTGTCAAGACTATGACAACCCTAGAAATTTAGTTAAATGATTTGGATGAGCTTAAGGCTTAACTAGCAAATGCCAAGGTTGAATTAGCTAGAGTTAAGAAGATAGCTAAGAGTCATTATGATTTGAAAGTCAAATATAGTGGCAATAAGATCAAAGTGAAAGCATGGAGAGCTAAGTTGATAAAAGAAATGATGAAGACTAAACAATTGTTGGAGAAGCAAAGAAAGCTAGAAAACCACAATCAATCATTAGAAACTACTAATAATACTCCATCTAGAAATAATTTGATTTTTTTAAGAGGAGAAGGGAATTCTAAGAGCACATTAATAGAGTTGTTATTGAGGCTCATAGGCTACGAGTAAAGGTTCTTCAAGTCAGAGAAGACATCATAAAATATCGAAGAAGCATAAATGATATTGGTAATTTTTTAAAAGGTATAGCTAACAAAAGTAGTGCCTTTACTCAGCTATAATGACTAGTTAGAGTAATTTCCATTGTAATGAAAGAAATTTTGATGATTAATAAAAAAAGATGAGACCTATATTTGGTTTGAACATGTGTATGGATAAGTTTTTTTTTAAAAAAGATAAAATGTATGGCTAAAAACCTAGATGAAAAAAAGTTGGCTAGATCTCCTTTTAGCAACATAATAAAGGTATCAAGTTCTTGCTCAATTGCATATCCAAAGAACAACAACCACACCCACGAAGGGCGAATCCATATCCAATATACCTTTTTCATACATCTATAGTCATGCATTTCACATAAATATGCTTATAAATTGCCATATTCTACATATTTAGGTGAAATATAGGTCCCTTTATTAAGTTGCACCTATAACACTCGATTGAGAAGAAGATAAATATAGAAGAAAGAAAAAGCTCTATTAGAGGCCCAACATAAGAAGCTGGAGAATCTTAAAAAATATGTCACAAAGCTTACTAGTCTGCTTAAACTGGCCTTGAGGTCTAAATTCAAAAAAGAAACATCCATTTATCCAACAGTCATAACTAAATTTGCATCGATGCCTATAGCTTCTTTCAATCCATAGAATCTGAGGATAAAAGAGGCGTCACCTGAATCTCAACATGTTGTATGTTTTCCATTTACTTTACTAGTGTGTCCTATAAGGATGCCTCCTACCATAGACTTGAAAATGGAGGAGTCTTAAAAGGACAATGCAATAAGATAAAATGACCTGGAAAAATTAGTTGTTTAGGAGGAAAGGATAAGGGAAATTAAAGGAACTAACTTGTATAATCATGTAAAGGCTGCTGAGATAT